>Ga0157378_10003216_pt1 | contig 14524 bp, 10 predicted proteins | sample M65metaG_FD_115309 | JGI IMG/M metagenome (GOLD analysis project Ga0157378, IMG submission 115309) | Miscanthus rhizosphere microbial communities from Kellogg Biological Station, Michigan, USA - M6-5 metaG | ecosystem: Host-associated > Plants > Roots > Rhizosphere > Soil | place: USA: Michigan...
GTTTAAAAGTGCGGTAATTGATTGTTTCCGGATTTTTGACCTCGCCCTTGCTCCACGAGCGCATCGTGTCGCTGGACGCGACACCGATCGCGACCTGATCAAAACCCACCGGGCGCTCCTCGCCCACTAATTCACGCCAGGAATGTTCGTTCATGATTTTATCCAATAATTGCTGATCTAAAAATTATGCGACGTTCTCCAAGAAGCTGCTGGGCGCCTGGCCACCGACCTTTACATCGAGACCGAGGCTCTGCATTTCCTTGATAAGCACGTTGAAAGATTCAGGCGTACCCGCTTCGAGTGAGTTATCACCCTTGACGATCGATTCATAGATGCGGGTGCGGCCCTGCACGTCGTCTGATTTTACGGTAAGCAGTTCCTGCAAAGTGTAGGCTGCGCCGTATGCCTCCAGGGCCCACACTTCCATTTCGCCGAAGCGTTGTCCCCCGTATTGCGCCTTGCCTCCGAGCGGCTGCTGCGTGACGAGGGAGTACGGTCCGACCGCGCGGGCGTGAATCTTGTCAGCCACCAAGTGACCGAGCTTCATCATATAGATGTAACCAACGACCACCTCCTGGTCGAAAGGATCGCCGGTTCGTCCATCAAAAAGCCGCGCTTTACCGTTAGCCTGCACCCAGGAGAAACCTTCCTTCTTCTTCGCGTCTTCCAGATATTCGCGGATCTTTTTTTCCTTGATACCGTCGAACACCGGCGTCGCCACTCTGAATCCGAGTGCCTTCGCGGCAACTCCCAAGTGGGTTTCCAATACCTGGCCGACGTTCATGCGGCTCGGTACGCCGAGCGGATTGAGCACGATCTCGACCGGCGTTCCATCCGCCAGAAAGGGCATGTCTTCCTCCGGAACAATGCGTGCAACAACGCCTTTATTCCCGTGGCGACCGGCCATTTTATCGCCGACGCTCAATTTGCGCTTGCTTGAAATATAGACCTTAACCTGCTTGATGATCCCCGGATCGATATCATCGCCGCTCTCTACCCTATCTATGGCACGCTCCCGTTCCAGTTCCAGTTCGGCAAACTTGTGCTCATAAGAACCAATGATCTCGCGAATTTTGTTACGGATTGGGCTCGGATCGATTTCGATGTGGTCGTGCACTATTGCGAGCTTTCGCAACAGTGTTTTGGTGATCTTGCGATTGGCTGGAATGATGATTTCGCCGGTCTCGGCATTTACGACGTCAAGAGGGATTTTTTCGCCGAGCAGGATGTTCGAAAGCGAATCGGTCAGTTGTTCGGTCAACTCCTCTTTCTTACGCCGGTGCTCTTCACCGATTGTTTTGAGCTGTCGTTTGGTTTCTGCCGGCGTGAGTTTCTCGCGCGAGACTTCGCGACGGGACGAGACTTTTACGTCCATCACGATTCCGTAAGTGCCCGAAGGAACCGTCAGCGAAGTGTCTTTTACATCGGCGGCTTTTTCGCCAAAAATAGCCCGGAGCAATCGTTCTTCCGGCGCCAATTCGGTCTCGCTCTTCGGCGTGATCTTGCCCACCAGGATGTCACCCGGCTTCACTTCCGCGCCGACCCGCACCACGCCATCGGGACCCAGATTTCGTAAGGCTTCTTCGCTGACATTCGGGATGTCGCGGGTGATTTCCTCTGGTCCAAGCTTCGTGTCACGCGCGCCGATCTCGAATTCATCGATGTGGATGGAGGTGTAAATGTCCTCCTTCACCACTTTCTCCGAGATCATAATGGCATCTTCAAAGTTGTACCCGTTCCAAGGCATGAACGCGACGAGCACATTACGGCCCAGCGCGAGTTCGCCATGATCGGTATTCGGGCCGTCGGCGATGACTTGACCGCGTTTTACATGCTGGCCTTTACGCACGATCGGCTTGTGATTCACGCAAGTGCCAGCATTTGAACGCATAAATTTGCGCAACTCATAAACATGAATTCCCGCTTCCGGGTCCGTCTTTAGCTTCTTTTTGCTTTCAGGCAGCTGGCCGTCTCTCGTGACAACGATTTGATCAGCCGTGACCGAGGCCACTTTGCCACTCTCGGTTGCGAGGACAACGGCGTGGGAATCTCGGGCTACTTTCGCCTCCAGCCCGGTGCCGACAAGCGGCGCCTCCGAAGCAATGAGCGGTACGCCCTGGCGCTGCATATTCGAACCCATTAGCGCTCGGTTCGCGTCGTCGTGTTCTAGAAATGGAATCAGCCCCGCTGCCACCGACACCAGTTGCTTGGGCGACACGTCCATGTAATGGACCTTCGACGGATCGACTTCGAGAAAGTCGCCGCGATACCGCACCGACACTTTCTCTCCAGTAAACCGCCCTCGTCCGTCAACTGGCGCGTTTGCCTGCGCGACGAGGAAGTTCTCTTCGCGGTCGCCAGTGAGATAGTCAATTTGATCCGTCACGCGGCCGTTTTCCACCTTGCGATACGGCGTCTCGATAAAGCCGAATTCATTGATGCGCGCGAACGTGCTCATTGAACTAATCAGGCCGATGTTTGGACCTTCAGGGGTCTCAATTGGACAAATACGGCCGTAATGCGAGGGATGAACGTCGCGCACCTCGAATCCGGCGCGTTCACGGCTCAAGCCTCCAGGACCGAGCGCCGACAAGCGGCGTTTGTGCGTCAACTCTGCGAGCGGGTTGGTTTGATCCATGAACTGCGAAAGTTGCGAGCGACCAAAGAAATCACGGATGATTGCGCTAAGCGCCTTCGGATTGATCAGCTTTTGCGGCGTCATCCCATCCACATTGATGTCGAACAGCGTCATGCGCTCCTTGACCAGACGTTCGGTGCGAGCAAGACCGATACGGCACTGATTCGCCAGCAGCTCGCCTACCGTGCGCACCCGGCGGCTGCCCAAGTGATCAATATCGTCAAGAGTGCCTTCGCCCCGGCGCAAGTTGATCAAATACTTGATCGCTGCGATAAAATCCTTATCCGTCAAAATACGTTCACTGGAATCGACGTTAATCCCGAGTTTCTGATTGATCTTGTAGCGGCCGACGCGTCCCAGATCGTATTTCTTGGGATCGAAAAAGAGCCTTTTGAGCAAAGCACGCGCATTCGCCACCGTGGGGGGGTCGCCTGGACGCAAACGCCGGTAAATGCCTTTAAGCGCTTCTTCCTGGTCGTGGGCCGGATCTTTCCTAAGCGCCTTGACGACTGTGTCATCGTTCGAAATGTCGATCACTTTCACCTCGTGAATCTTGAGCGCCATGATCTGACGAACGGTCGCCAGAGTAAGAGGCTCGAACGCGCGCGCCACCGTCGTCTCGCCATCACGGATCTCGGCGGTGAGAACTTTGGTGGCCAGCTGTTCTTCGTCGAGTTTTTCGCTCAGCTTGAGATTTTCAATGTTGTAAAAAAGCTTGATAACTTCCTCGTCAGAGCCGTAACCGAGCGCGCGCAGGAACGTCGTGGCGAGAAACTTACGGCGGCGCTTGCGTCGATCGAGGTAGATGTAAAGAAGATCAGCCGTATCAAATTGCACCTCGATCCACGAACCGCGGTCAGGGATAATGCGGAAGCTGTAGAGGACCTTACCGTTGACGTGCACGGTGGATTCAAAAGCGATCCCTGGGGAGCGGTGTAACTGGCTCACGACCACACGCTCGGCGCCATTGATGACAAATGTGCCTTGTGGCGTCATGAGTGGGATTTCGCCCATGTAAACTTTCTCTTCCTTGGTGCCTTTTTCCTCGCGTAATTGAAACGTGACGTGCAATGGCGCGCTGTAAGTCTGGCCTTCGCGCTGCGCCTCCAGCGCGGACAACTTCGGCTCGCCAATTTCGTAATGACTGAAATCGAGCACTGCTTTTTCATCGTAGCTCTCGATTGGAAAAACCTCCTTGAAGACAGCCTGGAGCCCCTGATTCTTCCGTTTTGAAAACGGGACGTCTTTCTGGAGGAAATCGACGTATGAATTGAGCTGAACCTCAATCAGATTCGGTGGTTCGATGCCCTCCTTGATGCTTCCGAAGTAAATGCGTTCCGACATAATCACTAGACCAAGAGTTGACCCTCGCAGCAGCCGCACCAAATCGCGTCCGCACGGGTGAGATTTTACGTGGTTAACGACGAGCGAGGGGCGTAAAAATGACACCAAAACAGCGGCCTGTCAAATTCGCCACCGTTTTGCTGCCACCTTTGTGTTTTGCCGTCGAGCGCCGGGTTAAAAATACCTCTGCCTATCCTTAACAGAATCCTACATTAGATGAAAAACGTGTGCTGCGCAAGTGAAATGTGGCCCAGCCATCCTACTTGTGCAGGGCGGAAGCCTGCGCCTTATTTAATCTCAACCTTCGCGCCTGCGGCCTCGATTTTCTTTTTGATCTCGTCCGCTTCTTCCTTAGTCACGCCTTCCTTGACAGTCTTGGGCGCTCCTTCGACGAGCGCTTTGGCATCCGCCAAGCCCAACCCAGGCACAGCGCCGCGAACTTCTTTAATCACGGCAATCTTGTTCGAGCCCATTTCTTTTAAGATGACATCGAATGTGCTCTTTTCCTCAGCAGGCGCTGCTGCCGCGCCCCCTGCCGCTCCGCCTGTCGCAGCGCCTGCAGCAACGGCGACGGGAGCGGCTGCGCTCACACCCCATTTTTCTTCAAGCTGTTTAACCAGTCCAGCAATCTCCAGCACCGACAGGTTGCTGAGTTGCTCCACCAATTTATCTGTATCTGCCATTTTTTGTTTTCCTCCAATTGCCGCCTCCGAAGGCCTTCGGAGAATTAAGGCCGGCAGCCCCCGGCCCGGACAGTTCTATTTCACTTCCCGTCCCGCCATTGCGAGCGGAAAAACCTGTAAATTTTACGCCGCCGCTTGCGCGGACGCGCCGCCCTCCTTTTCTGCCTTCGTTTTCAATAACCGTGTCAGCGCGGAGGCCGGTCCATTCAATAGACGGACAAGACGCGCTGCCGGAGATAAGAGCAGCCCCAGCAGTTGCGCCTGCAAAACTTCGCGCGGCGGCAGCTCGGCCAATGTTTCCAATTCCGCTGTGGAAAGAACGGCGCGATCGACAAAGCCAATTTTGAGCGCTCCAATCTTAAACTCGGTGGCAAATGTCTTAAAGATTTTCGCGACTGGCGCCACATCTTTTTCCCCTGTAACGACTGCCGTCTGTCCGACCAGCTTGTCGCTGACATCGGGAAAACCGGAGTCGGTCATGGCGCGCTTGAGAAAATTATTTCTCACCACGTGCACTTCAGCGCCCGTTGGCGCGAGCCGGTCCCGCAACTCGCCAAAATCGCGAACTCTCATGTGCTGGTAATCGGTCACAAGCACGAAAGGCGAGCGTTTCAGTTTCTCGGAAAGATCTGAGACGATGCTGGCTTTTTCTAGTCGCATGTTGGCGGGTTTACTTATTGTCGACTTAGGGCTTAGACACTCAAATACGGCGCTGGATCGACGTGGATTCCAGGAGACATCGTCGCACTAATTGTCACAGCCTCAAGATAATGTCCTTTCGCCGTCGCGGGACGCGCCCGCACAACCGCTTCGATCACGGCGTTCCCATTTTCCACCAGCGCCTCTTCTTGAAAGGAAAATTTTCCAACCGGCACCGCGACATTGCCGTTCTTGTCGAGCTTGAATTCAACACGGCCGGCCTTCACTTCCTGGACCGCTTTTGCCGTGTCATCGGTTACCGTTCCGGTCCTGGGATTGGGCATTAGTCCGCGCGGTCCGAGCACTTTCCCAAGCTTTCGAACTTCTGCCATTGCCGCCGGTGTCGCGATGGCAACATCAAAATCCTGAAAGCCTTCCTGGCATTTCTGAATCAAGTCTTTCATCCCGACAAATTCTGCGCCTGCTTCTTTGGCAGCCTTCGCTGCCTCGCCTTCTGCGAAAACGAGCACGCGCACCTGCTTGCCGCTCCCATGCGGAAGCGGACAGGTCCCGCGCACCATCTGGTCGGATTGCTTGGGGTCAACACCCAGCCGGAACGAAACCGTCACGGTCTGATCGAATTTCGTCGCGGGCATTTTTTTCAGCGTCGAGACAGCATCAAACAGATTGTAAGTCCTCGTCCGGTCTACCTGGTCGACGGCTGCGCGATAGCGTTTGCTGCGATTTCTTTGCATGGCGTTTTTCAGTTCCAACGAGCTGCGAAGCTCTCCTGATTTATGTTCCGCGCAGCTACTGGAGCGACGGGGAGCACATAAACTAGCGGGATCGACGCGACTGTCAACCCGATCGCCGGTCAGCCTCCTCTTTTCCTGCGCGCGGCGTCGATGACGGGGTCGAATCGCAGGAAAAGCTTTAGAGCACCGCAATCGATGATTCCAACATAACAGGCTAGCAGATCGTGTCCTAGATAACCAAAAAACACATTCTCCGTTCCGCCGCTCTTCGAGTGTGGCAAGTCCGTCACGCCCACCCATTGCGGCGGCACGCTAAAGTTACCTATCTCCATTGTCGTAAAGTAAGCCTTCTCAATGACGCGCACATTTTTGCCGACGTCTTGAACGTTAAGTCGGGTCCAGAAACGAGACGCTGAGGCAAGACGCATATTAAGGCCCGCAATCGCATTCTGGCTAAGCAGGGTATGCGCAGCGCCAGTGTCTACGACGAAATAGCCAGAGCGTCCGTTTATCCGAGCGGGAACGGTCAATCCACGGTCACTGATCGGCGTCATTGGAATTTCCGTGCAACCTCCCGCCTTTAGTCCGGCGCTCAACGTTGCCGAAGTAGACGGCGCCGAGGGAGGTTTGAGAAAAAGATGCATTCGGAAACAATCGATTACCGCGTGGTGGCGGTGGAGAAAATCAATTCCCAAAAGCCCATCCAGGCTCAAACCCCTACCGGCGCTAGCAAAGGACGAAAAATCCCACGCGCTCACGGGATGCGGACCTGCCTGGTAGGGGCCCACCTGAAAATCCTTGATTTCGCCAGCGCTAATATTTTTACCGGCCAACCCCATCATACCATAGACATTCTCTTCTCCTTTCGTGAGAGATAGACCGAGCGACCTCAGCAGTGCCGAAGCGATAGCGGTCCGACCTGCCCCTGTATCGACGATCAGACTGGCGGAGCGCCCGTTGAGTTTGCACGAGACGTAAAATTCGTTGCCCGCCCTCTTCAAGGTTACCGGAGTGTAACCCTCTTCTATGAGCACACCGGCGAGGCTTGAGACTTTGGGTGCGCCAGAGAGGGAGTAAGGCACGCAGATCATTGCGGATGCCAGCGCGAACGAGATCAGGTTCTTTCGCATCGGGCTAGGAATAGGCGGCAAGAAGTTTCGTGGCAAACCGATATCTTTCGCAACCACGACTATTAGTCAGCTGCCAATGTGAAATCATCTGTCGCCGATCTTCGACGCACCCTGTCCGACGCTGCCGAGCCCTCGGCGTAATCCAGCTCTCGCCCAAAGAGAATCGCGAAAACCGCTCGTCGGACCCGGGGTTACAGAAGACCGCGGCACCAACAGGATTGTCGATTCTAGCGCAGATCCGCCGATTCGGCGGCCATTACTGGCTCGGCTTCTTCGGTCGTTTCGGCCATCACTTCGTCGGTTTGCGTAACGCGCACGACCTCTTCGATGGTTGTTTTGCCTTGTGAGACACGGCGCCAGCCGTCCTGCCGCAAAGTTTCCATGCCTTCGGTGATGGCGCACTGCTTGAGCTCGCCGCCATCGCACTTCCGCATGATCAGCTTTCTCAAGGGTTCGGTTACCAGACAAATCTCATAGATTGCGGCGCGACCCTGGTAGCCGGTTTGCCGGCATTGATCGCAACCGGCGCCGCGCTGGAAGCGGACGCCGAGTTCTTTCACAGGAAAACCAATCTCGGCCAGGTATTCACGCGGGTAATCGACCAGCTGCACGCAATCCGAACAAATTGTGCGCACGAGCCGTTGCGCGATAAACGCTTTTACCACCGACGCGAGCAGGAACGGCTCCACGTCCATGTCGAGCAAGCGCGTGATGCCCCCGACGGCATCGTTCGTGTGCAGCGTGCTGAAAACAAGGTGACCGGTCATCGCCGCGCGGATCGCGATGTCGGCGGTTTCGATGTCGCGAATCTCGCCAACCATCACTACGTTGGGATCTTGTCGCAAAATGTGACGGAGACCTTTCGCAAAGGTCAGGTCGATTTCCGGTTTCACGTCGATTTGCGAAACGCCGGGCAACCGATATTCCACGGGCTCTTCGATGGTAATGATGCGACGCTGTACCGAATTGATGCTACTGAGGAAGCAATAAAGCGACGTTGATTTTCCGCAGCCAGTTGGCCCGGTGAGAAGAATGATTCCGTTAGGTTGGGCAAGCAAACGGCGAATGATCGTCTCTTGTTTCTCGCTCAGATCGAGACGGTCGAATCCAAACTGTTGCTCGCTGCGGCTGAGCAGTCGCAAACTGATCGATTCGCCGTTAACGGTCGGAATGGTCGACACGCGCACGTCGATGTTTTGATTACTCGCCTGCAAATTCATCCGCCCATCCTGCGGCAACCGGCGCTCCGCGATGTCCATGTGCGACATCACTTTCAGGCGCGAAATAATGGCCGATTGCAATACACGCAATTGCGGGGGCACCGCCACTTCGTGCAGAATTCCGTCGATTCGATAACGAATGCGCAGATCGTTTTCCAGCGGCTCAACGTGAATATCGGTGGCGCGCTCGATAATTGCCTCGCGAATGATCTGGTTCACGAATTTCACCACCGAGGCTTCGGGATCGTCGGCATTCAGCTCGATGGCGGTTTCCGTATCCTGAAATACTTCGAAGGCGCGGTTCGTTTTCAGGATTTCATCGAACGTTTCCGCGCCGATGCCGTAAAGCGCTTTCATTGCGCGCAAAAGCTGCGTGCGCGGCACGAGCACCCACTCGACCGGTTTTTTCAAAAGCTGGGTTGCGAGCTGGCGGCCAATCGAATTGAAAAGATCATACGTCCCCAGCACCACCGAATTGTCCTTCACCTCGATCGGCAGGATGTGATGTTGAAAAACAAAACGGCTCGGTAAGATCGACAATGTCGCGCGATCGATCTTCGTGGGAGTAATCGAGACAACTGGCACACGAAAGAAATTCCCGATCGCGCCGAGGAAGCGTTGCTCGTCCACTTTACCGGAATCCAGGACCTGGCCCACCCAGGAACCGCCGTTTAAATTCACTGCCAATTGTGCCGCTTCCTCGCTCGATGACACACCGCTCTCGAGCAGCAGGTTAATCAGCGATTGACTGGCAGTTGAGTTCATTCAGGCACGCGCGGGGATGGTGTCGACAACGCAGAGCAGGAGAAACCGAATCAAGCCGATTTAGGCCGTTTCGCAAGCGCTTTCACGCAGACCGCGTAATCTTTGGCGGCTGGGCGCCGCCCGGCGGTGAGAGGATTGTCAGGGCATGTGCAATGCTCGCCGTACGGGATCGGTGAGCGTGCCTGTAACGCGCATGGAATAACTCTTTTGAAGACGGGCAATCGCGCCGGCGACCTCCGGAGAGAATATGCCATCAACCGGGCCGCAGTAATAGCCGAGGCGACGCAAAGCGGTTTGCATGGAGCCCACATAACCCGGCTGGACAATCAATTGTTCTGGCGCCTTAAAGTAATAACACCATCGCCAACTGTACCTTGGCGCAAAATCGGTGGCGTTCACAGCCTTCCCCTGATGGACCAGACCATATTCGTCTCGTTGTGCCAGGGGATCGGTTGAACGAAAAAAATCGTAATCTACAATATCAAACTCGTCGGCTTGCGCGATGGTTGCGCCAAGGCCGAGAATTAAAGTGAGAGCTATCTGTTTCATAACAGGTGGAGTTTATCACAAATCTTTCGCAGTAGGAATATCTGGTGGTGGTAAGGCCAATTGTTTCTCGCCTCCCGTTTTTGGGCAGTCCGGGCACTCGGACTGATCCAGCTCGGGGCCAAAATGTGTGTTGGTATTCTCCCATCTTTGGCGCAGCCGATAAGCATCCAGCTTGGTCAGGGTCACCTGCGGACACATAAGAATGATCAGCTCCCGTCGCTGCTTGGAACTTGCTGTGCCACGAAAAAGCGCGCCAACGAGCGGAATGCGCGAGAGATAAGGCATACCGGTGTAATTCTTTTGCTTTTGATCTTCTATCAACCCACCGAGGATGATAGTTGATCCGTTCGCCGCGGAAACATTGGTGCGGATGTAACGCGTGTCGATTGTCGGGACTGAATTGCCACTGATGACTACGTTTCCACCGGCAACTATGCTGTCGATCTTTTGCAGAATATCGAGCGACACCTCCTTCTCAGAATTAATGAGCGGTACGACCTCGAGCTGGAGCGCGACCTTCTTGTACTCGATGCTCGCCGAAACAGCAGCTGTGTTATTTACAATCCCTCCAACATTCGAATTCGTAAGGGTATTTACCGGCACGGGAACCTCCTGTCCGGAAGCGATGATGGCTTTTTTATTGTTGCTAGTAAAAACCGTCGGCCGCGAAAGCACTTTGAACTTTCCTGTGCTTTCCAATAGATGCACAATGCTTGCGAACGCGTTGCCGGCCGCGACGTAGATATTGGTTCCACCACCCACATTCTGAATGATTTGGCTGAAGTTGATCAGATTGGAAGGATCGATAATTCCATTACCGACATTACCGATAATGCCAGGCGAAGCGGATGGAGCGACACTCGGAAGCGGAATTGCCGGGTTGTTGGGGCCAAATACGGTGTTGTTGCGTGAGATTCCGACAAATCTATTATGGTACTTCGCAAAATAATCGACGCCGAATTCCTCGTTGTTAGTGAGTGTCAACTGGCCGATCACTGTGCTCAACGCTACTTGCGGCGCCTTCACATCCATTTCATCGAGAATCTTTTCCACCTTCACGACTACCTCACGATTTCCGAGAACGATGATCGCATTCGCGCGCTGATCAGCGATAAGTTTAGAATTTCCGATCGTGACCGCCTGCGGAGCAGTGTCCACGGGCTGCGTCGAGAGCTCCTCGGAAACATTCAGCGTGCTTTCAGTCGCGGTGCCTGAATAGCTGGCAGGGGCCGGAGTCGCCAAGTTAGCTCCGCCTCGTTGTTGTTGTGGTTGCGGGCTCTGACCCGGGGCGCCACCGCGGGTCGTCGGGGCACCTGCCTCTGCGCCTGGTTCGGTCAAAGCCTGCACCAATACCGGCAGTACCTCACCGGCCGAAATGTATCTCAAAGGCCGGGTGACCGGTTTTCCGAACTCAACGTTGGCATCAAATTCACGGACTAATCTACGGATAAACGGCATGTTGATCGGCCGCGTCACAACATGAATGCGGTTGGTCCGGACGTCGGCAGTAAGTTTGATCCTACCCACGATCACCGCTTCTTCCGATAGCCCGCCCAGTACATTGCCCTCTCCAACTGGCATCGGTTGCGGCACGGCAGGAGGTACCTTCACGCTGCGAATCCCCGGCTGGCTTGTTTGCTGACTGTCCCTCTCGAAGATCTCCTTGAGCATGTCGACGACTTTCGTTGCGTCGGCGCGCTCAAGCTTGATGAACTCGCTTACAACTTCTGCCGGCGCGACGTCGATTTGCTCGATCACGCTCGCGAGCTGCCGAATGATGTCAGCATTCTGTGTTACCAGAAGGCTCGACGATTTCGGAAGAGCCAGAATATTTATCGTGCCTGAGCTTCCCTGCAAATACGCCATCAGCACTTGTTGAAGCTCCTGCGGGTCCGCGTACTGGAGCCGGAATAAGAAACTGATAACCGGGTTGCCCACTGGAATGTCCGTCAGCTCAGAAACAATCGGTACCGCTGCCTTGCGCGGGTTTTGGCCGGCTCCGACCACTTCGACAATGCCATGGTCTGCAGGAACCAGAGAGATCCCGTTCAGACCCATGCTCATCTCGATGATCTTGATTGCCTCATCCCGAGACACATCTTTCGCGATGAAAATGTTGACTTTGCCCTGCACAAAATTGTCCATCACCAATTTTTTGCCGGTAAGCTGCTCGTAAAGACGCAGTACATCGACGACATCGCTGTTTGGGAATTGAAGGCGTACCGTCTGAGGTGTGGCCGGGGGCGCAGCTGCTTCTGCCGGCGCAGCAGGGTTCGCTATCTGGACAACAGGAACTGGCTCGGGACGCTCAGCGGTACTCTCGGCCGAGACAGCCGTCGCGCTGGTAAGCACGAGCGTCGGGATGCAGAAAAGCCGGTGCACAGTCTTATTTATAGGGATGGGCGATGCTAGTAAATTTATAAGACCCGTCAAAACATTTCCCTCAGTTGAAACAACCATTCCCATGTTTGAACCTTGACGCGGCGGACGACAAGGTATGAAGAATTATCTCTCTTTGCAAATGAGAGTAATCCGATCACTTCGTGCGCCGCGGTGGATTCCGGGCAGCGTATGCCTCTCGCGTGTTGGTTGCGCCGTCGCGCCGCAACGCTCTTTCGGAGATTTTCGAGGGGGACGATCGGGCCTCGCATCCGGAAAAAGCCGCCATGGCGGGGACGCCATCGCCAGCACGCGAGACGCTTGCGTTAGCTGCGGCTCGACTGGGCTCGCCATTTTCCGTTCGGCACTGATATTTTTTGCTTCGATAGCGGGTTCGCCAATTTCCGCCGCGCCGGCTGCGAAAGAACAGGTTCCTTCGGATGCAGTTTCCGAGATTCGGTCCGTCATTCGCATGCAACAGGACGCCTGGAACCACGGTGACATTGATCGATTCATGAACGGATATGCTCACTCGAGGCATACGGTCTTTGTCTCAGAAGACACGGTCAGACGCGGATGGAAAACGGTGCGCGACCGTTATCGAGAAAATATTCCAATCGCGCGAAGATGGGGTTCCTGACTTTCTCCGATCTCGAAATCAGGCCACTCTCTCCAGATTCGGCCGTGGCGCTGGGACGTTGGGAATTACAGCGGGCAAAGGATCGACCGCACGGGCGATTTACGCTCATCTTCAGACGCTTGCCGGAAGGGTGGCGGATTGTGCGCGATCACACATCGGCGGCTCCGCCGCAGTAATTCGTTAGCCTGCTGAGCAGCTTCTCATGGATGTTATCGAACCCGCCATTGCTGAAAACCACTACCACGTCTTTCGCTTTCAGCATCGGAACGATTCGATCGAGAATCGCAGCGGCGTTCTTTTCGTAAAAAGCAGGATGACCCGCTTTGGCAATCGCATCTACAACGGCCTTCGGATTCAGTCGTTCCCTTTCTGGGATCTGCTCCAGCCTGGCGACTTGCGCTATGAACACGCCATCGGCCAACTTTAACGCGTCAGGAAGCTGCTCTTGAAAAACGGCGCGCCGCGTCGTGTTCGAGCGCGGCTCGAAAACGGCCCATACCCGGTGGCCGCGATAACGCTGACGAATCGCTTGCAGCGTGTAGGCGATTGCCGTTGGATGGTGGCCAAAATCGTCAATCACTCTTATGCCGCGCACCTCACCACGGACTTCCTGCCGCCGGGCGATGCCGGAAAAACCCTTGAACGCATTATCGATCTTCGTTTTCGGCACATCGTAAAACCGCGCTGCTATCGCCGCCATCGCTGCGTTGCGTACATTGAATTCCCCGATCAGCGGAACCTCGAAAATGTCCTCGCCAAGCTTGAATCTTGAGCTTCCAGCCGAGTAGGCAACGTCTCGAATTCGCTGGGCGCAGTTCTTCGAGAAGCCGACTTCAATCATGGGAGCCAGGCAATCTCTTGCGACTTCCACGCAATTGGGATCGTCGCCATTGAGCAGTACCATGCCATTTTGAGGAACGATATTAAGCAGACGCCGGAAACTGAGCTTGATTTCGTCGAGGTTGTTGAAGATGTCGGCGTGATCAAATTCGATATTATTTACGATCAATAATTCCGGCAGGTAGTGAATGAATTTCGAGCGCTTGTCGAAGAAAGCTGAGTCGTACTCGTCGCCTTCGATGACAAAATATTTCGAATCGTTCAGACGCGCGCCTTGTCCGAAATCTTTCGGGAGCCCGCCAATGAGATAACCAGGTTTGCGCCCGGCTTTTTCCATGATCCAGGCGAGCAGCGCGGTCGTGGTTGTTTTGCCATGCGTGCCGGTGACAACGAGATTATGCCGGCCGCGCAGAAAATAATTTCTCAATACTTCCGGTAACGAGAGATAAAGTAGTTTTCGACTGAGCACCGCCTCCACTTCGGGATTGCCGCGTTTAATCACATTGCCGACCACCACGACGTCGGCACTTGGTGGAATATTTTCGGCGCGATAACCTTCCCTCACCGCAATGCCCTTTCTCTCCAGGAAGATCGACATCGGGGGATAAACGTTTTCGTCGGAACCAGTAACTTTGAAGCCGCGCTCTTGCAGCGCCACAGCGACCGAGCCCATAGCGGTCCCGCAAATCCCCAGGAAATGAAATTGTCGCGGCACGTCCTTCACGGGGACTGTTCTACGTGAGCCAGCGGAAAAAGAAACCACGGATTACACAGATTTCACGGACAGTGAGATCGGGGCACAGATTTCTAATCTGGGCGGCCGCCCCCGAAGCTTTCGGAGCTGAATAAACGGAACAGAATGCCTCCTGCACGCGCAGCAAAATCCCTGTGTTCCGATCCGTTTTATCCGCCGATCCGCGGGTGGTTACTTCTTCTTGAACA
>Ga0157378_10003218_pt1 | contig 14522 bp, 13 predicted proteins | sample M65metaG_FD_115309 | JGI IMG/M metagenome (GOLD analysis project Ga0157378, IMG submission 115309) | Miscanthus rhizosphere microbial communities from Kellogg Biological Station, Michigan, USA - M6-5 metaG | ecosystem: Host-associated > Plants > Roots > Rhizosphere > Soil | place: USA: Michigan...
CCCTACATTTTTATCGATAATAAAATAAGGGAAAAAGGCAAAACGAAGCAATGCAATAAACCCGGGCAAAATAAAAAATATCCACCCAATCCATACCATTGCGCAATATAATATCCATGCAACTAACGCTTTTGGTGCCAATTTAAAACAAGAAAACATATCGTTTATTGAACTTCCACCACGATCATGTATTGCAAGAGCAACTTTCTTAAATCCTAAATCAAACCCGATAAAAAATAGACCTAAAACAAGACCGGAAATTAACAAAGAAAAAAAATTTGACGCCGCAAGCTGCATCAATAACGCTGCAGAATCATACGCGGAATAAAAACATTCAGTACCAATGCACTGTTGATAATCCTGATTTAACGCCATCACTGATTGAATAAATCCTCTATTAAGAATCGCAACAATACCAACAACAAGCGCTACTAAACCTGTTCCGGCCAACAACACCATCACAAATAAACGTACATGGTCTACCAATGATCTAAAACCAAAACCAATAGCATCGAGCACAAAACTCTTTCTTTCTTGCATCGTCACTCCTTTTTATACATATTTATAAACATAGATACTATCTAATCATGTTTCCAAAAAAGATTGCAACATATTTTATTCACTATAGCTATTTTTGGGCACAAGCGTACGATAAAAATATGCGTAAACAAGTATCGCAAATAATGAACGTCCGATAGAATTAACCAAACCAACAACATTAAAACAGACAAATAATATATCTAAAATTTCACCAATAACTCCAACAATTATAGATAATAAAAACAAATGCCAGCCATGTTTTTTAGTCACTTCATATGACATTTTCAATGATTCAATTGCTCCCACATTCCGATCGATAATACAATAAGGAAACAAAAAACAACGAAACATTATAAACACACCTGGTATAACGAGAAGAAGCATACCAATTCCAGTAGCAATAATATAAAATAAGAAAGCAGCAAGAACTCTTGGTAATAAAATCAAACATGAGAAGAATCCTTGCACTGAACTCTTGCCATAATCATGCATATCTAGGGCTATTTTATACAACCCTACAAAAAGAAAACAAACTGCTAAAACTATCAATACGATACAAAACAAATGGAACAAAGAGCTATGTATGCCTGACCAATTAAACCATGCATATAAAAACGTACTCATAACAGAAATTACTCGTTTCATTACGGCTGCAGCCAATAGAAGACAAGCAAATAAAAAAATATGTTTCACTAATGTTTTAAAACCAAATTTAACGGATTCAAAAACAATATTTTTTCTCTCATCCATCATCAAATCCTTATCCATTAACCTGTACAACAGTTATAATACTATTATCTTTATCAAACTCACTTTTTAGCTGTTGCATTAACACCGAAGGTGCAGATGAAAATTTATCTTTTGTAACCCATACTCGCACCGTAAAAAACAACCGTGTTTCATTGCTTAATTCAGGCTGAGCAATCTTATTAACCATAACAACCGGAGCCGGATCAATCAAAAACAACTGATTCTTTTTGATAACTTCATGAATAGCATTCATCGTCCATGCCATATCAGTGACATATGATATGGATACAATACAATCAACTCTTTTAATAGAATAATACGTAAGATTAGCTAAAGAATTTTTAAGAACCATTTCATTAGGCAAGCGCACCATTTTATTATCAAGCGTACACACACGAATTGCTAATAAATCAATTGATTCAACAATCCCAACAACATCCCCACTTTTAATAAGATCACCTGCCAAAAAAGGCCGTTCTATTAATAAAAAAAATCCGCTGATAATATTGGAAACACTTGTCTGTGATGCAAAACCAATTGCAATACCAAGCACTCCCGCCGCACCCAATAATGCAGCAACATTAAAGCCTAATTCATGTAACACCGTAACAGCAATAAATAATAAACCACCATAAAAAATAAAATGGCCAACAATAATACCTACGTGCTGAGAAAGACGTTTTTTACATAATGCCATAAAAAACCCACTGCCCCAACTGACCAGCGGAATACCCAAAAAGACTAATGCACAAATACGAATAACATTTCCTACATGTGCAGCAAAAAAAACTTCATTCATCATATAAATATACTTTTTAATGCAAATATTTTCCTAGAACCAACGATTTCTACGCGCAAGTAATGGTATTAATAATTGCAAAGGTGGCAAGCCACGAAGCTTTAAACCATAATTAATCAATGAAATTGCCGCAAGTCCAATAATAATCCGTAATAATAAATCTCCTAACGTAAAAATAATAACCGCAACCCCTGCAACTATGCATACAGCACCAAAAATATGATTATAATCGATAGACATCGAAACTCCTTAAAAAATAAAAAAACTATTTTTATAGCTTACCAGATCACACGATTTTTTTTACTTTTTTTATCTGTTTATTAATTAACCTACATACCCCAGACAGTAATAGTATCTCTACCTACTACATGCTGTTGAACAAAAACCTTTTCGACCCATGATTTACTGATAGATCGATCAAATACAACCAAATGCCCTTCAGTGGCATTGTTAATATCCATATATTCAGCAGTTTGAACTAAACCTTTTGGAATAGTTTCTAGCCCACGATCAACTTTAAGTTCAATAACAATACGCTGGTGAACTTTATCCCCGATCGTCCTGAGCTTGTCGAAGGAAGCATTTGCGACGGCGGGCCAAAGAATTAATAGATCAAGACGCTTCCTTCCCAATGCATATTCTCGATGAATCTTACCGCCATCCTCCTTCGCCAAGGCTTCGGAGGACAGGCCATTGATTACTCGTTGCAAAAAAGCCATTAATAATAAATGCGGGCCTGATTCTTTATAAGCAAATTTTTCTAACCAAATATCGGAATTTTCACGATAAAATTGCGTAAATGCTTCAAGCATTTTATGCATATCAAGTGATCCATCTGGTTTTTGATACCACAATGTTTGTTGAGTAATACTTAATTGAGTAGGATAACTTAATTCTCGTGGAATAATTTCTCGATATATTGGATTGGCTATATCAAGCCGCTGATTATTTTTTGAAATAAGACCTAAATCAATAACATACTGAATATCATCAATAGGAAGGTCTTGTGGGGCATCTTCTCCCATAATAATTGCATCCATAATACGACGAACTCTAGGTTCATCTAATTTATGTACAAGTTGATCAATATGAGTATCTCTGCGTAAAATAAGCACATCTTTTGCGCGTTCAATAACATCTTTTGTAATTGGCTGACTGCGATCAATAACATCTCTAAAACACGCTTGATATGCTAGAGCATTAACCAGCCATGGCTGCCCCTGAGTAAGATAAAATGCATATTCAATAGCCTCATCAGCAAATTGCTGCCCAGTTTCATACGAATGCTGATTATACAGCATTCGAACTTGATCTAATGAAAAATTGCTTAATATTAAACTCTCAGCTTTTATATTAAAAGCACTACCGCCAAGCACCATACTATTCTCTGATTCAGACCAAACGCGATAGTCACGCACATCACGCACGCCAATTAAACATACTGATTGAGGGAAATTATCAGGTCGTTCATTATAACCTGCTCGCAATTGACGCAAAACGGAAATCAATGTATCACCAACAAGTGAATCAATTTCATCAATAAGTAAAATGATTGGCTTATCAGATGCACGGCTCCACTTTTCCAAAACCTCCTGCAAACTACCACCTGAAACTCTATCTAATGCTTTTTCTATATATACAAAAAAAGGATCGTCACTGCCCAATAATAATTCTGCTGCTCCGCGCAATCTATTCAAAATAATTTCCATACCATGCTTAACATCACCCCGCGCAGCTTGGGCAGGCTCAATATTAACATATAATGCTTTATATTGATTTGTAGTGTTCAACTGCTGCGCAAACATACGGATTGCTGTAGTTTTACCACTTTGACGTGGCGCATGCAAAATAAAATATTTTTGTTCTGCTATAAGTTGTAAAAACAATGCTTCGTCTAATCTATGGGGTACATAATAATGATTTTTTGGGTTAACAGGACCGGCCGTATTAAAAATACGCATAACAATTTTCCTAAAAATATACTATAAATTTATACCTTTTTATTTAAGCATACCCTAAAAACAACTTTTTACGCATGCTTTCTCCAATAAATAGAGAGATCTCATAAAATTATAAAAAAACCTACAAAGTAAAACATTTTTGTGCTGCAATCAATTCTAATAATTTAACCCATTGTGATTCTTGCGAAAAAATCGTTACATAATACGAACTTTCAACAGCTGCCCATGGCAAGTATATTGCAACACCATGAGCAAATCCCTGCGTTGCAGTCCCACCGCATTGTGCAACAACCAAAGAAAATACGCTATCATACACATCATGCAAAGCATCTTGTATTACACATAATTCATCTGGCGGCTGCATAGTAGATAATCCCTCGTGCACAAGTTTGCAAAAAGCAACCAGATCAGTGTACATTGGCCACAAACAAAATCGCGGACTTTTATTGCGAGCTTTAATAAGTACCGGTACTACTGTAGGCACTTTTAATAGTTGTTTAACAAGAATATCAAGTGCATTACTTACCGTGTATATACGGGATAAATCAAGTGCTGCATGAGTATATATACCTGAATTGTCATGCGTGCTATAATATGCATCAAAAGTATCTACCATTCCTACAGCTACCTCACGCACAGAAAGACCCTGATTGAGGACTCCCATTATACCCTGATAATCGAACCCATCCGTCAACGAACAACTTTGACTACCAACTAAATAATATGCATACGGTGCAACTAAATATGCTATTTCAAACATATCTCCCATACATGTATCAAATGCGAGAATATCTATTTTTTTACCATTCAATGTGTTTTGTTGAATAACCGCAAGCCCATCAATAAGGTCATTATTATTAAGATAAACCCGTGGCGTAGTACTAAACATAAAACCACGATGCTTTTTGTGCTCTTTAATCGATTTGGTAAGACAGCCACATTGACTCAATGAACCTTCGTCAACTTCCCATTCTTTGGTTTCTTCATTCCATTGGGGATCCAAAATGCCCCAGCCATGATTTGACATAATAAGCATGGTATGATCAAAATCATTGTTTGCAAAGGCCCAACCAGCAGCATCAATAAAATCTTGCCTACTATCGCCACTCAGTGTTATTTCTTGTACAAACTCTAAGCCATTTTCTGTTACATGATAACGCAACCCTGCATCACAATAAGCATGCAATTGAATAACAAACTCTACCATATTATTTGGCTTACCGCGTATCATATCGGTTATATTTTTAATCGCCATATCACTCAAAGAGTCACTTGAATCCATATAAAAAAGAACTTTCCATGTATCAGCAGATAAAGACGCAGTAAGACTAGTAATGAAAATTGATAATAAAAAAATAGGTTTTATGTACATAAAAAAACCCCCAATAAACATTGCTATTGATAACTTTTTTAGTAAACCATAAAGCAATTCAAAAGATATTGTCAATAAACAAATTTTCAGGAATAATTAATTCTTGTTTTGCGTTTGGTCCAACCAATATTATATTGTCTTTGCTGATGCTTTCATGAGGTTCTTGATGAAGAAGTACTTTTTGCTCGTAGTGAGGTGGCTTTGTTAAGCATAGCCTGAATGCTATTGGTATTGTTGTAAATACTTTATATTGTTGATTTGAATCTAAATCATACATCATAAAAATCTGACCTCTGCAAGGCGTAAGGTGAATTGCTTTAGAAAATAGTGTTTTTACCACGTCTATTTGTTTTGATGATAGAAGTTGATGATATGTTAAGGGAATGCTAAAGTTTTTCCATTCCTTTATACGCGGAAAGGCTTGTTCAAAATCTTTATTTCTTGATAGTTCACTGAGTTTTTTGATGAAGAAAATAATCTCTTGAGGAAGGTTATATTTTTTGCTTATTTTATTAACAACAATATTGTTTTCAATGATTGGATTACAGTATTTTTTATTTTTAAGAAGTACTTTTTTGATAATTTCCATAGATTGCAATGAACTTGTTGCAACAAAGACACTGATAAAAATAAGCACATAAAACATTTAAATAACCCGATAATTTTTTAAGGATGAGGTATGATTGCTAATATTGAAATAATATTTTTGCCAGGACCATAGTGCCAAAATATTCGATAGGCTCCAGGCGTTTTTTGTTGTGCATATGACTCAAATACTTTTTCACCACCAGGACCTTTAAGGGTATAATACTCATGAGTATTTAAAGATGGGTGTCGCAAATTAATCTGCATATATTGCAATGCTTTAACAACGTCTTTGAATATTCTATTCCTTGAAGAATCAGCCTTAAGGGACATTAAATGTCTCGCCGCTGTATCCGAATATTCCAATATAAAATCCATAAATTATTCTTTCTCGAAAGAACTTAAGTCGATTCTTATGTGAGCCTTTTCTTTGAGCGCCGCCTTAAGTTCATCAACGATTACCTTATTTTTAGGATCAAATAACCACTGCTCTTCTTTAGGTATCTCATGAACTGGCTCAAGAATAATCTTCCCATCCTTCTCGTATATCTCATACAAATGAGACATACCCTCAGATAATTTTTTGGGTATGGTAATGCGATTACGAGAATCTATTTTTACGTATTGTGTTTCTTTTTTCATACTTTTCATAATTGGTACCTCTTATAACACATCATACCACAAATGGGTAAATGGGTAAAGGATATTGATCAAAAAGAGACTTTTAATCAATAAAAGAACTGTTTATGCCAAATTATTGAAGATGCTAAATCTCAAAAATCGAGTGATAATAGTACCGATTCGATGAAATACGCAAACTTCCTAAAATGATAATAAATAGCCTCCGCATTGTCGAAAGTTTGTCTGCGACTGCCTTGGCAAGCAGTAACCCAAAGGGTAAAGACATTGGCAAAAATACTACGCAGATCAAGTTGCCCTGACCCCATCAATTCCCTACGACATTTTGCTGTGCACCGAGGGTGACTGCAATACGTATGCATCTACATTATTAGAACAAATTAAAATCAATAGTTTTTTTACTTAAGCAAATATTTTTCCACCATTTCTTTTACCCCACACGGCGCAGTTGGTAAATCTTGCAAAATGCGATATTCAGGAGAATTAGGATGTAACTTTACCATGTCATTATGTTTATATGCATCATACAAACGAAGTAACAAATATCTTTGTAATAAATTTGCTTGATTCTTTATCCACTCCAAACAATCTGCGGCATTATCATCATACAATGCTATTTTAACGGTATCACAAGGAAAAAGTGCTGCTGCAATTACATAGCGACCACTAGAATCAACACCAATACCACATAAATGTTCTTGATTTTCCAATAAAGTAATAATACGTTTTTGAGAATTCATATCCCACAAAGTAACAGAACATTGATGGCAATCATTTCTCGCTGTTGTAACAAAAATAGATTGATATGGCATCAATACGGCTTCTACGCGAGAAAAAATATTAATAACTGGGTTATTTATCACCTTGGTATCCATAATAGATTTTTCTAAAAGCATATCAAATATAATGGCTCTTTGTGATGTTTTGATAATTATTTTATCTTCCAATGGTGTAAGTGCAACACTATGGATATACGAATTACGGTAAGTATCTCTTAACTTAATATCAATTTTGGCAAGATCGGCAATAACCCATAACCTTATAATGCTACTACCCACTGTTTCGTCAAAAGAAACGGTAATCAATTTATTATCATTATCACAAAATTGCATGATATGCGTTTTTCCTTCTGGGTACTCAAGTGTTGCCAACACGGAATATTTTTGCACATCCCACAAATATATATTTTTTTTTGATGCAGCAGCTACAATAGTTGATTGTTTATTAAAACATATACAATCAATTGATCCAGAGTGTCCTGTTAACAATATATCAGGACGAGTAAACATATTATTGTTTATTGCAAGATTGGTAAGCAGCAATTCACCGGGCTCTCCCACTGATCCTGTTGCAAGAAATTTTCCATCACTACTAAAAGCACTGTACTCAATTGCATTGATATGTTCTATAACTTTTTGTAACCCTTTATCATTTTCATGCCGTTTTACCCATAATATTTTTTTATTTTCTTTTAAAAACATTTGCTTAATGCAATCATCATAATTTGTAGGTTCCATAGGAGTAAGAATAAAGACTTTTCCCTGAATATTTTTTGTAATTTTATTCAAAAGCCATGGAGCTTCAAATTCATCAACCAGGGGAGCCGATATCGGCTCTACTACAGGAAAAGTAAATCCACTAAAATTAGGATTTGGCAACAATATCTTTGGGAGATTATAATAAGAACCATCATCATTACAGGCTAAATCACGCATATCAGTTTCTGTTTTTGTATATACAAAATTTTTATGCTTACAATTATCTGCAATAACTAAGCCTTGTAGATAATGTCCTATGACTGTTGTTGATAGACATGGAATAATATTTTTTTTAATAAAATATTGTGAAAAATAAGCATTCAAAAATTGGCATATAACATACGATGAATCAAGTTCTTGCGGCCCTACTGCACTCACCAACAAATTTTTTTCATCTGGCGTGAGTTTTTTTAAATAGTAGGGAAAATAAAGCGCATCAAGCGCTCCAGAAAATAGTTGTATTTTTTTTTGACAGATAGTTTTAAGCACAATTGGTGCAAGCAATGCACCAGAATGTTTTCCTTTAAATATTTGCAGTTCTTGCTTAGTATGAAGCAGGCGAGAGCTTTCGATCTTCCATTGCGACAACCTACACTCTTTATTATCTGATGATTTTACAAGAACTTCATTATATTCCATTGCTTCTACTGGAACAACGATTGTTGATATAACCATAATAATCACATACATGCATCTATTCATTGCTAGCCCCTCTTTTTTAAAGTATCTTTACCAGTAATTATAGTATATTTATAAAAATATTCTTGAAAAATAATCATGTATCATTTATAAAAGGGCACGCACCATGACTCAAAAAATAATAGCAACTTTATTATGTATCGCAACCATACATGGTTATGCCATGGAACAAGCCAGATCCATTGCGTTACGTCCATTATTACACGATAACGTAAAAAAAATTATGGCCTGTTGCGATCTTCAATCACAAAAAACATTACGTCTTACCTGCCATGATATATTACAGATCAAAACAGAAGACTTAATCCATCATTCCCCTTTAATTTTAAGCAAATATGATCATAAATTTTATATGGTTCACGCAGCACGAACAGACAATGAACTTTTAATGAAAAATTTAATCAATAATGCAACACTATGCAACCATGAAGACGCATTAGACTTAATGGTTATTTTTGTCCCAAAAAAAACAGATGATCTGCTGGACAACCTTATCATTACTTCTTTAAAAAAAGGTAATAGACAAGCAGAAAATGCATTCAAATATGATACCGCGATAAAAACTGCTATTAATCAGTATCGTTATGAAATTTTTCATACTATTCATACATTTTTTCCACAACTGATGAAACTGTATAAAACAGATAAAGCAATGATGAACTATTATATTTGTACTCTGTATAACATCAAAAATCCAGACAATATAGCTCAAGAAAAAGTGACTCCATTACAGGTAGCTGCATGCGAAGGCAACATAGCAATGACCGAGTTGCTTTTACTTAATGGCCACGAAGAGCACGTAAATGATGCCGATCTTAAAGGATATACACCGCTCTATATAGCAGAAGATATAGACATTGTTAAACTGTTATTAAACTGTAAAAATATTCAGGTCAACAAAAAGACAAACGACCATCTTACGCCATTATATAAAGCGGTATGCAAAAACAAAACATTGCTCATTAAGCTTTTTCTTGCTCATCCTGGCTGTATCATCAATGAAGAAGATGAAAACCAATTAACACCATTACACACCGCAGCACGGCGCGGCGAAGAACAGGTTTTTAATTTCTTCTTACGCCACACTGAAGGAAAAGTGCGCAGCATGACTAAGCCTATTCATTATGCAGCAGTAAATGGACATGTCGATATAATTGCCACAATACTGAGAGTCGATATTAGCCAACTCAATATTCAAAATCAGGTTGGCGAAACGCCACTTTTATTAGCATCAACATTTAACCAATATGGTGCTATTAAATTCTTACTTGATCTAGAAGCACTTGTTGATCTTGCAGATCACAATAATATTACGCCATTATGGATAGCGTCGCAAAATGGTTGTAATGAAGCAGCTTTATTATTAATTAATGGCAAAGCACCGGTAAATGCGTTAAGCAAAGACAAGGTTACACCATTATGGAAAGCTGCACAAAATGGAAAAACTCAAATAGTTCAATGGTTACTCGAAAACCATGCAACTGTTGATCACGCTGATGATGCGGGCATAACGTCACTCATGATAGCATCAAAAAAAGGATACACCGCTATTGTAAAAATGCTACTTGGATTTGGTGCCAATCCAGCACTTAAAACAAAATATGGTATTACCGCAGTTGATATAGCTGGCAATGATCAGATAAAAAAATTATTAGAAAAACAAATTGATCTAAAACTTAAATAATTCAAGTAACATATTTCCACAGTATCGTACAATATCATTTGGCCACTTACTATGATCTTTAATTCGATTTAACACGCATAAATAATATAAACATTTCTCTTTTATCGCAAAAGGAACATGCATTCTTACACATTTATCTTTTAATGCAACCATAACCTCTAAACCATCATCAGAAAAACACAAATCATAACTATCTTGAGAATATAGCTTAGGCGTTGCATCAATAAATTGCTGTGTTTTAAGATCAAAATAACGTACAAACTGTTCTTGACGAACACATAATCGTGAGTGATCTATAGTGCGATTACATAATATTGCTAAAATTGAATCGTTTCGATAAAATGCTACATTTTTAAAAGTCTCATAACTTTTATCCTTTTTTTCAGCCTTTATGCATGGAAAAACATGTACATTTCTATCTGGATCTATTATAAAAAGTTTTTTTTCATTACCAGCCACAATATAAGATCCATCAGGACTATATTGACAAAACCAACATTTTTTGAGCTTTGTATTTAAATTAATAATTTTAATTTTTGAAAATGTGTCATCAATGTTGTATAAAGAAATATTACCTGAATGATCTGCTATACACATAATTTCTTTTTTTGGATGCATAGTCATTATCTGACAAATTTGACCGCACACAGGAATATTTTTACAGTCTCTTGTTACATAATTGTACTGTGTTATTTCGCCTCTATTCTCTCCATAACATAAAAAAATCGTATTTTTTAATGAATTCCATGCAAAAGATCTAATTTCATTCTTTTCTGTTTGAAATGTCTCACATTCAGGTATTTTTTCTGAGCTATAAACTGTTATTGTAGTATCTTTACATGTAATTACTTGTTTATTATTACTCTGCAATGTCACTCCTCTAAAAAATGCAGTAGCTCCAATTCTTTTTTGTATTTTTTGTGTTCTCAAATTTATGCTATGAACAGCGCCATTAATTCCACCAACAACAATATGATCTTGTGTAAAATATCGCACACACCATGGATTTGTAACAGCAGTTATTTCTTGAGTACTGCTTAACCAATGGTTTTCATATTGTTGCAGCTGCTTTTTGCTTTCCATTGCACTGCATAGTGCTGTAATCATCAAACAATAACTGATGATTAAAAAATGTTGATTATATCTCATGTTTTTCTCGCTAAAATTTAAATGATTCGAGTAACATATTTGCACAGTATTGTACAATATCATTCGGCCAATTGCCATAATCTTTAATTCGATTTAACACGCATAAATAATACAAAAATCTCTCTTTTATCGCAAAAGGAACATGCATTCGTACGCATTTCTTATCTAATACAATAATAAGCTCTGAACCATCATCAGAAAAACACAAATTATACCCATCATTAGACTTTAATTCAGGTGTTATATCAATACATTTCTGTGTTTTAAGATCAAAATAACGTACAAATTGGCTACTATGAATGTCTTCGCGGATTGAAGCTATAGCGTGCCTACATAATAATGCTAAAATTAAACCATTTGGAAGAAACGCTATATTTCCAAACATTTCACTTTCTTGAGCTCTCACGCAGAAAGATACATCTATATTTTTTTCTGAATCTATTATAAAAAGTTCATAGGCATTACCAACTACGATACAAGATCCATTAGGACTATATTGACAAAAATAACAACCCTTCTCTGTATTGAGTGTGATTACTTTAATTTTTGACAATGTATCATTATCATTATCGTTATAATTATAAAAACCAATATTACCTTCAGAATCTGCTATACACATAGCTTCTTTTTTTGGATGCATAATTATAATATCACACATTTGATCCCAAACAGAAATATTTGCAATTTTATGTGTTGCACAATTCAATACCGTTATTGCTTTTCTTAATCCTATAGAACATAAAAAAACAACATCTTTTAATGAATTATATGCAAGAGATATAATTTCACTATCTCCTGTATCAATAGGCTTGAATGCTGTCATTGTTGTGTCACAAACTGCCAGCATACTACCCTTAGACATAATTATTTTATCACATTTTTTTTGTAATATCGCGCTTCCATAGTAAGAAAAATTGTTACCAATTATGTTTTTTGTTTCTTTTTGTTGTGTTTTCAAATTTACTTTATGAAAATTTCCATTATTTTCACTAATGACAATGCTACCTTTTGTAAGGTATTGCACGCCCCGTGGATTTTCAACAGCAGTTATTTCTTGAGTACTGCTTAACCAATGGTTTTCATATTGTTGCAGCTGCTTTTTGCTTTCCATTGCACAGCATAGTGCTGTAATCATTAAACAATAACTGATGATAAAAAAATGTTGATTACATCTCATGTTTTTCTTGCTAAAATTTAAATGATTCAAGTAACATATTTGCACAGTATTGTACAATATCATTCGGCCACTTACTATAATCTTTAATTCGATTTAACACGCATAAAGAATATAAACATTTCTCTTTTATCGCAAAAGGAACATGCATTCTTACACATTTCTTATCTAATACAATAATAAGCTCTGAACCATCATCAGAAAAAGACAAACCATAACTAGAATCATATTGAGAACCAAAAATCAACTTAGGTGTTACACCAATAAACTTCTGTGTTTTCATATTATAATAATATATAACATGTTTTTTTTCTTTAAAAACATAATCTGATAATTTTATATCATAATTACATAATATTGCTAAAATTGAACCATTTGGATGAAGCACTATGTTCCTAAATGCCTCACCTCTTGCAGCATTCACCAATATAAATTCATATGCATTTTTATTTGGATCTATTATAACCAGTTGTTTGTTATTACCAGCTACGATACAAGATCCATCTAAACTATATTTGCACCACAAACACTCGGAATAATCTGTAGCATGGTCAATGGTTTTAATTTTTGAAAAAATACCATCAATGTTATACAAAGAAATATTCCCTGAAGAATCCGCTATGCACAAAATTTCTTTTGTTGGATGCATTGTCATTAATTCACAAATTTGATCCTGAATATCAATATCTTCATACTTACCTGTTACATAATTAAGTCGCTTTATTACTTTTTTATTTTTACAACATAAAAAAAAAGAATCCTTTAATCCATTCCATGCAAAAGATCCAATTCGTTCATTTTTTAGCTTACACCGCAGCAACACTGACATTTCTTTTGCATCATAGACTGCTACCTCAATACCATTACATATAATCATTTTTTTATTCTTACTTTGTAAGATTGCATCTACTCTACGATAAGAATCATGACCAATTATTTTTTGTATTTCTTGTGTTTTCAAATTTACACTATAAACATCTCCATCCGCACCACTAATAGCAACATGCTTTTTTGTAAAATATTCTACACTCCATGGTTTTTTAACAGTAGTTATTTCTTGAGTATTGTTTAACCAATGGTTTTCATATTGTTGTAGCTGCTTTTTGCTTTCCATTGCACTGCATAGTGCTGTAAACATTAAACAATGACTGATGATAAAAAAATGCTGATTATATTTCATGCTTTCCTTGCAAATGCTGTAAAAATTTTTAATTAACAGCTTAACAAAAAACTGCAATACATCTATAAATAATGCTTATTCTTTGCAAAAAAGAATTGTATTGTCCACTAAAATTTAATAGCCTCATGCTAAAACTTAAATAATGCAAGTAAAATATTTCCACAGTATCGTATAATATCTTGAGGAATAGCTTGTTGAGCCCAATGCCTTTGTGCATTAAATCGATTTAACACACATAAAGAATGTAAACATCTTTCTTCTATCGCAAAAGGAACATGCATTCTTACAAATTTATTCTTAAATACAACCACAACCTCTGAACCATCATGAGAAAAACACAAACCACGACTATGATCAAAATCCAACTCAGGGGTTACACCAATAAATTGCTGTGTTTTAAAATCCAAATAACGTATTAATTGGCTTTTCTTGAATTCTTTTTCATAAGCAAA
>Ga0157378_10003219_pt1 | contig 14522 bp, 12 predicted proteins | sample M65metaG_FD_115309 | JGI IMG/M metagenome (GOLD analysis project Ga0157378, IMG submission 115309) | Miscanthus rhizosphere microbial communities from Kellogg Biological Station, Michigan, USA - M6-5 metaG | ecosystem: Host-associated > Plants > Roots > Rhizosphere > Soil | place: USA: Michigan...
CCTGGCCTCGATGAAGTGAACGAAATGTATTTACCGTCAGGACTGAAACGTGGCGAGCTTTCACTCTCCTGCCCAAAAGTAATTTGTCGATCGTTGCTGCCATCGAAGTTCATCAACCAAATATGCGAGCTGCCTTTGTCTTCCTTAACGTCGGTTGTACTGACGACATAGGCGACCGACTGACCGTCGGGCGAGAGTTGTGGATCACGAACATCGCGAAAACGAGGGATGTCGTCGAGCTTTAATGGGTGACGTGCTGTCTGTGCAACGAGCGCAGCAGAAGAAAGAAGGAGTACAAGCAGAATCCAAACGTGGGCTTTGCGGAACATAGGTCGGTCCTCCTGAAATGTACCTGAGTGTGCAACTGACAGAGTTACTAAAAGACGTTAAAGGAAGAAGCGTTATTTTACACAGAGATGGTTGGAAGTCACGCGGTTTTACTCGAGCAATGTCCGATATGCTTTAGCTTGTCGGTCTTGGAGTTTGGTGCTGGGAGCGCAGGCGTCCTCGCCTGCTGGTGCCCACTCACGCTACTAAGAACTAATTAGCAGGCGAGGACGCCTGCGCTCCCAGCACCTAAGGTAGAACTATTCTGCGGGAGGAATTACCAGCTTCTGACCGACTTGAAGCTTGTCGGGGTCGACCAATGTTCCTCGGTTGGCATAGAAGATCCTCATGTACTCATTCGGATCTCCATAAAACTGCTTGCTGATCTTCGAAAGGTTATCGCCCCCTTTCACTTCATATGTTTCCCCTCCGCCCTGACCGCCACCTGCCGCTGCCCCAACTGCTCGACTCGAGTCGACGCTGATGTCAGCGGTAATGTCGTCAGCATTCGGATTGACCAGTTTGATCTGGTCCCAAAACTTGTTCTTTGCGTCGTCCGACGGCGAGATTCCGCGGATGAAGAGTTTGTTGTCTTGAACGTGCAGATTTAGAAATTGAATGTGCTCGTTGTCGGCTGTTGTAAGCACCGTCTGATACTTTTGCTTAAGATCGTTGAAGCGTTGTTGCGCTCCTTGCTGTTGTTCAGCTTCCGATGCACCCCGACCAAACATTTTGTCAAAGAGTCCCATGATTAGTTTCCTTTCCCTGTTAGGCAATAGCGCGTTTGCAGAGGTCTTTGGATTGAGTTGTCCGCAGCTCTCTAGTTTGAGTTGGGGGAAGTAAATCAGAGATACGTGGGGGATGATTAATTCGAATTACGGATGAATGGACGCATGATACTCCAATCGACCAGCAAGCAAAACATTAGAATGCTTTTCTCTGCGCCTCCTCTGCGTTCTCTGCGTCTCAGCGGTAAGAGTTTCGCGCACATTCACCGCAGAGACGCTGAGGACGCAGAGGAAACGCAGAGAAGAACTATGAATCAAGAGTGTCCGCAATTAACTCAATCAACTCCGACTCGACTTCAGCGGGCAAATCGTCGTGCGTTAGGCATTCAACAAGCGCGGTGAGATCGATAACCCGAACAATTTCTCGCCAACCCTCCGGAAGGTGTCCACCGTGTTCGACGAACGCTTTTGAAAAATGCGGTTCTCGAAGAGGACGATCAGCTTTCTCGTAACGCAGGAAATGGCCAACATCCAACAGGGGAGAGCCGGACAAGGCGAATTCCCAATCAAGCACTGCGGCAACTATCCACTTACCATTCTGCTTGCGAACAAGAATATTTCGGTTACCAAAGTCACAATGAACAAGACCTGGCAGTGCGTCGAGGTCAGGGATCCGATCCGCCCACGACCACGCAAAATTGTGTATTCGCTCTACCAGCTTCGCACCTACGCGAGTCTGGCAGACCTCTGATTCCAGAAATGTGTCGAGTAGTCGAGGAATCGGATTAGGCCCTTCTATAAAGGACGCGCCAACACTCAATTGTTCAGAAGATCCTTCCGCTACTAACCGACCGGGTTTCGGAAAACGAACGCGGCCAATTGCAGCGAGTGTTTCACCAACGGAACGCGATGCTTGTCTTATTGCTTCAGCGTCACCAGTTCGCCTCAGTTGTTGGAATGTAAGACCTTCAACGAATTCAAGAATGGTGAATGAAGGAATGTCGTCTACCGGGGCAGGCTCGGCGTAAAGAATTTTGGGAACAGGTACTTCTGACTGAATAAGATTGTGGACGGCGATCTCCTTGCGGCAAACGTCTGCACCATCGCGATACAAACGCAGCACAACCGGATCGTGGTTCGATCGGAAGTCTATCCTTAGATTAGTATTAATGAGGCCGCCTGGAAGGAGTTCGACCGCTGCGATTTGCCTTTGAGGAAATACTTTTGCAAACAGGTGTCTTAACGTCTGATTCGTTAGCGCGATAGTCAGTTTGAACATCAACGACGTGCTTTGTTGTTATTTAATTGGGCCGGGTATTGAGTAGCCGGCGGCGAGGTCTTCAAGAACCAATACCCAATCATTTCCTCTACCATTAGTTGGTGGCGTGAACGTTTGGATCCCAGCGCTATCTTGCTCCTTAAATACATAAGAGACGCCGTAACGAGGGTCGTACCAGAATTCGCGTTGACGATTGCCTTTGACCACACTCTTGTCCAGCGTAAACGGTTCGCCACGCGGACTGTAGACGATGACAAACGATCCATCGCTTGAACGTGCGGCGCGGATCTTACCGAGGCCGGTTGTCGTGCCGTTTAGGATCAGATGAGTGTCAGGAATTAACTTCGTAATCGGAATCGTTTCCATTAGTCGTCGCAGGAAACCCATTTGGAACGCGCCCGGGTGATCCAGCGCCTCACGCCATGGAATGTTCGCGCCAATCAAACCTCCCGGTTCTCCGTACAAAGCACCATCAGGTCTAACAACTCCATCACCCGCGTGCGTGTCTCTCTTTGCGCCGGGACTGAAGAACTGCCAGACGTTATTGTTTCCATAAGTGTGACCACAGGCTCCGGCAATCACGGACCAGTACGCTGCCTGGCGCACGTCGTAATCATCAAACCGATCAATCCCCGCGGTTCCTTTGAAATAGAAGCCAACCGGCATTCCTTCATAACGCGGCTCGCCATCCATGGTTGGCTTTGGTGGATCAAGCGCGTAGTCGTGATCTACAAATAGTCCGTTGTCGTGATCGTGTGCTCCGTGTGATGACTGGAACATATTGAAGTCAAGCCAGTCGGCGGTGTTGAGCTTGATTGAAGAAAAGCCAGGGCCAGTAGGGTGATAGGTTTTTAGATGACTGCCGCCATCGCCTGTTTGCAGTCCGGCGGCCAGTGCATCAATGATTGTGCGTTCGTCATCAGTTTGGATAGAACGATCGCCGCCAAGAATCCAAATGATCGCGTTGTTCTTGTATCGCCGTCCCAGGAACTCACCATATTGTCGGGCGGTGGTTGCATTGAAGATAGCCTTGCCGGAAGCCCAGTAGCTACCCCATGTCGGTAGGAGCCCGACAAACATGCCAAGCTCTTCTGCCTTGTTAACAATGAAATCAACGTGGCGGAAGTATGCTTCATTTGGTTTGGTGGGATTGCGATCAAGAAACGGAAGATCGCCGTAGGCATTCGCTGACGTTAGACCGTCGGCGGGAGCGATTGCGACCGTTTGAATAACAGTAAAACCTTTGTGCGCACGATTCGTCAGGTATTCGGTCGCTTCTTCGCGATTCAGCCGGTGTATTAATTCCCAGGCTGTATCGCCCAGGTAGAAGAAAGGCTGTCCATTTTCATACTGCAAGTACCGGTGATTCGTCGAAACCTTCAATCGCCCGGGAACTCTCGCCTCAGCTAACAGAGCCAAGCTTGAAAACACAACAACACACGAGATCAGCGTTAGAGCACGGCATGTGTGTTTGAGCATCGGTGATCTCAGGCGACTAATTGGACGAGCAATGCGTCGACATGTATACGAGTTGTGTCGAGCAGCGGAATTCCATTGTGACTCTCATCGCGCAACAGGAGTGGAAGTTCGGTTCCTGCAAGAATCACTGCCTCGACACCGTCGCGCTCTCTTAATGAATCTATGATTGCGAGAATCCGAGAGGCTGTCGCAGGTAGAAAAGAATCTTTCAGCAGTTCGTTTATGTACTTGTCGTGAATATAGTCCCGCTCGGTTTGATTAGGAGTAACCAGAGTTATGCCTGAGCGTGAAAATACTTCGGGGTAGAACGATGCTTCCATTGTGTAACGAGTACCTATTAACCCTGCGGTATTCAGTCCTAGTGCCTTAACTTTTTGACAGGCAGCGTCAACGATACTCACGAGGGGAAGAGAGGTGCGCTCCCGGAGTTGGTCAAAAACGATATGCGCCGTGTTTGCGGTTAATGCGGCAAAGTCGGCCCCAGCTTTTTCGAGCGTTTCGATTTCCTGCGATAGATAGTCTGCCACCTTGGATAATTCACCCACCTCCATCCATGCCAGGAGCCTCTTTAGATCGACGCTGTTTATGATGATTGAAGGAGACGTCCCGTCCATTCTCGCCCGGTAGCCGGCGACGAGTTGACGGTAATAATCGATGGTGGATTCAGGTCCTGTACCACCTATGAGGCCAAGAGTTTTCATGGAGAAAAAGATCATTGGTCATCGGCCATTTTCCATTTCTCATTTTCCATTTGAACTTGGTAGATATTCCTATCTACCCTGCAATAGTCCTTGGGATTTGGAAATGAAAAATGAGAAATGGAAAATGACCAATGATTTTCCTTTTGCCGTTCCTATTGTCGTTGAGCCGTACTACTCACGTCACTCACCTCATACTCAGGCTTTGGCATTCCCATCAGCCACTTATCAAACCAACCGACGATGTGTTCAAGTCGCTCGATCCGATGCCATGGTTGTCCTGAGCGTGAAAGCTCGTGAGTCTCGTTTGGAAAGCGCACCATCACGGTCGGTATCTTTCGATACTTCAACGCGCGAAACATTTGTTCACCACCGCTACTCGTTGGCGTGCGGTAATCTGTCTCGCCAAGAATGAGCATCAACGGGGTTTGCACTTTGGTGATGTAGGTGATTGGTGAACGAGCTCGATAGTCCTCCGGGTCTTCAAACGGCGGAGCTTTGAACCATGTTGGTTGAAACAAAGTGAAATCTGCTGTGTACCACCAGTCGGCCCAGTCAGAAATGTCACGCTGTGAAACTGCGGCGGCGAACCGAGTCGTTTGGGTTATCGTCCAGTTTGTAAGCAGACCACCACCGCTACCACCCGTTACCCCAAGCCGCTTCTCGTCGATGTAGCCGCGCTTCAAAACTTCATCAACTCCGGCCATCAAGTCTTTGTAGTCGTCACCGGGATAGTGATACTGGATGATGTTGCCAAACTCCTGACCATAGCTCGTGCTTCCTCGCGGGTTCGGATAGAGCACGACATAACCTTTGGCAGCCATCCACTGAAACTCGTGATCGAAAATGAATCCATAGGCGGCGTGTGGTCCACCGTGAATATTAAGAATCAACGGATACTTCTTATTTGGATCGAAGTCAGGTGGTTTCTGAATCCACGTCTGCACTTTCTTACCATCGAAGCTCGTGTACCAAACCTCTTCCGGTTCCGTCAGATTTAACTTGGAAAACAACTCGTCATTGATGTGGGTTAGCTGTCTCGGCTGCCCGGAAGTCCCGTCCAACCAGTACAAATCACCTATGTGTGTTGGGGTTGATATCAGTAATGCAAACTTGGAGGCATCAGGCACCGAACGCACGCTCACGACTGCTTGATTCCCGGAAGTGACGTCAGTCTCGCGGCCAGTCGTTGAATCAAATGCGCCAACGTTTGCTTTTCCTTCCTTTGCAAAAGGCGCGTAGATCTTTCGACCGTCGGCGGACCAGATGGGCGGATTACCACCGGGTGCTCTCGGCGCGGTATTGTCACCACCAACACCTGAACCAACGTCAAATGAAAACTCCTTCGTCAGATTCTTTGGGACTGCGTTTGGTGCGATGTCCAGCACCCACAGGTCCGGCTCCGTGTAAGACTGAACAGGTTTGTTTGTTGATGCGTAGAAGGCAAACTTTTTGCCGTCGGGACTTACTGATAACGCTCCAGAACCCATGTCGAAGCTGGTTAGCTTTTGCGGTTCACCACCGTTAATTGAGACTGAATAAATGTCGGTCGTTGGTAGTTCGTAGTAAGGCTCATCGCTGTGGTCTGAGACGAAGTAGAGTCGTGAACTATCTTTGGCCCAGGCGACGTTGCCATCATCGTAGCGGCCACTCGTCAGCTGTTTGGGCGTGACTTTTTCATCGCCAGCTTTTGGCGCAGAGACAACCCAGACATGTTGAGGGTGTTTGTTATCGACATATCCCGCTCCGTTTGATCGATAGACAGCTCGCGTTATCACACGCACATCAGATTCACGTTCGTCTGGCTTTGGACTTGCGCTTGGACTTGGTGCAGGCGTGGCGGGAGTTTTCGCCGCAGCCTTAGTGATCTCTTCCGCAGTCGCTCCGTTGTAAAAGGAGATCATCTTTCCGTCTATCGACCACTGAGGACCACCGGCGCCACGAGGCACAGATGTAAATTGAAACGCTTCACCGCCGGCCATCGACAACATGAAAAGCTGTGGCTGGTCCGGACGACCATCTTTCTCAGGCACGCGCACGAAGCACAAATACTTTCCATCCGGTGACCAGCGCGGGGTTGAGTCGCGAATGCCGCTGGTCAATTGTCTGGTTTGCCCCGTTGCCGTCTGCACGGTCCAAATTGACGTGTTGTATCCATCTTTTCGGTCATTGACTGTGACTCTGACAAATGCGATCTGCAAACCGTCAGGAGATACCTGTGGGTCGCCAATCCAGGCGAAGTTGAAGAGATCTTTTTCGGTTATGTTCCGCTTTTGTGCGAGACCTGGAACAGCTACAAACAAGACAAGGGTGACCGCAAGGACCGAGACACGGAATCGCATGGAGAATTTCCTTTCAGTGGACGGGGTGGCAAACGCTCGAAGTATTCTAGCCCAAAGAATTTCGGAATTCGAATTTCGGATTACGGAATTCGGACCTAGGATTTACATCTCAACTTGAAATCCGCAATCCGCAATCCGAATTTCGCATTCCGAAATTCTCTACTTCTCGTAAACGTAATACACAACCCCCGCCTTATCGTCAGTGAGAAGAAATGCATTTCTACCAAAGCGGAAGATATCGCAAGGGCGTCCATTCACAACGCCATTTACCAGGAACCCGGTGATGAAATCTTCGGAAGCGGATCCCTGGGGCGTGACTCGAACGACGCTGTAGCCATGACCTATTCGTTTGTTGGTAGATCCATGAAGTGCAACTAGAAAAGACCCGCCTAGGGTCTCTGAGTCACTGGCGTCGAAATGCTCCAAGCCGAGGGGCGCCGTATGGGCTCCCAGTGCGATCGCAAGTGGAGGCGACTTCCTGCAATCAAACTTTGAGGCGCGTGGGTTCAGTTTCGGGTCAACCAATACCTTCGACCCAAACTGAAAACAATAAGGCCATCCATAATTCTTGCCTTCTCGGATTGACCCCATCGTGTCTTCCGGGCGGTCCCGGCCGAGATGATCGGCGCCCATGTTTGTTGCGAATAATTGATTGTCTACCCAACGAAGACCGACAGCGTTTCGTAAACCACGCGCGTAATGACGCTGATTTTTGCCGTCAGGCTCCATTTCGAGAACGCTAGCACGAACCTCTTCCTTTTCCTCACACGCGTTGCAACTGCTTCCTACGGATACATAGATTTTGTCGTTTGGGCCAACAGCGATCGTGCGAGTCAGATGCCAGCCACCGTACTTGTACCCAAGACCATAATCCGGAAAGGTCGCCAGGACTTGTGGCTCGCCCTTTGGTTTTGTCGAACCCTCTTCATACCGGTAACGCAGAAGACGATCAGTGAGCGCGAGATAGAACCAGTTGTTTCCATCCCTGTCAGTGTAGAAAGCGACGCTATTTGGATTTCGCAAGCCGGTCATGAACAGAGTCACTTTCTTGAAGCGTTTGGTAATTGAATCAAAGTCTTCGAGTATGTAGACGGCGCCCTTTCGATTGTCAGTGAGGTTGAACATGTCTGTGACGAAGATCCGATTGTCAGGACTCTTCGCCATGAAACGAACGCGTTTGAGACCTTGCGCTGCGACGGCAATGTCGAAGGTTTCGGGCAGATTCAGGTTGAATGAGTTGCCGTTGGCTAACGTGATGCGGCGTGGCGTCAGATGCAAGCGAGCATTCGGTGGATCAGCAAAAGTCGCGCTAAAAGAAAGGACCGTCGTAATCGCCAGAATCACAATTTGTCGAAGTAGCTTGAGATAGCTCATGGGCCTTGGCTTCTCACCTCACTTGGAATACATCGCAATAATGTTTTCAATCGCTCGTCGACAGACTTTGCAAAAATGATCTGTCCGCGAAAACATTATGCAATCAACTTCCGGACGGTAATAACCACGAGCTTCATACATGGCGCCTTCAAATGCACCCACCTGTCCAAAATGCTTCTCAGTTTTGAACATCTCCTGTTCGTGTGCGAGTTCTTCCCTGAACAACGCTTCCATCTCTTCTTCGGGTCGTTTCTCTTTCCTCAGCTGGACGCGGCGCGCCTGGATTTCCCGCGAGTACTTTTCAAACTCTTCCTTCTGCCATGGCGTTGGAATCGGTGTTGCGTTGGCGAATGGTGAGACCAAAGTGCGCCACTTCAATGTGCTCACATCGAGTAGAGCGGTGACGTTTGGTTCCCAGGGTTCGACTTTTTCCGTCGATGGCCCGTATGCAACTGAAGAAGTGTAGTATTCGTCGGCGAGTCCCGCGAAGTGATGACCAAACTCATGAACGAATACGTAGTTTGAGAAAGCATTATCGGAAGCGACTGTACTGTACAGATTGAAGATCCCGCCGCCGCCGTAGGTTCTGTTGTTGACCAGCACTTCAATAAATTCGTACGGAGCAAATGCCGCCGCCCTTCGGAGTGACCGGTTATCAAAGGTGAGCACATAGCGTTCGGAACCAAAGGCATCGTACGTCGCGCCTATCGGGTTATCGCGATACTGACCGGTTGATGGCCGAGAAATACCCGACTCCGCTGCGGGAGGACAAAGAGCCCACACATTAAACTTCCTTCGATTCTCCTTGAAGGGTGATGTTGAGAAAAGAGTCTCAGTCAACCGGCGAGCATCAGCTTCGAACTTCGCTTTTTCCGCTGCGGTGTAACCATCGCCAAGAATTAAGAAGTCAACCTTCGTCTCCGGATCGCCCGTTTTCTGAATGGTGATAACCTGGGCCGGTGCGACTTGTTTCGCTCGATCGATGAATTGATCGGTGGGGTCAATTGTTGTAGTCCAGATGTCCTGAAATACATTCCTGGCATCGCGCTTTTTCACAACAATCTCTATCGGCGAAGTGGGAGCGGGGAATCGCAGCGACTCTTGAAACGTGCGATTGACTGTTTTGGCTTCGTCGGTAGTTTCCCACTCACCGTAGATTGAAGAGAAGCCTCGCGAGTAGAGCACCTGTTTTGTGTTTTGATCGCGGACCTCGAAAAAATACTTTCCAAGATTGCTCTTATCGATTGCTTGCGAAAGATCGCCCGGCCACGGAAGCGGCTCGATACTCACGCGATCGACACTGAATATTTCGCGTGATGAGTTGCCAGTGTGGTAGTAGTCGACACGCATGGTCTGGGTAGCTGCAAGGACGGCGGTTGAAAGAGAGACGATCAGTGCAGATGCTGAAAGAAGTTTTCTCATGTCGCGATTGTGCATGGTGAAACTAACGAGACGCAACACAATTGTTCTTCTCTGCGGCTCCTCTCCGTTCTCTGCGCCTTCTTAGAATCTGGCTGGAAAGACCCTTTGAAATCAGTTTGATTTTTCTCTGTGCTTCCTCTGTGTCCTCTGTGCCTCTGTGGTTGGTCAAAGGTTCGTTTTGCACCACGGACGCCACAGAGGACACAGAGGAAGCACAGAGATCAAAAACCAACTGATCGCTCTTTCAGAGTTACACTCTGTTATCTGCTTGTCGCAAGAAAAGCAGCGATGCTCAGAGGTGGAAATGTGCCGGATGCCGAAGCCTTACCGCAAGACGCAGAGAACGCGGAGGAGCCGCATAGAACCAAAATGATCTGAAATCGCGCAATCCGAAATCCCAAATCCCAAATTCTTTAAGCAACCCTGTGTTATACTTTTCGCCCTAGTCAGACCTGCAGGATTGTCAGTATCAGGTCGAACCAGTCCCCGGAGAGTCGAGTAACAATCAAAAGTGAGTAGTGTTCTTGAGATCATTCCGCTCGGCGGTATCGGCGAGTTTGGGATGAACTGTATGGCCGTGCGCTATGGCGATGAGATGCTCATTCTCGACGCCGGCATGGGTTTCCCGGAAGAGACTGCTTACGGTGTTGACGTCTCGATCCCAAACTTTTCGTTTCTCGATGAATACAAAGAACACATCACGGCAATAGTGCTCACTCACGGGCACGAAGATCACCTCGGAGCACTGCCTTATCTCCTCAAGAAATTCAACGTTCCAGTTTACTGCTCTCATTTCACTGCCGGTCTCGCCGAGAGCAAACTCGAAGAGCACGACTTACTTGGCGATGTCCTGATTCATCGAGTAGAGCCTCGCGATGTAATTGACCTTGGCTCATTCATGATCGAGTTCATTCGCGTGTCACATTCGCTCGTTGATTGTTTTTCACTCGCCATAAGATCACCGGTTGGTACGATTATTCACACCGGCGATTACAAGGTCGATGAAACGCCTGTAATCGGCGAGCCGATAGATCTCCGTTCGTTTCGTCGCTACGGACAGGAAGGCGTCCTAGCGCTTCTTTCTGATTCAACGAACGCGACTGTTCCTGGTCGTACTCCGTCTGAGCGTGCGGTTATCCCGGCCTTTGAAGAGATCTTTGCTGAAGCGAAAGGTCGAATCATTGTCGCCGCATTTGCCTCCTCGATTCATCGTCTGCAAATCGTTTTGGACGTGGCGCAACAGTTCAATCGTCGTGTCTGTGTGCTGGGCCGATCGATGCAAAAAAACGTCGACGTAGCAGACCGGCTCGGTTACCTCGACATTCCGGACGGACTTCTTGTCTCGCTTAATCAAACAAAAGATATGAGCGACGACGAGATCGTGTTTCTTGTCACGGGTTCTCAGGGAGAGTCGCGCGCGGCTCTTTCGCAGATGGCCACGCAGAGTTACAAGGGGTTGATGGTCGAAGAAGGTGACACTGTCGTCTTGTCAGCGCGAATCATCCCGGGCAACGAGCGCGTGATCTCGCGAATGATTGGATTCATCTACAAGCGTGGCGCAAACATCATTGAGGAAAAGCGACGGCTGGTTCATGTTAGCGGCCACGCCTCTCAGGAAGACATTCGCATCATGACTGAAGCAGTGCGTCCCAAGTTCGTCGTTCCGGTTCATGGTGAGTACCGAATGCTGTTTCGACATAAGGAGTTTGTTAAAAACCATCTGGGTTACGCAGAAGAGAACATCATTCTGATTGAGAATGGAGACGTGCTTGAACTTGATGGTGAACGAGCGGCAGTGATTGACAAGCGCGAAATCGGTCGAACGTTTATAGATGAAACTGGATTTGAAGAGATCGATAGTGAAACTGTACGGCAGCGCAAACAACTGGCTTATGAAGGCACGGTAACAGTTGCTGTCACCATTGACGAAGAGACCGGTGAGATGCTCGATGACCCACAGATTGTAGCCAGGGGCGTTCGAGGGCTGACTTCAGCCACGAATGGCTTTTCTCCAGTTGGTGTTAATGGCACCGCAACCGCGCAAGTTGGTAACAACTATCTTATCGGTGATGCCAAGCGAGTCATCGCTGCAGCGATCGTGGGTGCTTCAAAGCAAACGCTCGCCGATGAGTCGATGTTGAAAGAGCATTTGCGGGTCGAGTTGAAGAGATTCATTCAAAAACGAACCGGCGCAAAGCCGGTGATTACATTTATGATCGTCAGGGCCTGATGGTTTTTGGCTTTTGGTTTTGGAGCCATGACACCAAAGACCCAAGATCAAAACCCAAAGACCATCCAGAACATTCATTGTCCTACTGGCACGACAAAGTCGTAATGATCACCGGCGCTTCGTCCGGAATTGGGAGAGGCCTTGCGATTGAGTTAGCGCGACACGGTGCATCGTTGGGTCTGATGGCTCGCCGGGAGGATTTACTTTCCGAGATCGTTAGTGAGATAAGAGCGAACAATGGAACGGCGTTGTCTCTACCTGCTAACGTTAATGATGCCGATTGCGTCAGAAGGCAGGCGGATCGATTTAGATCTGAGGTCGGACCTATTGACGTGTTGATTGCCAACGCGGGCATCGGCGACGCGAGACGTGCCGTTGACTTGCAACCAGCAAGAGTTGCAAATGTGATCAATGTTAACCTGCTGGGAGCAATAAATAGCGTTGCTGCTGTCTTACCCGAGATGGCTGAACGCGGTAGTGGACAGTTAGTCGCAATCTCAAGTCTGGCTGCATATAGAGGATTGCCAAAGTCCGCTGCCTATTGTGCGAGTAAAGCTGGCCTTAGTTGTTTCTTTGAAAGTTTACGTGTCGACCTGATGAACTCGGGAGTCGCAGTAACAATCATTCATCCCGGATTCATCAAGACACCGTTAACCGCGGGGCGTCACGCGAAGATGCCGTTTTTGATGGAACTCGAGGATGCTGTCAATAAGATCATTCGAGCGATTGAGAAACAAAAGAAGAGTTATGCATTTCCCTGGCAATTGGCCAGCATCGTCCGTCTGGGAATGGTAATGCCAAATTTCGTGTACGATCGAATCGCGGTGAGAAATTCATTTCGAGAATAAATTGTACTTTGAGCTTTGTGCTTGGTGCTTTGTACTTTGTCCGGAGTAACTAGCACCGCGAACATCAGTTCTGGACAAAGCTCAAAGCGCAAAGTGCCAAGCTCAAAGTTCAAAGCTCTACAACTCCACATTCAGATCCTACTGATCATCCATGACAATTCTTCAAGCTATCATCCTCGGTCTCGTTCAGGGACTGACAGAATTTATCCCTGTCAGCTCAACTGCACATCTCGTTTTCGCCGCTCGTGCCGTTAGCCTCTATGGCGGGATGGACAAGACACTCCAGGCGCAACAGACGACAGCCACAATCGCTGTTATCCAATTGGGAACACTGCTGGCCGTCCTGATCTATTTCGCAAACGACATCATCAACATTCTCCGCGCCTTTATAAAAGATCACTTCGCGCTCTTGAAGGGCTCGACACAGCCCGGTGCGCCAAAGCTTTCACATGATGCGTGGTTGGGTTGGCTAGTCATTATCGGATCATTGCCTGTCGGAATTGTGGGCTTGTTGTTCAAAAAACAGATCGAAGGCACGTTTACAAAAAACCTCTGGGTCATTGCGACGATGATGATCGTGGTGGCTTTGCTACTGGCTGTCGCCGAACTTGTCGGTAGACGCAATCGAGGAATGACCCAGCTTGGTATTGGAGACGCAATTGCGGTTGGGTCGGCACAAGTGTTGGCGCTGATTCCGGGTTCGAGCCGGTCTGGTTCAACAATCATGGCTGGTTTGTTTGCGGGGGAAATGCGTGAGACCGCGGCACGGTTCTCATTTCTGCTGTCGATTCCTGCAGTTGCTGCCAGTGGTTTGCTGGAATTGAAGGAAGCGGTCACGAAGATTCCGAGCGACAGTTATCTTCCGTTGGCGGTGGCCACGGTGGTTTCGGGCATTGTCGGTTACCTCTCGATCTGGTTTTTACTTCGCTTTCTTCGCACGCACTCGACTGGTGTATTCATTGCCTATCGACTCCTCGTTGGTGGAATAATTCTGTTTGCGTTATCGGCAGGTTACATGACGGCGAACATCTAGGAAATTGCTGACTGCTGATTTCTGATTGCTGATTTGCTTACTTAGATTGTGTGTTGTGATCCAAAGACTTCTCCGGAAATCAGCAATCAGCCATCAGAAATCAGCAATTCAACTCACCCGTCCGTGCTACACTACAACCCCCTCCTCTCCGGCGCTGAGCTTGGCTCGCCCGAACTTAAATCCAAAATAAAGGGCGGTGATTTTAGATGAACGAGAACGATTCTCGACGCGACAGTTCCTCCTCACAGCGACCTCGAAGTCCTCGCGTCCCTGTAGAATTCCCACTGGATGTCGAAGGAAGTGATCGTGATGGCAATCCCTTCCAGGCTAAGGCCACGGCGACTAAGATCAGTCGCGGTGGTGCTACGCTTCTTCTTGATGTCGACATCCCGGTTGGTTCAGTACTGAAACTGGTTCCACCGACCGGAAATACTCTTGAAGGTGAAGTGAACGGTTCCTGGCTCGATGACATAGATGGCAACCGGCGAATCGGTGTTAAGCTACTGGGCGACGACGGTTGGTTTGCGGAATAAACTGAAAGACAATGACAATTAGATGAAAGCCAAACGCTGGATCGTGCGTAGGCAAGATGCTCAACAGGCAGCCTCGCTCGCACGCGTTCTGGGTGTCTCACCAATCCTGGCTGCACTGCTGATCACACGTGGATATGACAACGAGTCCTCCGCGAGGTCGTTCCTCACTGCTGGTCACAACCAAATTCACGAACCCTATCTTATGCTGGGAATGAGAGAGGCGGTCTCG
>Ga0157378_10003220_pt1 | contig 14521 bp, 14 predicted proteins | sample M65metaG_FD_115309 | JGI IMG/M metagenome (GOLD analysis project Ga0157378, IMG submission 115309) | Miscanthus rhizosphere microbial communities from Kellogg Biological Station, Michigan, USA - M6-5 metaG | ecosystem: Host-associated > Plants > Roots > Rhizosphere > Soil | place: USA: Michigan...
ACCCGATGGAGGTCGCCCATATCAGCGTCTTCGAAGGCGACCCGGAGCGGTTCTGGTCCTACTACCGGCCCCGGTTCTCCTCGCTGCGGGACAAAGAGCCGAACCGGGCGCACGAGGCGCTGGCGGAGCTGGAGCGGCGGGGCTTGATCGAGGGCGTGATCACCCAGAACATCGATTGCCTGCACCGGGCGGCGGGGTCGGAGAACGTGATCGAGGTCCACGGCTCGATCGAGACCTCCTCCTGCTCCGCCTGCGGCGCCTCCTTCAGGCTGGAGGAGGTCGACGACCTCTTCGACGAGCGCGGGGTGGCGGTCTGCGCCGCCTGCGGCGGGGCGGTCAAACCCGACGTCGTCCTCTTCGGCGAGATGCTGCCGCCGGGGGCGATCGAGCGGGCGACCGAGCTGGCCGAAGCGGCCGACTTGATGCTTTGCGTCGGCTCCTCGCTGGCGGTGCACCCGGTGGCGGGGCTGCCGCAGCTGACCCTCGAGCGCGGCGGGCGGCTGGCGATCGTGACCAAGGGCGAGACGCCCTACGACGCCGACGCTGCGGTGAGGCTGGACGGCGAGGTGGACGAGGAGCTGTGCGCCGTCGTGGACGCGCTCGGCTGAGCGCCCGCCCCGGCCCTAGAACCTGACGCCCTGGGCCCGGCAGTCGCTGACGATGGTTTCGGCGCGGGCGCCGTCGAACTGCGCCGCGCGGCCGCAGACCTTCACCGCTTCCCGGCCGCAGGCGCTGATCGTTTCGGCGCCGACGATGCCGGCGACCTGGGAGCGGATGCACCCCTGCGCCGGGCCGGGGTTGCTGTCGCCGACGGTGAAGAAGATCACCGCCAGCATCGCCGCGAGGGTGGCTGCCAACGCCGCCAAAGCGGCCTTCCGCTCGCGGGCGCTGAGCTTGTAGAGCGGGGTGCTCTGGCGCTCGTAGTGACCTTCCAGTGGCATCGCGGAGCCACCTTATCGCCCGTCGAGGGCCGGGATTTCGCCATCCGGGTGAAGCTTGGCCGGCGATCTTTAGACAGTTGTACCTATGGGCTCGGGAGCCTCCGCGGCAGGGTGGGCGAGTCCATCCGCAAAGAAAGGAAGCGCCGGTTCAATGGAATATCTGAGCGAAGGGGCCAACTCCTGGCAGCTCACTGCCGCCACTCTGGTGGGGCTGATGAGCATCCCCGGATTGGTCGTTCTCTACGGCGGCGTCATGCAGAAACGCTGGTCGGTCAACTCGATGATGATGGCGTTCGTCGCCTTCGCGATTGTGCTGGTCCTCTGGGTCCTGGTCGGTTTCAAGATGGCCTTCGGAGACCCAATGCACATCTTCGGCGCTAGCAGCGGCTTCTTCGGGAACATGTGGGGTAAGCCAGGATCGATCCTCAACAGCCATAGCCTGCTCGAACAGGCCCGGATCGGTGATCTGCCGGAAGAAGAATTCCTCTTCCCGATGTCGACCCTGGCCTACTTCCAGATCGTCTTCGCTGCGATCACGCCGTTGCTGATGCTCGGCTCGGTCCTCGGCCGCTTCAACTTCAAGGCCTGGATCCCGTTCGTCGCCCTCTGGACCCTGCTCGTCTACACGATCAACGCCTTCATGATCTGGGGCGGCGGCTTCTTCGCCCAGCAGGGTGCGATCGACTACTCCGGCGGCTATGTGATTCACCTCGCCGCCGGCGCCTCCGGCTTCGTCGCCGCTTGGGTGATCGGGCCGCGCCTGCAGCGCGATCGAGAGGTAGACGCGCCGAACAACCTGGCGATGGTCGCGATCGGTGCCGGGCTGCTGTGGATGGGCTGGAACGGGTTCAACGGCGGCGACTGGTACAACGCCGGCGAAATCGCCTCCGCCTCGCTGCTCAACACCAACATATGCGTCGCGGTTGCCTTCCTCGTCTGGGTCGGGATGGACTACCTGACGGGGCGCAAGCCGAGCCTGATCGGCAGCGTCAACGGGATGATCGTCGGCCTTGTCGCGATCACCCCCGGTGCCGGCTTCGTCAACGGCTGGGGCGCGATCGTGATCGGCGTCGTCGCCTCGATCCTGGTCTACCTGGCGCTCAACTACCTCAGCCGGGTGCGGCCCTTCCGCAACGTCGACGACACCCTCGGGGTTGTCTACACCCACGGGTTCGCCGGAGTGGCCGGCGGCCTCCTCGTCGGCATCTTCGCCAACAACATGATGGCCGGCGAACACGAAGGCCTGATCTCCGGCGGCGGGCTGCACCTGCTCTGGGTGCAGGCCTACACGGCGGCCTGGGTGATCGCGTTCTCGGCGATCGGGACCTTCATCCTCCTCAAGCTGGTCGGCTTGGTGATCCCGCTGCGGATGACCGAGGAGGACATGGAGACTGGCGACATCGCTGTCCACGGGCACGAGGTGTACCCGTCGGACGTGCCGTCGCTCGGTTATCCGGACGGTGTCCCCGCAGGTCAGCCGACCGCCCGGCCGGCGCCGGCCGGAGGCACCGCATAGCGAGCCGATGTCAACGCAGACCGGGACCGCCCCCCTTCTCTCCGGGGCGGTTCCGGTCTGCCAACCTGGCCCCGACACCTGTTCGAACGGAAGGCAGCCCCCAATGGCACTGAAGATCATCGTTTCCTATGACGACTCCGACAACGATCGCGACGCGTTGGCGCTCGGCCGGCTCCTCGCCTCTTCGGGCGCCGAGCTTTCGCTTGCCTACGTGCGCCACTCCTTCGGCGAATCGCTGGAGCAGGAGCAGGCCGAGCAGCTGCTGGCGCGCGGGGCCGCTTCGGTCGGCAAGCCCGAGATGCCGAAGCACGTGGTGGTCAACCCGGCCACCAGCGTCGGCCTCACCCAGCTGGCCGAGCAGGAGCAGGCCGACGTGATCGTCTTCGGCTCCGAATACCGCACCGCCGCCGGCCTGGTAAAGCCGGGGATCTCGGCCCACAAACTGCTCCTCGGCGGTCCCTCTGCGATCGCCGTGGCACCGGCCGGATATCAGTCGAGCCCGGCGCCGAGCATCGAGGTCGTCGGCGTCATCGACGAGGGCGACCCGGCCGCCCGCGGCACCGCCAACAGCCTCGCCGGTGCGCTCGGCGCCGAGATCGTCGAGCACGGGTCGGGGCGGATCGACCTGCTCGTGGTCGGCTCGCGCCCCGAGGCGCCGGACGGCAGGGTCGTCCTCAGCGCCAGGAGCGATTACGCGGTCGAGGCCGCGAACTATCCCGTGCTGGTGATCCCGCGGGGGGTCGCGATCGACTTCGGCTCTACGGCTGCGGCTGCCGCTGGATGACGACGATCACGGCGGCGACCTCCGGGTCGCGACCGTCGATCCGCTGAGCCAGGCTCTCGAGCTCGACGCTGCGGGCCTGGTGGGTCGAGGCGAGCGCGGCCACGGTCTGCGCGGCCGACTCGGTTTCAATAACAAGCGCCGCCGGGCCGCCGCCGCGCTCCTCGCGGGCGGACTCGACGATCCGCCGGGTGACGTCCTCGGAGCCGCGCTCGGCGTTCGCCCAGCCCTGGCCGAAGGAGAGCTCGGGGTTGCTCAGCTCGGCTCCTTCGAGGATTCGAAGCTCGCTCTCCTCAGGCTCCCATCTGCGGTCGCCGAGGAGCACCGGCCGGCCGGACAGCCACGGCTCGACCACGGTGCGCTGCAGCTCCTCAGCGTCGAGGTTGAAGGAGCGGGCGCGCTGCAAGCCGGAGCTGACCTCGATGTGGAAGGGCATCCGCGGCGACGCTAGCGGTTTCGCCGGCGAATAGCTGGGATGATCCGGCCGATGCCGCCCGCGCTGCCCGCCGCCGTCGTCTTCGACAACGACGGCCTTCTGCTCGACACTGAGTCGGTCTGGACCAGGGCGGAGGAAGACCTCTTCGAGCGGCGCGGGCTGGAGTTCACCCCTGCCGACAAGCTGGAGCTGGTCGGCACCTCGGCCGAGATTGCCGGCGGCATCCTCGAGCGCCGGCTCGGCGAGCCGGGACGGGCCGAGGAGCTGCTCGAGGAGCTGAACAGGCTTGTCGTCGCCGAGCTCGAGCACGGGGTGGAGGCGATGGTCGGCGCCCGCGAGCTGCTCGAGCGCCTGCGGGAGCAGGGGGTTCCGATCGGCCTCGTCTCCAACTCGCCGCTGCGCTTCGTCAAACGCTCAATCGAGATCGTCGGCTTCGAGGGCCACTTCGACGTCGTCCTCAGCGCCCACGAAGTGGCGGCGCCAAAGCCGGCGCCCGACCCCTACCTGGAGGCGTGTCGCCGGCTGGGGGTGGAGCCGGGGCCGTCGGTGGTGGCGCTCGAGGACTCGCCGACCGGTGTAGCGGCTGCCCGAGCGGCTGGGCTGACCGTGATCGGCATTCCTTCGGTCAAGGGCGTCGAGCTGGACGAGGCGCATCACCTCGCCGAGACCCTGCTCGACGAGATCGTCTCGCTTCAGCTTAGGCTCTAAGGCTCAGCTTAAGCTTTAGCCTTTGAGCACGCGACGCCGTCGCAGGATCCGCTCGCTCAGCTTCAGCAGCTCCTCGACCTGCTCGCGGCGCTGCGGCGCCAGATCGCCGGCCAGCGCCTCATTTGCCGCCTCGCCGGCCTCGCTCCGCCGCGCCTGCAGCGCCGCCATGTCCTCTTCGTGCCCGGGATCGACAAGCGCCCCTTTCAGCTCGGCCAGCAGCGCCTCCAAGCCCACCCGCAGCTGCAGCGCCGCCTCGCGGTCGCGGCCGGCGTCGAGGTCGGCGCGGGCGCGGAGGAGGAGGGTCTCGCAAGCGTCGGCGCGTTCACGGCCGCCGAGGATCGCCGCCACCCGTTCCTGCGGGCGCAGCTCCTCCTCGCGGCGCCGTCGCCGCGAGGAGCGGGGGGCGACGTCGACCTGGCGGGCGTCGCGGAAGCGCCCCACTGCCGTCTCCTCGCCGCTGCCGAAGCCGATCAGGATCCGCTCGGCGCCCTCGGGAGAGAGCTCGACCCGGGAGGCGGGGTTGGCGCTGGCGAGCGCCTGCGCGTGCAGGGCGCGGTTGAGCAGCTCCAGCGCTTCGTCGACGAGGACCTCGACCGTGTCCTCGGCCTCGGTGGCTTCGTCGAGCCAGCGGGCGGCTTCCTTCTCGCTCTCGAAGCGGGCGAAAGCGCGGATCGCGGTGACCCGCGACAGGGTCAGCGGCGCCGTCTCGCCGTCCGGCTTGCGCGGCTTCCGCCGCCGCCGGGCGCCGGCAGGGGCGCCGACCTTCTGCAAGACGAGGACGCTCTCCGAAGTCTCGGGGTAGAGCCCGCGGACCAGGTAGCGTCCGTCGGCGAGCGGCAGCGGCCCGGCGACCTCGAGTTGGACGAACCCGAACAGGGTCAGTCGCCGCCGCCGGCGGAGATGCCGCCGTTGGTGCGGTCGGGCACCGCGTACTTCGAGGGGTGGAGCGGCACGTCCGGGTTTTCTATTTCGCCGAGGCGGTTGATCAGGCGGCTCCACTGGTCCGGTTTCAGCAGCGCCGCAAAGCGCGCTTCCATCGAGCCGGCCGTCGGGCGGTAGCCGACGTGGACGTGGTCGTAGTGGTCGGGGAGGGCGAAGCTGGTTTCGCCCGGCAGGTCCTCGAGCGAGATCACCTGGTGGGGGTGCATCGTCCCCTGCAGCCGCAGGACTTCGTGGATCAGCTCATCGGTCGGCGTGCCGGGGCCCTGGTGGCCGGTGACGGGGACGCCGTTGATCACGGCAATGTCGACGGCGGTGCCGGTGCTGTGCTCGGAGACGTTGCCGGAGCTGGTGAGGTAGCCGTGGCCGCACTGCAGCGAGGTGATCGTCAGCTTGTAGCCCTGGGTGCTCAGGTACTCGAGCATCGCCAGCACGCGGCGGTCGATGCGGCCGCTGGCGATGTCTTCGCGGCCGCATTCGTAGATGTCGAGGTCTTCGTCGGCGAGTACGCGTTTGACCAGCGCCTCCTTCGAGAGCAGGAGGACGCCGGCGCCGCTCAGCTTCGCGAACGGGCTTTTGCCCTTGGCCCGGTAGATCGCGGTCGCCTCGAGCAGCTTCCAGCCGTCGAGGATCGGCTTCGGGTCGATCCGCGGCGCGCCCTTGCCGGCCGGGCGGATCGAGAAGTTGATGTGCGGGTCGATCCCTTCCTCGCCGGCGGCGACGCGGGCGAGGACGGTGCCGGCGATCACCTTCGAGCCGACCTTGAGCGAGCCCTTGCCGCTGGCGGCGATCGCCGCTTCGACCGCGTCGCTCGCGGTGTCCTTGCCGTTGCCGGTCCGCTCCGGGAAGGCGCGCAGCCGCGGCCGCAGGTTCTGGCTTTCGACCGGGACGCGCTTCTCCTGGCCGGTCGGCATCACCACCAGGCGGCGGTCGCGGACGAGGCGGCCGAGCTCGGCGTAGGTGTAGCGGTTGCCGTAGGTGTCTTCGAGGACGGCGAAGTTGCCGAGCCGGTCGGAGTGGCCGAGCTTGCGGACGATCCCGTCGTTGACGGCGACGACCGGCGCACCCTCCTTGCTGAAGATGTTGATCCCCCGCGGGGTGGGGGAGGAGGAGATGACTTCGGCCGCGTTGCCGTATTCCGGGCTCCCGCCTTTCTTGAGCGCCGCCCGGGCGGCGACGTCGTCGGCGTAGCGGGCGTCGGCGGCGATCGGGAAGTGGGCCCCCTCGGTGAGCCCGGTCAGCGAGCCAACCAGGTCAGAGGGGAGGCGGCCGTAGGCGCGGGCGTAGAGGAGGACCTCCTGCACGTACCAGTCGGCGTGGTTGTAGGCGAAGATCGCCTGGTAGAGGTCGTCGTTGCCGCCGGCCAGCTTCAGGTAGTGGGCTGCGGCGCAGATCGCGTCGACGGGGTTGTAGGGGTCTTTCTTGCCGTCGCCGTTGGCGTCGAGGCCGAACTGTTCCCAGCTGGAGGGCAGGAACTGCATCCAGCCGACGGCGCCGGCGCTGGAGACGTTGGTGTTGGTGCCGAAGGCGGTCTCGATTTTGTTGATCGAGGCGAGGACCTCCCAAGGGATCCCGTATTCGGTGCCGCAGGCCTGGTAGATCGGCAGCAGGAAGGGCGGGATTTCGAAGCTGTCGATGACGAAGTTGGGGACGCCGATCGGGGCCGGCCCGAAGGGAGCGATCGTCGTCGTCGGGTTGGCGGTGGTTGGGGCGCCGCCGGCCGAGTAGGGAGAGCCGCCGTCGGAGCCCTTTGGGGCCGGCTGGTCGCCGCCGCCGTTGGCGCTCGGCGCGGTCACCGCGCCGTTGGGGCTGCCGCCAGCGGGGTTGTCGAGGCCATCGTTCGGGGTGACGCCAGGGCCGCCGCCGGAACCGTTTCCGCCGATGCTCGACCCTTGCTTGACCTCGCCCTTCTTGCCGGGGGAGGGAGCCGGCGCTTCTTCGGGAGCCGGAACCGGATCGGATTCGGTCGCCCCTTCGGCGGCCGGCGCGCTCCCCGCCTCGTCGGTGTCGGCCGGGGTTTCGCAGTCAGGGTCGGCTTCGTCGGCGAGGCCGTCGCCATCGTCGTCGATGCCGTTGGCGCAAGCCGGGGCGGTGAGCGAAGGCACCGTCGTGGTCGTGCTGGAGTCCACCGTTGAGCTGTCCGAGAGCGGCTCGGCGCCGGCCAGGGCAGCGCCCAGCGCAGCGACCAGCAGGAAGCTGGCGAAAGCGAGGATTAGTGCGAACTTGGTTCTCATCCCGGTCTGACCCTGCCCACGCTCGGATTCCCCTCCCTGGGCAGTCGTTGGAAGCTACCCAGGAGTACGTGCGTCCGCAACGCGCGGAGCGCCTCCCAACATGGCCTTAATCATCATCTGAAACATCGCTGTAACGGAAGAGTTTCAGTCGAGCCGGATGCGCTCGTTAAGCTGCTGTGACTTGAGCTACGAGGATTATGAGCAGGACGGGTTGCGGGCGCGGGCCGAGCAGGCGCTCGGAGAGCTCGCGCAGGCCCTGATCGACAACCCGACGCTGCACGACGCGGTGACCGCCGCCCTCGGCGCTCGCGAGAAGGCCCTGGAGGCCCAGCAGGCGGCGATGAGCGCGCTCAACCTCCCCTCGGCGACGGACGTCGAACGGCTCGAGCGCCGGCTGCGCTCTTTCTCCCAGCGCCTGGAGGACGTCGAGGAGGCGATCGACGACCTCAGTCGCGAAATCGGCGCTTTGCAACGCGAGAAAGCAAAAAACGAGCCGAAGAAAGCGAAAGCTAACCCTCAACCTTAGGGTTAGAGTACGCTTGCGGCGGCTCGTCCAACCCGCTTCGCCGCCTCCTCCAGCTCCTCGTCGCGTAATTGCCCGGCATCGCTCTTCTCGGTGACGACGAGGAGAGCGGCGACCGCGATCTCCGCCTGTTCGGCGGTGGCGAAAAGAGAGGCGGTCTGCATATCGGCTAGCTCTGCGAGAGCGGAAGGCAGGCCCCGCTCAGGCCGGTAGAGGCTGTCGAGACTCACGACGACCCCGAGCCGCGCCTCGGGCAGGCGGTCCTGCAGCGCAACGGTCAGCTCGACATCGGGCCGAGGCGCCTTAGTGGCCTCAGGGGACGCAAAGGCGCCTTGCTCGGCGTGAGCCTCCCTCACAATGACGAGGTCGCCGAGGCCCCTGTCGCCAAGAGAGGCGCAGGTGCCGATCCGGATCGCCCGCCGCACTCCCAGCTCCGCCAGGTCGGCGAGGACGACCGAGGCGCTGGGGCCGCCCATCCCGGTCGACTGGATCGTCAGCTCGCCGCCGTCCGCCGCGGTGCCGGTGTAGCCCCAGAGGCCACGGGCATGGTTGCTCATCTTCGGCTGCTCGAGCAGCTCCTGAGCCAGCATCAGCGCCCGGCCGGGGTCGCCGACGAGGATCGCGCATTCGGCGATCGGGGCGGTAGGTCGGAGGCGGGCCGGCATCTGCGGAGCCGAATCTAGCCGCCCGGGAGGGGCGTCGACACCGGGGAGAAACGGACCGGCTCGGATTTGCTCCAGCCGTCTAAAGACCTGCGGCCACCCCGTCCATAGCTTGGAGTCGTCTCATCCAAACGCGACCGGCGGGGCAGTGAACCCCGTCGGGCTAGGAGGAATGGAATGAAAAGGAGGTTGATGATCGCGGCCCCGGCCGCAGCGATCGCCTCGCTGGTCTTGCCGGGGATCGCCCTCGGTGCTTCCGAACCGATTCTGGACACGCCCGAGGCGAGCATCAACGCGATGTGGGTGATCGTCGCCGCCTGCCTGGTGATGTTCATGCAGGCGGGGTTCCTGCTCTTGGAGGTCGGGTTCTCCCGGGCCAAGAACGCGGGCGCCGGCGTCGCCAAGGTCCTGGTGAACTTCTCGATCGCCTCGCTCTGTTACTGGGCGGTCGGCTTCGCGCTGGCGTTCGGCGGGCTCGGTGAGATCGCCGGGACCCACGGGTTCTTCCTCAACGTCGGCTCCTCGATCGAAGAAGCCGGCTCGAGCATCCCCTTCGTCGAAACGTATTCGATCAGCCCGGCCGCGTTCATGTTCTTCCAGTTCGTGTTCTGCGCCGTCTCGCTGGCGATCGTCTGGGGCGCGACCCTGGAGCGGATCAAGTTCGGCGCCTACGTCATCTACGCGATCATCTTCAGCGCCGTCCTTTACCCGATCCTCAGCCACTGGATCTTCGGCGGCGGCTGGCTGCAGGTGAACGTCGGGATGCAGGACTTCGCCGGCTCCACCGTGGTCCACCTGATCGGCGCGACCGGTGCCTTCGCGGCGCTGCTGCTGCTCGGCCCGCGGATCGGCAAGTACACGAAAGATGGCAAGCCGCGGGCGATCCCCGGCCACTCGATGCCGCTGGTCGGCCTCGGCGTCCTCATCCTCTGGCTCGGCTGGTTCGGGTTCAACCCGGGCTCGACCCTCGGCGCGATCGGCGGCCGCTTCGCCGAAGTCGTCGTCGTCACCAACCTCGCCGCCGCCGCGGGCGTCGTCGCCGCGGTCGCGATCATGTGGATGAAGACGAAGACGATCGACATCGGCATGGCCGGCAACGGCGCGATCGCCGGCCTCGTCGCGATCACCGCCCCCTCGGGTTACGTCGAGTACTGGGCCGCTCCGATCATCGGAGCAGTCGCCGGCGTGGTCGTCGTCTACGGCGTCCTCGCGATCGAGAAGCTGATCGACGATCCGGTCGGCGCGCTGTCGGCCCACGGCCTCGCCGGGATCTGGGGCACGCTCTCCTGCGGCATCTTCACCTCGCCGCGGCTGGCGGAGCTGAACGAAGTCGGAGATCCGGGCCTCTGGTACAGCGGCTCCTTCCACCAGCTCGGCGCCCAGGCGCTCGGGGTCGCGGTCGCCTTCGCCTGTGTCTTCGTCGCCTCCTACGGGATTTTCTTTGCGATCAAGAAGACGATCGGCCTGCGGGTGACGGCGGAGGAAGAGGACGCCGGTCTCGACATCTCCGAGCACGGGATGTACGGGTACCCGGAGCAGTTCATCCCCCAGCCGGAGTACTCGACCGGGGCTCCGCTCACCCACCCACCGTCCGCGGCGGCGCCAACCCCGTCTATCGCCACCGCGATGACCAGCGAGTCCTAGGAGGCACCGGCGCATGAAGAAGATAGAGGCGTACATCCGCCATGAGGCGTTCGAGCCGATCCGGGCCGAGCTGCTCGACAAGGGGTTCCCTTCCCTGTCGATCATCGAGGCCAAGGGCTCGGGCCGCCAGAAGGGCATCGTCGAGCGGTACCGGGGCTCGACCCTCACCGTCAACGTCCGGCCGAAGATCAAGCTGGAGGTCGTGGTCGAGGACAAAGACAAGGACATCGTCGTCGAGGCGATCCTCCGGCACGCCCGCACGGGCGAGGTCGGCGACGGCAAGATCTTCGTGCTGCCGGTGGAGGAGGCGATCCGCATCCACACCGGGGAGGACGGCAAGTCGGTCCTCCAGCTGCACGAGGAGTCGGCGATCCCCACCTAACGCCGGCTTTCCCCCAGAACAAGAGCCAGCGGGGCGGCCTCCGGGCCGCCCCGTTTGTTCGTGACGGTTAGCCTCGGATGGGTGGCTGATCAGCGGATTTCGCTCTCCGAGGCGGCGCGGCGCTCAGGTGTGCCCTCGAGCACGCTGAAACGGTGGGCGGCGGAGAAGATCGTGCCGGTGCGGCGGGGGCGCTGGACGGTTGCCGCAGCGGCGCAGGCGCGGGTGGTGGCGCGGATGCGCGAGCGGGGGTACTCGCTCGAGGACCTGAAGAGCGCCGGCAGGGAGGGGCGGCTGGCCTTCGGCTTCACCGAGGAGCTCTTCACCGGCTCCGAGGAGGCGGTCACGGTTGAGCAGGCGGCGGCGGAGACGGGGCTGGAGCCGGAGCTGGTCGAGCGGATCCTTGTCATCCTCGGGACGCCGATGGGCCAGCGCGAGCTGAGCCAGGAGGACCTGGCGGCGCTGCGGCACTGCGCCCGCGTCCTCGCCGCCGGCTTCCCCCTGGTCGCCTTCCTGCAGCTGGTCCGGGTTTACGCGCAGTCGATGCGGCGGATCGCCGACGCCGAGGTGCGGCTCTTCCATCTCTACGTGCACGAGCCGCTGATCCGCGACGCGGTGCCGGAGCTGGAAATGGCGGAGGAGATGGGGGAGCTCGCCGCCGACATCCTGCCCCTGGCGGCGCCGCTTACCGAATACCTGCACGAGCGCTACCTGCGTTTCTTCGTCGAACAAGACGTGGTCGGCCACATGGAGGCCGACGCGGGGATGGACACGGCGGAAATCGAGCTCGGCCACGTCCACGTCGCCCTCTGCTTCATCGACCTCACCGGGTTCACCCGCTACACCGAGGAGGAGGGGGACATCGAGGCACTCGACGTGGTCGAGAACTTCGTCGCCGGGGTCGAAGGGACGCTGCCGCGCGAGGCGACGATCGTGAAGACGATCGGGGACGAGGTGATGGTGGTCTCGCCCGACGCCGCCTCGCTGACCCGCTGGGCGGTCGACTTCCTCTCCCGCTTCCCGCAGCGGCCGCAGCCCCGGGTCGGGATCCACTACGGCGACGCCGTCTACCGCGACGGCGACTATTTCGGCAGCCAGGTCAACCTCGTCCACCGCGTCGTCAACCGCGCGCTCGCCGGCGAGGTGCTGGTCACCGACGCCGTCTGCACGGCCATCGCCGGCAACGAGAGCCTCGAGCTGGAGGAGATCGGCAAGGTCAGCCTCAAGGGCTTCCCGAACCCGACCGAGCTCTTCGTCGTGCGGGCGCGATGACCGCGGCCGGGCTGCTGGAGCGGGTCGAATCCGGCGGCTTGATCGCCGGCCCGGCGCCGCTCGTGGCGATGCTCTCCGGCGGCCGGGACTCGGTCTGCATGCTCGACCTGGCGGTCCGAGCGCGGGGGGCGGAGGCGGTGAGGGCGCTCCACGTCAACTACGGGCTGCGCGAGGAGGCCGGAGCGGACGAGCGCCACTGCCAGGAGCTCTGCGTTCGGCTCGGCGTCCCGCTCGAGGTGGAGCGGCCGCGGCGCGAGGAGGGCGCCGGCAACCTCCAGGCCTGGGCGCGCGATCAGCGCTACGCAGCGGCGGCACGGCTGGCAGAGGGCGCCGGCGCGACGATCGTCACCGGCCACACCGCCGACGACCAGGTCGAGACGATCCTCTACCGGCTCGCCTCCTCGCCCAGCCGCCGGGCGCTGCTGGGGATGCGCCCGCGCGACGGCCGCCTCGTCCGCCCGCTGCTGACCACCCCCCGGGCGGAGACGACCGCCTACTGCGAGGAGCGGGGGCTGACCTGGCGCGACGACGCGAGCAACGAGGATGGCGATTACAAGCGCAGCCTCCTGCGGCGACAGCTGGTCCCGGCGCTGGAGCGGATTCACCCCACGGCGAAGGAGAACGTGCTGCGGACGGCGGCGCTGCTGCGCGAGGAGGCGGAGCTGCTCGAATCGCTCGTCGACGCCGAGCTGGAGGCTGGGGAGGGGTCGATCTCCCACCGGCGCTTCGCCGCGCTGCATCCGGCCCTGCGCCGCCTCGTCCTCCAGCGCCTCGCCGACGAGGCCGCCGGGCGCCCTGTCGCCGGCGCTGCCCGCTTCGCCGATCAGGTCGCCGGCCTTAGCCGCGGCGGCTCCGCGCTCGACCTCGGCTCTGGCGTCCGCGCCGTCCTCGAGGGCGGCGTCCTCCGGGCGCGTCTCTATATCTAGACTGCGCGCCGTGTCGGATCCCGCGATCGGCGAGACCCTCGTCGCCAGAGAGGACTTGCAGCGCCGCATCGCGGAGCTGGGGGCGGAGATCAGCCGCGACTACGCCGGCCGGGAGCTGATCATGGTCGGTGTGCTGAAGGGCGCGGTCCTCTTCCTCGCCGACTTGATGCGCCACATCGAGGTCCCCTGCGAGATCGATTTCATGGCCGTCTCCAGCTACGGCTCGCAGACCGACTCCTCCGGCGTCGTCCGCATCCTCAAGGACCTGGACGCGCCGATCGAAGACCGCGACGTCCTGATCGTCGAGGACATCATCGATTCCGGTCTCACCCTGCAGTACCTGATGCGCAACCTCAACGCCCGCCGCCCCGCCTCGCTGCAGGCCTGCGCGCTGCTGACCAAGCCGGAGCGGCTGCGGGTCGACCTCTCTCCCAAATACGTCGGGTTCGAGATCCCAAACCGGTTCGCGATCGGGTACGGGCTCGACCACGCGCAGAAGTACCGAAACTTGGATTTCGTCGCGGCGCTTTCCGAGTAGGCCGCAAATTCCGCCCTGGTACGCTGATCCTCACTCTTGAGGCGGTTTTTCAAAAGCGCGGCGTTTCCGATCCTGCTCGTCGTGATCCTGGCGTTCGTCGCCTCGAAGATCATCACCGACGGGGGCGGGTCAGAGGCGCCTCCGTACAACGAGCTGGTGCAGCCGCAGAGCGGGCTGATCGCCAAGGGCGAAATCGAGGAAGTCTCGGTCAACACCAAGGACAACACCCTCGACGTCAAGCGCACTAACGGCGAAAGCTTCTCCACCGGCTACCCGCCCAACACCGAGCAGTCCCTCCTCGACCAGCTCGAGAAGGCCGAAGTCGAAACCAAGGTCCACGGCTCGGGCGGCTCCAGCCTGTTCTCGCTGCTGACCCTGATCCTGCCCTTCGTCCTCTTCTTCGTCTTCTGGATCTTCCTGATGAACCAGATGCAGGGCGGCGGCAGCCGGGTGATGAACTTCGGCAAATCGAAAGCCAAGCGGATGTCGGTCGACGCGCCGAAAATCACCTTTCGCGACGTCGCCGGCGTCGACGAGGCGGTCCAGGAGCTGGAGGAGATCAAGGAATTCCTCGAGAACCCGAAGAAGTTCCAGGCGCTCGGCGCGCGGATCCCCAAGGGCGTCCTTCTATACGGACCGCCCGGCACCGGCAAGACGCTGCTGGCGCGCGCGGTCGCCGGCGAGGCTGGGGTGCCGTTCTTCTCGATCTCCGGCTCAGACTTCGTCGAGATGTTCGTCGGCGTCGGCGCCAGCCGCGTCCGCGACCTCTTCGAGCAGGCGAAACAGAACTCGCCCTGCATCATCTTCATGGACGAGATCGATGCCGTCGGCCGCCACCGCGGCGCCGGCATGGGCGGCGGTCACGACGAGCGCGAGCAGACCCTGAACCAGCTGCTGGTCGAGATGGACGGCTTCGAGATGAAGGACAACATCATCTTGATCGCGGCCACCAACCGGCCCGACATCCTCGACCCGGCGCTGCTGCGGCCCGGCCGCTTCGACCGCCAGGTCGTCGTCGACCG
>Ga0157378_10003222_pt1 | contig 14517 bp, 11 predicted proteins | sample M65metaG_FD_115309 | JGI IMG/M metagenome (GOLD analysis project Ga0157378, IMG submission 115309) | Miscanthus rhizosphere microbial communities from Kellogg Biological Station, Michigan, USA - M6-5 metaG | ecosystem: Host-associated > Plants > Roots > Rhizosphere > Soil | place: USA: Michigan...
CGCGGTGGCGACCGCGCTCGTCAACGCGGCCTGGGCGCGCGGCCTTGGCGCCGTGATCAACAGCCAGGGCATCATGCAATCGCCCGTGGTGCGCGAGCATGCCGGGATCGCGGACGATCAGGTAATCATGAAAAGCATCGCTTTGGGTTGGCCGGACGAAAGCTTTCCGGCCAACGCCGTCGTATCCGAGCGCAAATCGGTCGAGGAAGCGACGACCTTCGTGGGGTTCGACTAGCGCGAGCGCTGCGCCAGATAAAATCCGAGCAACACCGTCGCCAATCCCGCCATTTGCAACAGCGTCGGCGGCTCGCCGAGCAGCAGCCAACTGAACAGCAGGGTCAATGCCGGCACGGTCGCCGGGAAGATCGACGCGCGCGCCGCGCCGAGGTGCTGGATCGAGGCGGTGAACAGGTACATCGCCGCGGGTCCGGACAGGATGCCCTGTGCCACCGCCTGCAGCGCATTTTCGTGCAGGCCGAGCGCCGCGACGCGCGTCAATCCACCCGATGCCACGTAGAGCGGAAACAACAGGAGTGACAATACGCTGATAACGACCGCCGCGGAGACCGCGGAGACGCGCCAATGCCGCACCAGCGTGCCGAAGCCCGCGAACATCATGCCGGTGCAGACGAAGATCAGATCACCCTGAATGCCGTCGATCCCGATATGCGCGATCGACTCGCTGCCGATCACGCCGAGACCGACGACGATGATCAGCGCGCCGACTACGCGCGACGGCGCAATGCGCTCATGCAGCAGGAAGGCCGCGAACAACAGGCCGCCGAGCGTCGCGCAGGACGGCTGGATGACGCTGCCATGGCCGAGCGGCACGAACAGGAATCCGGAATAGCTGATCAGCGACATCACCGGTCCACCGAGCACCATCAGGGTGAGACCGCGGCCCCAGCCGATACCGCAGAGATCACGCCAGCCGGCGCGGAGGACGAATGGCAGGAAGACGATGCCCGACCACAGGAAGCGATGTGTCAGCAGGTCGACCGGCGTGAACCCTGCCTTCAGGCCGTGCCGCGTCGCGACGAAACCGAGCGCCCAGAACAGCGCCGCGCCGAGGCCGCAGGCGACCCCGAGCAGCCCCGGCGTGGTATCCGATTTTGACAAGGAAGCTTTTGCGCCGCTGCTCGGCTCGTTCATGGCGAACGCTTAGGCCAGTTCTGCCAGCCGCTCAACCCACGGCGATGCAGGGCCGGGACGCACCGCGTTCGAGCCGGTCGGCCGCACGTTTTGCAGTTCCGGGCTTTCGTGTAGTCTGAGCCCGTCGTCACGGGGGGAAGCCATGATATCGCCAAGCAAAGTCTGGTTCGGCGCGCTGATCGTGTCGGCAATCGCAGTTGCTACAACTGACAAGGGCCTTGCGCAGAGCGCGGCCTCGCAGCCGGGTGCACCGCCGGCTTGGGCGTTCGTATGGGATCCTTCCGTCAAAGTGCCCACGCCCGACGACAAGCCCAACTCGCTGCCGGGTAGCAACGCTGCGGTGAGCTGGAAACAGGCGCGTGACCTGTTCTTTGCGCCGGACTGGCATCCCGAAGACCATCTCGCGATGCCCGATATCGTCGCCAATGGACGCAAGCCTGACATTCGCGCATGCGGATCGTGTCATCGCGCCGAGGGCACCGGCGGTCCGGAGAATGCAAGTCTCGCCGGGCTTCCCGTCGACTATTTCGTCGATCAGATCGCCGACTTCAAAAGCGGGGCGCGAAAGATGTCCGGCCCTGCAAGACCTTCGACGCAGATCATGATGGCGTCGATCAAGGACCTGACCGAGGCGGAGGTCGCCGCCGCAGCACAATATTTCTCAGGCCTGAAACCCAAGCGGGTCATCAAGATCGTCGAAAGCGAGACGATACCCAAGACGGGGGGTTCCCGCCTGTTTTTCGTCAAGAGCCCGGCGGGGGGCAGCGAACCGCTCGGCAAGCGCATTGTCGAAATGCCCGACGACGTGGATCAGTTCGAGCTACGCGACTCGCGCGCGACCTTCACGGCTTACGTTCCGCCTGGAAGCCTGGCAAAGGGAGAAAAACTCGCCAAAGCCGGCGCAGCGGTTTGCAGCACATGCCACGGGCAGGAATTAAAGGGCATGGCTCCAGTTCCGCCCATCGCCGGGCGTTCGCCCACCTACATCATGCGCCAGCTCTATGAATTCAAAAGCGGCGCCCGTGCAGGAAATGCGAGCGCGCTGATGAAGCCGACCGTCGAGAACCTCTCGGAGGACGACATGATCGCACTCGCGGCTTACGTCGGTTCGCTCGAGCCTTGATGCTCTAGTTCGTATTGATGCGAAACCGCAGCGTCTTCGATCCGACGAACGAAACGAAATCGCCCTGCCGCTTCCAGGTGGCGGCATCCGTCAGCGCCGCGATCAGGTCGTCATCGGCCTGCGCCTTGTCCGGCGCACAATTGCGGTTCTCCATTTCCCCGGCGACGAAAATCACGGTATTGCCCGCCACCGAAAACTGGCCCTTGCCGCCCTTGCACCAGAGTTCGAGCACGACTTCGCCGGCGTCGCCGATTTCGATATTCGGAATCCGCTTGGAGCCGGCCTGACGGTTGACATCGAGTTGCATTTCGGTGCCGAACGGAAAACCGGTATCGGCCTGGGCGAGAGCGAAATTCGGGGCAGCGACCAGCAACAGGGCTGCGAAGCCGGCCCGCTTCAACAAATGCATGGAAATCATGGAGCCTCTCGAAATCGTCGCGCGCCCTTGTAGTCAACAAGTGTGTCGTTGGCTAGGGTGCGCACCGATAAGTCATCGTAGCGATCATCTCGGTTCACCGGAGAAGCCTTCCCGCAACGATGACGCGAGGTCGAGGGCGGCCTGCGGCAGCGGGCCTTTCAGCACCGCATCCAGCGAAGCCTCGAATTCCTGCGGCGTCGCCAGACCGACCAGGATGGTCCCCATCGCCGGATGGGAAATCGAGAACCGCGTCGCGGCCTCGGTCAGGCTGGCGGCAAATCCTTCTTTCACCAGCGGCATCAGCCGGCGCGCGCGGTCGATATCGGCATCGTAGCTCATCGCCGAGCCGATCGGCTCGGGCGCCGGGCTTGCGATCGGGTGGCGCTCGGCCGAGCCCGACAGGGCGCCGCCGGCCAGTACACGGATGCCTACGACGCCGACACCGGCGGCCTCGGTGCGCGCGAACAGCCGTTCATAGTCCTGCGCCGGATAGTTCGCGGGCAAAGCCACGGCAGCGGATGGATTGAGCAGGTTGTAGACGACCTGCGCACTGGAGAAGGCGCCGGCATCGATCACCTGACGCAATGCCGCGGTGTCGCCGACGCCGGTCAGTCCGAGAAAGCGGATCTTGCCTTGCTGTCGCAGCCGCTCGAACGCGGGCACCACTTCCTCGAGCACCTGCCGTACGCTCAGCGACGTGCCTCCGCCTTGCAGGGTGACGGGATTGTGCAGGTGAAAGATGTCGACGTGTCCAAGTTGCAGCCGCGCAAGACTGCCGTCGAGCGAGATCGCAATGGCCTCGGCGATGCGGCCAAAATCAGCGGGCGGCAGCCGGACCTTGGTGCCGACGATGGCGTTGGCAGGCTTCAGCCGTTGCAGGACGCGGCCGAGGTTCTTTTCCGACTCGCCGTCGCCATATTGCACGGCGGTGTCGAAATAATTGATGCCGGCCTCGATCGCACGCGCGACGACGCGCTCCTGTTCGGCCGGATCGCCGCGCACCATGAACCCGCCGACCGCACCGCAGCCGAAGCCCAGCAGCGACAGCTTCATTCCCGTGCGTCCGAAGTTGCGCAACTGCATCGTGTGTCCTTTTCGATAGATCGTTGATGATGCGACGCCGGGAGGCCTCTCATTCGACCTTGATGTGGGCGGAGGCGATGATCGGCCCCCACTTTTCGAGTTCGGCCTTCTGAAATGCGGCGAGCGCCTCGGGCGTTTGTTGATCGACAGGATAGACGGTCTGGCCGAGATCGGCGAGTCGCTGGCGCACCGACGGATCCGCCAGCGCACGCACGATCGCCTGGTTGAGTTTCAGGACGATGTCAGGTGGCGTGCCTTTCGGTGCCCACACCGCATTCCATTGCAGCAGATACAGACCCGGAATGCCCGCTTCGTCCACGGTCGGAAGGTCGGGCAGCGTCGGCATCCGCGTATTCGACATTACGGCATAGCCCTTGATGGTGCCGGCACGGATCTGCGGGGCCGACAGCGTCGGCGTATCGATCAGCATGTCGACCTGCCCCGCCAGCAGGTCCTGCATCATCGGCGTGCCGCCGCGGTAGGGAATGAACTGATAGGTGGTGCCGGTCAGCCGCTGGAAGAATATCCCGGCAATGTGGCCGATGCCGCCGATCCCCTGCGTGCCCTGCGTCGCCTTGTCGGGATTGGACTTCAACCAGGCAACCAGTTCCTTCAGGTCATTGGCCGGCAGGTTCTTGCGGCCGACGATCAGCCCCGGATTGCTGGAGAGCAGCGCGACCGGCGCGAAGTCGGTCAGCGTGTCGTACGGAAGCTTGTAGATCGCGGCATTGGCGACATGGGTGCTCCATTGGCCGACGATCAGCGTGTAGCCGTCGGGTGCCGCGCGCGCGACCCGGCCGACGCCGAGACTGCCGGCGGCGCCCGCCGTATTCTCGACCAGTATCGGCTGCCCCAACGAGGCGTGCATATGCTCGCCGAGAATCCGGCAGATGGTGTCGACCGGCCCACCTGCCGGAAATGGCGAGACCAGCGTAATCGGACGCGACGGCCAGGCTTGCGCGCGTGCGATCCCGGGTAGAGCCGGCAACGCCGCGGCGCCTGCAGCCAGATGCAGCAATTTGCGGCGGGAAAGGTTCATGGATGCCTCCCTGCGGTCCGGTGTTTTGACGCACGCCGTTGTCCGAAACAAAAATCCCCGCGGCACCGCCGCGGGGATCGTTGCCAAAGCGCTCCGGCGACGTCCCTACTTCAGGACCATCAGCGTGAACGGATAGACATAGGCCTGCAGCGTCACCAGCACGCCGACAAGGCAGGCCAGCACGATCGAATGCAGGAACACGTAGCGCAGGATCGAGCCTTCGTGGCCGTACCAGTTGGTCGCGGTCGAGGCGACGACGATCGATTGCGCGTCGATCATCTTGCCCATGACGCCGCCGGACGAGTTGGCGGCGCCCATCAGGATCGGCGACAGGCCGAGCTGTTCGGACGTGATCTTCTGCAGGTTGCCGAACAGGATGTTGGAGGCGGTGTCCGATCCCGTCAGCGCCACGCCCAACCAGCCGAGCAAGGTGCCGAAGAAGGGATAGAGCACGCCGGTCGCGGCGAACGCCAGACCGAGCGTTGCGTCGACACCGGAGAGCCGCGTCAGCGTCCCGATCGCGAGCATCGCCGAGATCGTGATCAGCGAGATCGCGCACAGTTTGAGGGTGCGGCCATATTCACCGACCAGCTTGCCGGGGCCGACGCCCATCAGGAAGCCGGAGATGATTGCCGCGATCAGCATGCCGGTCCCGGTAAAGGACAGGTAGGTGAAGCCGAACACCGCGCCCTGCGCCGTCGGCTTGGCGGATACCGGCGGCATCACGTTGATCATCTTGTCGAGCTCGGGCACCGGATAGTTCCAGACGAAGATCGAGTTCGCCCAGGCCTTGAAGGCGCCATTGCCCCAGATCAGCATCACGATGCAGACGATGATCCACGGCAGCAGCGCGCTCCACAGTTCGCTCTGACTCAGCGGCGTCTTGTCGAGCGGCTTCGCCGCCGTCATGGTCGCGGCCGACTCGTCGTTGCCGCGCAGCGCCGGCGACAACCACAGTTGCTTCGGTTGCCAGACCTTGAGGAACAGGATCAGGCACCCCATCGAAATCAGCGAGGCGCCGATGTCGACGATCCAGGGGTTGATGTAGTTCGAGATCACGAATTGCGGGATCGCAAACGATACGCCGGTGACCAGAATGGCCGGCCAGACGTCCTTCATGCCCTTCCAGCCGGCGAACGCCCACACCACCCAGAACGGCACGATCAGCGAGAACACCGGCAGTTGCCGGCCGACCATGGCGCCGAGGATGTAGGGATCGAGACCGGTAACCTGCGCGAGGCCCGCGATCGGCGTACCGAGCGCACCGTAGGCGACCGGCGCGGTGTTGGCGATCAGCGACAGGCCGGAGGCCGCCAGCGGCGAGAAGCCGAGGCCGATCAGCACGGCGCCGGTGATCGCCACCGGCGTGCCGAATCCCGACGCGCCCTCGAAGAACGCGCCGAACGAAAACGCGATCAGCAGCAGTTGCAGCCGCCGGTCCTCGGTGACGCCGCCGACCGCGCGTTTCAACAGTTCGAAACGGCCGGTCGACACCGTGACCTGATAGAGGAAGATGACATTCAGCACGATCCAGCCGATCGGGAAGAATCCGGAGACGACGCCGAGCAGCGAAGCGCGGATCGACATGCCCGCGGGCATGTGGAAAATCGCGATGGTGATGATGTTGGCGACGATGAGCGCGACGATGGCCGCGATGTGCGCCTTGACCTTGCCGCTGGCGATCAGCACCAGCAGCACGACGACCGGAAGTGCGGCCGCAATCGTCGACAACGCGGCGTTGTCGAGCGGGTTGTATATCTGATTCCACATAAGCGGATTCTCCCCCACGCAATTATGCAGCGCGCCCGCCTGCGTGAACGGTCAGGCGCGCCTAGCGTGATCGCGGGAGTCCCCTTGGAAATACAGCAAGATCGCCTGCGAAATAAGCACCGCCAAATCGCTCACAAGCTCGCGAACTGAAGAAGGCCCCCCGCCCCTCGCCATTACTGGCATGCTAGAGTTGACTCCAACACCGGGACAAGGCGACCATTCCGAAGGAGCCTACGACTTTAGTCTAGTTATCCCGCTGATTTCCCCGCTTTTTCAGGCCTTTGAGGCCTCCCCTCCGGAGACGGTAATTCTGTGAACAATATCCGCTCGACGCTCGCGACCGTGTGGCGCATCGCCTCGCCCTACTTCCGCTCCGAGGACAAATGGGCCGGCCGCGGCCTGCTCGCCGCCGTGGTCTCGATCGAACTGGCACTGGTCGCGATCGACGTGCTGCTGAACCAGTGGAGCAACCGCTTCTTCAATGCGCTGCAGGAGTACGACTTCGACACCTTCATGCGCGAGATCGGCATCTTCTGCGCGATCGCGGCGAGCTTCATCGCGCTCGCGGTATACCAGCTCTATCTCAACCAGTGGCTCCAGATCCGCTGGCGACGCTGGCTGACCCGGCATTATCTCGGCGAATGGCTGCATGGCGCCAACCACTACCGGATGCAGTTGCAGGGTGACGCCGCCGACAATCCGGACCAGCGTATCGCCGAAGACGTCAAGCTGTTCATCGAGCGCACGCTGGACATCGGCCTCAACATCCTGAACTCGGTGGTGACGCTGTTTTCCTTTGTCATCATCCTGTGGGGCCTGTCGGCGGCAGCGCCCCTGCATGTGTTCGGCAAGGAGTTCGACATTCCCGGCTATCTGGTGTGGGGCGCGCTGATCTATGCGATCTTCGGCACGGCACTGACGCAGTGGATCGGCTCGCCGCTGGTGCGGCTCGACTTCCAGCAGCAGCGCTTCGAGGCCGATTTCCGCTTCAACCTGGTGCGGGCGCGCGAAAATTCCGAACAGATTGCGCTGTTGCAGGGCGAGCGTGCCGAACGCGAGCGGCTATGGGAACGCTTCAACCATGTGGTCGAGAACTGGTACGGCATCATGAGCCGGACCAAGCGGCTGACCGCGTTCACCGCGAGCTATTCGCAGGCCGCCGTCATCTTTCCGTATGTGCTGGTGGCGCCGGCTTACTTTGCGAAGAAGGTCCAGCTCGGCGGACTGACGCAGACGGCCTCGGCCTTCGGCAGCGTGCAGAAGGCGCTATCGGTGTTCGTCACCATCTACCGGACGCTGGCGGACTGGCGCGCCATTGTCGCCCGGCTCGACGGCTTCGAGGCGGCGATTGCGAACGCGGCAGCGCTTTCAACCGCCAGCGGCGCGATCGGCGTGAACTCTTCCGGCGACAAGGGCATCGGCCTGCGCGAACTGGAAGTCCGCTTGCCCGACGGCAAGCCGCTGGTCACGGCCGACGGGCTCAACCTGCGAAGCGGCGAGCGCACGCTGCTGACGGGCCCATCGGGCTCCGGCAAGTCGACGCTGTTCCGCGCCATTGCCGGCATCTGGCCGTTCGGCAAGGGATCGGTTGCGATTCCGAAAGACGCCACCCTCATGATGCTGCCGCAGCGGCCATATTTCCCGATCGGAACGCTGCACGGCGCGATCGCCTATCCCGGCGAGACCGCAAATTTCAGTGCAGACCAGGTCAGGGACGCGCTTGATCAGGTCGGGCTGCCGCAGCTCGGCCCAAGGCTCGAAGAAGAAGCGCACTGGAACCGAATGCTTTCGCTCGGCGAGCAGCAGCGCCTCGGCCTCGCGCGGGCGCTGTTGCACAGGCCGGACTATCTGTTCCTCGATGAGGCCACCGCCTCGCTCGACGAACCTTCGGAGGCGGCGCTGTACAAACTGCTGGCGGAAAAGTTGCCGCAAACCACGGTGGTCTCGATCGGCCACCGCTCGACGCTCGACGCCTTCCATCAACGTCAGATCGGCATGGTCAGGGATGGCGATCGCTTCGCATTACGGGAAGGCAAACCGGCCTGATCAAACCCAACGCCGCGGCCAGTTCTGGCGCCGCACCCAGCGGCGCCAGACAAAGGCCAACGCGGCCAGCAACACGGTGCCGGCCAGGCCTGCGGGCCCGCCGGTTTCAGCACGGCAAAACCGGCCAGCGCGCTGACGAGATGGCCGCCGATCAGGGCGCGCGGCTGCGCCGGCTCGACCTCGGCGATCCAATCACCAGCAGATACCGCCGCCAAAACAAAAGGGGCGGCAGATTGCTCTGCCGCCCCTTCGGTCTCCAGAAGAGAATTTTACTTCAGGTTGGTCATCGCGGTCAGGTCAGCCGACAGCTTGACGATACCGGTCGCGCCGCACCAGCCGGAGCCGAAGGCGGTCGCGTTGGCACCGCCAGTGCCGGGGTTGATGCTCGTCACGAAAGCACGGCTCGAATTGGTGGTGCTGTAATCCGAGGTGAAGGCGTTGCAATCACCCTTCGACAGGTTCGTGTCGGAGTAACGCAGGTCCAGCGTGAACACCTTGTAGGTGAAGCCAACGCCGATGTTCCAGGTATTGTAGCTCGGCTCGGGAATGCCGCCCGGCAAGGCGGGACCGGCAAAGGAAGCGAGCGTGGTGCCGTAGAAGGCATCGGAGGTTCCGAGCCACTGACGGCCGAACTCACCCGAGACATACATGCCGACGCCGGAAGCACCGAAGGTGGTCGACGGCGCGGTCCACTTGCCGGTGATCGAGGCGTAGTTGCCCCAGGCGCCGAGGTTCAGGAAGTTCGGCGAGTAGTACTCGTTGAAGCCGACGGCGAACTGGTCGTTCAGGGTGATGTTCACCTTGCCGTAGACTTCGTAGAACGACGCCTGCTTCTTGGCGAAGTTGCCGTTGATCGGCAGACCAGCGCCCTGACCGAAATCGATGCCCTGGTTGAAAGCTGCGCAGGAGTTGGTTGCACCCGGTCCGACGCCACCGAAGCACTGGCCACCCGGATACAGGTAGCCCCAGGCACCGAAGTCGAAGGCGAACATGCCGATGGTCGGGCGGATACCGGCGTAGAAGTCGACTTCAGCGGCGGCCCGGTTCGGGAACGAAATGCTCTCGGCGGACATGCCGGCGTAGAGCTGGACGTCCTTGGTCACGTTGTAGCGGGGCTCGAAGTAGGCGGCGACCGAAGCCTTGTGGTTGGACTGGGTGATACCGCGGAACACGTAGTCGCTCATGATCGCGCTGCCGAAGGCAACGTCCCACGGATCGAATGCAGCCACCGGCGGTGCCTTGACGGCCTTGACGGCCATATCCGCAGCGAGAGCCGAACCCGAAACCATTGCCAGCGCCGTTGCCAACAATACGACTTTCTTCATGACGATCCCCATCACTTCCTGAACAGTCCCGTTCCGGCGGCCCCCCAAGGGCAAGCGATAACCGACTGCAACCGAATTCATTAACGTGATTGCAATCTGGAACGCGGCACCGGGGAGGTGAAGCCAAAAAGTCAAGCATCTGCCGCCTTTTTAGGCGTTTGGGCCGTTTCAAAGAATGTTGTCGGCGGGTGTTGCTTTCCGGGCACAATTTCGACGGTTTTCATGCCCCTCGCGGTGCATTTCGGCACCTGAAGAGGGGCCGAACGACCGCCGGCCGGCAGCGACTGTGACGAATCAATCCTCCGCGGAAACCCGGAGCGAAGCTGTCGCGGAAGCGGCCAAATGAAAAGGGCCGCAGCAATGCTGCGGCCCTTTCGCCAACTGACGTCAGCAGCGACCTAGTTCTGGTCGCCCCCGCTCGAGCTCCACGACGGGGTTGACGGTTCCGGGCTGGCCCAGCTCGGCGCGGGTTCCGGCGCGGCTGCGGGCTCCGGCGCGGGAGCCGGAGCTGCCGCCGGCTTGGGAGCCGCCGCTTTCTTCTTGGCCGGGCGCTTCTTGGCGGCCTGCTTCGGCGCCGCCTTCTTGGCCGATTTCTTGGCAGATTTCTTGGCTGCCTTCTTGGCCGATTTCTTCACGGCTTTCTTGGCCGACTTCTTGGCCTTCTTCGCCGATTTCTTGGCGGCCTTTTTCGACGACTTCTTCGCGGATTTCTTCTTCGCCGCTACTGCCTTCTTGGCCTTTTTAGCCTTCTTGCTTTTCTTGCTCTTCTTCGCCTTAGCCATTCGTGGTCCTCCTGTTGCCGCTGGTCCATGAGCCTGTCGTCGAGTCGAGTCTATCGTCGTGTCGCTCGTCAGTCGTGTCGCTCGTCGAGCGCTTCGAAGCGTCCATCATGCCGGGGCAGATCGATTGGTTGAAGCCCGATGGTTCGCTCTCGATCAGTTCAATCCCGCCCCGCTCAACTCAGGTTTTGGACCTCCTGTCGCCCAATCGAGAAGCTCAATGGTGTGCACCACTGGAACTGACGTACCGCTGGCAATCTGAACCATGCACCCAATATTGCCCGCAGCGATCATGTCCGGTTTGACTGTCGCAATGTTGGCGACCTTTCGATCGCGCAACCTGCTCGCAATGTCGGGCTGGAGAATGTTGTAGGTCCCCGCCGAACCGCAACACAAATGGCTCTCGGGCACATCTTTCACCACGAATCCATTCTTGGAAAGCAATTCTTTCGGAAGCTGCGTGATTTTCTGTCCGTGCTGCAGCGAACAAGCCGAGTGATAGGCGACGGTGATGTCGCCTCGTTGTATCGATGGATGCAGATCGAGGCCTGCGAGATATTCGGTGATATCCTTTGCCAGCGCGGAGATTTTCGCAGCGGGACCGGCGAATTCGCGATCCTCGCGCAGCATGTAACCGTAGTCCTTGACGACTGTTCCGCAGCCCGACGCGGTCACCAGGATGGCGTCGAGGCCAGCTTGTTCCGCTTCCCTTTGCCACACGCTGACGTTGCCTCGGGCCCGCGCCAGGGCGTCGCCGTCCTGCCCGAGGTGATGGGTCAGCGCACCGCAGCATTGCTCGTCCTTGACCAGCACGACCTCGATGCCGTGACGGGTCAGCAGGTTGATGGCGGCCTGATTGATCCGCGGCGCCAGCACCTGCTGGGCGCAGCCTTGCAGCAGTGCGACCCGCCCCCGCTTGTCTCCGACCGCCGGAAAAACGCTTCCCGCCTCGGGTCCGGCCGCCGGCAACCGGCCGGGCGCCAGCGCCAGCATCGCCTTGATCCGCCGCAGCAGCGACGGGGTCGCGGCCGCTTTCGGCGTCGGCAACAGCGCCGCGAACGGCCGGCCGAGCCGCGCCAGGATCATGCTGATGCGAAACAGTTTGGGCCGCGGCAGCACCCATGCCAGCACCGCGCGCAGCAGCCGCTCCGGCAGCGGCCGCGAATAATCCCGCTCGATCCGGACCCGCGCCTGATCGACCAGATGCATGTAGTTTACCCCCGACGGACAGGTGGTCATGCAGGCCAGACACGACAGGCAACGGTCGATATGCTTGACCACTTCCGGCGTCGGCGGCTTGTCCTTTTCCAGCATCTCCTTGATCAGGTAGATGCGGCCGCGCGGGCTATCGAGTTCGTCGCCGAGCAGCACATAGGTCGGACAGGTCGCGGTGCAGAAGCCGCAATGCACGCATTTGCGCAGGATGGTGTCGGCTTCGGCGATGTCGGGATCGGCGAGCTGGGCGAGCGAGAATTCGGTTTTCATGAGCGAGTTCCCCGCGTCAGCCGGCCGCGGTTGAGAATGGTTTTGGGATCGAAGCTGTTGCGCACCCGTTCGCTCAGGTCAGCCAGTCCGCCGGGCTGCGGATGGAATACATCGACGTTGGAGCGGACAAGTTCGGACGCCCTGATCAGCATGGCATGGCCGCCGGCGGCCTCGACGCGCTGGCGCACCAGCGCCGCCTGCGCATCGGGCTTCTGCGGCAACGCCGCCCAGATCAGGCCGCCGCCCCAATCGTAGATCACGTCGCCCCCGGTATCGCGCGAAAGCTGCTGACCGAGCGCGCCGCCGCTCGCCGGCGGACAGACGATCCGCCATACCGGCCAGGCGCCGAGCGAGCCCCGCGACGCGAACGGTTCGACATCGCGGATCGCACGCCAGACCGCGATCGAGACCTCATCCTGCAGCATCTCCACCGCACCAAATGACGCCAGCATTTTCGAAAGTGACCCCGCGCGATCGGCGACCGAGGCGGCGATGCCTTCGAGCCGGATCAGCGTCACCGCCAAACCTTGAGATCCCAAGCCCTGCGACCCCAGTTCGGCCAGCGCGCCACCTGCGGGGCGGAATGCCGAGTTCGGCAGATGCGCCGCGCCCGACACGTCGAACGGCGAGCCGAGCGCCGCCGTCATCGCCCGGTTCGCAGCCAGGTCGTCGAGGCCGCGCAGCAGCAACGTCCGCTCGCTCTCGGGCTTCGGCATCACCTTCAACGTCACTTCGGTCATGACCGCCAGCGTGCCCCACGAGCCCGTCAGCAGCTTGCAGAGATCGTAGCCGGTGACGTTCTTCACCACCCGGCCGCCGGTCTTGAAGCTGTCGCCGAAGCCGGACACCGCATGCGCTCCCAGCAGGTGATCCCGGGCGCCGCCGGCCCGAATGCGGCGGGGACCGGCGAGGCCGGCCCCGATCATGCCGCCGATGGTGCCGTTGCCGGATACGCCCGTGAGAACGGACGTATCCATCGGCTCGAAGGCGAATTGCTGGTTCTTGGCATCGATCAGCGACTGCACGTCGGCCAGCGGCGCGCCGGCCTGCACCGTGATGATCAGCTCGTTCGGCTCATACGAAGAGACCGCGTTGAGCGCCGAAATATCCAGCACCGCATTGGTCGCCATCGGCTGGCCGATCTGGCGCTTGGAGCCATGGCCGATGATCTCGAGCGGCTGCTCGCTCGCGATCGCCGCCCGCACCACCTGTTCGACGTCCTTGGCGTCACGTACTCGTTGGGTATCCACGCGCTCTGCTCAAAACCTTGGAAGTTCGGGGAATGCCAGCTTGCCGCCGTGCACATGGACGCGGCCGAGTTCGGCGCAACGGTGCAGCGTCGGAAACACTTTTCCGGGATTGAGCAGGCCCTGGGCGTCGAACGCGCATTTCAGCCGCTGCTGCTGGTTGAGATCGATCTCGGTGAACATCTCCGGCATCAGGTCGCGCTTTTCGATGCCGACGCCATGCTCGCCGGTCAGCACGCCGCCGAGTTCGACGCAGCAGCGCAGGATGTCGGCGCCGAAGGCTTCGGCCTTGTCCATCTCGCCGGGCTTGTTGGCGTCGTACAGGATCAGCGGATGCAGGTTGCCGTCGCCGGCATGGAACACGTTGGCGACGCCGAGGCCGTATTTCTCCGACAACTCGCGAATCCGCGCCAGCGCCTTCGGCAACGCGCCGCGCGGAATGGTGCCGTCCATGCAGAGATAATCAGGCGAAATCCGCCCGACCGCGGGGAAAGCCGCCTTGCGGCCGGCCCAGAACAGGTTGCGCTCCATCTCCGAGGTCGAGATCTGCAGCGTCACCGAGCCGCAGCCCTTGGCGATGGTCTCGACCCGGTTGATCAGTTCGTCGACCTCGACGCCGGGACCATCGAGTTCGATGATCAGGAGCGCCTCGACGTCGAGCGGATAGCCGGCATGGACGAAGGCTTCGGCGGCGTGGATCGCGGGCTTGTCCATCATTTCCATGCCGCCCGGAATGATGCCGGCGCCGATGATGGCGGCGACGCACTCACCGGCAGCCTCGACCTCGGCGAAGCCGACCATCAGCGCCCGCGCGGTCTCCGGCTTTTGCAGGATTCGCACCGTGATTTCGGTGATGACGCCGAGCAGGCCTTCGGAGCCCGTGATGATGCCCATCAGGTCGTAGCCGGCATTCTCGGCCGCCTTGCCGCCGATTTTCAGGATTTCCCCGGACATCAGCACGATCTCGCAGCCGAGCACGTTGTTGGTGGTCATGCCGTATTTCAGGCAGTGCACGCCGCCGGAATTCTCCGCGACATTGCCGCCGATCGA
>Ga0157378_10003223_pt1 | contig 14514 bp, 9 predicted proteins | sample M65metaG_FD_115309 | JGI IMG/M metagenome (GOLD analysis project Ga0157378, IMG submission 115309) | Miscanthus rhizosphere microbial communities from Kellogg Biological Station, Michigan, USA - M6-5 metaG | ecosystem: Host-associated > Plants > Roots > Rhizosphere > Soil | place: USA: Michigan...
AATTAGTTTCATCCTGCAGCGCGGTGGAACGCTGGGCATTGTCGGCGAGTCAGGCTCGGGAAAGTCAGTTACCAATCTGTCAATCATTCGTCTGATTCCCGATCCCCCGGGAAAGATCGTAGCCGGTGAAATACTTTTTGGCGGGCGCGATCTGCTCTCACTGCCCGAGGATGAAGTGCGCAAGATCCGCGGCCGCCGCATCGCCATGATCTTCCAGGAGCCGATGAGCGCGCTCGATCCTGTCTTCACCGTCGGTCACCAGATCGCCGAGACACTGCGTATCCACACCGGCGCGAACAAGAAGGAGGCGAGGGCGAAGACCCTCGACATGCTGCGTCGTGTCGGCATCGCGTCGCCGGAACGGCGGATCGACGACTATCCGCATCAGCTTTCCGGCGGCATGCGCCAGCGGGTGATGATCGCGGCCTCGCTGATCTGCGGGCCGCGGCTTCTGATCGCCGACGAGCCGACCACCGCGCTCGACGTCACCGTGCAGGCGCAAATCCTGGAACTGCTGCGCGACCTCAGCGCGACCTCCAACACTGCGCTGATGCTGATCACGCATGACCTCGGCGTCGTCGCCGAAACCTGCACCCGCGTGATCACGATGTATGCCGGCGAGGTGATCGAGGACGCCGGCGTCGACGATGCGCTGGTAAAGCCACTGCATCCCTATACGTCTGGGCTGCTGCGTTCGCTGCCGCACCTCAGTCCGCGCCGCGGCAAGCTGCCGTCGATCCCCGGGCGGGTGCCTTCGATTGCGGATATGCCGAATGGATGCCGCTTCAAGGCGCGCTGTCCGCATGCCGTCGCAGGCTGCGAGGCCGAGCAGGAACTGCGCGATGCGGGTGGTGGCCGCAAGGTGCGCTGCTGGCGTTTTGCCGAACTCGATCTGCCCGGCGCGTTGCAGCATGCGGCAACGGCACCGATCGCGGCGATGGTGGCCCGCCCATGAGCACGCCCGCCGCCAATAACACCATCGTCTCGGTGCGTGACCTGCAGGTCCAGTTCCAGACCAGCGACCGCCGTGCCACGGTGAAGGCGGTCGACGGCGTCGACTTCGACGTCCGCCGCGGCGAGACCTTTGGCATCATCGGCGAATCCGGATCGGGCAAGACCACGATCGGCCGCGCGCTGGTGTTTCTGCTGAAACCTTCCGCCGGCGCCATCCTGCACAACGGCGTCGATCCGCTGGCGATGCCGCGCAAGGCATTTCAAAACCACCGGCGCGACTATCAGATCATCTTTCAGGATCCCAACGCCGCGCTCAACCCGCGCATGACTATACTCTCGTCCGTGCTGGAGCCGCTGGAGCTGGCGAGCGCCGGCAGCAAGGCCGAGCGGTTGAAACGCGCCCGCGAGGCGCTGGACCGTGTCGGCCTGCCGCAGGACGTCGGCGACCGCTATCCGCACCAGCTCTCGGGCGGCCAGAAGCAGCGCGTGGTGATCGCGCGCGCGCTGACCTTGCGGCCGAAACTGATCGTCTGCGACGAAGTGGTGGCGGCGCTGGACATGTCGATCCGCGGCGACGTGCTCAATCTGTTTGCCGAGTTGCAGCGCGACCTCGGGCTGACTTACGTCTTCATCACCCACGATCTGGCCGTGGTCGCGCATATCAGTGAACGCATCGCGGTGATGTATCTCGGCCGCTTTGTTGAACTCGGGCCGACTGAACAGCTCTCGGAAAAGCCGCTGCATCCCTATACCCAGGCGCTGCTATCGGCCGAACCGCGGCCGTTGCCGTCGTCGATGCGCGGCGAGCCGCGGATCATGCTGCAAGGGGAAATTCCGAGCCCGATCGATCCACCCTCGGGCTGCCGTTTCCGCACCCGTTGCCAGCACGCGCAAGGTCTCTGCGCCGAGAAAACGCCGGAATGGCGCGAGCTTTTGCCCGATCATTGGGTCGCCTGCCACTTTGCAGGGTACCCGAACTTTTCGCCGAACTGACGGAGGATTTCATGACCCACATCACCCGACGCGAGCTGACGGCGCTGATATCCGGCGCTCTCGCCGGAACGGCACTCAACGGTACCGCGTTCGCGCAAGCGACGCCGAAAAAGGGTGGCACCTTGCGCATTTCCGCACCCGCCAATCCGTCGAGCCTCGACCCCGCCACCGGCGGCGCCGGCTCGGATCACGCCTTCCTGTTCACGATGTACGACACCCTGACCGAATGGGATTTCGAGACGCTGAAACCGAAGCCGGGCCTGGCCGAAAGCTGGAAGTTCACCGACCCGACCACGCTGGTGCTCAACATCCGAGCCGGCGTCACCTTCCACGATGGTACGCCGCACGATGCCGAAGCCGTCAAGTTCAACCTCGATCGCAACAAGAGCGATGCGAAGTCCAACATCAAGGCCGACCTCGGCTCGATGGCTTCGGCCGAAGTGACCGGCCCGATGCAGGTCACGGTAAAGCTAAGCGCGCCGGACGCCGCTCTGCCCGGCATTCTCTCCGATCGCGCCGGCATGATGGTATCGCCCACGGCGGTGAAGGCGGCTTCCGGTGGAACGCTCAACCGCACGCCGGTCGGAGCGGGGGCCTACGCGTTCGTGAGCTGGGCCGACGGCGAAAAGATCGTCATCAAGCGCAACGAGAAATACTGGAAGCCGAACCGTCCCTATCCCGACGGCATCGAATTCTCGATCATCCCCGAACTGACGACCGGCGCGCGCTCGGTCACCGCCGGGCAGAACGATTTGATCTACCAGTTGCCGCCGCGCCAGAAGGCGATCATGGACCGCGTGCCGTCGGTGAAGGTCTTCAACGGGCCGACGCTCTACGTGTTCCAGATATTCCTGAACTGGGCGAAACCGCCGTTCGACAACATCAAGGTACGGCAGGCCTTCAACTTCGCCGTCGATCGCGAGGCCTTCGTCAAGGCCGCGCTCGCAGGTCTTGCCGAACCGGCTTACATGAACCTGCCGAAGGCGCATTGGGCCTACGACAAGTCCGTCGCGGCGCTTTATCCCTATGATCCCGAGAAGGCGAAGAAGCTGCTCGCGGAGGCCGGCTTCAAGGAAGGCACCGTGATCGAGATCGGCGGCTACACCGATCAGGATTCGGTGCAGCGCCAGGAAATCCTGATCGAGATGTTCCGCAAGGCCGGCATGAGCGTCAAGTTCAACAACGCGCCGATTGCGGAAGCGTCCGCCCAGTTCTTTGGCCCGGAGAAGCGTAATTCGGGGCTTCTGGCGGCCTGGACCGGCCGTCCCGATCCGAGCCTGACCTATTCGCTGATGTCCACCAAGGACGCCTATTACAATGGCGGGCGGGCGCCAGTGCCGCCAGAACTCGAAGCCGCGATCAAGGAATCGCGCGCCTCGGAAGATCTCGCCGTCCGCGCCAAGGCGTTCGCCACCGTGCAGAAGCTGGTGATGGAAAATGCCTTCGTGCTGCCGCTCGCCTTCCAGTTCGAGCTGGTGGCGATGAACAAGAAGGTGCAGGGCTACAGGCCCAATCTGCTGGGCAAGCCCAAATACGACGACGTCTGGCTGGAGAGCTGAATGGCGCGACGAAGTCCGGCACGGGTGATCGGCGGCCGCCTGGTGCAGGCGTTGCCGGTGATCCTGTTCGCGACCTTCATGGTGTTCGCGCTGCTTAAACTCGTGCCCGGCGACATCGCGGTGACGCTTGCCGGTGACAACGCCACCGACGCGCGCATTGCCGAAATCAAGAGCCTCTACGGGCTCGACCGGCCGTTCCTGGTGCAATACGGCGCCTGGCTCGGCCATGTCGTGCAGGGCGATCTCTCACAGTCGCTGTTGACCGGGGAGAAGGTTGCGATCTCGATCGGCCGCGCCTTTCCCAACACGCTTCTCATTGTCGCAATCGCGCTGGTGCTGGCGCTGGTGACGGGCATTCCGATGGGTGTGCTGGCCGCGATCAAGCCGAACGGCTGGGTCGACAAGACGGTCAGCCTGATCGCCTCGCTCGGCGTCGCCATTCCCGGCTTCTGGCTGGCGATGATTCTGGTCGCCGAGATTTCGCTGAAGCTGAATTGGCTGCCGGCGACGGGCGCCAAATCGTTCAGCGCGTCGCCGATCGACGCCATCCGCCACGCGCTGCTGCCGGGCATCGCGATTGCCGCCTATGGTATGGCCGAGGTGGCGCGGCAGTTGCGCGGCTCGCTGCTGGAAGTGCTGTCGTCGCAATATGTGCGGACCTTGCACGCCAAGGGCCTGTCGATGTCGCGCATTCTCTGGCAGCACGGCCTGAAGAATGTCAGCGTCAACCTGTTCACGATCATCAGCCTCCTGGTCAACCGCATGCTGGCGGCGACCGTCGTGATCGAGGCAGTGTTCGCCATTCCCGGCCTCGGCAGCCTGATCGTGCGCGGCGCCATCGCGCGCGATTTCCCGATCGTGCAGGGCGTCGTGTTCACGATGGTCATCGTGGTCATTGCGGTCAATTTGATCGCGGATCTGCTGTGCGCCGCCGTCGATCCGAGGATCGAGCAATGACGGATGCAGCACTCGCCACGCGCAAACCTCGCGCGGAGCCGGGGAGGCTGACGCGCCTGTTACGCTGGCTGACAGGCGACCTGCGCGCGGCGCTCGCCATTCTGGTGCTGCTGGCGCTGGTGATCGTCGCCATCGGCGCGCCCTGGATTGCGCCGTATGCGCCGACGGCGCAGGACATCAACAACATGCTGGCGCCGCCCGGACCTGCCCATCTGCTCGGTACCGACGACCTCGGCCGCGACATTTTCAGCCGGCTGATCTACGGCGCTCCGGCCACCGTCTATGCCAGCCTGCTGGCGGTCGGCGTGGCCGTTGCCATCGGGCTGCCGGTAGGCCTCGCCGCCGGCTTCTTCGGCGGCTGGACCGACGACATCATCAGCCGGATCATCGACACGTTTCTCTCGTTCCCGGCCATCGTGCTCGCCATTGCCGTGACCGGCGCGCTCGGTATCGGGCTCACCAACGGCATGATCGCGGTTGGTATCGTGATGTTTCCGGCACTGGCCCGGATCGTTCGCGCCCGGACGCTGATCGTGCGGCAGGAGCTCTATGTCGACGCCTCCAGGTGTTTCGGCGCGCCGAGCTGGCACATCCTGTGGAAGCATGTGCTGCCGAATGTGCTGCAGCCCGTCATCGTCCAGGTGACGCTCTTGCTGGCGGCGGCGCTATTGGCGGAGGCCAGTCTCAGCTTTCTCGGCCTGGGGATCCAGCCCCCGAACCCGAGCTGGGGCGCCATGCTGGCCCGAGCCTACCAGTATATGGAGATCGCGCCCGAGCAAATGTACGCGCCGGGGCTTGCCATTCTGATAGTGTCGTTGGCATTCAATGCGCTCGGCGAATCCCTGCGCATCGTGCTCGATCCGACCATGCGAGATCGCTAACGCCATTTGAGAGCCCAAACGGAAGCATTCATGTCCTTTCAGAAATTGCTGATCGCCAACCGCGGCGAGATCGCCATTCGCATCGCGCGGGCCGCTGGAGAAGCCGGCCTTGCGACCGTCGCGATCTATCCGGTCGACGATGCGTTGTCGCTGCATGTTCGCGGCGCCGGGGAAGCACATGAAATCGCCGGCCGCGGTGCGCGGGCCTATCTGGACATCGAGGCGGTGATCGCCGCGGCAAAGGCCACCGGTTGCGATGCGTTGCATCCCGGCTATGGTTTCCTCAGCGAGAATTCAGGCCTGGCCCGCCGCTGCGCCGAAGAAGGCATTGTCTTTATCGGCCCGTCGCCCGAAGCGCTCGACCTGTTCGGCGACAAGGGGCAGGCCAAGGCGCTGGCGAAGCAGTGCCGCGTGCCCGTCGTCGAGGGCACCGAGGGTGCGACCAGCCTCGACGACGTCAAGGCGTTCTTTGCCTCGCTGGGCGAAGGCGCTGCTGTCATGATCAAGGCGATCGCGGGCGGTGGCGGCCGCGGCATGCGCATCGTCGACGACGCCTCGAAACTGGAAGAAGCCTATGCGCGCTGCCAGTCCGAGGCCAAGGCCGCCTTCGGCAGCGACGGCGTCTATGTCGAGCGCCTGATCCGCAATGCCCGCCACATCGAGGTGCAGATCATCGCCGACCACCATGGCGCCATCAGCCATCTCTGGGAGCGCGAATGCACGATCCAGCGCCGCAACCAGAAACTGGTCGAGATCGCGCCGAGCCCGTCGTTGAACGATCGCCTGCGCGGTCGCATCATCGAGGCCGCCAAGGAACTGGCCGCGGCCGCGAACTACAGCAGCCTCGGCACCTTCGAATTCCTGGTCGACAACGACGCCAAATCCGATGACAGCGCGTTCGCCTTCATCGAAGCCAATCCACGGCTGCAGGTCGAGCATACCGTCACCGAGGCCGTGCTCGGCATCGATCTGGTGCAGGCCCAGCTCGCGGTCGCCGATGGCGCCACGCTCGGTTCGCTCGGCCTGGCGCAAGGCTACATCCCGCGGCCGCGCGGCTACGCCATTCAGCTTCGCGTCAACATGGAGGTGATGGACGAGACCGGCGCCACGAAACCTACCGGCGGCACGCTGTCGATGTTCGATCTGCCGTCCGGGCCCGGCGTCCGCGTCGATACCTTTGGCTATTCCGGCTACAAGACCAGCGCGGCCTTCGACTCGCTGTTGGCCAAAGTGATCGTGCATGCGCCGGGCGGCGACTGGCCGGTCGCCGTGCAGAAGGCACAGCGGACGTTGCGCGAGTTCCGGATCGGCGGCGTTGCCACCAATATCCCGTTCCTGGCCGCGATCCTCGCGCATCCGGATTTTGCCGCCAACCATGTCAGCACCGGCTTCATCGATGCGCATGCGGCCGAATTGGTGGCGGCGGCAAAGGACAGCACGGCAGAGACAATGTTGGCCGAAGCCGGCAGCGTGTCGGAGAACGGTGCGCCTGCTGCCGAGGCATCGACGGCGGGCCCTGCCGGCTCCGTCGCCGTGCCGGCGCCGCTGCAAGGCACCATCGTTGCGATCGAGGTACGGGAAGGGGATTTGGTTCGCCCCGGCCAGCAGATCGCCGTGCTCGAATCCATGAAGATGGAACATCTGGTGACCGCGCCACATGGCGGCAAGGTCACCAAGGTGATCGCAGGTGTCGGCGTCACGTTGATGCAGGATGAAGCGATCCTCTATCTCGAGCCGGCCGAGATCGATGCTCACGACGCGATCGAAGAAGAAACCGTCGATCTCGATCACATCCGCCCGGATCTGGCCGAGATGATCGCGCGCCATGCCATCACGCTCGACGAGAACCGTCCGGCCTCGGTCGAGCGTCGCCGCAAGACCAACCAGCGCACCGCACGCGAGAACGTCGCGCAATTGGTCGACGAAGGTTCGTTCGTCGAATACGGCTCGCTGGCGATCGCGGCACAACGCCGCCGCCGCAAGGTCGACGATCTCATCATGAACACGCCGGCCGACGGCCTGATCTCCGGCGTCGCCACGGTGAACGCCGACAAGTTCGGCGCTGAAGCGGCGCGTTGCATGGTGATCTCCTACGACTACACCGTGCTGGCCGGCACCCAGGGCCACATGAACCACAAGAAGATCGACCGCATGCTGAGCCTGACCGAGCAGTGGAAGCTGCCGCTGGTGTTCTATGCCGAAGGCGGCGGCGGCCGTCCCGGCGATACCGACCGGCTCGGCCTCACCGGCCTCGACGGACCGTCCTTCGTGCAGTTCGCCAGGCTGTCGGGGCTGGTGCCGGTAGTCGGCGTCGTCTCCGGCTATTGCTTCGCCGGCAATGCCGCGATGCTCGGCTGCTGCGACGTCATCATCGCCACGAAGAACGCATCGATCGGTATGGGAGGACCTGCGATGATCGAGGGCGGCGGCCTCGGCGTCTATCATCCGGCCGAAGTCGGCCCGGTGTCGTTCCAGTCACCCAACGGCGTGATCGACATCCTCGTCGAGGACGAGCAAGAGGCGACTGCCGTCGCACAGAAATATCTGTCGTATTTCCAGGGCGCGGTGAAGGACTGGAAGGCGCCGGATCAGCGCCTGTTGCGCCGGGCGATCCCGGAGAACCGTCTGCGGGTCTATGACATCCGCACTGTCATCGATGGCCTCGCCGACGAAGGCTCGGTGCTGGAGATCCGCCGCGATTTCGGCGTCGGCATGATCACGGCGTTCATTCGCATCGAAGGCAAGCCGTTCGGCCTGATCGCCAACAACCCGAAACATCTCGGCGGGGCCATCGACGCCGCGGCCGGCGACAAGGCCGGGCGCTTCCTGCAGCTCTGCGACGCCTTCGACATCCCGATCGTGTCGCTGTGCGATACGCCGGGCTTCATGGTCGGGCCGGAAGCCGAAAAGACCGCGATCGTCCGCCACGTCGCACGGATGTTCGTGACCGGCGCAAGCCTCACCGTGCCGCTGTTCGGTGTGGTGCTGCGCAAGGGCTATGGCCTCGGCGCGCAGGCGATGATCGGCGGCGGCTTCCACGCCTCGTTCTTCACCGTGGCGTGGCCGACCGGCGAGTTCGGCGGCATGGGCCTCGAAGGCTATGTCCGGCTTGGCTTCCGCAAGGAGATGGAAGCGATCGCCGATCCGACCGAGCGGGAGACCTGGTACAAGGCCAAGGTCGCCGAGATGTACGACCGGGGCAAGGCGCTCTCGATCGCCTCGGTGCTGGAGATCGACGAGGTGATCGATCCCGCCGATACCAGGCACTGGATCATATCCGGCTTGCGTTCGGTGCCGAAGCCGGAGCCGCGCAAGGAAAAGAAGCGGCCGTGCATTGACGCGTGGTAGTCCCGTCGTCCCGGCGAAGGCCGGGACCCATAACCACTAACCGTAGAGAAGAAAGAGGATTGTGGTAGGCAACTTCGTTCGAAGTCCGCGATGGCTGTTATGGGTCCCGGCCTTCGCCGGGACGACAAGTTACCCCAGCCTCAACTCGTCATACCCCTTCGCCGCTACCTCGTCGCACCGCGCGCGATACGCCGGCGCGCTGCCGCTGTAGCGGGCGACGATGCGGGTCTGTTTGCCTTCGACGTTGGAATTGATGCCCGTCATCCACGAGTTCACTTCGTTCGACAACAGCCCGACGCCGAGCGCCTTGACGTGATCGGTCCATGACGTCACGCCTTCCGGCGTCGCCTCCAGCCGCGTTAATTTGTTTTCGGTCGCAAACTTCAATAGCCCGGTGACCCAGTCGACGCTGTATTCGATGCTGCGCGGGATATTGCCAAGCGCAGTGTGCGGCCCCATCAGCATCAGCATGTTGGGGAATTCGTGCACCATGATGCCGAGATAGGTCTCCGGCCCGCTCTTCCACTTGTCCTTCAGCCGCGCCCCGCCGGCACCGCGGAAATCGATCCGGTCGAACGAGCCGGTGAGGGCATCGAAGCCGGTGGCATAGATGATGATGTCGAACTCATATTGCCGCTCGCTGGTCTTGATCCCTGTGGCGGTGATCCGTTCGATCGGAGTTTCCTTGATGTCGACGAGATCGACATTGTCCTGATTGTAGACCTCGAAATAGAAGGTCTCGAGCGGCAGCCTTCTGGTGCCGAAGCCGTGGTCCTTCGGGATCAGCTTTTCGGCCACCGCCGGGTTCTTCACCCGCCCGCGGATTTTCCGTGCGACGAAATCGGAGATCGTCGCGTTGGCCTTGCGGTCGGTCAGGATGTCCTTGAAGTTGCCTTGCCAGATGCCGAAGCCGCGTTCGCCGTAGAGTTTTTCGTAGAACGCCTCGCGCTCCGCGTCATCAACTTCGAAGGCGCCGCGCGGGTCCGGCGTGTGCAGGAAGCAGGCAAAGGTTTCCTGGCAGCGCGCGAACATCTCGGGATAGTTGGCCTTGATCTGCTGCTGCGTCTCGGCGTCGATCTTGCCGTTGTGCAGCGGCGCACTCCAGTTCGCGGTGCGCTGAAACACCGTGAGGTGGCCGACCTGGCTGGCGATGGTCTGGATGGTCTGGATCCCGGTGGCTCCGGTGCCGATGACAGCGACGCGCTTGCCGGCGAAATCCACCGGCTGTTTCGGCCATTGCGCCGTGTGAAACGCCTGCCCCTTGAAATCGTCGCGGCCCTCGATCCGTGGCAGCGTCGGCGTCGACAGCGGGCCGATCGCGGTGATCAGGAAGCGGGTGTTGAATCTGGCGCCATCCTCCAGCGTGATGGTCCAGCTCCGCGCGGCCTCATCATAAACGGCAGCAGAAACCCGGCTTTGAAACTGGATGTCGCGGCGCAAGTCGAACTTGTCGGCGACATGGTTGAGGTAACGCAGCGTTTCCGGCTGACCGGCAAAGTGCTCGGACCAGTCCCATTCCTGCAATAGCTCCTTGGAGAACGAGTAGCCGTAGGAATAGCTTTCCGAATCAAAACGCGCGCCGGGATAACGGTTCCAGTACCAGGTGCCGCCGACATTGGTGCCGGCCTCGAACACCCGCACGCGCAGGCCCAGTTCGCGTAAGCGGTAGAGCTGGTACAGCCCCGACATGCCCGCACCGATGATGATGGCGTCGAAATCCGGAATTGGCGTCACTCCCGATATTGTATTTGTCGCCAAAGCTATCCGGACTCGCGCCGCCGGACAAACCCCACAGCAGTGCGTGGCAGGGTTGCAGGTTTGCCGCCGACCGGTGCCGCCTGGCTTTACTCGGGGCGGTATCTGCCCCTATCGTCGCCGCCTGGATCGCCCGCCAAGTGGCGACCGAAGCAGGGGAGGCAAGCGATGGCAGAGGCGCAGCGGCGCAAGCCGACGTCGATCGACGTCAGCGACCCCCGGATATATCAGGACGACACCTGGCACGAGCTGTTCGCGCAGTTGCGCCGCGACGATCCCGTGCACTATTGCGAGGCCTCGCCTTTTGGTCCGTACTGGTCGGTGACGCGCTACGACGACATTTTCACCGTCGAGCTCGACCACGCCAATTATTCATCGAGTTCCGAGCTCGGCGGTATCCAGATCACCGACCAGCCCAAGGGACAGGAGATCCCGAACTTCCTGCGGATGGATCCGCCCGGCCACACCGCGCACCGGCGCACGGTGGCGCCGATCGTGGCGCCGTCCCATCTTGCCAATTTCGAACCGCTGATCCGCGAGCGCACTTCCGCCGTGCTCGATGCGCTGCCGCGCAACCAGACCTTCGACTGGGCGGAGCGCGTTTCGACCGATCTCACCAACATGATGCTGGCGACCCTGTTCGATTTCCCCTGGGAAGATCGCATGAAGCTGACCTTTTGGTCGGATGTCGCGATCGCCAACGTCAATTCGCCGGAAGCCGTGGTCCACTCGGAAGACGAGCGCCGGGCGGAACTGACGAAGATGGGTGAGCATTTTCGAAAGTTGTGGGACATCCGCGCCGCCGCGCCGCCGACGTTCGATCTGATCTCGATGCTGGCGCATTCGGACGCGACGCGGAACCTCCAGGCCCGCGAATTCATCGGCAACATCGCGCTGCTGATCGTCGGCGGCAACGACACCACGCGCAATTCGATGAGCGGCGGGCTGATGGCGCTGGTGCAAAACCCGGAACAGTTCGAGCTGTTGCGTGCGAAGCCGGAACTGGTCCCCAACCTCGTTTCCGAGATCATCCGCTATCACACGCCTGTGCTCCACATGCGCCGTACCGCGCGGAACGACGCCGAGCTCGCTGGCCGCAGGATCGCCAAGGGCGACAAGGTGGTGATGTGGTACATCTCCGGCAACCGCGACGAGAGCAAGATCGACCGCGCCGACGAGTTCATCATCGACCGCGCCAAGCCGCGCCAGCATCTCGCTTTCGGCGCCGGCATCCACCGCTGCGTCGGCGACCGCCTCGCCGAACAGCAAATCCGCATTTTGTGGGAAGAAGTCTTGGCGCGGGGCCTGCGTTTCGAGATCATGGGTCCGCCACAGCGGCTGTATTCGAACTTCATCCGCGGGATCAGGTCACTGCCGGTGAGGATTGTGAACTAGGTTGTCATTCCGGGGCGATGCGTCAGCATCGAACCCGGAAGGTCGAACTTCCGGGTCTGGTCCTTCGGACCTTCCCGGAATGACGGAAAGAGAAGAGTCCAAGGAACAAGAATGAAGCACGATCCCGTAGACGTCCTGATCATCGGCGCCGGTGCCTCCGGCGCCGCTGTGGCGTGGAGCCTGGCCGATACCAAAATGCACATCGTTTGCCTCGACCAGGGCGGCTGGATGAACCCGTCGGACTATCCAAGCACAGGGCGCGACTGGGAGGCGAAGTTCTACGGTGAATGGTCGACCAGCCCGAACATCCGTGCCCGGCCCGAAGACTATCCCGTCAACGACGACAACTCGCCGATCAAGGTCGTCAACTTCAATGCCGTCGGCGGCTCGACGGTGATGTACACCGCGCACTGGCCGCGGCTGCACCCGTCCGACTTCAAGGTCAGGACGCTCGACGGCGTCGCCGACGACTGGCCGATCGATTACGACGCGCTGACGCCGTTCTTCGAGGAGAACGACCGCATGATGGGCGTCTCCGGCCTGTCGGGCGATCCGCGTTCGCCGCTGACGCATCCGCCGATGCCGCCGCAGCCGCTTGGACTCTCCGGGCCGATCATCGGCAACGCCATGAACAAGCTTGGCTGGCACTGGTGGCCGTCGGACACCACCGTTGCGACGATGGACTACGAGGGCAGGGCGCGCTGCATCAATCTCGGCCATTGCACGCCGGCCTGCGCGCAAGGCGCCAAGGCCTCCACCGACATCACCTATTGGCCGCACGCGGTCCGTGCCGGCGTCGAGGTCAGGACCCATTGCCGGGTGCGCGAGATCCTGACCAACGAAGACGGGATGGCTTCGGGTGTCGTCTATTACGACAAGGACGGCGCCGAACATTTCCAGCCGGCCGAGGTCGTCATCGTCGCCTGCAACGGCGTCGGCACGCCGCGGCTGCTGCTGAATTCGAAATCGGAGCGTTTCCCGAACGGACTTGCCAATTCATCCGGCCTGGTCGGCAAGAACCTGATGTTCCATCCCTATGCCCAGATCTACGGCTTCGTGAAAGAGCCGACCGACGCCAACCGCGCGCCGCCGACCTGCCTGTGGAGCAAGGAGTTCTACGACACCGATCTGTCGCGCGGCTTCGTCCGCGGCTACGGCATCCAGTTCGGCCGCGGCGCCGGGCCGGTGTTCGAGGCGGTCGCCAGCGAGCAGAAGGGCATCCTGCCGTGGGGTGTGGATCACCACCGTGTGTTCCGAAGGCTGAATGGCCATCGTATCGGCGTCTCCGCCATCTGCGAGGATCTGCCCGAGGAGCATAACCGCGTCACGCTCGATCCCGTGCTGAAGGACAGCCACGGCATTCCGGCGCCGAAGATCGACTACACGATCAGCGAGAACAGCCGCAAGATGATGGACCACGGCCTGGCGCGCGGCCGGGAGATCCTCGAAGCGGCGGGGGCCACCGACATCTGCATCAACAACCCGATCCCGTGGGGCGGCTGGCATCTGCTCGGCACCGCGCGGATGGGCACGGACCCCAAGCGCTCCGTGGTCAACGAATGGGGCCGGTCGCACGATGTGAAGAACCTCTTCATCGTCGACGGCAGCGTGTTCGTCACCTCCGGCGGCGTCAACCCGACCTCCACCATCCAGGCCGTCGCGCTCTACATCGCCGATCAGATGAAGCAGCGTCTCGCCAACTTGTTCGATTGAGGAAGCGATGTCCGAAGTTAATTTGACCCAACGCCAGCGCGACGACCTGCGCACCTTCGCCGCCATGATCATTCCCGCAAGCGATGAGTACAAGGTGCCTGGCGCCGACGATGCGGCGATCCAGGCGGATATGCTCAACACGCTCGGTCGCGACACCGCGCTAACGGCGGCCGCGCTCGACCATCTCGCCCGCCTCGCCGGCAAGCCGTTCGCCGAACTGGGTCAGGCGCAACGCGACAAGGTCGCCAGCGAATTCCGCGCCACCGGCGGCGGAGCCGCCGCGACGCTCGTGCGCGTCGTGCTGCAATGTTACTACCGCGACGACCGCGTACTGCGTTCGCTCGGGCTGGAGCTGCGCGCCCCGTTCCCGAAGGGCCACGCGTTGCAGGACGGCGATTGGTCGCTGCTCGACCCGGTCAAGGCGCGGTCGCCGAACTTACGACGGGCGCAATAGGGGGCGGGGCAGACCTGCGCCCGGCGCGGAGGCCCTTGCATGGGTTGACGTCGGCCACCATCTGAGGTGACCGAAGGAATGTGCCATGCTGGATTTCACCTCAGATATTGCCGGTGACGAACTGTCATCGGCCGCTCCCGAACCCACCCCTGTCGATGATCAGGCGCTGCTCGACGCCTATTCCAACGCCGTGATCGGCGTGACCGAACGCGTCGGTCCGGCGGTGGTCCGCGTCGAGACCGGGCCTAAAGTCCGCACCGGCCGCGAGCGCGGCGGACTCGGCTCCGGAATCGTGATCTCGCCCGATGGATTGGTGCTGACCAACAGCCACGTCGTCGGTGCGTCCAAAGAGATCCGGCTGCGCGATACCGAGGGGTTCGTCACCGATGCCCATGTGCTCGGCGTCGATCCCGACACCGATCTCGCGCTGCTGCGGGCCGATGGCGCGCGCGATCTGCGCTATGCCTCGCTCGGCAATTCCAAGAGTTTGCGACGCGGCCAGCTC
>Ga0157378_10003225_pt1 | contig 14512 bp, 16 predicted proteins | sample M65metaG_FD_115309 | JGI IMG/M metagenome (GOLD analysis project Ga0157378, IMG submission 115309) | Miscanthus rhizosphere microbial communities from Kellogg Biological Station, Michigan, USA - M6-5 metaG | ecosystem: Host-associated > Plants > Roots > Rhizosphere > Soil | place: USA: Michigan...
ACGATGCGCTGCTGATTGCGGATGAGGTGCTGACGGGGTTTGGGCGGACGGGAAAGATGTTTGCCTGCGATCTGGCGGGAGTCGCGCCGGACCTGATGTGCCTGTCGAAGGGAATTACCGGCGGATTTCTGCCGATGGGCGTGACGCTCTGCAGCGACCGTGTGCAAGGGGCCTTTCACAGCGAAAATCGGATGCACACGTTTTATCACGGCCATTCCTATACCGGGAATGCGCTGGCCTGTGCGGCGGCGAATGCGAGTTTGCAGATTTTTGCCGATGAGCCGGTGTTCGAACGGATTGCCGGTATTGCGAAGATCCATGCGGAACGCCTCGGGCAATTGCGGAAGTTTGCAGTGGTTGGCGACACGCGGCAGATTGGGACCATTGGCGCCATCGAGCTGCGTACCGACGATGCGGGGTATTTGTCGGCGATGCGGCCGAAGCTCTACCGGTTTTTTCTGGAGCGTGGAGTGCTGCTGCGGCCGCTGGGGAATGTGGTGTACGTCCTGCCGCCGTATGTGATTTCGCCCGACGAGTTGCATCGAGTGTGGGATGTGATTGGGGAAGCAGTGGGGACGCTATTCTAGGTATGGACTGATTGTGGCGGGGTGGGGCGCGGCACGTTGCGCCCTTACGAAATTCGCGGAGGGGATTTGGACGGGAAGCTAAGTGCTTGGAAGCAGAAGATTGTGATGTTTGCGGGGACCCTGGGGGCGCCGGGGCTGTTTCTGATTTCGTTTTTGGATTCGTCGGTGCTGACGTTTCCGGTGATCAACGATCTGTTGCTGATTGAGCTTTCGATTCAGCATCCGGCGCGAATGACGTTGTATGCGCTCATGGCGGCGTCGGGATCGGTGTTGGGGTGCGTGCTGCTGTACTTCATCGCGCGGAAGGGTGGAGAGGCGTTTTTTCACAAAAGGGCCGGAGACCGCGCTTTGACGATCCGGCGTTGGGTGGAGGAAAACGGATTTGGAGGAATGCTGGTTGCGGCACTGCTGCCGCCGCCGACTCCGTTCAAGGTATTCGTGTTTGCAGGGGGGGTGTTCGAAGTGCCGCTGTGGAGTTTTACATCGGCGATCGCCCTGGCCCGGCTCATTAGGTATTTCGGCGTTGGATACCTTGCGGTGAAGTATGGAAAGGACGCGCTGCCGATCCTGGAACGCAACAAGCTGACGGCGGCGGTTGGACTGGCGGCGTTTGTTGTGTTGAGTTACCTGGCGTCGCGGTGGATTTTGCGGCACCGCCACCGTCCTGAGGCCGGCAACTAACGTGAGCTGGCTCGATCCTTCTGCCATTGCAGCCCGGACCAGACGACCCTAGCGTTCTTGTCCAGATGGATGTCTGCGTAAATCACCCGTGAATTTTCATCTGTGGCCTGATCTTTCAAATCCAGGATTGCGACGGAGTAGCCTTCGAGTTCGGTCTCGACGGTCGCCTTGGGAAAACGCGCGAAACGCACGAAGGTGATCGCTGAGCCCGAGTTTTGCGCGGCCGCCAGGATTGGCGAAGGATCGGGTTTGTGAAGAGTGGTGACGCCCGAAGCATATCCGACTTCACCGCCCATGCTGCGCATTACGACGAGATTCAGCGCGGATTGTGTTTCAACAACGCTGTGCCAGAGAAATGGCGAAGTAGAGTCGGGAAAAGCGCCGACGCGGCGCGGTGTTTCGCCGGCGATTGTATGGGCTTCGAGCGAGGCGACAGTATTGGCGTGCAACAGGGAACGCAAGCCGAGATAGACGAACGCGAACGACAGGCCGACGATGGCGCCGTTGCGTCCACGCGGCCGCTTGTTGCGTGCGCCAATTTCGTCGCTGACCAACCGAAACAGTTCAGGCAGAACGATCGCGGCGATGAGAGTGGTCAGGAGCCAGGGGTCGATCTTCGGAAGCACGTCCAGAGAAAGGCGCTGCGAGGAGAAGGGCCAAAACAGGCCGACGCCATCGGACTGGCACACGTCAAGAACCAGATGCAGGAGGGCGCTGGCGAGACAGGCCAGCGAGGTTCTGAAGAGCAGGGACCTTGCGTTTTGTAACGCAGCGGTGCGGGGAGGGTGCGCTTCCGCAGAAGGGATGGCTTGGTCCAAGGGAATCGTGATGCCGCCCCAACGGGCCATCCCGAAGGCCAGAAGCGCCGCGAACGTAAGAAGTACCGCCAGCGGAGAAAGGAAAAGCGCGGCCAGCAAAGAGTGGGCTGCGCCACGGTGCCACGTGAGGTAAGCGGCGGGGCCAGAGAGGGCAGCAAGGGAATCGAGATCGGCGAAGAGCCCCGCCACGAGCATGGCGGCGACCGTTAAGAACTTAGCCCTTGGAAAAAAGGCGCGCTGCAGCGCGAATGAGGCTACGCCGTGAGTGAGGGGATCCACGGCCGGTCAGTCCGTCGCTTCCGGAGGCTTTTCGGGACCAGGGACGAGAAGTCGCAGTGCGCGCGGCACGATGCGGAACTCAACTGGCAAACGGGTGAGCGGTTCGCCGTCAACCTGGGCATAGGTAGGAGGATCGGACTCCATCGGTTCGCAAATCAGGCGGTCGGACTTCCAGAAGTAGACGCCTTCTTCTTTGCGCAAATCGCCGAACCACAGCGTGGGCAGGTAGCTGAGGTACTTCAGGCCGCTTTGCGTTGTCAGTCCGACAAATTCGAATTGGTCTTCGTACAGATCGGCCTGAGTGGTGATCTTGAACGGGCCGCCGTAGTGTTTGGTGCGGCCGACGATGACGAGGGAGACTTCGCGCTGTTGCCCTTCGCTAGTGACTCGAAAATGCTGGAATTTGTAGTTGAAGACTTCGCGCGCACCCTGCCACCAGTAGGCAAGCATACCCATACGAGCTTTGAGCTCGAGGTCAACGGCGTAGGTGATGCGGCCATCGGGGCCCGCGCCCGCGACACTTAGGAAATAACGCGCTTTTCCGGGCTGTTCGAGCGGCGTGGCAAGGCCGAGCGCGATGTCGCGCACTTCACCGCGCGCAATCTGGTCGGCCGCTGTCGGGATTTCCCAGGACAGCTCCAGTTCCTTGGCGAGGACGTTGGCGGTGCCGGCAGGAAGAAGCGCCATGGGGACGCGGTAGCCGTTTTGCTGGCCCGCGAGGCCGTTAACGACTTCGTTGACGGTGCCATCGCCACCGCACGCAATGACCAGCTGACGGCCGTCGGCTCCGGCGCGGCGGGCGATTTCGGTGGCTTCGCCGGGCCCCGTGGTTTCGGCAAGGTCGGCCTGGATGCCGCGAGCGCCGAGGATGCGGCGAGCTTCATCCAACTGGGCGCGGCGAGCGGAACCTCCGCCACCGGCGTTGGGATTGTGAATGAGCAGAGCGTTGCGGAGATCCTGCATGGTTTGGATAAGTGCCCTCTCTTCAGGGAAAAGGCGGCGGCGCAAGCCGCTGCTACACAGAGTCGTTCAGGCCGTGCGAAGCTACCTATTCTATATAATACCGATTGCGATTGTGTGAACGTCGCGCGGAGCGGATATGGCGAAGGCGGCCACGGCGTCAGTCAAAAAAGAGATCGAGGAACTGCGAGAAAAGCTGCGCTATCACGAATACCGGTATCACGTGCTCGACGATCCAAAGATTTCTGATGCTGCCTACGACAAGCTGCTGGCGAAGCTGAAACGGTTGGAGGCAGAGCATCCCGAGCTGGTTACGCCGGATTCGCCGACCGCTCGCGTGGGCGCTCCGCCACGCGCCGGGTTCCAGACGTTCAAACATACGCGGCCGATGCTCAGCCTGGACAACGCATTTTCGTTCGACGCGCTGCGCGATTTTGACCGGCGGGTGCGCGAAGGCGTTGGACGCGAGGAGATCGAATACATTGCCGAGCACAAGTTCGACGGCTTGAGCATTTCGCTTATTTATGAGGATGGAGTGCTGGTGCGGGGCGTCACGCGCGGCGACGGGACCACGGGCGAAGAGGTGACGCCAAACGTGAGGACAATCCGTTCGATTCCTTTGCGCATCGGGGAAGAGACCCGGAAGAAGGCGAAAATGCCTGGTTCGTTTGAGGTGCGCGGCGAAGTGATCATGACCCGCAAGGCCTTTGAAGCGATGAACCGTGCGCAGGAGGAGAGCGGTGGAATGCTTTTCGCCAACGCGCGCAATGGGGCGGCTGGCGCGGTGCGGACGCTGGATGCGAGCGTAACCGCCAGCGAAACCTGGATTTTTTTGCGTACTACCTCCTGCGCGACGGCAAAGTGGCGCTGCCGAAACATTCTGAATCGCTCGAAGCATTGAGGACCCTGAGGTTCCGCGCCTCTGCTGACTGGAAGCTGTGCGATGGAATCGAAGAAGTCGTCAAATACTGCGAATCATGGGACGCGAAGCGGGAGAAGTTGCCTTACGAGATTGACGGCGTGGTGGTGAAAGTGAACTCCGTAGGGCTGCAGAACGAACTGGGATTTACATCGAAATCCCCGCGCTGGGCGATTGCCTTCAAATATCCGGCGCGGCAGGAAACGACAGTCGTGAAAGATATTCAGGTGAACGTCGGCAGAACCGGGGTGCTGACGCCGTGGACGCTGCTGGAGCCGGTACAGATTGGCGGTGTGACGGTGAGCCGTTCGACGCTGCACAACATGGACGAAGTGGAGCGGCTCGGCGTCCAGATCGGCGATACGGTGCTCATCGAACGAGCGGGCGAAGTGATACCGCACGTGTTGAAAGTGGTGAAGGAAGGGAAGGACCGGCGGCCGTTCCGCATGCCGAAGAATTGCCCGGAGTGCGCGAGCAAGATTCATCGCGTGGAAGGAGAAGTAGCGTATCGGTGTCTCAATTCGGCGTGTCCGGCGAAGCGACGGGAATCGTTGCTGCACTACGCGGGACGGCACGCCATGAACATAGACGGGCTCGGCGAAAAGATCGTCGACCAATTGGTCGAAAAGAATATCGTGAAAGATCTCGCCGACTTGTATTCCCTGAAGCTGGACGAAGTTGCCGAGCTGGAACGCATGGCGGAGAAGTCTGCACAGAACCTGCTCGATGAAATCGAGGCTAGCAAGAAGAATTCGCTATCGCGGCTGATTTACGCGCTCGGAATTCTGTTCGTTGGCGAGCGGACGGGGCAATTGCTGGCTGAGCATTTCTCTTCATTGCAGGATCTGGCTGCCGCTTCCGAGGCGCAGTTGGAAGAAGTGCCTGAGGTAGGGCCGAAGGTGGCCAACAGCATCGTGCAGTTTTTCTCGGAGCCCGCGAATCGCCAGCTCATCAAGAAACTGGAAAAGGCCGGAGTTCAACCAACCGCGGAAAAGCGCGAATTGAAGAGCAATAAGCTCGCAGGGAAGTCGTTCGTATTCACCGGCGGTCTGGCGAATCGCTCGCGCGAAGAAGCCGGCGAACTCGTGAAGCAGCACGGCGGAAAGATTGCCAGCTCGGTCAGCAAGAAAACCGACTACGTGGTGGTGGGCACCGATCCCGGGTCGAAGTACAACAAGGCGAAAGAGCTTGGCGTGGCGATTCTGAATGAAGCTGAATTCGAGAAGCTGATTGGGCTGAGATAGGTAAGCTCGCCTTGTCGATCCGCCCCGCCGCTGACCGAGACAAAGACGCGATTTGGGCGATCCTCGAGCCGATGATTCGCCGCGGCGAAACCTACACGCTGCCGCGCGACATGACTCGGCAGCAGGCAATGGAGTTTTGGTTCGCTCCTGAAAATGAAACCTTCGTGTGGGAGGCGGATGGGTCCGTTTTGGGTGCGTACTTCCTGCGCGCCAATCAGCGTGGCGGCGGCTCGCATGTGGCGAACTGCGCCTACGTGACGGCAACGGCAGCGGAAGGGCAGGGAATCGCGCGAGCGATGTGCCTCCATTCTCTTGAACGAGCCAGGGAGCGCGGGTTTCTAGCGATGCAATTCAACTTTGTGGTGAGCACCAATACCCGGGCAGTCGAACTCTGGAAGAGACTTGGCTTCGAGATCGTCGGGCGCCTGCCCGGCGCGTTTCACCATCCCGACCTTGGCCTTGTGGATGCCTATGTTATGTACCGCGCGGCCCTTTGAGGGAATTGCGTTACCGGGGATTTAGGCGCCTGTGGCATCATGCGCGCCGTCGCCGGAGATGAAACGCGTTGCGCAATTTCTTCGCTCGGTTCTGCCAGCAGATCTCTTTCAGGTCTGTTTCCTGGCCGGGATAGTATGCTTCACCATCGCACCTCATCTGCTGTGGTGGCCGGGCAGGCAAAATGACAATTGGTCGGTAAGGCTGAACGCGTCGCCGGAGCCCATCGGTTCCTACGCTCTGCAAGTCGCGGCGGGTTATGGATTCCTTCTGGCGTCAAGCGCGGGATACTTTTTCTGTCTGTGGCCGGGGAAGCGCCCGGCATGGAAGGTCGGGTTGCTGGTTCTGCTTCCGGCAGTGCTCTCGACCGGTGCGACCCTCGCGAAATTTCTCAGTATTCGCGCCGGCGGATATTCGGTCCTGTATCACAGGCGCAGCAGCAATTTGGGATTCTCTCGGGTTGTGACGGAGGTTTGGTTGGCCGGCGCGGGAATGCAGTTGGCCGTCTTTGGTATCTTCCTGGCGGGAGTCTTTTGGATAAGGCTGTTGAGCGGAGAGCGTTCGCGTCTGCCAGTAACGCTCGGCGGGGACGGCACAATTCCGGATATGCGGCAACCCGCGTGGGAAGGGGCGAAGCGGCTGATGTGGTTCGCCACAGCCCCGCTCGGCACAGTATTGACCGCTCTGTTGGTGCTGCCCGTATTGCTGCTTTTGTCGCGCGCGACGAAAGGTTTGAGCGACAACGAGTGGGTCTGGATGGACTGGCTGCAGAAATTGATTGCCGCCTTGGTGGCGCTCGGGCTAGCCCTGCTGCTTGCTGGACGCGACAACCGGAAGTCGTTGTGGTCCGCGTGTAAGTTGCCCGAGCCGACCGTAATAATCGTCGCGGCCGCCCTGCCGGTATTTGTTACCCTTCTGCCGACGGTGGCGCATTTCCTGGTGAATCGAGCGCACTGGGCTGCTAATGATTTTGGGAAGTATTCCCCTCCAGAGCTTTTGAATTATCTCCCTCGTCCGGCGATTTGGATGGTCGGCCTGGTCTTCGGCGCGTTCGTGGAAAAGGTGATTTTCCGAGGAGTATTGCAGCAGCACTTTGTGCAGCGCTACGGAGTGTGGCCGGGTATTTTCCTGGTGGGAGCCGTTTGGGCTGCGATTCACTTCTATTCGGACATGGGGTTGTCTGATACAGAAATTGTGCTCAGGCTTCTGCATCGGATTGTCGCTTGTGTGGTTTTGGGATTTGCGTTGAGCTGGCTAACTCTGCGTTTCGGGTCGCTTATTCCTGCGACCCTCGCGCACTGGCTGTCTAATGTAGGAATCTTCTCTGCACACGAACGAGCCTACCCGGGAAGCGAGTGGAACCGAACGCTAGTGTGGCTGCTGGTGGCGTTGGTGTTGTACCGATTCTGGCCGCTCCCGCAACCAGCGCGGGAAGAATCGCGGGAAACTGCTGCGGATGCGCAGCCGGCAAGCGCTTAACTTCAGGCCGGGAATCTAGACCGAATAATGGAATATAATGAGGATAGCGGGTGAGCTGGACGATCGCTGGTCCCGATTCGTCGGGGCGGGAGGAAAGTCCGGACACCAGTCTGCGTCAGCAGATTTGTAGGCGTGCGGAGCGGGGGGCAACCCTTCGTCCGCAGGCCTCAGGGTAACGCGCCTGGTAACGCCAGGGGGCGTCGTTGTGAAGCCGAACGAAAGTTCAGGTCGAGCGAGGGCGTCACGGAAAGTGCCACAGAAAACAGACCGCCGCGAAAGAGAGCTTCTGTGACGGGCGGCAGGGAAACCTGCTCATCGTCTGGGAAAAGCGCTTTTGCTGGTAAGGGTGAAAAGGTGGGGTAAGAGCCCACCGCTCGTCTGGCAACAGGCGAGGCACGGAAAACCCCGCGTGGTGCAAGGCCAAATAGGAGGGGAGAGCCGGCCCGGCTCGCCGAGCGCAGTGAGCGAAAGCTCGCGAAGCTCCCTCAAAAGCGGCGAAAGCCAGGCTTGAGAGCAACCCTCGGGTAGGCTGCTGGAGTCCCGGAGCGATTCGGGACCTAGAGGAATGATCGTCAAACTCTGAGCGATCAGAGTTCACGGAATCCGGCTTATAGGCTCATCCGCTATAACTATATGAAAGACAAATATTTGGATTTTTCTGCCAGTGAAATGCGACAAAACTGTGACAGTTTTCGAACTGAAGTGATTTTGGTTTCGTATTGTATCAGGCCGTTGCCTCGTCGAGTAATCCGCGAAGTTTCTTGTCCTACCCGTAACAGCGGTCCAGCTAATGCAGTTGTCCCGTAACGCGTGTCCGGTTTCCGCTGTGTTAATCATGTGACGCCGGAACTCGCCGCACGCCTAAGCAACTGAATACGTTCATCCCGCATCTCCAAATGCACGACGTGCCTTTCAGAAGGAGATTGTAATCCGCCGAGTCTTGGAGGTCTGACATGCAGGCGCGCAGATCGTTCTTCGTGGGACTCGTACTTCTCGCTTCCGTAGCCTTGGCACAAACCAAGCAGCAAAAAACGCCGCAACTTCTTCTCAACGGCCAGTACGTGTACGTCGAGCCGCTCCTCGGCGACGGCAAATTTGCCGATCCTAACGTCTCGCCCGAAGATCGCCAGGCTGTCACCGACGTTTCTCACGCAATTGAAAAATGGGGGCAGTACAAGCTTGCCGCACGCCGCAACGAAGCCGACCTCGTCATCTCCGTCCGCAAAGGTCGCGTAGCCAGCACCTACCGCGGTGGACACGCTGGTATTCACACTTCGCCCACCGGCGGCCATCCCACAACCGAAGCCGGCCCAATTACCGGCGACGAGGCCGGACCAAAACAGGATCTCCTCTGGGTTTTTGCGCTGAATCCGGACGGAACACTCGCGGGACCTTATTGGAAAAACGCGCAGGACCACGGCCTGGAAACGCCCAACCTCGCTCTGTTTCAACAATTCAGGAAGGACATCTCCGAAGCCATCGCCGCGCAAAACAAGAAAAGGAAGCCTTGACTCACGTTGGCCATCGTTAGCGTCGCAAAAACTAAAAATTGAATGGCAACTCCTTCCATCATCATGCTTTTCGCCTCAATGGGATTCATTGCCCTACTCATCGTGCCGGCACTAGACCATCGCTTCGGTTGGTCGGCCGTACCTCTCTCAGTTGTAACCATCGGAGACACTCTAGGTGCAATAGGGTTTTACTTAGTTTTTCTTGTGTACAAGGAGAATACATTCTCGTCGGCGACGATCGAAGTCGCTGAAAACCAGAAGGTCATCTCCAGCGGGCCGACTCGGAGACGGCCGCCGGTGCCGTCGCTGGATCTACTTGACTCCGGGAGCTGATCGAAAGAGCGGTTGCGCCGTATACTCCTTTGAAACCGACTGAATAATGTCATCCAGCTTCGCATCGTGTCGCCGTCGTCCGACAGCGCGAACGTAACCGAGGTACCCCCCGGCATCGCTTTCGACAGCGCGAATCTCGACGAGATTTTCCGGTGCGACCACGTTTTGCCATTGAAGCCAGAACTGCCAGCCTTCGGGCATGGAGTCCGCCAGCTCGACGTTCACGATTCCCATTTTCTCCCAGTGCGAACGCCACCAAGGTGCGGAATGCAGGCAGTACATGATCGGCTCCCACCAAGCGGCAAGTCGCTCGGGAACCGGCCCTTCGATCTCACGCATCAACCCCGCTCCAGCAATGGCAATTTGGCCGTCAGGTTTAACGAACCGCGAGAGGTAGCTCAAATAAAGATCGTCAGTTCCGAAATAGGGGAACGAGTCTATAGAAATGATGGCATCAAAAAAATCGTTAGCAAAGGGAAGTGACCTTGCTTCGGCGTGGATTGGGTAAACGCCATGCTCGACATCGGCATCGCGAATTCGCTGCAGGTTTTCGGACGCGCTGAACCACAAGTCCACGGCCCACACCTCGACTTCGAATTCCTTCCGCAAAAATATCGAAGACAGAGCGCGTCCACATCCTAGGTCGAGAACGCGCATCCCAGAACGCAGGTCAACGCTGTTCGTCAACCACTCAGTAAGCCATAAGGGGTTGGCGCCGCCGCTGCAACCAGCAACAAGCCAGTCTGGATGATATTTATTTGCCCGAGGAAACTGCTCACTTAGAAGCCGAGAATCCACTAGAACGTTCCTCGCTTACGTTTTCCAACATGCGGTGCTTTTGGTAGTCTAACAGCCATTATTCGACTGATCTTGCTATATCCCCGTTCGGCGGCGGGTCTTGGAGACTAGCGGCCTTCTTTAATCAGCGGATCGAGAGAACGGCGCAACACTCGTCAACTTCCGAACACGGGCGAATCGAGGCGGGTGTCCTTCGCCCGATACACTTCGCCCATGCCGCCGGCGCCCAGCCGTGACTGAATTTCATAGGGCCGAGCTTGGTGCCAGAGGTCAGGGCCATGCGTGGGCGTAATTATAGCTTGCGCAGCACGTTGGAGAAGACGCGACGATCCCGAGCGTGTTGTTGCTATGCGGAAGTTATCCCGAAACCGCGTCCGAGAAAGCAATCGACGCAAACCGTCGCGGCACTTGATTGACGCGCTACTCGGACAAAGGAACAAAGGAAAGGGCGTATCCGCGAACGAAGCAGTCGAACAGCCACCGGAACAGCTCTTGGCCCGCGAAGACCCTCAAATGCTGAAGGCACTTGAACTGGCGCGCGAGCTTTGATTTATCGGCTAAAAGCTGACCTCTCGTTGGAGTCTTCCGTGTACCGCCGAACCAGGGACTCTCCATTCGGTACCACTTCTCGATGAGTGTAATCGCCTGCTTACAACAGTTGCAGGTTTGTAGCACTGTCATAATTGCTAGTTCCCACCCCTGCTGAACGACATGTAGGCTCGCAGAGGTCTGCTTTCCGAAGCTGCGGCTCTCAAACCTGAACGGGGTAGGGGCAATCCGGCGCGACGACCACGAAAAGGATAATGGATATGCGAGACATGAACAGGCTTCTTCGTAACGCCCTTATGGTTGCCCTCTTCCCCTTGTTGGCGGGCATCAGCACAACCGTCCAGGCCCAGGAACGCATGACGATCCAGGCGACCGCGATGGGGACGAGCACACAAATGGGCAAGATTATCAACGTCAACATCCACATCGAGCAGTTTTCCACGCCGGACGATCGGAAGGCGCTTATCGATGCCTTCGCGCGCTCCGGCCAAGACGGCTTTGTGGATATCCTCCAGGACATGAAGCCCAAGGGCCGTGTCAGATTCGCCAGCGGGGGCGTGGGAAACGACGTCAAGTACATCATCGAATTGCCCTCCAAGAGCGGGCGCCGATTCCGTCTCGTCACCGATCGCAACCTTGCCTTCGGCGAGTTGTACAGCGGTTCGCGTTCCAGCGACTACAGCGTCGGCGCCATCGAGTTGGTCCTCACCCCCGATGGAAAGGGCTCTGGCACCGTATTGCCGGCATGCAAGTTGAAGGTAGACAAGAAGACCCAGGAGATCGAGATCGAGACTTATCAGAATCCCTGGAATCTGAGTAACTTCATAGTCACCAACGATTGAGGAGCGCTGCCGGATAGACACTGCGAGTGGTTGGCGCAAAATGGCCATTACGCTCATCGTCCTGTCCAGAGGGGTTTTGAGTGTAACCGCCTGTTGCGGAGATCATCATGAACGGAGACGTAAGGATAAGATAGCCTTGAAGTCGCTCGCGCCAAGCGAACTCTTGATTACCGGGGCAATTGTTGAATCCTGGCTGGCTACTGCTTGAATACCACGGGCGGTCCGCTTACTCGCTCCCCTTTGAGATCGACCATCACTTCGACACGGTCAGCGATCTTAACCAACGGAATGCCCTTATTCATCCCGTAATCCTTACGGTCGAAAGCCATTGTCCCCTTAATCTCGCCTGAACCTGTCCCCTTGCCGGAAAGCGTAAACGTCAGCTTCTCGGTTTTGGTCACTCCGCGTATCGTGAAGTCACCGATGTAATCAAGGGTGTTGGGGCCGGTCTGTACAACCTTCGTCGAGTGGAATGTGATCAACGGATTGTGCTCGGCGTCGAAAAAGTCTTTGCCCTTCAATTTTCCGTCTTTCATGCCGCTCCCGGTATTTACACTGGCTGCTTGAATCTTGATGTCTAAGACGCCTGTCTCCACATCCGGAGATGTCATAGTCGCAGTGGCGTCCCACTTATCGAACGTGCCGTCTATCGCCACTGACGCACTCACGTGGAACTTAATCGAGCTGTCCTCTTTCGTAAACTTGATGACGGGAACCCCAGCAGGAGCCTGCTCTTGGGTCATTGATGCAGAAAGAAGGAATGCTAGGACGCAGAGAATAGCTGGTGGCATAGGCCGTAGTCTGAGTCGGTGGTTCCTTGTTGTCAATTGAGTTTTGAGAAAACCAACAGCCGGATCGCTTGGGGACGCCAGCCAGGTCCCGGTAAACCGTCCACGGCGTCCAAGTCCGACTTGAAGAAACTAGTGTGTGCGAAATGGGACAGACCGGGTGAGGCTTCACATTCTAAAATCATTTCGTTCGTAACAATTTCGACTTCTTATCCGCTCTCTAAGGTGACCGTGAACAGGTCGCTGCACTACCGGAGGCGGTGATGCGCAAACGGTTAATTCTGCTGCTCTGCATGCTCCTGGGTAGCTATGTGCCGGTGACGGCACAAACACCCGCTCCGCAGATTGTGTCAGCGCAAGATGGGATTGCGCCCATTATGGGCATACGTCGAACGCTGCCGCCTCCGTCGCTCGCGCCGTCCTTCCCCCTGTCAGAAATCCCCGGAAAATCCGCTGCCCGCTCCACTTACGTGTTCGCGAGGGCGTATAGCGACGAGCAGAGCCTAGAGGGTTTGGAGGGCCTTAAGAGCCTGTGGCAGGTGCGCGAGGTTAAGACTTTGTTTCTCACGCGGTCGACCCTGCCCCTCGTGCAACTCTGGGGCGGACGTTTGCGGCTTGACGGCTTCAGGAGCAGGGTTCACATGCAGAACGTGCAACTTGGTCCTTCAGGCGGTGGTGGTCTGCTGGACTTTCGTCCTCCACGACAATGGTATCCGGGCGGGCCGCGTTCGATTGGTCTCTGTGGGGTCAGTCTCAGCTTTCACTTTGGGCGAGACGCGCAGATAGGCCGCCCCACCCAGATATGGCAGCGCCTCGCGCGGATTCATGCCGCTGTCCGATAGCGAAAAAGGGGATGTCCCTGTGCCACATTTCCGATAAGCGCGCGTTAGTCCTCGCTTTGCCTCTCGCGCGACTTGAGCTTGACCCGTTGACTCTATGCCTCCTCGGCGAGCACTATGAATTGTCTACGGCGGAGGATGTATGAAGTCTGGCTTCCCACCGTTGGCTCTCGCGGCCTTGCGGCGCTGGTGCAGTCCGTTGACCGCTTGCTGTCGTCACAGCCCAGTTCCAAGACTCAATTCAAGATAAGAAGGTCATCGATGCCAGAGACCAACGCAAAAATCCTAGTGGTGTTTTACTCCCGTGACGGATCCGTCGAAGCGCTCGCTAAGGCCGTCAGTGAAGGAGCCCGTGAAGCTGGGGCCGAAGTCCGCCTCCGCAGGGTTCCTGATATCGTTCCTACGGCAGTGATGGCGAAAGTTCCCGGGTGGGAGGAGCGCAGCAAGAGGATGCTCTCTGAGTACGGAGCTCCGACACCAGACGACGCAGAGTGGGCGGATGGAGTCATATTTGGTACCCCAACGCGTTTTGGTAACACGTCGGCGGAGTTGAAAGCATTCATCGACAGCCTGGGTGGTCTGTGGTTTCAAGGTAAGCTGAACGGAAAAGCGGCGGGTGCTTTTACTTCCACAGCGGGACCGCATGGCGGAAATGAGGCGACACTGGTCTCGTTATATATCCCGATGGCACACCTGGGATTCATCATCGTGCCGAACGGCTACACTCACGAAAAGCTTGTTCAGGGCCACGGGACCCCCTACGGGTCGTCATCGATTTCCGGACAGAACAGCGCCCCGCCGACCAAGGACGAACTTGAGGTTGCGAAGCATCAGGGTGCGCGTGTCACGCAAGTGGCGGCAGCTCTAAAAGCCGCACGGTAATGCGGGTGCTGGCACTGACCTGCTAACGGGAGCTAATTCAAAAGAATGAACTTCTTACCTCTGAGAGGGTTGAACTTACCCGGCGGTTTGCCTCGCTTCCAGTACTGGCTGCGTTTTTGGAGTGCGAACTTTCTCCATTTCGTGCGCGAGTCCCGTCATGTCGAACTGTGTCGTGACCCCCGGTTCGACCTCTAGAAGCATCGTCTTGTGTTTCATCATGTCTTGAATAAGTAGCTGGTCACCACCGACGGAATCACCCGTGGCGCCTTCTAGCACCGGACCGATGGGAGCATCTGTCTTGACAGGGTATGACCATAAGACGCTGTATAGGTGCTCCGTGCCGAACCCCAGTTCGTCCCACTCGATCCGTTTCTCCTGTCCGTTCTCAAATTTCACACGGAGAATCATTAACTTGCCTTTGGCCGGCTGGTTATAGACTGACTCCCAGCGCGCATGCTTGACGAAAGACAAAAAAGAATGCGTTCCCCTCTGGACGATGATTAAATCA
>Ga0157378_10003230_pt1 | contig 14505 bp, 13 predicted proteins | sample M65metaG_FD_115309 | JGI IMG/M metagenome (GOLD analysis project Ga0157378, IMG submission 115309) | Miscanthus rhizosphere microbial communities from Kellogg Biological Station, Michigan, USA - M6-5 metaG | ecosystem: Host-associated > Plants > Roots > Rhizosphere > Soil | place: USA: Michigan...
CGCGTTGCCCGACAATGCCACCGTCTGCGTCGTCGGTTGGCCCGACCTCATCGGCGAGGCGTTGTTGCGACGCGGCGACGCCACCGTCCTGGCCATCGAGACCGACGACGATGGGATGGGCAGTGCCGCGTTCGTCCGCAGGTTGCATCACGGCGACGTCGACGCCGAGATCGTCCCGGCATCCGGGGCCGCTGCGGCCGTGCTGTCCAGCGACCTCGTCGTGATCGAGGCGATGGCGTCGTCGGCCATGGAGTTGCTGGCGACACAGGGATCGCGCGCGTTGGCCTCGGTCGCCTATTGCGCCGAGGTCCCGGTGTGGGCCGTCGTGGGTCGAGGACGCTGTCTGCCCGGGCCGCTCTTCGACGCGATGGGCAGCCGCCCGACGATCGGAACGATGCCTTGGGAAGCCGAGGCCGAGTTGGTGCCCCTCGCCCTGACGAACTGGGTGGCGTCGCCCGCTGGTGTGGCTCCGACGGCGGACGTGTCGTTGCTGCCCGAGTGTCCGATGTCGTACGAACTGCTCCGCTCCAGCGCGATGTGAGGGCCGCAAGTACTCTCGCGCCATGCCCAGCAAGCGCTCGCAGATCACCATGACCGACGACGAGGTGCAGGCGTATCTGGAGTCCGAACGCGTGCTCAACGTCGCCACGATCGGGCCGACCGGACATCCTCACCTCGTGGCGATGTGGTACGCAATGGTCGCGGGCAATGCGGTGTTCTGGACGTTCGGCAAGAGCCAGAAGATCCTCAACCTGCGCCGCGATTCCAAGATGTCGGGGCTGGTCGAGAGCGGTGACTCTTACGATCAGCTGCGCGGCGTCGAGTTGCGCGGGCGGGGCGTGATCGTCGACGACTACGACGCCGTGTTGGAGATCGGCAAAGCCGTCGGCGTGAAGTACAACGGCCCGTCGGCGCTGGGTGACGCCGCCTTGCCGTTCCTCGAGGCCCAGGCCACCAAGCGCGTCGGAGTCGTCTTCGAGATCGACCACATCGTCAGCTGGGATCACACCAAGCTGGGTGGCGCGTACTAGCGGTCCTGGTTCGGCGGGTCGAAGCCGAGACATTCCTTGATTGCCGCTCGGGCCGCGTCGGCGCGAACCTCCATCACGAAGATCCGGCCCATCGGCTCGCGGGCGGCGAACCGCAGCATCGACGTGTGATCCTCCGACATCGTCGCCGGGATCTCGTTCTCCCACAGGTCGTGCAGCGCCAACTGGCATTGCCACAGCGGCAACCAGGCGACCTCGATGATGTGATCGGGGCGTGGCGGCCGCGGCGGGACCTCCTTGAACAGCCAGGCGCGAATGCCCATCGCGCTACCGATGCCCGCGCGGGGAACGTGATCCGCCGGCGGCCTCGGCCAACTGGTTGGCGACCCGTTCGTGGTCGTGCTCGATCAAACCGACCGTGACGCGCAGGTGCGGCGTGTCGCGGCGGACGTGGAACGGCTCACCCGGGGCGGCGCCGACACCCTGCGCGGCCAGCGTGACGAGCGCCGAGCGTTCGTCGGCCACGCCCATCCACATGTTGATGCCGTCGGTGCCGGTGACGGAGATGTTGCGCGACTCGAGCACCGCGGCGACGAGTTGGCGACGTCTCGCATACTCGACGCGTGCCATGGTGACCGCCTGGATCGTCGGCGCATCGTCGAGCATCTCCAACAGCACTGCCTGCAGGATGCGACTGCTCCAACCGGGCCCCAGCAGTCGTCGGTTCGTGACGGCCGTGACGACATCTCCGGCGCCACCGACAGCGGCCAGCCGCAAGTCGGGCCCGTGGCTCTTGGAGTAGCTGCGGATGTGCACCGTTCGGTGCGGCAGTCGCGAGCCGGCGCTGACCAGAGTGCCGGTGGCGATGTCGCCGGAGTGATCGTCCTCGATCACGAGCACGTCGGTGTCGGCCAGCGCGGCGGTGAGCTCGTCCATGCGACGTTGACTCGTGGTGACACCTGTGGGGTTCTGAGCACGAGGTTGCAGGAAGATGGCCACCGGATCCTGAGCCAAGGCCGCGACGACCTGGGCGACGACCGGCCCTTCGTCATCGAGGTCGACGCCGATCACGTCGGCACCGAGCTCGTCGAGAAGATCCAAGAGGGGAGGGAATGTCGGATGCTCCACGACCACCCGGTCGCCGAGTCGCACCACCACTTGGGCCACTCGATCGAGGGCGTCCATCGCCCCGTCGACCACGGTCAAGGCCTCCGGCGCGAATGGCCAGCCATCGCGCAGCCTGGCCTCGAGATCGGGCATGACCGGATTGTCCAGATAGCTCGACGTCAGCGACTGCTTGCTGACGCGGGCGACGACGGGTCCGACGTCGGGCAGCAACGCCGGCGGCGGCGTTCCCGTCGACAGGTCGAGCGCGAAGTGGCCGGGGCCTTCGGTCACGCGGCGGTACCGTCGGGGCGCCCCGGGTCCGGTCGGTTGCCGCACGAACGTGCCCTGCCGCCCGCGTGCATCGATGGCGCCGACAGAGGTCAACGTCTGCCACGCCTCGCTGACCGTCGTCGGTGAAACGCCGAGCGACTTCGACAGTTCCCGCACCGTCGGAAGCCGCGTGCCGACAGCGAGGTCGCCGCGCGTGATCATCCTCCCGACCGCGGCCGCGATCCCGCGAGCGCTCCGGTCGACGATCGCTTCGTTGAACGCGACGGTCATTGTGCGGTAACAATACAGTTATTGTGCGCCACCGGGTGTCACATTACGATCGATGTCCATGCCGAACATCGTCCGAGCTGCACTTCTCCAAACCGACTGGGCAGGAACGAAGGAGGCGATGATCGAAAAGCACGAGCAGGCCGCGCACGATGCGAAGGCCGAGGGTGCCCAGGTCATCTGCTTCCAGGAGCTGTTCTACGGGCCCTACTTCTGCCAGGTGCAGGACACTCAGTACTACAGCTACACCGAGCTGATCCCCGACGGCCCGACCACTCAGCAGTTCTCGAGCATCGCCAAAGAGCTCGGCTTGGTGATGGTCCTGCCGATGTACGAGCACGAGCAGGCCGGCGTGTACTACAACACCGCGGCCGTGATCGACGCCGACGGCAAGTACCTCGGCAAGTTCCGCAAGCAGCACATCCCGCAGACCAAGGGGTTCTGGGAGAAGTTCTACTTCCGCCCCGGCAACGGCGGCTATCCGATCTTCGAGACCGCGGTCGGAAAGGTCGGCGTCTACATCTGCTACGACCGCCACTTCCCCGAGGGATGGAGGGCACTGGGTTTGAACGGTGCCGAGATCGTCTTCAACCCTTCCGCCACACATCGCGGACTCAGCGAGTACATCTGGCGCATCGAGCAGCCCGCTGCGGCGGTCGCCAACATGTACTACGTCGGCGCGATCAACCGCGTCGGCATCGAGCCGCTCGGCGACGACGACTTCTACGGCCAGAGCTACTTCGTCGACCCCGAGGGACAGTTCGTCGGCGACGTCGGCGATGCGTACAAGCCCGAGCTCATCGTGCGCGATCTCGACCTCGACAAGATCAAGCTCGTGCGCGACCGCTGGGCGTTCTACAGAGACCGGCGCCCCGACGCCTACGACGAGTTGGTCGAGCGGTAGTCGCGCCATGGCAACGACGCTCATCAAGAACGGAAAGGTCGTCTCGACGACCGGTGTCATCGCCCAAGACGTGTTGATCACCGACGAGGTCATCACCGCCCTCGGTAGTCCCGGCTTCTTTGCCGACGATGGCAACGCGCTGGTGATCGACGCCGCCGGCAAGTACGTGATCCCCGGTGGCGTCGACGTGCACACGCACATGGAGTTGCCGTTCGGGGGCACGTTCGCCAGCGACACGTTCGAGACCGGCTCGCGCGCCGCGGCGTGGGGTGGCGTCACCACCATCGTCGACATGGCCGTGCAGCGCTACGGCGAGAACGTGTTCGACGGCCTCGCCGAGTGGCATCGCAAGGCCGACGGTAACTGCGCCATCGACTACGCCTTCCACCAGATCATCGGTGGCGTCGACGATCAGTCGTTGAAGGACATGAAGTACCTCACCGAGCACGAGGGCATCACCAGCTTCAAGCTGTTCATGGCCTACCCGGGCGTCTTCTACAGCGACGACGGTCAGATCCTGAAGGCGATGCAGACCGCGGCGGAGTGTGGCGCCGTCATCATGATGCACGCCGAGAACGGCATCGCCATCGACGTGTTGGTGCAACAGGCGCTCGCACGTGGCGACACCGATCCGAAGTACCACAGCTACACCCGGCCGTCGCCGCTCGAGGCGGAGGCCACGCATCGCGCGATCGTGCTCAGCCACGTGGCCGGCAACGTGCCGCTGTACATCGTGCACATGTCGGCCGGCGACGCACTCAACGAGGTCGCCGCGGCGCGGCACGAAGGCCGCAACGTCTTCGCCGAGACGTGCCCGCAGTATCTGTGGCTGACACTCGAAGAGACGCTCGGCAAGCCCGGCTTCGAAGGCGCAAAGTGGGTGTGCAGCACACCCGTTCGCAGCCGCGATCACGACCCCGACTACATCGGCCAGATGGGTCACGGCCATCAAGGCGATTTGTGGAAGGGCCTGCGGATGAACGAGCTGGCCATCGTCAGCACCGACCACTGCCCGTTCTGCATGAAGGACCAGAAGGAGCTCGGCATCGGCAACTTCGCAGCCATCCCCAACGGGATCGGTGGCGTCGAGCATCGCATGGAACTGATCTACCAAGGTGTGGTCACCGGTGAACTGTCGCTCGAACGGTGGGTCGAGACGTGCAGCACGACGCCGGCGCGCATGTTCGGGATGTACCCGAAGAAGGGTGTCATCGCGCCCGGCAGCGACGCCGACGTCGTCGTGTGGGATCCGAACACCAAGACCAAGATCGGGATCAACGACAAGCATCACATGAACATGGATCATTCGGCTTGGGAGGGGTGGGTCATTGACGGCAAGGTCGACACGGTCTTTTCGCGCGGAAACGTGGTTATTTCGAACGATCAATACGTCGGTCGGAAAGGACAGGGACAATTCATCAAGCGGGGGCTATCCCAGTACCTCGTCTAGCTCGTTCGGCCGCCGTCGGCGTTCGCTCCTCGACACGGTCGCCAAACCCGGGCGACCTATCGTCTCGTCGTCGAACCCCGACGCCGACCTCACTACTCGGCCGCTCACCTCCACCCTCAAAAGCATGTCTTTCTCTTAGCTAGCTCGCTCACATCACGGTTGGGTGTCAATCTCGCCGTCAATGAAAGAAGGAATCTGAAATGAATCGAATCTCGCACTGGGTTGATGGTCGGGTGCTTGAGGGCACTTCGGGGCGGTCCGGGGTTGTTTACGACCCTGGCACTGGTCAGCAGGCTTCTGCTGTGGATTTGGCTTCCGCCTCTGAAGTTGACATCGCGGTTGCTGCTGCCAAGGCGGCGTTTCCTGCTTGGCGGGCTACCAACCTTTCTCGGCGGGCGGAGGTGCTCTTTCACATGCGCGAGTTGGTGGACGCCAACCGGAAGGAGATTGCTTCTCTCATTTCGCGGGAGCACGGCAAGGTTCTTGGGGATGCACTTGGGGAAGTCGCGCGGGGGCTCGAGAACATCGAGTTCGCTTGTGGCATCCCCAATCTTCTGAAGGGTGGGTACAGCGAGCAGGCCAGCACCGGCATCGACGTGTACAGCATCAAGCAGCCGCTCGGGGTCGTCGCCGGCATCACGCCGTTCAACTTCCCCGGCATGGTGCCGATGTGGATGTTCGCCAACGCCTTGGCGTGCGGCAACACGTTCGTGCTGAAGCCGAGCGAGAAGGATCCGTCGACGAGCATGTTCGTCGCCGAACTGCTGAAGCAGGCCGGCCTTCCCGACGGTTGCTTCAACGTCGTCAACGGTGACAAGGAAGCCGTCGATCGCATCCTCGAACACCCCGACATCGCCGCGGTCAGCTTCGTCGGCTCGACGCCGATCGCCAAGTACATCTACGAGACCGGCACCCGCAACGGCAAGCGCGTGCAGGCGCTCGGCGGAGCGAAGAACCACATGCTGGTGCTGCCCGACGCCGACCTCGACATGGCCGCCGACGCGGCCGTCAGTGCCGGCTACGGATCGGCGGGCGAGCGGTGCATGGCGATCTCGGTCGTGCTCGCCAGCGACTCGATCGCCGACGCGCTGGTCGAGAAGATCAAGCAGCGGATCCCGGCGATCAAGGTCGGTCCGGCCAGCGAGTCGGAGAGCGAGATGGGGCCGCTCATCACCGGCGAACACCGCGACAAGGTCGCCGGTTACATCGCCGGCGCCGAGGGCGAGGGCGCCAAGTTGGTCGTCGACGGACGTGAAGGCGCACCGTCGGGTGGCGGCTTCTTCTTGAACCCGTCGTTGATCGACAACGCCAAGCCCGGCATGAAGGTCTACGACGACGAGATCTTCGGGCCGGTGCTCACCGTGACTCGCATCAGCGGATACCAGGAAGGGCTCCAGCTCATCAACGACAACCCGTACGGAAACGGCACGGCGATCTTCACCCGCGACGGTGGCGCGGCACGCCAGTTCGAATTCGACGTGCAGGTCGGCATGGTCGGCGTCAACGTCCCGGTGCCGGTACCCGTCAGCTACTACAGCTTCGGTGGCTGGAAGGCCAGCCTGTTCGGCGACACGCACATGTACGGGCCGGAAGGCGTCAACTTCTACACGAAGACCAAGGTCGTCACCTCGCGTTGGCCCGATCCGAGCACGAGCAGCGTCGACCTCGGCTTCCCACAGAACCGCTGAGAGTCGTCGAGTAGTGGATTTTGGTGTAGTCCTCCAAACGACACCACCGTCGGCGCGCGTCGTCGATCTCGCCAAACGGGCCGAGGCCTACGGCTTCTCCCACGTGTGGACGTTCGACTCCCACATCTTGTGGGAGGAGCCGTACGTGATCTACAGCCAGATCCTCGCCGAGACCCGCAAGGTGATGGTCGGGCCGATGGTCACCAATCCGGCAACGCGCGACTGGACCGTCACGGCCAGCGTCTACGCCACCCTCAATGAGATGTACGGCAATCGCACCATCTGTGGAATCGGACGGGGTGATTCGGCGGTGCGTGTCACCAATGGGGCTCCGACGACGCTCGCAACGCTGCGCGAGTCGGTGCATGTGATCCGCGAACTGGCCAACGGGCGCAGCGTCGATTACAAGGGTTCGCAGTTGCGGTTCCCATGGTCGGTCGGCAGCAAGCTCGAGGTGTGGATCGCGGCCTACGGGCCGAAGGCGCTCGCCTTGACCGGCGAGGTCGGCGACGGGTTCATCCTCCAACTCGCCGATCTCTCGATCGCCGAGTGGACCATCGCCGCGGTCCGCAAGGCCGCAGCCGATGCCGGCCGAGATCCGTCGACCGTCAGCATCTGTGTGGCGGCTCCGGCGTACGTCACCGACGGCAGTGCCGACGCGCTGGCCCACGGCCGCGACCAGTGTCGCTGGTTCGGAGGAATGGTCGGCAACCACGTCGCCGACATCGTCGCCCGCTACGGCGACCAAGGCGGCGCGGTGCCGCAGGCCCTCACCGACTACATCAAGGGTCGCGAGGGCTACGACTACAACGAGCACGGCCAAGCCGGCAACGTTCACACCCAGTTCGTGCCCGACGACATCGTCGACCGCTTCTGCATCATCGGTCCCGTCGGGGAGCACATCGACCGCATGGTCGCCCTCAAGGAGCTTGGGGTCGATCAGTTCAGCATCTACCTCCAACACGATGACAAGGACCACACACTGCAGGCCTACGGCGACAAGGTGATGCCGGCCGTCGCGGAAACGGTGAAGGCCAAAGCGTGAGCCGACGTCCGTCCGCGAACTCGACACCACACATCGTTCGCAACCTGATCATGTTTCCGCTCGCGTTCGTGTTCGTCGCCGGCCTGTGGGAGGCGTACAAGTCGGTCGGTCCGGAAGCCGGTGGGAAGGTTCTCGGAATTCGATTGCTGCCGCGAACGGCGGATCGGGCGATGCCCCACGTGTGGGACATGACGTCGAGGCTCGGACGGCCGGAGGTCAGAGGCGGCACGGAGGCGATCTGGCAAGTGGTGGCCGCGGCAACTTGGTACTCCTTCCGCGTGGCATTGGTGGCGTTCGTCATCGGTGCCCTGCTGGGTATCGGAGTTGCCGTGCTGATGGCCCGGTTCAAGGTGATCGAGCGCGCCGTGATGCCGTATCTCGTCGTGTCGCAGACCGTGCCGATCATCGTGCTCGGCCCGTTGATCATCGGACTCATGGCGTACGGCAGCCGCGACCTCGTGTCCAAGACGTGGATCGCGGCGATCATCCTCGGGGTCTTCCTCGCCTTCTTCCCGGTTGCGGTCGCAACGCTGCGCGGGCTGCAGTCGACTCCACCGGCCTCACTGGAATTGATGGAGTCACTCGCGGCACCGTGGTGGCGAACACTCGTGAAGCTGAGGTTTCCCGCGGCTATTCCGTTCATCGCGCCGGCACTGCGCCTGGCCGGAGCGGCGGCCGTCGTCGGCGTCGTGGTGGCCGAGATCTCGCTGGGGGTGCCGGGCGGAGTGGGCCGGCTCATCCTGTCGTACGGGCAGGACGCCTCGAGCGACCCGCCGAAGCTCTACACCGCTGTGTTCGGCGCCGCGGTGTTGGGATTGGCGATGGCCCTCCTCGTCGTGGCCATCGACCGCCAACTGATGCGCCGGCATCCACCGGAGGCAACGTGATGGAAGCAGTGCGCGTCGCCGGTGTCTCGAAAGTGTTCAATCAGGGCGCGGTCAACCAGGTCGATGCACTCGTCGACATCGACCTCGACGTCCGCAAGGGCGAGTTCGTGTCGCTGATCGGACCATCCGGTTGCGGCAAGTCCACGCTGTTGCGGTTGATCGCCGATCTCATCCAGCCGACCACGGGCGAGGTCACCGTCAACGGCAAGTCGGCGCATCAGGCCCGACTCGACCAGGACTACGGAATGGCGTTCCAACAGAGCGGCCTGTTCGATTGGCGCACCGTCGAACGCAACATCGAACTGCCGCTCGAACTCAAGGGTTGGGACAAGCCGAAGCGGCGAGCGCGGAGTGCAGAGATGCTGACGCTCGTCAAGCTCACCGAGTTCAGCCAGCACATGCCGTGGCAGCTGTCGGGTGGCATGCAACAACGGGTGGCCATCGCCAGGGCTCTTGCCGCACATCCCGAGTTGCTGCTCATGGACGAACCGTTCGGCGCGCTCGACGAGATGACCCGCGAACACATGCAGGCCGAGCTGCTGAGGATCTGCCGCGAGACGGGGACGACCGTCGTCTTCGTGACCCATTCGATTCCCGAGGCCGTCTATCTCGCCGACCGGGTCGTCGTGATGTCGCCGCGCCCTGGCCGCATCACAGCGACGGTCGACGTCGGTCTCGGACGGGACAGGAACGAACTGACCCGCGAGGCGACCGAGTTCTACGACCGCGTGACCGAGGTGCGCGAGGCGTTGCGCGGTACCCACGTCGGCGATGTCGTCGCCGGGCTCGAGGACCGTTGAAGTTCACTGCGCGAGTCCGCAGCAGCTTGGCGGTCATCCTGCCGCCGATCGTTCTCGGTGTCGTCTTCATCGCGTTGTGGCAGGCGTGGGTCGAGATCAAAGACGTCCAGCCGTTCGTGATACCGAAGCCCAGCGCGATCATCGACGCGCTGCGCGAGGACCCCGACCTCGTCGTGAAAGCCTCGGTGGTCACGGGCGTCAACGCGCTGGTCGGACTCGTCCTCGGTTCGGTGATCGGCTTCGTCGCCGCGGTCCTGACGAACCGTTACCGACTGGTCGGCGACCTCGTCAACCCGCTCGCCGTCACGGTTGCTGCCGTGCCGGCGGTGGTGATCGTGGGAGTCCTCAACAACATGTATGCGCTCGACAGTCAGATCGGCCGTCGGCTGATGGTGACGATCGCGGTCTTCTTCATCGTCTTCGTCCAGGTCGCCAAGGGCCTGAGGCACAACAACCCCACGCAGATGGAGCTCATGGATTCCTATGCGGCCACACCACGCCAGGTGTTGCTGAGGGTTCGAATCCCCAACACGATGCCGTTCCTGTTCACCGCCATCCGCACTGCGGCTCCGATCGCGGTGATCATCGCCCTGGTCAGCGAGTACTTCGGCGGTACTCAGGACGGCCTCGGCAGCAAGATCTCCGGCACGCTCAACGGCTCCAACAAGGCTCTCGGCTTCGCCTACGTGGTGGGTGGGTCGATCGTGGGGCTGCTGTTCTTCGCCGGCTCTAGTCTCCTGGAATACCTCGTCGTGCCGTGGCAGCGACGACGGGTACACGGGTGAGTACCACAACATCAACACAGGCACAAACAACAAAGGGGAGCACATGCAGAGAACACGGATGATCAAGGCGACGGCCGCGGTGGGGCTGGTCGCCTTGCTCGTCGCCGCATGCGGCGACGACAACAAGAGTTCCGACAGTGGTTCAGCTGGTGGCGGTGGCAGCGGGCAAGGCCTCACTGTCGACGTCTCGAAGTGCACCAAGCCGACCGGGTCGACGGTGAAGTTGCAGCTGCAGTGGGTCACGCAGGCGCAGTTCGCCGGTTACTACGCCGCGGTCGACAAGGGCTACTACAAAGATGCCGGTCTCGACGTCCAGATCGTCGAGGGTGGTGTCGACATCCCGCCGCAGAAGACGTTGGCGAGTGGTGCGGTCGACTTCGCGATCTCGTGGGTGCCGAAGGCGCTGGCAGAGCGCGAAGCCGGCGCGAAGGTCACCGACATCGCCCAGGTGTTCCAGCGCAGCGGCACGTTGCAGGTCAGCTTCAAGGACAAGAACATCACGTCCGCGAAGGACTTCAAGGGCAAGAAGATCGGTAACTGGGGCTTCGGCAACGAGTACGAGATCTTCGCAGCCTTGTCGGCAGACGGCCTCGATCCGGCCAAGGACGTGCAGTTGCTCGGGCAGAACTTCGACATGAACGGTCTGCTGTCGGGCGAGATCGATGCCGCCGAGGCGATGACCTACAACGAGTACGCCCAGGTGCTGGAGGCCAAGAACGCGGCAACCGGTCAGCTGTACCAGCCGTCCGACCTCAACGTGGTGTCGTACGAACAGGAAGGCGTCGGAATGTTGCAGGACGCGATCTGGGCCGACCAGAACCGTCTCTCGGATCCGGCGTATTGCGGTCAGGCAATTGCGTTCGTCAAGGCCTCGCTGCAGGGTTGGGCATATTGCCGCGACAATCCCGAGGACTGCCGTGACATCGTCGTCGCCAAGGGTTCCAAGCTCGGCGCCACGCACCAGCTCTGGCAGATGAACGAGATCAACAAGTTGATCTGGCCGTCGACGATCGGCGTCGGCGTGATCGATCAGGCCGCGTGGGATCGCACCGCGAAGATCGCCAGCGAGACGAAGAACCTCGACGGCAAGACCGTCCTCACCAAGGCTCCCGACGCGACGTCGTACACCAACGACATCGTCAACGAGGCCATCAAGCAACTCAAGGCCGACAAGATCGACGTCAACGGATCGGGCTTTGCACCGATCACCGTCACCCTGACCGAGGGTGGCGCCTGACCGATCTCGAAGCATCGAGGGGAAAAGGGCGGGTCGCTTCGGCGGCCCGCCCTTCGCACGTCGCTGCGGCAGCACCGTGGATCTTCGTGGTGCTGTGGAGCACCGGATTCGTCGTCGCCCGGTACGCGACCGACGACACCGGCCCGCTCACCTTTCTGGCCGTCCGGATGGTGCTTGCTGCGAGCGTCCTCGCCGCAGTGGCGGCAATGCGTGCCTCGCAACGCGTCGATCGCCGACTCGTTCCGTGGGTGATGCTCGCCGGCATCGGGATGCACGTGCTGTATCTGGGTGGAGTGTTCATCGCGATCGATCAAGGTTTGCCGTCAGGTATCAGCGCCCTGATCGCCGGCCTGCACCCCGTGCTGACGGCCCTGGCGTCGCGGCGAGTCCTCGGCGAGCGCCTGATCCGCATCCAATGGGTAGGTGTGTTCCTCGGCTTCGCCGGGGTGGTCGTGGTGGTGATCGATCGACTCGTGACCCACTCGACCGGTGTCACGACGCTCACCATGCTCGCCTCGGCCATCAGCGTGATCGGCATGTCCGGTGGCACGCTGGTGCAACGCAAGAAGTGCTCGACGATGCCGCTGCTGTGGGGAACCGTCGTCCAGTACACGACGGCCGCCGCCGTGCTGCTCGTGCTCGCAGTCACATGGGAACACTGGGATTTTTCGGTCACCAGTCGGTCGGTGTTCGCGCTGCTCTGGGCGGTGTTCGTCCTGTCCATCGCCGCGGTCCTGCTGATGCTGTGGCTCCTCCAGCGGCGGGCTGCATCCCAGGTCACGAGCCTGTTCTTCCTGACGCCGGCGCTCAGTGCGATCGAGGGGGCGATTCTCTTCGGCGAACGCCTCGGTCTCTATGCCGTTGTCGGCCTGGCGATTTCCTTGGTTGGTGTCGCCTTTGTAACACGCAAAGCGATATAACTTCTCTCAAGCGGGATGGCAACGAGGCCACCCCGTTTTGCGGGGAGGAAGGTGGGCCATGACGGACACCGTAGAACGCCCGACAGGGCGAGACGCCGAGACGATCACTCGCGTGGTCGTGAGGTTCGCCGGCGACTCCGGCGATGGCATGCAGCTGACGGGTGACCGGTTCACTTCCGTCAGCGCGACGTTCGGCAACGACCTGTCGACCCTGCCCGAGTATCCGGCCGAGATCCGCGCCCCAGCCGGCACGGTCAACGGTGTCTCGAGCTTCCAGGTACAGATCAGCGACCACGACATCACCACTCCGGGCGACGAGCCCAGCGTGCTGATCGCGATGAACCCGGCCGCGCTGAAGGCCGATCTCGGCCGGCTCGAGCCGCACGGTCTGCTCATCGTCAACAGCGATGCGTTCGGCGAGCGCGACCTGGCCAAGGCCGGGTACGCCGAGAACCCGCTCACCGACGATTCCCTCGCCGGCTACCGGGTCGTCGAAGTGCCGATGACGTCGCTCACCCAGAAGGCCACCGAGCCGTTGGGCGTCAAGCCGCGCGATTCCGAACGCTCCAAGAACTTCTTCGCCCTCGGGTTGGTGTCGTGGCTGTACTCGCGTCCGACGCAGCCAACGCTCGACTGGATCGAAGGCCGCTTCAAGGACGAGCTCGTCCGCATCAGCAACATGACCGCGTTCAACGCCGGCTACAACTTCGGCGAGACCACCGAGCAGTTCGAGCACCGTTACGAGGTCATGCCCGCCAAGCTGCCGGCCGGCGAGTACACCAACATCAGCGGCAACGTCGCCTTGGCATGGGGCCTCGTGGCCGCCGGTCAGCTGGCCAAGCTGCCGATCTTCCTCGGCAGCTATCCCATCACCCCGGCCAGCGACATCCTCCACGAGCTCTCCAAGCACAAGCACTTCGGTGTGCGCACCGTGCAGGCCGAGGACGAGATCGCCGCGGCCGGCATGGCGCTCGGCGCGGCGTTCGCCGGACACATCGGCGTCACGACCACCAGCGGTCCCGGCGTCGCGCTGAAGAGCGAGACCACCAGCCTGGCGGTGTCGCTCGAGTTGCCGTTCCTGCTGATCGATGTCCAACGCGGCGGGCCGTCGACCGGTCTGCCGACCAAGACCGAGGCAGCAGATCTCAACATCGCGATGTACGGCCGTCACAGCGAGGCACCGCTTCCGGTCGTTGCCGCCTACAGCCCGGCCAACTGCTTCGACACCGCGATCGAAGCTGCACGCATCGCACTGAAGTACCGCACGCCGGTCATCGTGCTCAGCGACGGCTACCTCGCCAACGGCAGCGAGCCGTGGTGCCTGCCCGATATCGCCTCGTTGCCCGACATCTCCGTGCAGTTCGCCACCGAGCTCAACCACACCAACGAAGACGGCACCGAGGAGTTCTGGCCGTACCTGCGCGATCCGGAGACACTGGCCCGCCCGTGGGCCATCCCCGGTACGCCGAAGCTGATGCACCGCGTCGGCGGCCTCGAGAAGGAAGACGGTCGCGGCGACATCAGCTACACGCCCGAGAACCACCAACGGATGATCGATCTGCGCGCTGCGAAGATCGCCGGGATCGCCAACGACATCCCGCCGGCCGTAGCCGTCGGCGATGTCGACGATGCCGATGTCTGCGTGCTCGGTTGGGGCTCGACATGGGCTGCCATCGACGCGGCCGTGCAACGCACGCGTCGCCGTGGTGTCAAGGTGGCGTGGGTGCACCTCACCCATCTCAACCCGCTGCCGCCGAACCTTGGCGAGGTATTGAAGAAGTATCCGCGTGTCATCGTGCCCGAGCTCAACCTCGGTCAGCTGTGCCGCATCGTGCGCGCCGAGTACCTCATCGACGCCAAAGCGGTCACGAAGGTGCAGGGCCTGCCGTTCACGGCACGAGAACTCGAAGACGCGATCGAAGGAGCGTTGCAATGAGCGACACCATCGTGCCGGTCACGACCAAGAAGGACTGGACCAGCGACCAAGAGGTCCGTTGGTGCCCCGGCTGCGGGGACTACGGGATCCTGCTCGCCGTGCAGCAACTGATGCCCGACCTCGGCGTCGCTCCGGAGAACACCGTGTTCATCAGCGGCATCGGCTGCAGCAGCCGCTTCCCGTACTACATGAACACGTA
>Ga0157378_10003231_pt1 | contig 14503 bp, 12 predicted proteins | sample M65metaG_FD_115309 | JGI IMG/M metagenome (GOLD analysis project Ga0157378, IMG submission 115309) | Miscanthus rhizosphere microbial communities from Kellogg Biological Station, Michigan, USA - M6-5 metaG | ecosystem: Host-associated > Plants > Roots > Rhizosphere > Soil | place: USA: Michigan...
CCTGGCTGGTCCTGCATAACGTCGTCGGCGGAGATGGCGCCAATCTCATCGATCGTGGACTTTGTCTCTGGCGAGAGCCGCTTCCGGATAGTTTCCACATAGCGCACGGTATTTAGGAAGCCGTCCGCATATGCGAAGAATGTGTAAGGCTGCATCGCCGGGTCCTGATCGCCCGTCGGCACAGCGTAGAAATGATAGGAAATGTAGTCCAGCGGAATGCCGCGCTTGTGATTCTTGGGATTGAGAAAATATTCGAACTGCTCGGGGTGCGTTGACGGCTGGGCCAACGCCAGGCCCACAAATTTGGTCTGAGGCGCGACCTTGCGGATGGATTCCACCACCGCGTCATAAATCTTCGTGTAGGTCTGCGGAGTCATCTTGTGCTCGAACTCAATTTCGTTCAGCACTTCCCAGTAGGGGATGGAGTAGTGATATCCGGACTCATGCCGCTTGCCGAGTTCATCGGTGAATCCACCCTGCGTGTACCACGAGAAGAGCCGGCCGTAGTAGTCGCCAATTTCCTTCATACTGGGATCGCGAGGCTCAGTACCCTGCGTGTAGTCCCACACCGGCTGGTCAGGATCGGCAGGGTAAGCAACGGGCTTGTCGGTTTTGAACATCCACGCCGGAATCGTGCTGAAGTTAAGAATGACGGAATGACCCTTGGTGGCTTCGAGAAAATCAACGGTCATGGGATCGATCAGCGAAAAATCCCATGAAGTCTTGCCGTTTGCCGGGGGCTCAAGTTCCGCCACAGCCAGCTTCGGATAAGGCAGCCAGGGAACGTAGCGAACGTAGTCGCCTTGAATATCTTTCAAGGTCTGAAACGCATTGTCGTGAATCGAAGACCCGCGACGCAGGGGTGGGTTCACAACCACCTGAAGGGTGGCGGTGGTTTTAGAAACGCTGGTCACCTTGTCCCAGTGGGCCGCAACTTTCGCGGATTGATCCGGGGACGCCGGTTCCTGGGCAAGGGAAGTAGTCACTGCGAGCGCACACAAAATCGTAGCCAGCAACAGGGATGGCCGATATCGATTCACGTAAATCCTCCGGTTGGAAAGTACGCAGCATTGTGCGGGGATATTCGCTTAAATTCAATAGGAAAATAAACTTACTATTGACAACAACCGACGCAGAATACTACAGTTCAGCGGTTTGAAGCGAGTAGGATTTGTGCCGGAACCGTTTTATCAATGGATAAGCCCCGAGCATACGCCGAGCCGAAGATTGGGCTCTTCGGAATCGGTCTGGACGCATACTGGCCGCAGTTTCCCGGCCTGGAAGATCGTCTAAAAGGATACGGACAGCAGGTCGCCCAGCAGCTCGAACGGGCTGGCGCCCAGGTAGTCAACCTGGGCTTGATCGACACACCAGAGAAGGCCCTCGCTGCCGGGCATGACTTCCGCGCCGCCGACGTTGATCTGATCTTTCTCCACGTTACAACCTACGCTCTATCGTCCACCGTTCTCCCGGTGGTCAGGCGGGCCAAAGTCCCGGTGATCATCCTGAACCTTTCCCCGGCCGCAGCGATCGACTACGACTGGTTCAACGGACTGGGTGACCGCACAAAAATGACAGGCGAATGGCTGGCCTACTGTCAGGCTTGTCCGGTGCCGGAGATCGCCAACGTTTTCAACCGCTGCAAGATCCCCTTCTTTCAGGTCACGGGCACGCTGGAAGACGATCCTGTTGCCGCCAATGAAATCGCGGAATGGGTTGGCGCCGCCCGCGTTGCCCACACCATGGAACACAATCGCCTGGGTGTGATGGGACATTATTACGGCGGCATGCTCGATATCTACTCCGACCTCACTCAGCAGTGCGCGTACTTTGGCGGACACGTCGAAGTCATCGAGGTTGACGAACTGGCAGCGCTCCGACGGCAAGTGTCCGATTCAGAGGCAAAGAAACGAGTTGGAGATTTCCGCACGGCATTCGATGTCCCGCCTGATTGTTCGCAGGAGGAACTGGACCGCGCCGCGCGCACTTCAGTCGCCCTGGATTGGCTGGTCGAGCTTCACAAACTGGGTTCTCTTGCGTACTACTACCAGGGGACGGGCAACGCAGAAAATGAAGACGCCATCAGCTCAATCATCCTCGGCACCAGCCTGCTCACAGCGCGTGGTATTCCAGTAGCTGGAGAATATGAAATCAAGAACGCGCAGGCCATGAAGATTATGGACAGCTTCGGCGCAGGCGGGACCTTCACTGAATACTATGCCGCGGATTTTACCGACGACATCCTGCTCATGGGACACGACGGCCCCGGCCATATTGCCATTGCCGAAGGCAAAACCAAAGTTCGTCCACTCAAGGTCTATCACGGTAAAGTGGGACGCGGGCTGTCGGTCGAAATGTCAGTCAAGCATGGTCCAGTAACGCTCTTGTCGGTGATTCAGACCGTCGATGGAAAGTCGAAACTGCTGATGGCCGAAGGTGAATCCGTCGCCGGACCGATTCTCGAAATCGGCAACACCAACAGCCGCTACCGTTTCCCCATCGGCGCAAGAAATTTCATGAATGAATGGAATGTACACGGCCCCGCGCATCACTGCGCAGTTGGTGTCGGGCACGTTGCCAGCAAGCTCAAAAAGCTCGGCGCCTTGACCGGCATCGAATGCGTTCAAGTGGGCTGATCGAAGTTTTGGAAGGTTTGAAGACCAGATTCCGAGGATGACATGAATCCGAACCCGTTATTAGGCGTGCTGTATCACTGGATAGGCGGCCTCGCCTCCGGCAGCTTTTATGTTCCGTACCGCGGCGTGAAGCGTTGGGCCTGGGAAACTTTCTGGCTGGCCGGTGGATTCTTCAGCTGGATCATCGCTCCCTGGTTTTTCGCAGCAATCATGACCAAGGATCTGTTGCCCGTCCTGCGTGAGACTTCGGGCACGGTATTTTTCTGGACATTCTTCTTCGGTTTACTCTGGGGTGTTGGCGGCCTGACCTTTGGATTGACCATGCGCTACCTCGGGCTATCACTTGGGATGGCGGTAGTCCTCGGCCTATGTGCCGCCTTCGGAACCCTGATCCCGCCGATCTTTCGCGGCGAGTTCATGAGCCAGGTGGTCGGCACTTCCTCAGGCAGAATCATTCTGCTGGGTATTTTCGTTTGCCTTTTAGGGATCGCAGCGGCAGGTATGGCAGGTATTTACAAGGAAAAGGCCATGTCGCCCGAACAGCAAAAGGAAACCATTAAGGAATTTGATTTAAAGAAAGGCGTCGGTGTAGCGGTTCTCTCCGGCGTGATGAGCGCATGCTTTGCTTACGGACTGGCGGCCGGCGATCCCATAAAGGCGTTGACTATCAAGCATGGAACGCCTGATCTGTGGCAAGGACTGCCCGTGCTCGTGGTCGTGTTGCTGGGCGGCTTTACGACCAATTTCATCTGGTGCGTCATTCTGAATATTCGGAACAAGACCGGCTACCAGTACTTCACATCGGTTTCACGCGAGCTCGTTGAGCATGACGAAACCGTCATCGAAACCGCGGTCGACGCTCCCAGCCGGGAAGTAGTCGAGCACATGCCAACTGCTTCGAAACGAGCCCAGTCCTCCGTGGCGCTGGCAGATCCTCCCGCTTCGAGAAAGACAAATCAAAAACCCGTGCCCATGCTGGCCAACTACCTGTTCTGCGCGCTGGCCGGAACAACCTGGTATTTCCAGTTCTTCTTTTATTCAATGGGCGAGACCCAGATGGGTAAATACAAATTCTCCAGCTGGACACTGCACATGGCCAGCATCATCATCTTCAGCACTTTGTGGGGAATCGGATTGAAAGAATGGAAGGGAGCGGGAGCCCGCGCCGGAAGGATGCTGGCTCTGGCTCTTCTGCTGTTAGTGGGCTCTACTGTGATTGTCGGCTACGGGAACTATGTGGGACTATCTCACTAGGCATCCGATGACACGACGAACCATTTCCATCATTCTCCTTTTTATTTCTTGCGCGGCCTTCGCTTTTGGGCAGGCGCACCGCGATCTCACAACTGAGACGCAAACCATCCTGCTGTGGGAAAACGGCGCCCCTGGAGCGCAAGGGCAAGGCGAGGTCGACCGTCCCACGCTCACCCTGTATCGCCCGTGGCAACCGAACGTTTTGGGAACGTCGGTGATTATCGCGCCCGGAGGCAGTTATCGCTTTCTTGCCGACAACCACGAAGGCCGGCAGGTGGCCAATTGGTTCAACAGCATGGGTATCACCGCCTTCGTGCTCAGGTATCGCCTGGGGCCGCGCTATCACCATCCCATTGAACTGGGTGACGCACAAAGAGCGATTCGCCTGGTGCGAAGCCGCGCCGCGGAGTTTGGAGTCGCGACCGATCGCCTCGGAATCATGGGCTTCTCGGCGGGCGGCCACCTGGCTTCGACGGCCGAGACTCATTTCGACAGCGGAAATCCTTCGGCAACAGACCCGATCGATCGGTCCAGCAGCCGTCCGGATTTTGCGATTCTCGGGTATCCCGTGATTTCTTTCGTATCTCCGTACACTCACGCCGGATCAGCCAAAAATCTTCTAGGCGACAATCCGGATCCGAAGTTGCTACAGGAACTTTCCAACGAACTTCAAGTAACTCCGCAAACTCCGCCTACGTTCCTGTTCACCACCAGCGAAGACACGGTTGTGCCCCCGGAAAACAGCGTGAATTTTTATCTGGCGCTGCATAAGGTGGGCGTCCCGGCAGAAATGCATGTGTTCGAGAAGGGACCGCACGGGGTGGGTCTCGACCTCGGTGACCCAGCTTTGAGCGAGTGGCCAGTCTTGTTGACGAACTGGCTGCGAGGTAGAGGACTGCTGAGTAAGCCGAGCGAAGGGACGGCCAAGTAAGCCTGCAATAAACCTCACCATGGAGGCACCGAGACACGGAGTAAGAATTGACTCTAGTCGCGAATGTGTTTTGTGGTTCCGAAGTTTTTCCGTTGCCCTGGTTTTTCTCTGTGCCTCTGTGTCTCCGTGGTGAGCAGTTCTGGCCTTAACCGCGCGCGAAATCGATGTATCCCTGCTGCACATCGGTCCTGACAAGCTTGACTCGCAGCTTGTCCCCCACATCCAATCCTTGAGGTTGAAGGAGCAAACCTTCAATGTGCGGTTGCAGCACTCGGACAAAGGTTCCGCGCGGCGTCACTCCGGTGATGATTGCGTCAAACACGTCTCCGATGCGGTGACTCATGGCCAGCGCTGAGATCCGTTTCGACATTTCCCGCTCCACCTTCCGCGCTGCATCTTCTTTAATCGTGCAGTTGGCGGCGATGTTTGCCAATTCACCGTCGGAATAAGGCACGGTCTGGCCGGAAAGCAATGCCTTGATCAGCCGCTGCGTAACGATGTCAGCGAAACGCCGATTCGGAGCCGTGGAGTGGGTGTAGTCCTGCACCGCCAGGCCGAAATGCCCCTGCTCGGGATCTCCAGGGCGCTCCAGCACATACTCTCCAGGTCCGATCAGTTTGATCACACTTAACGACAGATCGGCGAAATGATCTGGATCCGACGTTTTTCGCCGCAGTAAGAAATCGTTCAGAGCTTTGGAGTCAGGCTGAGGCGGCAGCTTTTCGTTGAGCGCCGCAGCCAGCTGGACAATGCGATCCCATCGTTTGGGCGTCTTTACGATCCTTCGCAAAGACGAAACTTTCTCCAGCATGCGGGCCACGACTCCGTTGGCCGCGATCATGAAGTCCTCAATCAGTTCGGTGGCGCGGTTCTTCTGCTGGTTCTCCACATCCACCACCTGCTGATTAAGAATCACGGGACGCACTTCGGTGGTGTCGATGTTGAGTGCCCCATTGCGGTAGCGCTGATTCTTGAGCGCCTGCGCCGCCTCGCTCTGCAGCTTGAGTTGTGCCTGCAGGTCAGTTGAGGCTGCCACCTTCGCGGGAGCAGGACCCTTCTCCTCCAGCCACGTACCGACGGCGTCATAGGCCAGTTGTGCCTGGTTGCGAACAATCGCGCGGTACAGATCGCTCGAACTGACACCGCCGTCGGGCGTAACAACGAACTCGATCACGATGCCCAGTTTGTCGCCGTTTTCGAGCAGGGAAGAGGCGCCGGTGCTCAGAGCCTCGGGCAGCATGGGGAAATTACCGATTCCGGTATAGACGGTTGTCGTTTCCTTCGCCGCATGTCCGTCGATGGGAGACTGCTGTGGGACGAACGCGTCTACATCGGCGATTCCCACCAGCACTTTGATCTCTCCGGTGGTCAAGCGCTCTGCGGCTTCGATCTGGTCAAGGTCACGGGATGTGTCGTTGTCGATGGATGACCAGAGCAGCTGGCGTAAGTCGCGCACGTCCCCGCCTGGAGCGACTTTGGGCGGATTCGCCTTCAACTCCGCCAGTTGTTGCGGAACGGCTGGCGGAAAATCTGGTTCGAATCCGTGTTCCAGCATGATCTGCCTCGCGGCGGCCTGCAAATCGACTTGAGAAGGACGACTGTCGTTCATGGTTCTCCATTCCAGCGTAGAAAGGCTAACACGCCACGGATCACTCGGATTCGCACGGCCAAGTCAAATCGAAGAATTTAGGGAAATCAGATTCTAATCCGTTAAATCCGTGCCCGCGTTTCCCTCGCGGTTATGCTAACGTCTTTGAGTCTGGACAAAGAGACAGTCAAACCTCGGCAGCTGCTCGGCGTGTTCGATGCCACCATGATTGTCATGGGCGGCATTGTCGGGTCCGGCATTTTTATCAATCCCTATGTTGTTGCTCTTCGCGTACATACTTCATTTCTGATTCTCGGCGTCTGGCTTCTCGGCGGTGTGCTTGCCCTGCTTGGCGCTTTCATCTGGGCTGAGCTGGCGTCGCGTTTGCCGGGCGCGGGCGGACAATATTTGTATCTCCGCGAGGCATACCATCCTTCGGTGGCGTTCATCTATGGATGGGTTCTTCTATTAGTGACCCAGACAGGTGGGATGGCCGCTGTAGCCGTGACGTTCGGCCGCTACTATCGCGAGATTACCGGGGTCTCGGCCGGCGACGGGCCGATCGCAGCCGCGACCCTCATAAGTTTGACTGCAATCAACTGTGTTGGCGTGCGTGCCGGGAGCAATGTGCAGAGCGTCTTAATGCTGCTCAAGGCCGCCGCTATTGCAGCCATGGTCGTGGTAGGAATCGTGTGGGGCGGGGGAGCGGTGCATGTCTTGCCTTTGCTCGACCAACCAGTCTCGTTCGGACTGGGCAGAGCGATTGGTGCTGCCATGATTCCCGTCGCCTTCGCATACGGAGGATGGCAGACCGCTAGCTTTGTTGCCGGCGAGATGCGTGATCCCCGTCGCGATCTATCTCGCGGACTGTTGATCGGCGTGGTCGGCGTCGTGCTCCCGTATCTTTCAGTTAATTTTGTTTGCCTTCGCGTACTCAGTCCGGAGGGACTGGCCGCAACCCGCATTCCCGCATCGGCCGTGATGCGCGTAGCCCTCGGAGAGCGCGGCGCAAAGTGGATTGCCTTCGGCATCGCCATTTCTACTCTTGGCTTTCTGAGCCAGGGAATTCTGACGGCGCCCCGGGTCTACTACGCCATGGCGCGGGACGGACTCTTTTTCAAGAGCGTGGGATGGCTCTCTCCTCGTACTGGAGTTCCAGTGGTCGCCATCGTGCTGCAAGGGGTGACTGCAACCGTGATCGCTCTCTCCGGGCGCTACGAGCAGATATTGAACTACGTCATCTCCGTGGATTTCATCTCTTTTGGATTGACGGCTGCATCTCTGTTTGTCTTTCGGCGGAAGACAACAGATTCGTCGGCGCAACTTTATCTCACGCCCGGCCACCCCTATACCACCGCACTCTTTGTACTGGCGTGCGCTGCCATTGTGACGGTGACGGTTTCAACCTATCCAGCGAATTCTGTCATCGGACTGATTATTCTGCTGGCTGGTATCCCGGTATATTTGTACTGGAGTAGTGCGAAGCAAAAATAAGAGTAGTGCAAAACTGAAGAGCACGCCGCCACCGAACCAATGAGACATCGACATTCGGATTACATGCTGTGGGCGAAAACCCAGGGAGCCGCGAAATTCAATCTCGCGACCAGCGGCGTGGCATCATTCCCCTTGCGCGAACTTCCCGTAACCATCGATCAGTTGCAGATCAACGGCGACAGCACTTATGGATACGCGCCCCTGCAACAAGCCATAGCGATGAAGTGCGGCGTCGATCCCGATTGCGTGGTGGCCGCCGCAGGCACCTCGATGGCCAACCATCTGGCGATGGCGGCGCTGATCGATCCCGGCGATGAGGTTCTCATCGAACAGCCCACCTACGAGTTGCTGATATCCACACTCTTGTTTCTGGGAGCGACGGTAAAACATTTTGCCCGCACCGAAGAGAGCGGATACGCGCTCGATCCCCGTGAAGTCCGGCGTGTGATTACGCGGAAGACAAAGCTGATCGTCATCACCAACCTGCACAATCCCAGCAGTGTGCTCGCCCCGGATTCCGTGCTGCGTGAAATTGGCGGCTTGGCGCGTAGCGTCGGCGCGCGGGTCCTGGTCGACGAGGTCTATCTCGACGCCGTGTACACCGGTACGCCGAAGCCGTCGCTTCACCTTGGCCCCGAGTTCGTCGTCACCAGTAGTCTGACCAAGGTTTACGGCCTCAGCGGCCTGCGTTGCGGATGGATTCTGGCTGAGCCCGATCTGGCGCGCGCCATGTGGCGGCTGAATGACCTGTTTGCCTCCATCCCGGCCCACCCGGCTGAACTATTGAGTGTCGTGGCCCTGGAGAATCTTGACCGGGTCCGTGAGCGAGCTCGCAAGATTGTAGATGCCGATCGGGCAGTGCTTCAGCAGTTTCTGAACAGTCACGAACAGGTTTCCACGCCCCGAACCAATTTCGGTACAACCGCCGTCTTGCGCCTGAACAAAGGAGAAGCAGGAGACTTCCTCTCCCGCCTGCGCGCCGATTACGAAACTTCAGCTGTCCCCGGAAGGTTCTTTGGCTTGCCCAACCATTTCCGCATCGGGATGGGAGTGGATAGCGCGATGTTCCGCGAAGGACTGCAGAGAATCGGTCAGGCTCTGGCAACGATTTAGAAGCTTCTCAGCACGCCCACGGCGCACAATTCTGTCTTAAAGTCTGCCACTCTTCCTTCGTCAGGCCCAGCCTGTCGAGATTCTTGATCTCTTCGGGGAGAGTCAGGACATTGAAGTCGGATCCGAAGAGGAACCGTTTGATGCCAATGCGCCTGATCTGCTGTGTCAAGGGGGCTGCATCTTCACCGGGCGCAGGCACGAAAGATAAATCAAAAAGTACATGCCTTGTAGCGGGATCGTCCCGAACGATGTGGTCGGCGAATGTCCGCAACACACCCACGTGGTTTCCATCGTGCAGAGGCAATCCTCCGCCGGCGTGCGCAATCTGCACCCAGGATTCTCCAGCGCTGGGCAGTACATCCCGGATAAACAGTTCGGCGTCGGATGCGTCGACTTTGCCTCCTCCGATATGAATGACAATCGGTATGTGCTCTAAGGCAGCTTCGGCGAGGACACGAGCAACCTGCCGGCGCTCGGCTGCGCTCCTGATATGCACTGCGGGCGCCGTAAAGTGCAACTTAAGGCCGACTAGTTCGCGACTACCTCGCCAGTGGCGTATTTCGTCGATCGCAGAATCCTGCAACGGATTCACTGACAGAAATCCCACCAGCCGCGTCGGATATTTCGCGACCTCAGCCGCTGTGAATTCGTTCTCACGTCGCGTTCGCTCCGCAATTTCGCGTGGGGTGAGGCGTAGCGACGGCAGCCCATACAGGTAAGCACAAGACAAAATGACGCCCTTCGAAACGTGAGCCTCATCGAGGGCACGAATCGCATCCGACGCATAAACCGCCGGCGGATGGTTCGAAGATAAACACTCACCCACCAACTGGCAGAGGTCAACCGAGGCCAGATGGATGTGATGATCCGCCCGCCAGGAAATCGCGTCTGGGGACTCTTTCACCCAAAATCCCTGGACGGCAAGCATGGGGCCGTTCGGAAACAGGAAGCATAAAGTAGCGATCCAAACTGTGCGCTGGATTCCGACGCGAACGATTTTGTTCATCGCCAGGAATTATGGCACGAGAGCCGGGCAGGTATCCGGAAGGTTGCCATTGGGATGGTGCCCGGGGACGGAATCGAACCGTCACGCCCCTTTCGGGGCCCGGGATTTTAAGTCCCGTGCGTCTGCCAGTTTCGCCACCCGGGCATGTTGAAACGCAAGCATTTAATGTATCACCTCATTCGATTGCGCTTCGACTGTGGCGAGAACTCTAGCGACTCCCGCACTTTCCTCGGTTGCGGTCCGAATTCGTCGATACTTTTCTCGTCCAACAGCCGTCGCCAGCGAAAACGACAACAAACAATTCTCCGGCGGAATAAAACAGAGCCAGGTCAGTTATCCATCATGAGCGCTGGACATCAACGATCCCGCGCCTCATGGAGGAGATGTGAAAAATCGTTTTTTGTTGTCTGCAATCTTGTCCGGTGCGCTGTTAACGGGTATGCATGCCTCTACCGATTCCGGATATCAACCTGCTACCGTCGTCAGCATCGAGAGCCACGAGACCCGAACTAACTATGACGGAGGCGACCCTTCCGACGCGCCACTACAGCCGACGGTGAACTCCTATGAAATCGGCATACGCTTGGGAGAGACCGTCTACCAAACCAGGTACGAATCTGCTTTCGATGGTCTGTCCTCGGTTTTCACGCTCAATCACACGGTCCAGGTCGATCTGAAAAAGCACGTCATGTATGTGGAACTGCCCGGTGATCGTGCGGTGAAGATGGCCATCGAGAGCCGCGCCGGCGTCAACAGCACATCTTCGATGTCCGGAAACTAGGGTCATGCCTGGGGTGCGGCACGAGACATGCTCTCGTGCCATTCCCCGTGCTCCGGCGGAACAGAACGTAAGACTCTCAGCGTGGGGATTCGGAACACGCGGAACAAAATCCAGGAACGAGTCCGGCAATGATAAATCCCTTCGATCTCAAGACCGTATTGTTGGCCAGGCACGCGCAACATGTGGTGCTGATTCATTTTCCAATCGCGCTCTTTATCACAGCGGTGGCATTCGATCTCACAACCCAGTGGACGAAGCGCGCGAGCTTCGCCGACGCAGCCTACTACAACCTCCTCGTGGCAGCGATTTCGACTCTGCCGGTTCTTGCGACTGGTGTTCTCGCGTGGCAGCTACAACTCGAGGGGCAAACGTTGAAAGGCATCCTCTTGCTGCACCTGATATTCGGATTCATCTCAAGCGGGATGATCTGGCTGGTGTGGTGGGTACATTTTCGGGCCCGTCGGCGGGCAGTAGTCTTGCCACGCTATCGCTGGGCAATTGAAGTCTTGGGTGTCGCGATCATCGCCCTGACAGGACACCTGGGCGGTTTTCTCAGCGGCGTGAATGGTCCCGGCTAGGAACAGCCAACCGGTTGCAAAATGTGCGACCTCATTTTCCCGGCATTTCAGAAAAAATCCAGCCGTGGGAATAAAAACAGATCGCGCCAGTTATCCACTGAGAACTTACCATCCACGGAGGAGAAATGACTGACAAGAAGCAAAACCTTATCGATCAGAAGTTGCAGGATCTTAACAATGACGGCATTGACCGGCGCGGCTTTCTGAAGTGCATGGCGTGGGCGGGTACCGGGCTGCTGTGGACGATGAGCGGCGGCGTTCCGATGTCTCGTGCGTTCGCGAAAACTTCGGAACGGCATCTTCATAAAGGTGACTTCAGCTTCGTGCAGATCAGCGACAGTCACATGGGCTTTAACAAACCGGCCAATCCGGATGTGGTCGCGACCCTGCAGGCGGCCGTGGACAAGATTAATGGGTTGGAGCAGCAGCCAGAGTTTCTGTTGCACACCGGGGACATCAGCCATCTCTCAAAACAAGAGCAGTTCGACAATGTCGACCAGATCCTGAAAAGCGCCAATGCGAAAGACGTCTTCTTTGTGCCCGGCGAACACGATGTGCTCGACGATAACGGTAAATCGTATCTCGAGCGGTACGGCAAGAGTTCTCAGGGTTCCGGATGGTACAGCTTTGACAAGAAAGGCGTGCACTTCATCGGACTGGTGAACGTCTTGAACTTGAAGGCCGGTGGACTGGGTTCACTAGGCGGAGAACAACTCGAATGGATGGAGAAGGACGTCAAGCACCTGAAGCACAGTATGCCGATTGTTGTCTTCGCGCACATCCCTCTGTGGTCGGTATACCCGGAATGGGGTTGGGGCACGCAAGACAGTGAGCAAGCCCTCGGCTACCTGAAAAAGTTCGGTTCTGTGACCGTGCTGAATGGTCACATCCACCAGACCATGCAAAAGGTCGAAGGCAACGTGACCTTCCATACTGCGATGTCAACGGCGTTTCCACAACCGCAACCGGGCAAGGCGGATTCTCCCGGACCGATGAAAGTACCGGCCGAGCGGTTGAGGAGTGTGCTGGGAATTACCGATGTCAACTACGTTCGACGGCGCCATTCTCTGGCGGTGGTTGACTCATCGCTCGGGTAGATCGCGGAAGATCCGAGCCGGTCGTAAAAGATCACGTACGAAGATTAAATCCAGAAAGGGAACAGAACATGACGAGAAAGAATGTTTCGATAGCAAGTTTGGTAATGCCTTTACTGATTGCAGCGTTGCTTTTGTTTGCGGGTGCGGCCACAGTCGGCGCAAACGACCAGCCCTCCGCGGCAAATGCCGAAGTCAAAATCGACAATTTTAGTTTCGGGCCGGATACGCTCACTGTACCTGTTGGTACAACTGTTACCTGGACAAACCGGGATGACATCCCTCACACGGTGGTCAGCACAGAGGGAGTCTTCAAGTCCAAGGTGCGGGACACCGACGAAAAGTTTTCCTACACCTTTGCCACGGCGGGCACCTATCCGTACTACTGCTCGGTGCACCCGAAGATGACCGGCAAGATCGTAGTGAAGTGAGGCTCGAGAGACCCCGCATTGATCGAGGAGGCAGGCCGTCGTAGACACTGTGTCGAAAACAGGCCTCCCTCACCGGGAGTGCTTCGCGCCGATTATGGCAAAGGCGTGTATGACACCGACGAGACATACAGATAGCTGGTAGCGCCATCGGTAGCGACGCCGCCGAACGACTTCGAATTTGTTCCCCACAGATTGATCAGGATGGCCGCCGGCGCCGACGGAATGTGTTCGGTGTGGGTCGAGACCAGGTTTCCGTCCACGTAGAACTCAATTTTCGCGGCGGTCCATACGTATTTGTATTCATGAAAGCTGCTGTCCGCGCCAGGGACCGGAGTGGATGTGCTCTGGTTGTGCGACACGGTTGAGTAATTCGTCATCTCGAGCGTCGAGGGAGTTTGTCCCTGGTACTCGAAATCGATCTCGGTTTTGCTGTCGTCGATGAAGTTGAATACGTCGGTAACGGTGCCGGAGACGGCGGAACCAGTTCCGTGAGGTGTGGCCGAGGTCGAAGCAGCCCGCGCTATCCACACGTAGGTCCCATATCCGAATAGTTGTTTCGAGCGAATCTCGGATCCCACGGATGTGGCCAGTCCACCAGATATGTTCTGCGTAAGCTTAAGGCGCAGCATGCCGGTCGAGAGGTCGACGTGGTCCGCGCTGAGCGTGCCCTGGTTTACGGCGGCGATATTTCCCGGTGCTCTGCCCGTATCGATAAACCACTTGGTCTTGTCCAGCGTTCCGGCGGAGAAATCGTCTGTAAATACCGGCGAGGGCGAGCGGGCCTCTGCCGGCCGGTTGTCCTGTGCCAGCGTGAATGCGCTGAGAAATAAGACCATCAGGAGGAAGGGGCGCATCGCTAATCTATCGGCCTTAATCATTTTGGAGATAAACCCGGTCTGGGTACGAAATGCTCCTTTCCTCGCAAATCCACGGGACCTTCTGAGAGCACAAAACAAAACGTCCCAGACTCGTTGAGTCGTGGGACGTTCGTCGAACAAGCCCTCCCCCGAAAGATTGTTCAACAGCATCCTACCGTGGGAGGGGAGGTATGAGAATAGCCCGAACGGGCTACGGGCACACTTTAGTTTTCCACGACTTTTGCTATTTCTTTGGTAACCACTGTTTTGGTTACTTCACTGAAATACTTTATTGGCAATACGATGAAAGCAATCAACCGGCATCATGATTTTGCAGGTTCGGGCTGTTCTGCCGAGGTGGCTTCATCAATCATCACAACCCGGCTCAGATTTCGCGGATTGTCGGGATCAAGATTTTTCTTAAGCCCAGTGTAGAGGCCAGTCAGCTGCCCGGCAAAAATGTACGACGTCAGGCGAGCCAGTTCGGGCACATCGAAGTCCAGTTCGATCAGGAGATCTGACGATGATCGAGCCCGCTCGTCCGCGCGATTTGTGACCGTCAGAGTCGTTCCACCCAAGCCTTTAATCTCTTGTAGAACTTCGCACTCGGCCTCGTAACCCTGCTCCGACAACAGGAAAATGATTAGAGTCTCGGGTCCGACAATCGATTTGGGACCATGCCGAAATTCAAGAGTGTGAAAACTCTGTCCGTAGGACACTGACATTTCGGTGACCTTGAG
>Ga0157378_10003235_pt1 | contig 14498 bp, 5 predicted proteins | sample M65metaG_FD_115309 | JGI IMG/M metagenome (GOLD analysis project Ga0157378, IMG submission 115309) | Miscanthus rhizosphere microbial communities from Kellogg Biological Station, Michigan, USA - M6-5 metaG | ecosystem: Host-associated > Plants > Roots > Rhizosphere > Soil | place: USA: Michigan...
ATTGGTTTTGATAAAGACCAGGTGTTACTTATACAGGGAACAAATACGCTTGAAAATAAAAGAGATGCTTTTAAAGATGAGTTGCTGAAATCTTCTGAAATAAAAAGTGTTTCTGTAAGTGATTACCTGCCTGTATCCGGCACCAAACGTAACGGTAATACATTTTATAATGAAGGAAAAAAGAAAGAGGATATTGGCGTGTTTGGTCAGATATGGACGGTTGATTATGATTATCTCAAAACAATGGGCATGCATATTCTGCAGGGAAGATATTTTTCAAAGGAAATGGCTTCAGATTCTGCGGCAGTAGTTATCAATGAAGCGATGGCAGCCAAACTTGGCTTAAAGGATCCTGTTGGAAAACGCATAGAAAATGGCTGGCAGAAATTTAATGTGATTGGAGTGATGGAAGACTTCAATTTTGAATCAATGAAACAAAGTGTAACACCGCTTTGTTTTAGCCTTGGGAACTATAATTCTTCTATTATTTCTGTAAAAATCGAAGGTGCAGATGTAAGAAAAGTTATAAACTATGCATCATCAGTATGGAAGAATTTTTCGCCCAATCAACCTTTCCGCTACACGTTTCTTGATGAAAGTTTTGCGAATATGTATGCAGATGTAAAACGTACCGGAAACATCTTTACCAGTTTTGCAATACTCGCCATCATTATTGCATGTCTTGGTTTATTTGCATTGTCAGCTTTTATGGCAGAGCAACGCAATAAAGAAATCGGCATCCGTAAAGTGCTTGGCGCAAGTGTAAGCGGTATAACAACGATGCTCTCAAAAGATTTTCTGAAGCTGGTCATTCTTTCAATTGTTATCGCCTCTCCTTTTGCATATTGGGCAATGACAAAATGGTTACAGGATTATGCATATCGCATTTCAATAGCATGGTGGATGATTGCTGTTGCAGGTTTTGCTGCAATTGTAATTGCGTTGATAACGATAACCTTTCAAACTATAAAAGCAGCGATTGCAAATCCTGTGAAGAGTTTGAGAACGGAGTAAACCCCACCAAACCTCCCTTAAAGGGGAGGCTTAAAACAGCTTGAAAAAATGAAACAACTTAAATCATAAACGTTTTAAAAAGTCCTCCTTTTAGGGAGGGTTTAGGAGGTTCCATGTTTAAAACAAATCTCAAAATAGCATGGCGCAATCTTTTAAAATATAAACAGTTTACATTTCTAAATGTGTTGGATTTATCTGAAGAGCTTGCGTGCACATTACTCATTTATCTATGGGTAATAGATGAATTGAGTTACGATAAATTTTTTGCTAATGACAGCAGGCTTTATCAGCTAATGGAACATAGAACAGGTGATGGACAATCCACTGTTTCAGACGAATCTTCAGGAATTGTAAGCGATCTTGTTAAAGCTGGTTATCCTGAAGTTGAGTATGCTGCTGCGTTGGCTCCGCCAGACTGGTTTCAGAAGTTTACGCTTTCTGTCGCCGACAGGAATATAAAAGCAACGGGACAGTATGCCGGCAAAGACTATTTCAATATTTTTTCTTTCAAGCTTCTTGAAGGAGATAAAAATAAAGTGCTTGCTGATAAAAACTCAATTGTTATCTCTGATGAGTTGGCAAAAAAATTATTTAGTACAACACGAAATATAATTGGTAAGCCAATACAATTTCAACATGACACTACCTTTTTTGTATCGGGTGTTTTTCAAAAAGTTCCGGTTCATTCTTCGCAGCAATTTGATTTTGTTTTGCCTTTTGAATATTATGCAAGTGTTCAATCGTGGGTAAAAGACTGGGGCAATACCGGTCCCCACAATTTTGTGTTGTTAAAAAAAGGAACAGATGTAAATGCCTTTAATAAAAAAATATCAACGCTTGCAATCACTAATTTTCATGATACTGCAAGAGTGTTATATGCGGCCAAATTTTCAAATAATTATTTATTGAATTCTTTTGATCATGGCGCGCAGGTTGGTGGAAGAATTGAATATGTTAGGTTGTTTTCGCTTATTGCCATTTTTATTTTATCAATTGCCTGTATCAACTTCATGAATCTATCTACAGCAAAGGCTGCAAGAAGGATGAAAGAAGTTGGCATAAAAAAAGTAGTGGGCGCGGGCAGAAAACAACTGATCTTTCAATTTCTTTCAGAATCTGTTTTGCTTACATTTTGTTCAATGCTTATTGCGGTTTTACTTGCTTATCTCTTGCTGCCACAGTTTAACCAGTTAACGGGAAAGCAAATGTCATTAAGCTTTGATACAAAAGTCATCGCTTCCTGTATAAGTATTGCTTTGATAACCGGATTATTAGCAGGAAGCTATCCTGCATGGTATTTATCTAAGTTTAAACCACTGACAGTCTTAAAAGGAAAACTAACTACATCATTTGCTGAAATTGTTTCAAGAAAAGGATTGGTAATATTTCAGTTCACACTTTCTGCCGTGCTCATTGTTGCTGTGCTTGTCATTTATCAGCAAATACAATTTATTCAATCAACAGACCCGGGTTATAATAAAGACAATGTTATAAGATTTGATTCGGAAGGAGCCGTACAAGGCAATGAAGATAATTTTATTGAAGCACTCAAGAAAATTCCGGGTGTAGTGAATGCAAGCTTCACTTTTAATAATATGGTAGGACGAAATTATGGCAACTATGCTCTTTCGTGGGAAGGAAAAAACCCTAACGCCGATGTGTATTTCGAGGGTTTTGGTGCAGGATACAATTTCATTGAAACAATGGGCATGCATATAGATGCAGGCAGAAGTTTTTCAAAAGATTATGGGGATGACTATTCGAAAATTATTTTGAATGAAGCTGCCGTAAAAGTGATGCATTTAAAGAATCCTGTTGGTAAAAACATTATCTATTTTGATCAGCCAAGACAAATAGTAGGCGTTGTAAAAGATTTTCATTTTGAGTCATTGCACGAACCTGTGAAACCGGCATATTTTACATTGCAAAGACCCGGCGTAAATCCATGGTATAAAATTATGGTGCGCATACAAGCAGCTAATCAAAAAGAAACAATCACTGCTATTCAACATTTTTATGAATCTTATAATCCCGGCTTTCCGTTCACATTTAATTTCCTTGACGAAGCTTATCAAAAACAATACGACACAGAAACGAGAGTATCGCAGCTTTCAAAATATTTTGCGTCGCTTGCTATAATTATATCGTGTCTCGGATTGTTTGGTCTTGCCGCATTTACTGCACAAAAAAGGCAAAAAGAAATTGGTATAAGAAAAGTGATTGGCGCAACAACAAGCGATATAACAATGATGTTGTCAAAAGATTTTTTCAAGCTTGTTTTAACTGCATTGATTATTTCTTTTCCTCTATCGTGGTGGTTAATGAGCAATTGGTTGCAAAGCTTTGCATACCGCATCAACATTAGTGTTTACGTGTTTTTAATAGCAGGATTATCTGTCATTCTTATCACATTATTAACGATCAGCTTCCAGGCAATAAAAGCAGCTATAGCAAATCCTGTGAAGAGTTTGAGAACGGAGTGATGAACGTGAATGGAGAAAAGAACTTTTTATGAGCCAAGCAGAAGAATATGAATTAAGTTTCGTTGCGTCGCACTCTTGTACAGTTTGTTCATTGATGAGCTGAACGATGCAGTGTACCGCAAGCGGCATGAAAACAAGATGACACAACGGAAGATGAGTAAAGAACCCCGCCTAACCACAAAAAAAATAAATGTCAGTCGGGCAGAAAAAAGTTCAAACAATAAAACAGATAAAACAAAGCATACTATGCTAAAGAATTATTTAACTATTGCAGTAAGACATTTTATCAGGCACAAATTATTTGCTGCAATAAATATTCTTTGTCTTGCAATAGGTATCACCTTCTCTATGGTTATTGGTGTGTACATTTTAAACCAGGAAAACATCAATAATAATTTAAGTGACGTAAAAAATCAATATTTTCTAAAAAGCATCTTCAAACAAAAAGATCTTGGGCTTGACCTGGTAAGTGTTTCACCACTTGCAAAGACCGTAAAAGAAGAATATCCAGGTCTTGTAGAAAATTATTACCGGTATAACCCTGTTACAAATGTTGTTTCATCAGGAGATAAACATTTCAAAGAAGATATTGCAATTGGCGACACAACTTTGGTTTCGATGTATGGTTTTCCGCTTGTTTACGGCGATAAGAATAAAGCTTTCATTAATAACAACTCTGCTGTAATTACTGAAAGCTTCGCAATGAAATTGTATGGAACAAAAAATGCAATTGGAAAACCTCTGAGTATTCAAACAACAGTTGCAGGTGTGCAAGATGAATATATTGTTTCTGCTGTATTAAAAGATATTCCTTACAATACGGTAACAGGTATTATTGACGGCAAATACAGTGTTTACATACCAACAACTGGAAGCAGGTTTTTTAGTGTTGGCGATTTTTCTTTAAGCTGGGACAATTTGAATGAGTTAAGTTTTATAAAACTAAAAGCAGGAGTTGATCCACAATCTATGGTTCCGTTGTTAAACCGGATGATAAAAAAATATAGTTCTGACTTTATATGGAAAAACCTTTCTGCAAATATTGTTCCCGTTAAAGATTATTACTTGAATGATAATAATGGTGCGGTTAAAAAAATGATGCTCATTTTATCATTGATCGCAATATTTATTTTACTGATGGTCGTTATCAATTTTATAAACATACATATTGGAACATCAGCATCCCGTTTAAAAGAAATTGGTTTACGCAAAACTTTCGGCAGCGCCAGAAAACAAATAATGCGTCAATTTATTATGGAATCAATGATACTGACTTTTATTGCCGCAATTATTTCTATTGGATTATATCATTTGTTTATTCCTGTTTTTTCGGGCATATTAAATGCAACGTTGCCTTCAATTCTTCAATTTGATATTACGGAAATTGGATTGTTATTATTATTGATCTTAGTTATCGGATTGCTTGCCGGTATTTATCCCGCATTTGTACTAAGTAAAACCAACCTTATTAATGCAGTAAAAGGAAAAATTGATAGTTCAAAAGGAGGTTTAACTTTAAAACGTGCATTGCTGGTTGTGCAATTTTCATTAGCGGTATTTGTTTTTATCTGCACGCTGAATGTATCAAAACAGGTGTCTTATATTTTCAATAAGGATCTTGGTTACAGTAAAGATCAGTTGCTGGTTATAACTGCATTTCCGAAACAGTGGGATAGTGCAGGTGTTTTGAAAATGGAAACCATTAAGCAAAGTTTACTGAAATTGAAAAATGTAAAAGATGCATCTCTTGTTTTTGATCTTCCTGAAAGCACACCCTTTGGACGCATCATTGTTTATCCTCCAAAAAGTGTAAACAAAACCGATCAGCTTAATTTACCTGTTGCAACAGCAGATGAAGATTATGCCAAGACATTTGGCATACAAATGAAAGCAGGTTCATTCTTTGGAGACGATAAGAACGGAATCGTTTTGAATGAAACTGCAATTAAGCAACTTGGATTAAACAATGAAAATGCTATTGGCAAAATAATTACAACACCTGTTGCAGGCTCAGCCTTAACTATAACAGGTGTAATGAAAGATTTTAATTTTTCTTCTTTGCAGGATAAGATTGGACCCATTGGGTATGCGCATATAAGTACAAGTAATACATACAGGTATCTTGTTGTAAAACTTAACAGCAATAACATTGCGTCAACAATTCAAAATATAAAAGCAGAATGGAAATCATTTGCTCCATCTGCTCCTTTCGATTATACTTTCATGGATGAAAAATTTACATTGCTATATAAATCAGAATTGCAATTGCAAACTGCTGCAAACATTGCTACAATTCTAAACATCATAATTGTATTGCTTGGTATTATCGGTGTTGTTGCTTTTATGCTTACTAAAAGAAATAAGGAAATAGCTGTTCGTAAAGTACTTGGTGCAAATGCAGGCAATATTATTTTACTGTTCGTTAAAGAATATGCTGTACTGATAATTATTGCAAACATTGTTGCATGGCCGTTGGCTTATTTAATTACCGAAAGGCTTTTGCAAAATTTTGCTTACCGTATAGAGCAAAGCATTTTCCCGTATTTGATCGTGCTGGTTTTTATTACAGTTATAGCATTTGTCCTTATTGCAATGCAATGTTTTAAAGCAGCGGTTGCAAATCCTGTAAAGAGTTTGCGAACGGAATAAGAACGTGAATGGTCAATGGTGAATAGTGAATAAAACAGATCACACATTATTAAATCAGAAATCAACTTCAATGTTTAAAAATTATTTCAAAACAGCCTGGCGTAACATAACGCGCCATAAAGCGTATTCAGCAATTAATATTCTTGGACTGGCAATTGGCATTGCAGCATGTCTTCTGATTCTGCAATATGTTTCTTTTGAATTAGGGTATGAAGATTTCCAGGTAAATAAAGACAGGATTTATCGTGTGCAGCAAGACCGCTATGATAACGGAAAGTTAAGCACACAGTGGGCTGCAGGCGCTTACGCAGTTGGCAACTCTTTTAAAGCAGCAATTCCTGAAATAGAAGATTATGTAAAAGTTGTTGGCAACGGAAGAATCACCGCCGAAGTGAATAACCAACCTTTAAAAATTGAAAAGGTTTATTTCACATCCAATTCATTCTTTAATGTATTTACATATCCGTTGCTTGCTGGCAATAAAAATGAATCGCTGAAAGAACCTTTTACTGCTGCACTTTCTGAAACAACCGCAAAAAAAATTTTTGGTACTGCAAATGTTGTTGGCAAAGCATTACGCTTAAATGGCAGGGATAATTACACAATCAATGCGGTTTATAAAGATCCGCCTGTTAATACACAACTTAAACCTGATTTGCTTTTATCTTATGCCACTTTTCAAAAGTGGACAACAGATTCAAGCGGAAACGGTCCCGAAACTGCATGGCAGTGGGATGGTTGTCTTACTTATTTATTGTTGCATAAAGGAGCAGACCCAAATGTTGTAGAAAAAAAGTTTGTACCTGTTGTACAAAAATTTACAGCCGAAGACATGAAGAAATACAATGCGGGTGTTATTTATCACTTGCAGCCTTTAAAAGATATTCATTTGTATTCTCATTACATGATGGAACCAGGTGAAAACGGTGATGGCAAAACAGTTTATCTTTTATTGGGCATTGCGCTTTTTATTGTGGTGATTGCATGGGTTAATTATATCAATCTCGCAACGGCACGTGCCATTACAAGAGCAAGAGAAGTTGGTGTGCGCAAAGCAGTAGGCTCGCAGCGAAAGCAACTCGTCGTTCAATTTCTATCTGAATCTGCTGTGTTGAATGGTTTTGCATTGGTGCTTGCAATTGCGATTGTCTTAATTGCGATTCCGGGATTCAATAAACTTTCGGGTCAGCAATTATCATTCTCCTTATTTTCTCAAAGTAATTTCTGGCTTGGACTAATTGCATTGTTTTTAGTTGGTGTTTTCTTCTCCGGTTTATATCCTGCATTTGTGTTATCGGGTTTTAAACCCATTGAAGTATTAAAAGGCAAAATGGGTGGCACAAAACAAAGCGCAGTGTTAAGAAAATCTTTGGTTGTGTTTCAATTTGCTGCCTCGTTGTTTTTGTTGATTGGTACGGTAACCGTTTATCAGCAGATACAATATATGCGCAAACAATCATTGGGACTTAATATAGAGCAAATGTTGATTATTCCGCAGCCTATTGTTGGTATTGATTCTACTTTTTTACAAAAAATTACAGCTTTTAAACAGGAATTGCAGCGACAATCATCTATCAAAAACATAACTGTTTCTACGAGTATTCCCGGTGAGCCTGTTGGCTGGAATGCAGGTGGAATAAAGCTTGTAGGTCAGAATGAATCTAAGTCAAAACAGTATCGTGTGATTGGTGTTGATTATGATTATATAAATACTTATGGCTTGAAATTAATTGCAGGTCGTCCCTTCTCGAAAGAATTTGGTTCGGATAAACATTCTGTTATTTTCAACAAAAAAGGAATTGAACAATTGGGTTTTACAAAACCGGAAGATGCGCTTGGTAAAAAAATTGATTTTTGGGGCGACCAATATACCATCGAAGGTGTAGCAGAAAATTTTCATCAGCAATCATTGCGCGAAGCTTACGAGCCTCTCATACTTCGATTGATACCAGATGTCAATGGAAGTATATCCATTAAAACAACTGCGGCGAATGCAAGTAAAACAATCAGTGCGGTAAAAGCAGAGTGGAGTAAATTTTTTCCCGGCAATACATTCGAATATTTTTTCCTCGATGATCATTTTGATGAGCAGTACAAAGCGGATCAACGTTTTGGTCAGGTATTCACTTTGTTTACAAGTCTTGCAATATTGGTCGCATGTCTTGGATTGTTTGGTCTTGCATCGTTCACTACACTACAACGCACAAAAGAAATCGGCATACGTAAAGTATTGGGCGCTTCGGTTTCAAGTATTGTAAACTTACTCTTTAAAGAATTTGTGTTATTGCTCGTTATTGCTTTTGTAATAGCAGCACCCATCGCATGGTTCAGCACAAGCAATTGGTTGCAGGGTTATGCTTTCCGTATTGATTTGCATTGGACATATTTTGTATTGCCATTCATTACCATTATCGCAATTGCGTTAATAACAGTAAGCTTTCAATCAATAAAATCAGCGATTGCAAATCCGGTGAAAAGCCTTCGCACTGAATGAGCCAAGGCTCTAAAAAGAGTTTGAGAATAGAATAAATTGGGAAAGGTGAATTGGGGATTGGGGATTGGGAACCTGCAATTTCGAAATTTGCCAATTTCAAAATTTAAAAATTGAGTTATATGTTCAAGAATTATTTTAAAACTGCGTGGAGAAATATCATTCGTAACAAAGGTTTTTCTGCGATAAATATTATGGGTTTGGCATTAGGCTTTGCTTGCAGTTTGATGATCATGCTTTGGGTAAACGATGAAAAAAGCGTGGATGCGTTTCATAAAAACAACAAGTATTTATACCAGGTTTACGAACGCAATTATTATGATGGAAAAGTTGATGCGGGTTATTCAACACAAGGTTTACTTGCCGGAGAATTAAAACGTGTGGTTCCTGAAATTCAATATGCAAGCGGGTTTGAAGGCGTTGCGCCTCCCCGCAGCAGCAGTACGTTTGAAGTCGGAGAAAAGATCGCGAAGATGAATGGCATGTTTGCAAGTGAAGATTTTTTTAAGATGTTCAGCTATTCTTTACTGCAAGGCAATTCAGCAATTGCGGTAAGCGAACCCGGCAGTGTCGCCATAACAAAACACATGGCCGGATATTTTTTTGGTACCGGTGCGAATGCTATTAATAAAATCATACGGTTTGAGAATAAGGAAAATTTAAAAGTAACTGCGGTGTTTGATAATGTACCTACAAATTCATCACAGCAATTTGATTTTTTAAGAACATGGAATGACTTTGTAAAACAAAATGACTGGGTGCATAACTGGGGCGACACAGACCCGCAAACATTTATACAATTAAAACCCGGTGCTGATGCAGCTAAAGTGCAGGCCCGGATCAAAGATTTTATTTATAATTACCGGCAAAAAGATAAAAGCTTTATTACGGAATTGGCGTTGCAACCTTATTCTGAAAAATATCTTCGCTCAAACTTTAAAGATGGGTATATAGATGGCGGAAGGATTGAGTATGTAAATCTTTTCAGTATTATTGCTGTTTTCATTTTATTAATTGCATGCATCAATTTCATGAATCTTGCAACGGCGCGCTCTGCAAAACGCGCTAAAGAAGTAGGTATAAGAAAAGTGGTTGGTGCAATGCGTTCAACATTGATCGCTCAGTTTGTTGGAGAAGCAGTAGTGCTTACTTTCATTTCCATTATTATTGCAATTGCAATAACCACATTGGTATTACCTGTATTTGATCAACTTACCGGTAAACAATTATCGTTGCCATTCGATCAACCAACATTCTGGTTTACTATACTTGGTTTAATATTAGTAACAGGATTTGTTGCAGGCAGCTATCCTGCATTATTCTTATCATCATTAAAACCTGTTCGCGTTTTAAAAGGCAGTTTAAAATTCAGTTGGAGCGCATCATTTTTCAGAAAAGCTTTGGTTGTTTTTCAATTTGCAATGTCTGTGTTTTTGATCATTGCGATGATAGTTGTATATAAACAACTCAACTATATTCAAACAAAAAATCTTGGCTACGATCGTGATAATCTTATTTACATTCCGATTGAAGGAGATCTTGTAAAGAACTACGAAGTGTTTAAACAAAATGCTTTAGCAAACACAAATATTGTGAATGTTTCCAAAATGCGCAATTCACCCACCGCTATTTTTCATCATACCGGCAGTATTAGCTGGCCGGGTAAAGATCCAAATCTAACCGTATCATTTGCCGATGGTGTTGTTGGTTATGATTTTGTAAAGACGATGAACCTGCAAATGCTGGCCGGCCGCGACTGCTCAAAAGATTACGGAACAGATACCACTGCTTTTTTGATGAATGAAACCGCGATTAATAAAATTGGTTTGAAAGATGCGATTGGTAAAACAATAACATGGGGAAATCATGAAGGAAAAGTGATTGGTGTAATAAAAGATTTTCATTTCAATTCATTACACGAAACTATTGAACCGTTAATAATGCGATTGGATGAAAATTGGTTTTGGGGAACAATATTGGTTCGCATTAAAGCAGGCAAAACAAAAGAAGCCATTGCTGCTCTTCAGAAAATTTGTAAACAGGTAAATCCGAAATTCCCGTTCACTTATCAATTCTCCGATCTTGAATACGCAAAGTTGTATGCAAGCGAAGCGGTGGTAAGTAAACTTGCAAACATCTTTGCATTTCTTGCCATTTTTATTTCCTGTCTTGGATTGTTTGGATTAGCAACATTTACGGCAGAACAACGCACCAAAGAAATCGGTGTGCGCAAAGTGTTAGGTGCTTCATCGGCAAGCATTATAAAATTGTTATCGGCAAACTTTTTAAAGCCGATCCTGCTTGCATTTTTAATTGCATTTCCTCTTGCCTGGTACGCAATGAACAATTGGCTACAGCAATATGCATATAAAATTGATATGGGGTGGTGGATGTTTATACTTGCGGCTTTACTCACTATTTGCATTGCATTCATCACAGTAAGTTATCAAAGTATAAAAGCAGCAATAGCAAATCCTGTGAAGAGCCTTCGCACTGAGTAGCTACGGCTCTCAAGAGAGTTTAAGAACCGAATGAAACCCCACCAAACCTCCTCTTAATGAGGCTTAAAAACTTAGAATAAATGAAACAACTTAAAAATTAATCAAAGTTGAAAATCCTCCCTTTAAGGAGGATTTAGGAGGGTCTATGTTCGAAAATTATTTCAAAACCGCATGGCGCAATTTGATGAAGAATAAAATGTTTTCTTTCATCAATATTCTTGGATTAACGATTGGCATTACTGTTTGCATGATGATTTTTCTGTTCATCATGAATGAATTCAGTGTTGATAGATTTCATAAACAGGGAGATCGTATTTATCGTGTAATGCGCAGTTATGATGCTTCAAAACAAGCTGCACCGTGGCTTTCGGGTCCTTATGCAACGGCATTGCTGAACGATTTTCACGGGGAAATAAAAAAAGCAGTTCGTGTTATGCCGTCAAATGATCTCATTTCATTTGGCAATACTTCGTTCAATGAAAAAAAAGTGTATCTCGCCGATTCTGATTTCTTCAGCTTATTTTCCTTCCCGCTGCTAAGAGGAAATGCTTCAACCGTTTTGAAAGAACCCAACAGTATTGTGCTTACAGAAACAACTGCAAAAAAATATTTTGGCAGCATTGATAATGCTATGGGAAAAGTAGTTGAAATGGATAAAGACAAACAATTAAAAGTTACCGGTATTGCCAACGATGTTCCTTCAAATTCGCATCTAAGCTTTGATTTGGTTGTGCCGCTTTCCAACTGGTACAAGGAACCATGGTTTAATGTTTGGATAAACAACAACAATTTCACTTATGTTTTGCTGGATGAACATGCAAATAAAGTACAACTTGAAAAACGTTTTCCGCAATTCATGGATAAATATATGGGAGATGATATGAAGCGCCTGGGTGCGCGTTTTTCACTTTCTCTTTTACCGATGAAAGATGTTTATTTCACTGCAGCCGGTGATTTTGACCCTATAAAACATGGCGATAAAACCGTTGTATTTATTTTTCTTTCCATTGCAATATTAATCTTGCTGATTGCCTGCATCAATTTCATGAACCTTTCTACCATTCGCGCAGTGGAACGTTCAAAAGAAGTCGGGTTACGTAAAGTGTTAGGAGCATTGCGCAATCATCTTGTATGGCAGTTCATCGGCGAATCAATTTTATTGACGCTTATTGCGTGTCTGCTTTCTATTGGCCTATTGGAATTGCTGATGCCATTCTATAATAGCTTGCTCGGTTACACATTAACTGTTTCATGGAATGCGCTGCCGATTTATTTGTTCCTGGTTGGTGTAATTGTCATCGTTGGATTTTTAGCGGGAAGTTATCCTGCTTTTTTTCTTTCTGCCTTCAAACCGATAGAATCATTAAAAGGGAAATTAAGACTTGGCAAAGGTGGTTCAATCTTCAGGCAGACATTAGTGGTAGTGCAATTCAGTATTTCTGTTCTGCTGATTGTCGGAACTATCATTATCATGAAGCAAATGAATTATGTAAAAAGTAAGGAATTAGGATATGACACGGAACACGAAGTTGTTGTGCCAATAGATAACGGTGATATTTATAATCACTTGCTCACTTTCAAGAATGAATTGCAAAGCAAAAGCAATATTGCATCCGTATCATTAATGTCCGGCGAGCCTGGCGGTTTTTTTGATGAGCACACTTTTGAAGCAGAAGGTCAACATGATATATACAAAGCCAGAACAGAGTTTGCCGATTTTGAATTTGTAAAAACGCTGGGATTGAAAATTATCGCAGGCAGAGATTTCTCCCCGCAGTTTGCAACCGATTCAACCGATGCAGTTCTTATTAATCGCACGGCTGCTGCAAAACTTGGTTTTACGCCTGAACAAGCAATTGGTAAATGGATTAAAAATACATTTCGCGACAGCACAAGAAGAAGAGTTGTTGGCGTAGTAGAAGATTTTAATTTTCTCTCACTGAAAGAAAATATGGATGCCCTGGTAATTTCTCCCGCTGAAGACAGAAGAGTGGTTGTCATAAGAATAAAACCCGGCAATGTTCAATCTGCAATTTCAACCATAAAAGATGAGTACAATAAAGTAGCACCGATATATCCTTTTGAATATAGTTTTCTCGATCAAAAATTTGATGAGTTGTACAAAACGGATATACGCCAGCAAAAAATATTAAGTGTTTTTGCCGGTCTTGCAATATTCATTGCTTGTCTTGGTTTATTTGGTCTTGCCTCATTCACTGCTACAAAACGCATTAAAGAAATTGGTGTAAGGAAAGTACTTGGTTCATCCGTACAAAATATTGTGGTGTTATTGTCAAAAGACTTATTGAAACCTGTTCTCATTGCAACATGTATTGCATTACCTGTTGGTTATTGGGTAATGAATAAATGGCTGCAAAATTTCGCTTATAAAACAACATTGCATTGGTGGATCTTTTTACTTGCGGCGATGATAACTTTTTGCATTGCGTTGTTCACGGTTAGTATCAAAGCAATAAAAGCGGCAATAGCAAACCCGGTGAAGAGCCTTCGCACAGAGTAGCTACGGCTCTCAAGAGAGTTTGAGAACAGAATGAAATTATGTGAGAATATCTAAACTTAAACCTGCTCCAAATTGGGCATGGTTGTTTGAAAAATAGGGAGGAGGTTTCTACTTCCTCCTTGACTGAAAAATAAGATCTGATTTATTTATAAAAAATGAATCGGTTTGATGAGAAAAGTTCTGAACGCACAAGTGAGTGACACAACAGGCGATGATTAAAGAGATAAAGCTAAGTACATACATATAAGAGCAACCATTCATGTAGAAACCTTTTCTTCACTGTTTTAATGAATTAATTTTAGTTCAATCAAAAAATCAAATTCATGAAATATTTTTTAATCCTGTTGATGTTATTTACTTCTTGCATAGCGCGTGCACAAAGTGATAAAGCTCCCACATTAAAATCTGTTTTGCTTGAACAACTTCACACAACACATGATAAAGAGGATTGGTTTGTGCCCGCAAACATTGCAATAGGAGGACTAACAGCGGAACAGGCAAACTGGAAAGACAGTACAGAAAATCATTCCATCGCTCAGCTTGCAACGCATCTTATTTTTTGGGATGAACAAGTACTTGCAAAATTCAAAGGAGATAAGGCCGCAACTTTTAGCGGCAATAACAAAGAAACCTTTTCACCTGTTGATGAAAATTCATGGAATGCAACTGTTAAAAGATTAGACAGTGTATTAACTGAAATAGAAAAAGCAGTAGAGGCTGCTGACGATGCTAAGCTGCAATCCTGGTATTCAACTATTGCGCATATTGGTACACACAATGCATATCACACCGGCCAGATAATTTATATAAGAAAAATGAAAGGATGGTGGGATGAAAAT
>Ga0157378_10003236_pt1 | contig 14493 bp, 13 predicted proteins | sample M65metaG_FD_115309 | JGI IMG/M metagenome (GOLD analysis project Ga0157378, IMG submission 115309) | Miscanthus rhizosphere microbial communities from Kellogg Biological Station, Michigan, USA - M6-5 metaG | ecosystem: Host-associated > Plants > Roots > Rhizosphere > Soil | place: USA: Michigan...
GGGTTAGCGTCGTCCGGAAGCACCGTGTGATCCGCCACCCGACGATCCGTGAAACGATCCACCTCCGCCTCCGCCACCACGAGGACCACTGCTCCCCATCGAACGCGCACTTGAAGGTGCGCTATAGCGCGCGCCGCCACCACCGCCACCACCACCACCGTACGACCGCTGCGAATACGAGGCTGAAGGCTGGCTGTAACTTCGTGCACCTGCGGAAGAGTAAGACCTCTCAGGCGCCGAGTAGGAACGGCTGGGTTGGCTGTAGGATCTGGCCGAGCCATACGATTCTCTGGAGCTCCCAGCGAAAGAACGGTAACCCTGTTCCCCGCGTGAAGGCTGGCTGGAGCCGTAATAGCTAGAGGCAGAACGAACCTGTCCCGTCGGACGAGGAACGTTCGTGCTCGCGCTCCCACCGTTCGGCCTGCCATTGCGTGGTCCAGCGTTGGGGTGTTCACTGCCCCGGCCTCCGCCGTTTTCGGTGGGCCGTGGAGTCGAACGTTCCATTCCCCGGCTGCTAGGGCCGCTCTGTGAAGGCATGGTGTGCACGGAGTCGTTGCCCCGTGGGTTTTCTGTCCGTTGCATCTCACTACGTTCACTGCGAACACCGGCGGTCGGACGCGGGATTGAGTTCGAGCGCATGGTTGGCGACTGGTTGTTTCCAGTCTCGCCGCGTTGTCCCTGGAAGCTGCGGTTCGGCTCCGACGCATTATTGGAAACGCGCGCCGAAGTAGCCGTGCCCGCCGCGTTCGCTCCAGGTGCAGTTACGCCAGGTCGGGGAACGAAGCGGCCGTTGTTGTTGGATTCTGCTGGGCCGCCTTGCCGATGATTGTCATTACGTCCGTTCATGGCGCCAACACGTTCGCTGCCACGAGCTTCGCTCGGGTTCGTTGCACCGGGGCGAGGAACGAAGCGACCGTTGTTGTGCGCGTCCGACTGGCCACCCTGCGGCCGGCCTTCCATACGATTGTTGACGGCGCTGCCGCGGCCGACATCAACGCGTTCGCTGCGTCCGGGCGATGTCATACGAGAAACCACAGGTCTCGAGAAGGAACGTTGTGGTGGCGCTGCGGCGGCGCGTCCAGCGTTGACACCGAGCCTGCTGGTTCGATCCGGAGTGAGATCGACGCGTCCGCCTAAGTGGGCGTTCTGAAAGTTACGCTCTGGAACATTCACCAGCGAGCGGCCTACGGGGCGTGACCCGACGATGACGTCACGTGAGACGGCTGTCCTGCCGCCAGCGTAACGCATGTTGGTATAACGGAAATTGTTGCCACCCCGGCCGTAGTAGTTGTAGACATTGGTGATTCGCGTGTTGCTGATGTTCACTCGACCGTAATATCCGCGGCTGTAGTGATACCAAGGATAGTAGGGTTCTCCCCAGCCTAACGGACACCAGCCGTATCCGTAGCCACCGCCGAAGCCGATGCCAACCCCCCAACCAGCACCGCCAAACCAAGTGACCAAGGCGGGAGCGTAAACCGGACGAATGTAGCGGGGGCCAGGAGCCCATCCCCAATATCCGCCATAATTGACCCACCGGCCGTAGTGAAATGGAGCATAACCCCAAGGTGCGTCGTCAACCCAAGTCCATCCCCAGGGACCGATATAGGCCCAATGTCCATAGCGATAAGGAGCCCATCCGACCGTAACCCGCGGCCTCCAGATGTGGCCGTAAGTAGGAACTTCCTCCCAGGTTCCGTACTCGTCGAGATCTTCATACCCAACGACTTCTGGGGCAACATACTGCGCCGAAACCGTACCCTCGCGCTTGTCGCGCACGCGGCACCAGTCATCGAAACCGTCGTAGCCAGGAGCGGCCGAGAATTCATGGGCGAGTGAGGTACCGCTATGAAAACGTGCCCGCTCGTGTTCTTTTACATGGACTGCCGGACCTTCGCCGGTTGCGTCGCCTTGTCCCTTGAAGACGGTGACCAAGCTGGCATCGCCATCGGGATCGACGTCGAAGCGGTATTCGCCAGACTTCTGCACGGTGAACGCCATGTTAGGCGTGTCGACTTCGTAGATTTCACCGTCATAGAGTTTGCGCACCCGCAAATTCAGCGTGCCCTGGTGCAACTGTACCTGCACGCTGTTGTCACCGACATTGGTCAAGGTCAGGCTGGATTCCGAATTCAGCCGCAGGATGCCGCTGCCGACGTTCAGTTCAGTGCGCGCGTTCTTGTCCGTCCAGATATTGTCAGCATTGGTTAACGGACGGTTCAATGCCCCCTCGACCCAGTCGCCGGTGCCGGCAGGTTGAACCGAAACTGATCCCTGAATGTATTGCAGGCGAGCCGCGCGTCCGGGAGGATCCTGACTTTGGTCCTGATTTTGAGCCTGATTCTGGTTTGGGCTTGGGCCTTGGTCCTGCGCCCGCAGCGCAGTGGCCGTGAATAGCGCTAAAAGCGATGTTGCCAGCAGAACTCGCCAAAATGACTTCATGGCACGATCTCCCTGAGATGGCCTGGTCGGCACATCTCTTAAGCAATGGCTTTAGGGTCGGCCTTGCTTAATACTTCTATAGCTAATAACCCCTGCGTCGAGACTAAGTTTCGCTGCCCTTTCAGTCTTCCTAATACGTTAGATGTAGCCGAGGGCGATGTGTCTATCTAATTGAATACAAGTTGTTTAGTGATTCGTGTTTGGTACTCGAGAGGGCTGGGACAGGCGAATAAGGGCGGCAAGACAGCCCGCGAAGGCCATCGCGGCGGCTACCACCAGCAGACCACCCTTAAACCCGCCCGTGCTGAGCCGGACCTTGCCAATGACGTAAGGGCCGAAAAATCCGCCAAGATTGCCGATGGAATTAATCAGTGCAATTCCGGCTGCGGCGCCGCTGCCTGAGAGGAGGGTGGTTGGCATCGACCAGAACGGACCCATCATGGAAAACTCGGCCAGAACGGCGAGGCTAATGGCTGCAATCATGGGTACGACGGATCCGGAATAAGCAGCGCCCAAAAGAGCGGCCGAACCGATGAACGCAAGAATGGCGGCGTGCCAGCGTCGTTCACCGGTGCGGTCCGAGTGGTATCCCACAATCACCATGGAGATTGCCGCGGCCACGTATGGGATTGCCGACAGCAAACCGATCACGACGCTGCTAACTCCCGAGAGGCTGTGGATTACTGTTGGGAGCCAGAGGCTGATTCCGTAGGTGCAGGTGTTCATCCCGAAATACATGAACGTGAGCATCCAAATCCGTCCACTCAGCAGGGCCCTGGATGCAGTGGAATAACCGGTTACCGAAGTCGCGCGCCGCTCCCGTTCCAGCGTGTCCATGAGCCACTCCCGCTGGTCCGCGGGCAGCCATTGGGCATCGATGGGAGAATCGGTGAGATAGAAGACCACGACAGCTCCCAGAAGGATCGCAGGTAGCCCTTCCATCAAGAACAACCATTGCCACCCGGAGAGTCCCCCGCGACTGTGGAGGGTCAGGAGTGCGCCTGAAATAGGTCCGCCCACTACTCCAGCCAATGGCGCGGCGGTCATGAACCACGCCACCGTTCGGGCGCGCGCTTCGGCAGGGAACCAGTTTCTGAGATACAAAATCACTCCGGGAAAGAAGCCGGCTTCGGCGAGTCCGAGGGTGAAACGAAGGGCATAGAAGCTCTTCGGGGTAGTGACGAAAATCATGCAGCAGGAGACAACTCCCCAGATAACCATCAACAGGCAGATCCAGCGCCGCGCGCCCACGCGGTTGAGGATGAGGTTGCTGGGCAACTGGAAGCAGAAGTATCCCGCAAAGAATACGCCCGCCCCAAAGCCGTAAACTGCATCATTGAAATGCAGTTGCTGCTGCATTTGGAGTGCCGCGAAGCCTACGTTGATCCGGTCCAGGTAGGCGACGATGTAGAGCACGAAAAGGAAAGGCACAATACGGCGGGTAAGCCGGGAGATAACGAGCGAGCCGATGTCAGGAGAGGCGGCGAGGGAATTCGTAGGGACCATAACAAGTGTGCCGAAACGATCTTCTCCGCAAGGATTCATCCGGCGATGAGAAACCTTACAGGAGAGGCGGCCATGTAGCAACCGGAAGTAAGGAAACTACAGCTTGGTAAGAAATTCGGTGATCTCAGGTTGCGACCAGTCGACGGCGCCGATGAATTTACGGCGCATGACACCATTGCGGTCGATGATATAGGTCTCGGGAAACTTGAAGGTCCCGTAAAGATTATTGCTTTGCTGTTTTTCATCGCGGACGGTGAGCAAACTTATGTTGTGATCGTGGAGAAATCGCCGATATGCCCCAGCGTCTGTGTCGACACTGACAGCCAGCACAGTCACACCACGATCTTTGAGCCGCTGTTGAAGTTGCATTAACGAGGGCATCTCTTCAATGCAGGGCATGCACCAGGTTGCCCAGAAATTGAGCACAACAATCTCGCCGCGAAACTGGTTCAGTGCGAGCTTGCGGTCGGAGTCTTGTACGTTGAAGTCGGGGGCAACGGTTCCGATTCGAGGGGGCTTGGAGCCTGTGTCGCAAGCCGACAGCAGTAGAGTCAGCGCAGCTATAAGAAAACTCGCCCGTCGCACCCATTTATAATACCTAATTCGGCCCATGTCAGTGGAAAGCGCAATCCCGGTTGCTTTGCAAGCGTCCGTGATTGTTCCCGCGCGCAATGAAGAGGCCTGCATTGCCGCCTGCCTCCGATCGTTAACTGAGCAGGCCGGAGTCAACTTCGAAATTATCGTAGTCGACGATGCCTCAACCGACCGTACCCCGGAAATTGCCAAATCCTTCCCGCAGGTTAGGGTGGTCCAGCCCCCAGCCTTAGCGCCCGGATGGAGCGGGAAGGTAAATGCCGTTGAGGCTGGGGCTGCACAGGCTCGGGGGGCGTGGCTGCTTTTTACTGACGCGGATACAGTTCATCTTCCGGGTTCATTAGCCCGCGCCATTACTGAAGCAGAGAAAAGGCAAGCAGCTTTGCTTTCCTATTCCCCGGAGCAGGAAGTTCGCAGTTTTTGGGAGAAGGCGGTTATGCCGGTTGTGTTTGCTGAACTGGCATCAAGTTTCAGACCGGTGGAAGTCAGCAATCCGAGGTCCGCCGTCGCAGCAGCGAACGGGCAGTACCTCTTGATATCCCGCGAGGCCTATGCGGCAGTCGGCGGATTTGCATCGGTTGCCACGACGTTGCTCGAAGATGTCGCCATGGCGCGAGCAGTGAAGGCCTCGGGACGCAAGACCTTCTTTCGCTACGGGCCGGACGCTGTGCGTACCCGAATGTATCGCAATTTCGTCGAGCTGCGAGATGGCTGGACCAAGAACCTTGTGTTGCTTTTTCCCTCCACTAACCGGCTAGCGGCATTGCGATTGATGGAATTTGTCCTCATCGTCGGGTGCGCCACGTTGGCCGTGGTTGGGGCGGCCAAGGAAAGAGCTCATACCGGGATAGTAGCGGCCGGCGTTGGCGCAGTGATTTATGTTTTGTTTGTGATGCGGATTCGTAAAGCGCACTTTCGCTGGGATGCAAACCTGTTTTCGCTTCTTGGGCTGCCAGTTTTTGCGTATCTTTTGCTGCGCTCGCGACTCTTTCACGGCAGAGGCAAGGTAAGCTGGAAAGGGCGCCTTTACGATGGAGAGGCCTCGCAGGTAGACAATCGCACTTTCCAGAAGGCTGCGAAGACCGAGATCACTCCAGCAGCCCCTTTGCCACCCTTATGATTTATCTCACGCGCAAAGCCGAATTCGCCGCTTCCCACTACTACCACAACCCGGAGTTCACACCCGAGGAGAACCAGCGTGTCTTCGGCAAGTGCAACAACCCGAACGGGCACGGCCACAACTACACACTGGAAGTAACGGTGAAGGGAGAGATCGATCCGCGATCTGGGTTCGTGGTCGATCTCAAGCAACTCAAGGGCGTGCTGACCCGCGAAGTTTTGGATGCTATGGACCATCGCTTCTTGAATCGAGAGGTACCCGAGTTTGCCAACCAGATACCGACTACCGAACACCTGGCGATTGCCATATGGCAACGGTTGGAACCCAAATTGAAAGCGGCGCAACTGCATCGGGTGCGAGTGTATGAAACGCCGGATTTGTTCGTGGATTTTTACGGAGAGGCATGAAGGCATATCTCACTCGGCGCTACATGTTTTCGGCCTCGCACCGCCTGCACAATGAGGCCATGTCTGCGCAGGAGAACCTCGATACTTATGGCAAGTGCAACAACCCGCATGGCCACGGGCACAATTACATGCTCGAAGTGACAGTCAGCGGGCAGGTCGATCCATCGACAGGAATGGTTTGTAACTTGGCCGATCTGGACGGGTTCGTGCATCGAGACATCCTTGAACGGGTCGACATCCAGAACCTCAACACGTTGCCGGAGTTTCAAAGCGAAGTTCCAACTACTGAAAATCTTTGCACTGTCCTCCACGAAATTTTGCAGCGTGGGTTCACCGAGGCACATCTTGAGAAGGTGAGATTGGAAGAGACGATGATGAATTCGTTCGAGTACACGGGCGGCAACGAAAGGATTTGGTGATGGCGCAGATCGTAGAAACCCCGACTTTAACCAGTGCGAGCTTTGAAGAGTTAGTCCGCGAAATGATCGTGCGGCTTGGAGAAGACCCATCCCGAGAAGGACTGGTGCGGACTCCGGAGCGTTTTCACAAAGCGTACGAATACCTAACGCGCGGCTACAAGCAGGATCCTGAAACGCTTTTAAAGGATGCCCTCTTCACGGTGAACTACGACGAGATGGTTATCGTCAAAGATATTGAGATGTACAGCCTGTGTGAGCATCACATGCTCCCGTTTATCGGTAAGGTCCACGTTGCCTATATCCCGAACGGCAAGGTAGTGGGGTTAAGCAAGATTCCGCGGCTGGTGGAACTATTCTCGCGGCGGTTGCAGATTCAGGAAAGGCTCACGACCCAAATTGCGGAAACTATACAAAACGCGATCCACCCGCAGGGCGTCGGCGTAGTCATCGAGGCTCGCCACCTTTGCATGATGATGCGCGGCGTTGAGAAGCAGCATTCTGCGGCAGTGACTTCGGCAATGTTGGGATGCTTCCGCGAGGAGCAGGAGACGCGCACCGAATTCTTGTCGCTGATTCGAAGCCGCCCCAACGGGGTCTAGCGCCCCCAAAATGTCATCCCTTGGGGAATGACGGTTGAGTGGTGCGCTGGAACATTCGTGGGGGGATTATTTTTTTCGCTGAACTAGGTAATCAGCCAGCGCCCCCATGGTTTCGGCTCGAGTCCCGAAACCCTCGAGGGCGGCGGAGGCCGTCATGATAAGCTTGTCGGCTTTCTTCCGCGACTCTTCTATTCCAAACAACGCGGGGTAGGTAGATTTCTCGGCAGCAGTGTCTTTGCCCGCGGTCTTTCCTAGCTGTTCTGAGGTTTGAGTTACGTCGAGAATATCGTCAACTATTTGGAACGCGAGTCCGATGGATTGCCCGAAGGACCGCAGCTTTTCAACTTCACCATCTTCCGCACCTGCGAAGAGGCCTCCGGTTACCACACTGGCCGTGATGAGCGCGGCGGTCTTCGAGCGGTGAATGTATTCCAGCGTGTCGGCATCCGGTTTGCTGTGCTCGGCCTCGAGGTCCACGACCTGTCCGCCTATCATTCCATCGACGGTTCCGGTGGCACGAGCGACTTCCTCGATGATGCGGACTCGATCCTCAGCAGGACATTTTAAGCGAGCCAGAATTTCGTAGGCCTGCGTCTGCAGCGCATCGCCCGCCAAGATCGCCATGGCGTCGCCAAAGACTTTGTGGCAGGTGGGACGTCCGCGGCGGAGATCGTCGTTGTCGAGCGCAGGCAGGTCGTCGTGAATCAATGAGTAGGTGTGAAGCATTTCCAACGCTGCACCAAGATCGGCGACACCATCCGCTAGCGACCCGGCGATCATCCTCGCAGCTTCCATGCAGAGAATCGGCCGCAAACGTTTGCCACCCGCGAAAACGCTGTGGCGCATAGCCTTATGAATCGAGGCGGGCCGCTGGGTGGAAGCCGGCAGCAGGCGTTCCAGAGCGGCGTCGGTTGACGCCTGTCCCTGTGCCAGCGTGTCTTTCAGAGGCAGCATTAAGGCTGAGTATAACAAGCAAGACTAACGCTTGCGGGCAGCGGCGATAGCATTGCGAACGTGACCCGATGTTTTTTTCAGGGCACCTTCCGCCACTTTGAGCTTTACTCCGGCTTGCAGCATGACCATTGCCACTGGAACGCGGTTGCTGGAATCCTGCAATGCTTTTGCCGCGGCTTCTCGATCGACATTGGCGGCTCGCTGCAGAATGGTGATCCCGCGCTCGACGAGTTTTTCGTTCTTCATGTGGACGTTGACCATTAGGTTTCCATAGACATAACCCAGACGGGTCATGGCGCCTGTAGAAAGCATGTTGAGCACCAATTTTTGCGCCGTGCCGGCCTTCATGCGAGTCGAGCCTGAAACCACCTCGGGGCCAACCTCGGTGACGATGGCGAAATGAGCTGCTTCCTCCAGCGGGGAACCTGGATTGCAGACCACGGCAATGGTCTTTGAGCCGTGGCGCCGTGCTTCTTCAATCGCGGCGATGGTGAAGGGTGTGCGCCCACTAGCGGCGATTCCAACTACAACGTCGTCTTTGTCCGGCTTCCGATCCGCGATTGCGCCGGCGCCCAGTTCCGCCGAGTCTTCACTTGCTTCAGTGGCGGACCAGAGCGCCCGGGTTCCACCGGCAATCACGAACTGCACAGTCTCAGGATCAGTGTTAAAAGTCGGCGGGCATTCTGAAGCATCGAGCGCAGCCATGCGGCCACTCGTACCCGCACCAACGTATATCAAACGTCCTCCGCGTTTTAGGGCAGCAGCAATCTCATCGATGGCACGCGACACCTGGGGTAGGGCTTTCTTCACCGCCCCGGCGACCTTGGCGTCTTCCGCGTTGATGATGCGAGCCAGTTCGAGCGAGGGCTTCTGGTCCAGATTGGCGGCCGCGTGGTTGGTTTGTTCGGTCAGAAGCCTGCTGAGTTCTTTCTTACCTTTTGATTTCAACCGTTCTTCTCCAGAGCTTCTACGACGGCATCATGAAATTGTGGACGGACCTGTCGAATGGATTGGTTGGAGCAGTCCGGCCAGATGCGATTTGTGAGCAGGATAATCGAAAGCTGGCGTTCGGGATCGATCCAGATCGAAGTGCCGGTGTATCCGAGATGGCCAAAAGCATGATCGGAAAGATACCTGCCCGACTGGGATGGCGCTGAAGGCGTATCCCAGCCCAAAGCGCGTGAGGTGTTTTTCGGGGCCGACTCCCGACGGGTGAAGACCACGATGGTTTCTGGGCGCAGAATAGGCGCACCGCCAGTCAACATTACGTTTGCAAACGTTGCCAGGTCTTCCACGGTTGAAAATACCCCGGCATGGCCTGCGACTCCACCAAGAATGCCGGCATTCTCGTCTTGCACCTCACCTTGAATGATTCGGTGGCGAAACGACTGGTCATCAACGGTAGGCACGATCGAATCGCGCCATGAGGCGGGCGGATTGAAAGCCGTTTCCGACATTCCCAGTGGTCCAAAAACCTCACGCTGCGCAAAGCGGTCGAGGCTCTCTTCTACAAGACGTTCCAGAACCGTACCCAGAATGATGAATCCGATGTCACTGTATTCAGCTTTGACGCCCGGTTCGCTGATCAACGGGGTTGTAAACGCTTGCGACAGTAACTCATCTCGCGTCCTGCATCGTTGGAATAGCTTTTCGTATGCGGGCAGCCCTGATGAATGCGCCAGCAACATGCGGAGTGTAACTTCACGACGGCGGGAATCGTCAGCGATGAACTCCGGCACGATGGCGGTGACGGGCATGTCGAGGTCTAGCAGTCCGCGTTGGTACAGCAGCATAGCCATGCTGGTGGTGGCCACAACTTTTGAGACCGAGGCGATGTCGAAAATACTTGCCGGGATAACAGCGGTCGATTCGGGATCATAAGTAAACTGCCCTAACGCTTTCAATGCAACCAGTTTTCCGTGATACGTCACGGCACTGGTAGCGCCGGGAAAGGCACGGCTTGAGATGGCATTCTGTAGAACGGTGAAAGCTCGGCTAAAGCGCATGTCCTGCTCGACCCATGCGGGAAGAGGTGAATGCGGCGTAGTTGCGGGGATAGCTTTCACGGGAGCAGCTTGATCGGGTTATAGCAACTGTGAGGGTTAAAGACAACTAGCCTAAGTCCATCTCGCGGTACCCCCTTACTTGAGTTTCTTGAGCAATTCGGCTGCGGTTGTTAGAGTCGGAGCATCCCCTATGAATCAAATCCTGCGGCTACATGCATGCATCACCCTGCTGCTGGTAATACCGGTTTGTCATTCCCGTGCGTTCTCAAGCGCCGCATCCGATCCTGCTGCAAATTCGCCGCATCTGGCGGGCATAGACTCGATCGTCACGAACGCGATTCAGGACCAACAGGTTCCGGGAGCAGTGGTGCTGGTATGGCACGATGGCCGGGTTCTATACCGCAGAGCTTTTGGACATCGTTCGCTCGAGCCTCGCCGCGAACTCATGACGGCGGGCACCATTTTCGATGTGGCATCACTGACCAAGGTAATCGCGACGACCACGGCCGTCATGCAACTGGTGCAGAAAGGGGACGTAAGGCTGAACGATCCGGTGGCGAAATATCTCCCCGAGTTCTCGGACAGCGATAAGAGCGAGATTACGGTACGCGAACTGCTGACTCACCACTCAGGTCTCCGCGAAGACCTCGATCTGACCACGCAATGGCGGGGACGTGACGTCGCACTGAAAATGGTTGGGGCGGAGAAGCCGATCTTTCCACCGGGGTCGCGATTCCTTTACAGCGACATCAATTTCATTTCACTGGGCGCACTGGTTGAAAAAGTTTCGGGAGCGCCGCTTGATCAATATTGTCTAAAGCATGTCTTCCGGCCGTTGGGGATGTTGCACACCCGCTTTTTGCCGTCGCCGGCATGGCTTCCTAAAATCGCACCCACGCAGTACGACGAAAACAACCGCATGCTGCGGGGAATTGTCCACGACCCGACGGCCCGCCGGATGGGTGGAGTGGCAGGCCATGCGGGACTCTTCTCAACCGCGGATGATCTCTCTACGTTCGCCCAAGCGTTGCTGAAGGGGAGTTCGGTGCTCTCTCCGCTGACCGTCGAAAAGATGACGACGCCACAGCAGCCGCCGACCTCGCAGGTGTTACGCGGATTGGGTTGGGATATCGACTCACCCTTTTCCAGCAATCGAGGCGATCTACTGCCAGTCGGCTCGTATGGTCACACCGGCTTTACCGGGACCTCGTTATGGATCGATCCAGTGACCCGCACGGTCATAATAATTCTGGCGAATGGGGTTCACCCCCGCGGTAAGGGGACAGCAGTTCCTTTGCGCTCGAAAATCGCCACCGCGGTTGCTGCCGAGTTAGGTCTCGAGCCAAGTGAAAATGAGAAGCTGAGGTGGCAGAGCCTCACTGGCTACAATGAGGCTCAGACAACAGCCCGGCGAGTGGCCAACAGAAATGGCGACGTCAAGACCGGAATCGACGTGCTCGAGGCGCACAATTTTGATGTTGTTTCAGGAACCGATGCGACGAAGAAAAAAATTGGCCTGCTTACAAACCAGACCGGCGTCGACCGGCAGGGCCGACGTACGATTGACGTCCTGGCAAAAGCTCCCGGCGTGTCGCTCGAGGCCATTTTTAGTCCGGAGCACGGTGTCACCGGAACGCTCGACACCACCGACATCTCCAACTCAAAGGACGCCGCCACCGGCATACCAGTGTACAGCGTCTATGGAGCTACCAAAGCAGCGCGCCGGCCGCCGCTCGATGTACTCAAGAATCTGGACGCGGTTGTCATCGATATTCAAGACGCGGGGACGCGTTTCTACACCTACGAAGCCACTCTGGGATATTTTCTGGAAGCTGCAGGCACTACCGGAACGGAAGTCATCGTGCTCGATCGGCCAAGTCCGATCACGGGATCGTTTGTACAGGGGCCGGTTTCAGACATTGGGCTCGACAGCTTTGTGAATTATTTCCCCGTTCCGCCGCGCCATGGAATGACCATGGGAGAGCTTGCGCGGATGTACAACGGCGAGCGCAAGCTGAATTCGCGGCTGCAGATAGTTCCTCTCGAAGGCTGGCTTCGTGGCGATTGGTTTGATGCCACAGGGTTGGCATGGATCAATCCGTCTCCAAATCTCAGGAGCCTCAATCAGGCCACGCTCTATCCCGGTGTGGGATTGATTGAGGGCACCAATGTTTCTGTGGGACGTGGGACCGACTCTCCATTTGAGTTGCTGGGCGCTCCCTGGATCAAGGGCAGGGAGCTGGCGCAATACTTGAATGCCAGAAACATCTCCGGGGTCCGCTTTGTCTCTACCAGCTTCACCCCTACAACCAGCAACTATGCGGGCCAACGGTGCGAAGGAGTCAACATGGTAGTCACCGAGCGTAACGCCTTGGATTCCCCGGAATTGGGTATCGAACTAGCCTCCGCAATGCGCAAACTCTACCCTGAGCAATGGCACATGGAACGTCTGATTGAGCTAGTGGTCAATCAGTCGGTTTACGACGCCATCGCGCGGGGTGAGGATCCTCGCCGTATCGCGCAAGATTGGCAGCCCCGCTTGGATGAGTTCGAGCAGCTGCGGCAGAAGTATCTGATCTACAAGTAGGCACGAGTCGGGTGTTTTTCGTCCAACTAACCGGCCCTGACCCGGCATCGTACCTCTATTGACCAGCCGCCTTGCCTCAGGCTAAATGTCTCTGGGTCAGATTAAGAGGAATCACGATGCAGACCTTCGGGCTCTTGGTCCTACTTTGCTCTTTGGCGGTGGCGCAGGCGCCTCCAGAGCTCTCCAAGACTGCTCCTTCGACGGAGCTGACCATACCGGCGGGAACCAAGGTTCCCGTGGCTTTAAAACATGCGATCTCGACCAAAGGTGCCCGCGAAGGCGATCCAATCTATGCCGAAACGACGTTTCCCGTAGTGGTGAATGATCGCGTGCTCATTCCGGCAAACACATTTGTCCAAGGACGAATTAGTAACATCAAGCGTCCGGGAAGAATTAAGGGACGCGCGGAAGTTTTGATTCACTTCACCACAATGATCTATCCCAGCGGCTACACGGTTTTGTTGCCGGGGGCGATCGAAAACGTCCCCGGTGCCGAAAACACCAATATGAAGGGCGAGGAAGGCACGATCCAGCAGAGTGGAAGCAAAGCCAAAGACGTCGGAACGGTAGCGAGCACGGCATCCACCGGCGCTGTGATTGGGGGACTAAGCCAGGGCGGAAAAGGAGCATTGATTGGGGCGGCAGCAGGTGGCGTGGTGGGAACCGCCATCGCCTTGCTCACCCGTGGCAACGACGTACGGCTGGAATCAGGAACGACGTTAGAAATGGTGATACAACGGTCGATTCCTGTCGATTCAAGCCGTGTACCGTCCACTACCCGATAGTCATTTCAGATTGAATAGCGCATTTACGTGAGCAGTCACGTTTAGCGTCTGCGGTGTGAATTCCTCGGTCGGAGCAGGCGCTGACGCGGCCATCGTCTTGAACTGTGCGCCCATAGGCCGGATCATCGGAATATTTTCGAACGTATCGACCGAAGCGTACGACAGCTCTCCCAAAGTTCTTCCTGACGCCTTGGCCACAGCTTCCGCCGACTGCCGGGCACGCCGGTAGGCATCTTCCACGGCCTTCGTCTTCGCACTGTCCATTTCTTCGAGCGTGTATCCGAGCGATTGCGTGTCGCTCACGCTGGCGTCTGCCAGGGCCTGCAGGATTGGAGGAATTTTGCCAAAATCTTTGAGCTTTACCGATACGCTGGCGCTCACTCTGTAACCCGCTAATTTCCGCTTGGGCGTCTTGTAGTCATACACCGGCTGAAGCGAAAATGAACCGATCTGTGCAGTCTTAGGGTCGATGCTATTGGCGCGAAGAATCTGACGCACCTGCTCCGCCTGCTGCGAGGCGCGGTCGTAGGCAGTGTGGGAATTCTCATCCTGTACCGAAATGTTGAAGTCGACCACAGCCGTGTCAGGGGCAGCCTCGAACTTGCCGTCGGCGCCTGCAGAAATGCTATTCGGCGGAAGCGTAGGACGATCCTGCGCCATTGCAATAAGCCCGCTCCATACCAGAGCCGAAACAAGAAGAAGTCTTGTCATCCGGAAATTGTATACCGCTGCATCTCGTGGAGGTGGAGGAGGTTAAATTCCCAAGCCTTTGGCAACCGGGGGATAGGCGAAGCGATAAACCTGGCTGTCGATTTGCTTCCGCAGGTTTTCCCAAAGGTTGTCAGGCATGGAAACAAAGACCTGCACAACTTCGGGATCGAACTGCCGACCTGACCACTTTTGAATCTCAGCTTTTGCGGCGCCTACAGTCTGGGCGGGCCGATAGGGACGGTCAGAGGTGATGGCATCCAGGGTGTCGGCAACCGCGAAGATTCTTGCGCCCAAGGGAATCTCATCACCCTTCAGACCCCGGGGATAACCGGTTCCGTCGAATTTCTCCTGATGGGAATAGAC
>Ga0157378_10003238_pt1 | contig 14490 bp, 12 predicted proteins | sample M65metaG_FD_115309 | JGI IMG/M metagenome (GOLD analysis project Ga0157378, IMG submission 115309) | Miscanthus rhizosphere microbial communities from Kellogg Biological Station, Michigan, USA - M6-5 metaG | ecosystem: Host-associated > Plants > Roots > Rhizosphere > Soil | place: USA: Michigan...
CGCACGTCAACTTCAAAGTCGCGAAGGCCAAGGAGTTTCCCGGCAAGGACTACGACTTGATTACCGTATTTGATTGTCTCCACGACATGGGTGATCCGGTGGGCGCCGCAACCCATATACGCAAGGCACTAAGCCTGGATGGTACATGGATGATCGTCGAACCGTTTGCCAACGATGATCTGAAGGACAACCTAAATCCGGTGGGCCGCGTGTACTACTCTTTTTCAACTTTGTTGTGCACGCCATGTTCGCGTTCGCAGGAAGTCGCGCTGTGCCTGGGCGCGCAGTCCGGCGAAAAGCGGATTCGCGAGGTGGCCACCGCAGCCGGCTTCAGCCGTTTCCGGCGAGCTGCGGAAACACCGTTCAACGTCGTCTACGAAGCTCGTCCATGAGCCGTTCAACTGAAGGAATTCCACCCGGCTTTTGAATCCGGACCGGCACGCCAGCACGATTGCGCTAAGTAATCTCGCCATACAGTAAGAGTCAGCAGGAAAACAGGAATCGCGCAGAAGGCAGATGCTTTCTGCGCGCTTCGCAGTTACGATCGATTGGCAGTACGCTCGACATTCGGCCCGAGTGACGGGCAAACAAGAGGCAACCAAATTACTTCTTGTTTGCCGAAGAGTGCGATGGAAGGAAGTGCTGGCCGCCTGAATGAGTTGAGCAACTTCTTCCTGGCTGAGGATCGCTGGAAGGCGATGGTCCTTTCGGATGGGGAGTCTCGGCGACGCTCCAAGCCCTTCTTAGAGTCTTGGTGTAGAAGAACCGCAGGGCCGCCTAGCCGCCCAGCGCTGGACGGAAACAATGCCGTTATAATCAGCGGAAGGTCAAACGTATGCACAATGCCCAAACTGTGACTCAGAGAGCTCGGCCACCGCTCGCCGGCATTATTTGGGGTGTCGTCCTGAACGCGGTGGTTCCCGTCGTCTTCTATAAGCTGTCCAAGCACTACTATTCCGCTTCTGAGTTCAATGCTCTCGTGATTGCCGCCACCTTCCCACTCGGCAAGAGCGCGTTTGAGCTATTGATTCATCGGAGTTTCGACCCGATTTCGATCGTAGTCCTGTTGGGCATCATCACCGACGCGGTGGCCATCCTATTCGGCGGCAGCCCGCGCCTCTTACTCATACGCGAGTCCTTGTTCACCGGTGCCTTTGGCGTGGCATGTTTTTTCTCCCTACTCCTGCCGCGGCCAATGATGTTTTATTTCGGCCGCTACTTCTTCGCGGGGATGGACGAGGAACGGCAGGCCCGATTCAATGCTTCTTGGCGGTTGTCCGAAGTGCGGTTTTGCCATCGCCTCATCACCACAGTTTGGGGATGCGTCTTCTTGGGCGAGCTACTGATCAGGATTGTTTTGATCTACGCGCTGTCAGCCGCGCTGGTGCTGATTATCTCTCCGATTATGCTCGGCACCCTGACGATCGTCACCATGATCTGGGCTTTCAGTTACGGCCACCGAGTCCGTCTGCGTGCTTTGTCACAGCTCACGCAGACCGCTACTGGTTCCACTGCGTAGGTTACAAAGAAGTTGAATAGATAGCAGGTAGCTACGTGCAATTCCAAGAGATTTCGGTCGGATCATGGGCAACTCTGATGTAACGCGATTAGGTAAGAGTTGCCGACTATTCGGGAGTTATCGGAATTGCGTCTCCGCGTCGCACTCGTTACATCTGTACCGGAGTCGGCGTTTGATCCCTCCATGGACGCTACGTCGGCCGAGTTGTGCGGCCAAAGCGGCGCCAACTGTGATGCTGTTTATTCGTCAAAGCCACCAGGATTGTAGGACAAGCAGTGGGGTCAAGAACGCTTCACCGATAGGGCTTCTGGAAGGGACGACTACAGCGCCTGGAAAAGGGATAGATGAAACGCGACATGCGATTTGCGATTCGAATGCTGTTGAAGCAACCCGGCTTTAGCCTGATTGCGGTATTGACGCTGGCGCTGGGAATCGGGGCGACATCGGCAGTGTTCAGCTTGATTCAGGGCGTGCTTTTGACGCCACCACCCTACAAAGAGCCGCAGCAGCTCGTGCTGGTGCAAACCGCGCGAACCGACGGGCAAAAACAGGAAAACCCTCGCGCCTGGCCCTCCCAACAATGGATGGAATGGCAAAAGGAAGCAAGATCTTTTGAAGGAATTGCCGGCTACGGCTGGCAGTTCAACTTCCTGATCCGCAATGAGGGAAGCCAATCGATTCAAGGAATGGAAGTGACGAAGGATTATCTGCGGGTGATGGGATTGCATCCCGCGGTGGGGCGTGGCTTTGAGGACCAGGATTTCGGACAAGGACCGGTGAGGGTGATTCTGCTGGGGTATGAGTTCTGGCTGCGGACGTTCAACGGTGATCCACAAATCATCGGGAAAACTGTGCGCATCAGCAGGTGGGACGTGGCGCCGACGGTGGTTGGCGTGATGCAGCCGGGAGTGAGGTTTCTGCCGTCGCCGGGGGCAGCCAAAGAGCCGAATTACAACGTGAACGCGCTGGTGGACTTCTGGAGTCCTGCGGAGCCCGACCCGAAGTATGGGAAGGACCCGGATTGGAATCTCGTGGCGCGACTAAACGATCGCGTGACGCCGCAGCGCGGACAAGGCGAGCTGGCGGTGCTGGCGGCGAGAGAGGCGCAATCGGAAAAACAGTTCGAAGGCTTCGTGCCTCAACTGCAATCGCTGAAAGATGAAATGAATCAAGACGGCAGAAGGATCTTGTTGCCGCTGCTTGGCGCGGCTGCGCTCGTGCTGTTGATCAGCTGCGGTAATGCCGCAGCCTTGCTGTTAGTGCGCGGCCTGCAGCGGCAGCAGGAGTATGCGGTGCGGAGCGCGATGGGCATGGGACGCATTGCTCTTTTGCGGGAGGTTTCGGCCGAGAGTTTGCTATTCGCGCTGCTGGGAGGAGTATTCGGAATGGGGCTGGCGTTTGGCGCTGTGAAGCTGTTCAAGGTGATCGCGGGACATGCAATTCCGCGGCTCGAAGATGTGACGGCTGGGTGGGCGGTGCTGGCCTGGGGATTGGGTGCAGCGGTGGTGGCGTCGATGTTTGCGGGCGTTTTTCCGGCGCTGCGGGCATTTCGGCTCGATCCGATGGAAGTGCTGAAGAACGCTGGGCCCAAAGGAACGGCGGGACTTGGAGAACGACGACTTCTGCGCGGAGTCACGATGTCACAAACGGCGCTGACTCTGGCACTGCTTGTAGCGGCCGGGCTGCTGATTCGGACGATGATCAATATTGCGAAAGTCCCGTCGGGCTACAATACGGGACACATCTTGACAATGAGTGTTACGGAAGTGCGGAGCTATTCCGAGTGGGCCAATTTTCACCGGCACGCTTTGGAACGGGTTTCGGCGATTCCTGGCGTGCGATACGCAGCTTTCGCGTGGGGAGTGCCGCTTACCGGCAACAATTGGCCGGCGACAATGGAAATCGAAGGACAGCCTCCACCAACCAAGGAGAGCGAGAAGACAGCGCTGCCACTGCGCGCAGTCACGGAGGACTATTTCAAGCTGATGGGCGTGGGAATGCTCGGTGGGCGGGAGTTTCGTTCGAGCGATGAAGGCAAGACGCCAAACGTAGCCATCGTCAACCAGGCATTTGCGGATCGCTACTTTCCGCATGCCAATGCAATCGGACGGAAGTTTTGGCTGAACGGCCGCGACAAGCCAGCTACGGAAATCGTCGGCGAGGTCTCGAATGGCCGAACAGATGATTTGACGCAGGCGGCGGCGCCCGAGATTTACCTGTCGTTGTGGCAGGCGACGGCGTTTTCGAAACATCTCGTGATTCGCACGACGGCGGACCCGCGCGCGGTCCTGGTTGCGGTGGAACGGGAGTTGCGGGCCGTCGATCCCACCGCCGCAATCGAACACCCGAAGACTCTGCAGCAGATTCGCGATGATTCGCTGGCGTCGCGAGCGTTCGCGATGCAGCTGCTCGTTGGGTTTTCGGTTGTGGGCAGCGTGCTGACGCTGGTTGGAATTTACGGCGTACTCTCGCTTTCGGTGGCCTCTAGGCGACGTGAGCTGGCGATTCGCAGCGCGGTTGGTGCTCAACAAAAGGATATTCGGAACCTAATTTTTGGCGAGGGATTTCAATTGATTGCGAGCGGAGTACTCGCGGGACTGGCGCTGGCGATTGTTTTGTCGCGTGTGCTGAGGACTTTTCTGTTTGAGGTGCAGCCTGGCGATCCGACGACGCTGATCGTTGTGGGAGCGTTGTTCGTTGGAGTAGCGCTGCTGGCATGTTGGGTGCCTGTGCGACGTGCCGCGAAAGTCTGCCCGCTAGAGGCGTTACGTTACGAATGAATTGCGCCGTGGTGGAAAGACCAGACCAGCGCATAAGGAGAGCGTATCGTGCATTTGTAGCGAGGCTCCCCGTCCTGATACGAGACTTAAAGACCACGAATTCGATCTTGAAGGGCACGCGGGCAAGGGACGTTCTGACTTATGCCCATAAGTCTTAGTGCAAGTCCGGTTCTGGGAAGTTACCAGATTACGGACAACCCTGAAGTAATCCCAAGGTAAGGGTTGCCAACCATCCGGGAGTTGTTCGATTCGGTCAACACTGCCGCGCCACTAGGAATGCGCGTGTGATGGGTTGCCCAAAGTGCTCGCCACAGTTAGTTGGCAGATCGGCAGTAAGCTAAGCAAGCTTCTTAATTGAAATGTGGGTGTGGGCGTTGAGGTTTTCTGGAAACCTGGAGTTCGCCCTGCGTGACCGTTGAGATGAACGCCCCACTTGAAACTGAGTTGAAGTGTCCCATACCGGGCAGTCAGGTGTATATTACCGCTCAGCCAGAATTGGATTCTGGTTCAGATGAGGTGAGGCCATGGCACACACTGCTCCTTACCCTGTCTCAACCGCTTCGCAAAGTGGTGCTTTGGCTCGACGAGCTGCTGTTGTGCCGTGGTACGTCTGGTGTGCGGCCATCGCCGTCACGTCGACTACTGTCGGCCTCTATTGGGACATTTCCTGGCACACCTCCATCGGCCGGGATACTTTCTGGACTCCCGCGCATCTCTGCATTCATTTTGGAGCAATCCTCGCAGGGCTTTCCAGCGTGTATCTGATTCTCAAGACCACGTTTGGAAAAAATCGAGCCTGGCAGGAATTCTCTATTCGGATCTGGGGGTTTTACGGGCCACTTGGAGCGTTCGTTGCACTCTGGGGCGGGCTCACCATGCTTACCTCGGCTCCTTTTGACGACTGGTGGCACAACGCCTTCGGCTTGGACGTTCAGATCCTCAGCCCGCCGCACGTGGTGCTCATACTAGGGATTTTCGTCTTAGGACTGGGAGGCCTATTTCTAATCATTGCCGAGATGAATCGCGCGAGCGAGGAGATCCGTGCAATCCTGAACCGAATTTTTCTCCACGTCGGCTGCATGCTGACGATTCTCCTGTTGATGCTGATCTCGGAATACACAGACTATACGCAGTCTCACAGCGCGATCTACTACCGCGCGCTTGCATTGGCCATGCCGCCGGTCCTCGTAGGCATCGCCCGGGCTTCTGGATACAAGTGGGCGGCGACAAAGATGGCGGTCATCTATTCTGTGCTTTGGTTGCTGGCACTTTGGCTGGTGCCACTTGTACCGGCTGAACCTAAGCTTGGTCCTGTCTACACACGAATCACGCATCTTGTGCCCCTGGAATTCCCGCTCCTGCTCGTCGCCGGAGCCACCGCCCTGGATTTTCTGCTGGACCTCCTGGCGGAGCGCAACAAATGGTTGCAGGCGGCCGTCGGTGGCACCGGTTTTCTGCTCGCCATGATCGCCGTGCAATGGCCCATGGGAAGGTTTCTAATCTCCCCGCTCGCCGAGAATCGCATTTTTGGCACGAACTACTACCCCTACATGCAGGCGCCGAGCGATTATCACTTCAACCATCAATTCAACTTCTATGAGAAATCGCGCGCGCAGTTCTGGGTAGGCATGATCATCGCCTTCGCTGCCGCCTTTGTCATGACGCGAATCGGCCTCGCCTGGGGCGACTGGATGCGCCGCGTCAAGCGCTAGCGCCATGAACCGCGCCCTCCTCATTGCTTTTGCCGCATGTGTCCTCTGCAGCTCCCGTTCTAGCGCACATGTGGGCAGTCCCGACGTTTTCTATGAAGGCCAGGTCGGGCCCTACCGCCTCTTCGTAACCGTTCGAACGCCCCCCATGATTCCGGGAATCGCACAGATCGAAGTGCGCGCACTGGACGGAAACGTGACCGACATCCGCATCGTGCCTCTACGCGCTGTGGGAGAAGGTTCGGAATATGCTCCACCTTCAGACCGCATGGAAAGGTCGAAAGTCGACGCCCAGTATTTCACTGGCAAACTTTGGCTAATGGAATCCGGGGCTTGGCAAGTGCGCCTAGAAGCGTTCGGAACTCAGGGCAAGGGAGAGTCAGCAGTGCCTGTTCCGGCCGCCGCGCGACGCACCCTGAGGATGCAGAAAAGCACCGGAACATTGCTTGTGGTGCTCATGTTCTGGTTGGTGGCAAGCATGATCGCCATCATTGGCGCGGCGGCACGTGAGAGTCAGTTGGAACCGGGTGCTGCAGCCTCCGCGTCCCAGCGGCGCCGAGGACGAATTGGCATGGCCGTGACTGGTGTTGCACTCGTCGGCATTCTTTTCTTAGGGAACATGTGGTGGAACGCGGCGGCCAGCGGCCGGGCCGACCTGATGATGTACAAGGCGCCCCCCGTCGAGGCCTCCCTGCAGAACACCAACACTCTCCTGCTTAAGATGGGTTTTTCTTCATGGCACGACCGCCGCAAACAGATGCTGCTCGACAAAATTATTCCCGACCACGGTCATCTGATGCATCTCTTTCTGCTCGGCCTACCTGACTTGGATCGCTTCTACCATCTCCACCCGGACCAAGTGGCTGCAGACACCTTCACCGAACGATTGCCCGCTTTGACTGCTGGGAATTACGCCGTGTTTGCCGACATCGTGCGCGAATCCGGTTTCCCCGACACTATGACTGCGCGAATAACTTTGCCCGACGTGCCCGGCAATCCTCCCAACGGGGATGATTCGGCGACAACGGTGGCGTACGTCTCCGACAGAAAAGGACCGGGAACTGTTTTGACGTTGCCGGATCACAGCCGTTGGGAGTGGATTATTGACGGACCAACGGTTCATGCACGCCAGCCTGCCCTGCTGCGCTTTCGCGTTTTCGACAAGGATGGCAAACCTGCCTCAGACCTCGAACCTTACATGGGTATGGCCGGACATCTTGTCATTGTGAAGCGCGATCTGACTGTCTTTGCGCACCTGCACCCTTCGGGATCCATGCCCATGGCCGCGCTAATGCTTCTGGAGAAGCAGATCAACAGCGCAGCTTCCGCGATGCCCGGAATGCATGAAACTGTCCCGCCCGCCGAAGTCACCTTTCCGTACGGGTTTCCCGAACCCGGAGGCTACCGGCTGTTTGTGCAGATCAAACGAAATGGACAAGTGCAGACGGGCGCCTTCGACGCTCATGTCGAACCCTAGGGTTGGTCTGGAAGCGCTCGGCGGCCCGGCCGTTCCTTCGATTATTCTCCCGCATAGACGACAGGCGCAGATTGCCCGACCCCAGCATCTCGTTGGTGAACAACTCGCCACACGCGTTTGAGGGAATGAGGCACTACGGGGCCAGTGAGGGTTGTTGATGCCCCGGCAGCGATCCTCAACCAAATCACCGGGCGACACTTTGGTTTCATTTACAACGGCGGGACTGATCGCGAGAGGACGAAAACTGTTCAAGGATGGCGCGACGATTTACGGAAAGGATCGGCCGATAGCCTCTGCAAAGGCGGCTGAAGAGAAGCGCGGATAAATCAAAAGGCTCCTGAGCGGAACCCATTCCCTTCTCAGGAGCCTTTGAATTTTTCCGAAAGTTCCGACTTTTAGCTGTCGACCCTCAACTCGCCTTTACACGCTAAACGAGCTGCCGCAGCCGCAGGTGCTCTTCACGTTCGGGTTGTTGAACTTGAACCCAGCGCCTTCGAGCGTCTCGATGTAGTCAATCTCCACACCATCCAGATACATCGAGCTCATCTGATCCACGGCCACCTTCAGGCCGTCAAAATCCACTACCTCGTCGGTGTCATTCGTTTGATTTTCAAAAGCCATGTGGTACTGAAAACCCGAGCAGCCGCCGCCCACCACCGCCACGCGCAGTGCGCTGGGCACCGGGTTCTGCATGCTCATGATTTCCTTGACCTTGCTGTTGGCAACCGGCGTAAGACTGATCATGACTTCGTTAGCCTCCGCCGCGGCGTCCTCCGCGGCAAAATTCCTACAACTCTATTTTAACAGAATCAAAATCTCTGTGCACACCGCAAGTCGCGGATGCGTTAGCCGCTGAAGTTGCGTTCAGGAAACGTGCGCGAACCGCCATTTCGCAACGCGAACTCCTTTGCATACAATAAGATGCATTTATGAGACACCAAGTTACGTTGCTGCCTGGCGAAGGCATCGGCCCAGAAGTCGCTCGCGCCGTCCGCCGCATTCTGGAAGCCGCCGGTGTCCAGATCGACTGGGAAGAAATCGACGCCCGCGCGGCCGACACTTCCAGCTCCACGAAACCCAACGGTAGCTCGGTGCTGAATCAAACGGCCGTGGATTCTGTTCGCCGCAATGGTGTCGCGCTCAAGGGCCCGATGGCCACCGCTGTCGCCGGAGGTGCCCCCAGCGTCAACGTCGCGCTGCGCAAGACGCTCGACCTCTACGCCAACCTTCGTCCCGTGCGCAATCTTCCCGGCTTCAAATCGCGCTTTGAAAACGTGGACATCGTCATCGTCCGCGAAAATACCGAAGACCTCTACTCCGGCCTCGAGCACGAAGTCGTGCCCGGCGTCGTCGAAAGTCTGAAAATCATTACCGAAAAAGCGTCCACGCGCATCGCCCGCTTCGCCTTCGAATACGCCAAGCGCGAAGGCCGCAAAAAGATTCACGCCATCCACAAAGCCAACATCATGAAGCTTTCCGACGGCCTCTTCTTGAAATCCGTCCGCGCTGTCGCCGAAAAATATCCCGAGATCGAATACAAAGAATTGATCGTGGACAACGCTTGCATGCAGATCGTCCTCAACCCGCAGCAGTTCGACGTCATGCTGCTTCCCAATTTGTATGGCGATGTGATGAGCGATCTCGCTGCAGGGCTCGTTGGCGGACTGGGCGTCGTTCCCAGCGGCAACATTGGCGACAACGGAGCAATGTTTGAGGCCGTCCACGGCACCGCGCCCGACATCGCCGGAAAAGGCTTGGCTAATCCCACTGCTCTGCTACTCAGTTCAATTCTTATGCTCGATCATCTCGGCGAACGTTCCGCTGCCCGCCGCATCGAGGCCGCTCTCGAAAAGGTCTATCGCGAAGCCAAGCACACCACCAAAGATGTAGGCGGCTCCGCCACTACCGACCAATTCACCGACGCCCTTATCTCCGCCCTACCTCACTAACGGTTGAGCGTGGAGCCACACTTCAGGGCAACAATTTCGGTATGAAGATTGCCAAAGTGGCCGTGAGAAGTTTCATTGTTAGACTCCAGAACTGCGTCCGAAAAGCAGTGACTGCTTTCTTCAGCCGTACCTGCAAACTGAGAGCAAGGTTTGGTGTCTTGCCGCCTTCCACCCTAAAACTGGTACAGCATGATATAGACGATCACGCCGGTCACGCACACATAAAACCACAGCGGCAGCGTCCATCGGGCAATGACGCGGTGCTTGTCGAACCGTTCTAGCCACGCCCGCCGCAGCGTGATCAAGATGAGCGGCACGATTACCGCGGCCAAAATCGAATGTGAAATCAGCAGCGCGAAATAGACCGGCCGGATCCAGCCTTGTCCCTGAAACACGACATGCCCAACGCGGTAGTGATACACGAGGTAGGAAGCCAGGAACGCGCACGACACGACAAACGCCGAAAGCATAAACCGCTTGTGCGCCTCGCGCTTCCCTGCCCGAATTGCCGCGTAGCCGCCTGCAAGCAAAATCGCGCTGGTTGCATTCAAAGTTGCATTTAGCGCCGCATGGGAAAACATAATCGTCGAGGAGTTTCGTAATGGCCGGTCTTTTTTTACCCCGCTTGTCGCGGGGAGACCGGTGCTTTTGAATTCGTTTCTTCGTTAAACCCGAAACTCAGTGCGCGATCTTGTCGTAAGCCATCAGCGCCAGCAGCACGGGAATGTGCAGCACCGTCGCGTGCATTAGCCACTTCGCGCGGACATTACTTTTGCTCTTCGCCGCCCAGAAACAGACCTGCACCAGCGCTGTGCTCACAATGAGCGCGCCAAAGAAGTACAACACACCAGTCATGCGCAGCACCGAGGGCAACAAGCTGATGACTACAAGCATCGACGACGAAATCAGGATCTGCCGGAACGTCCGCGATCCGTCGGTATCACCGACCGACAACATCCGTATCCCCGCGCGCGCATAGTCTTCGCGGTACATCCACGCAATCGCGTTGAAGTGCGGAAACTGCCAAAAGAACAAAATCAGGAACAACAGCCACGCCCCGGAGTCCAAGTGCCCGGTGGCCGCGGCCCAGCCGATCAAGGGCGGCACGGCGCCCGGAAATGCGCCGACAAACGTCGCCCAAACGGACCGTTTCTTCAGCGGCGTGTACGCCAGCAAATAGCTCAGGCAAGTCACTACGCCAAGCAGCGACGCCAGCCAGCCGCCGACAACCACGAGATCCACCGCGCCCGCAATCGACAGCGCCACGCCAAACCACAGCGCCTCTGGCGGCCGCAGCACGCCGCTAGGCAGCGGCCGCGAGGCAGTCCGCCGCATGTGGCGGTCAGAGTCCCGCTCAATATAGTGATTCAGCGCGGCCGTGCCGCCGGCAATCAGCATCGTGCCGAACACCGTGTGCACCAGATTCAGCCAGTCCACCGGCCCGCGCGCGCCCATGTAATAGCCGGCCGCCGTCGTGATCAGCACAAGGAACGACACATCGGGCTTGGTCAGCGCCACGTACGCATTCGCGCGGCCCATCAGGGTCAATCGGGTTTCAGGGTTTGTAGCTACAAAACCTGAGCCGGGATTTGATGTGCGAAGTGTACTCATTCAGGCTGCCGTTTGCGGCCGCGAAGGAACGGTCACCGCTCCCCGCCGCGGAACCAGACGATAGCACAGTAAAACAACCAAAATCGACGACGCGAACACCAGCGCGCCGAATACGGTGTGAATTACCGTAAGCCAAACCATCACCGGCATCGGCTCCGGAGCATCCGCCGTGGTCAGCCGCGACCAGTACGCGGCAATACCCAGCAGGATTTGCAGGCCCACCATGGAGTGCAGCAGCGTCCGTCCGAAAGACAGCTCCGGCGAATCATCAAATCGCTTACGCAGCGCCGCCGCCGTCCAGATCATCACGCCGAGGACGGCTCCTGAACCCACGATGTGCGGCCAGATGGCGACGTACTGATGGCGGAATCCAGCGCCCAGAAATACCTGCACGAACATGACGATCGCATTTAACAGGGCGAGCAAGTGGATTGAAATTCCGCCGTGGTCTTCCAGTTGTTTATGCTCCGCAATCCACCACTTGCTGGTGAACACCGCCATACACAAAATCGCGCCGAACATGATCTGCGCAAAGCAGGCATGCAGCACCGGCAGCCAGTATTGCAGCAGTTTGCGGACGACCTCTCCTCCCAAAATCGACTGCACCACCACGCCGCCTACGGCGATTGCCGCGAACCAGCGCAGCCACTTGCGATCGTCTTTCGCCCAGATCACAGCTGCTTCGACCAGCAGCAGTACACCCAAAACGCCTGCGATCACGCGGTGTGAATGTTCAAACAGCGCACCGCCCTTGGCCAGCTGCCGCAGCGACGGAAACCAGGTTCCAAAGGATTTGGGCCAGTCCGGCACGGACAGCGCAGCCGCGTTGGACGTCACCAGCGCCCCGGCAATAAAGAGCAGAACCGTCCAGAGGAAAACAAACACTGCAAGCCGGTAGACTCCCGGCCGATAGCTTGTCGTGGTCATCAAAATTCCCGTAAAAAATTATACCGCAGCAGGCTCTGGCGGTGAACTCAACCCGCCGCCCGCAGCTCTGCTTCCCGTTCAGAGATTCCGAGTTTTTTCAGCACCACGTCTTTCAGCGCAGCGATAAACGTCGGAGAGTCGCCCACGGCCGGCATCATGCGGAAGCGCTCGATGCCAAACTTCTTGGCATCGATGCGGCCATCGATGTTGATTTCGTGCGACGTCTCGATGTGTTCGGTGACAAACGAAATCGGCACGACCAGCATTTCCTTCACGCCCTCGCCCCCGAGGCGTTCCATCGTTTCCAGGAACGGCGGCTCCAGCCATTTCATCGGGCCCACCCGGCTTTGGTAGCAGAGGATTTGCGTCCGCGGCCAGTTGGGATAGCGCCTGCTTCCCTGCTCGTTCACCAATCGGACCGTTTCTGCAATGTGCTTTGGGTACGGATCGCCTCTCTCGACCATGCTGAGCGGAATCCCGTGCGCACTGAACAGCAGATGGATTCGCGAACTGTCCGGGAATTGTCGCAAGCACACCGCAATTTTTTCTACCAGCGCCTGAATGTAAGACGGATGGTCGTGGAAGCATTCGACCGCGAGCTCGGGCGGCCCCCCCGCCGGATTCCCATAAACCCCGTGCCACTCTTTCAGACTGCTCAGCGTCGTCGCATACGAATATTGGGGATACAAGGGCAACAACACGAGATGATCGAGCGGCAAAGCGGCTTTGATTGCGGCGACAGCGTCGGCTGTGAATGGCTTCCAGTACCGCATTGCCGTCGTCACGACCGGATCAAAGTAGGGAGCGAGCGCCAGGGCCAGCTTTGCCCGCTGCCGCTCGGTCAGCAGCGCAATCGGCGAGCGACGCCCGATCATCGCGTAACGCCCTCGCACAGGCACGGAGCGCTTTTTCGCGATGTAGCTTGCCAGCGGCCCGCGCAAGAACCCCAGCGGTCCCATCGGAATGATGTCCGGATCGAGAAACAGATTGCGCAGGAACGGCTCCACGGCTTCGAGAGAGTCCGGTCCGCCGAGCTGGAACAGCACAATTCCGACGCGCTTCTTCATATTGTTTCCTGGCGGCGCCGTATCGCCGCGCCGGGGATCTATTTCTCCTTGAAAATCGTCTTCTTCAGCCGCTCGACTTCACCGCGCAAATCGCTGCTGCGCTTCACGATGCTCACGAAAAAAAGAAAAAATACTCCCCAACCGATCATGTAAGCCGCAAAAATGCTGTTCAGGTTCTTCACCGGGCCTCCGCTTCGCGCTGCAAAAGTTCGACTTCGTGTTTGGTCTTTGCAAGGAAATACCGCTCAGCGATCAGAAACGCCGCAAGTACATGCATCGCCAGCACGTTAAAAAAGAAAACCTTCTTCATCACGGGATCGAGCCCGGAACCTGAGCCGCCCATAATCACCGGCGCCGGATGCTGCGTACGCCACCAGCGAATCGCCCCGAAGACAATCGGCACGTCGATGAACGCAAACACACCGAAGAGCGCGCTCAGCAAGGCTCGCCGTTCCGGCTCCTCCACCAGAGTGCGCAGCAGCAGAAAGCAGATGTACAAAATCCAAAGGACAAATGTAGACGTCAGCCGAGCGTCCCACGTCCACCAGATTCCCCACACGGGCTTCGCCCAGATGGGTCCGGTAATAAGCACTACGGTGATGCACGCAGCGCCCACCTCGGCGCACGTCACGCCCAGCCAGTCATATTCTGGCTTGCGTTTCCAGATGTAAAGCAGGTTGGCCACGAAGCAGACAAAGAACGTGGTTTCGCCGGCCCACGCCGTGGACGCGTGGAAATAGAAGATCCGCTGGATGGTGCCCATGGTGCGCTCTTCCGGCGCAACATAGAACGCGGCGTAGGCTGCGCACGCGACAAGGCCAACAGCTACAGCTCCAAAAAGAATGCGACGAAGCACTCCGCGATCCCCCCTATTCCTCCAAAAGATATTCGCCGAAAAGCCACAACACCGTCAAAAACACCACGTCAAATCCCCCGAGCAGCCCGATTCCCTTCCATTCCACGGCAGGATCCGGCTGCATCAGGCGGACCGTCACTTCGGTACTTACAACTAGAATCGGTGTAAGCAAGGGCAAAAGCAGCAGCGGTAAAAGCAGTTCTCTCATGCGCGCCTGGGCGGAGATAGCGCCGAGCGCCGTACCGACGACGGAAATGCCCACACTGCCAAGAAAGAATGTCAGCAGGATTCCCGGTAGTTGCGCTCCGAACGATACGTTGAAGAGAGCGGCGAAGACCGGAAGCATGAGAAGTTCCGTGACCAGCAAGAACAGCGTGTTGGCGGAGATCTTGGCTAGAAAGATCGCAAAGGGATCCTCGACCGCGAGTCGCAGGGCACTCAGCGTGTCGTTAGCCTGCTCGCGCAAGAAACATGGCTGCAGCATCAGGGAAGCGGAAAACAGGAATGCCATCCACAGCAAGCCCGGACCGAACCGCCGCGATTCGTTTGTCGTCGGGTCGAACGTGAAACTGAACACCACGACTACGATCAGGAC
>Ga0157378_10003239_pt1 | contig 14486 bp, 10 predicted proteins | sample M65metaG_FD_115309 | JGI IMG/M metagenome (GOLD analysis project Ga0157378, IMG submission 115309) | Miscanthus rhizosphere microbial communities from Kellogg Biological Station, Michigan, USA - M6-5 metaG | ecosystem: Host-associated > Plants > Roots > Rhizosphere > Soil | place: USA: Michigan...
CAAAAACCTCTTGCTATCAAATAAGATACCACCTACCTCCGGTTATGGTACGCAGGTGCAGAATGTTGGAACTGCACGCAACAACGGTATTGAACTGCAACTCGCCGGCATAGTGATGCAGAAAAGACAGTTTTACTGGAATGCCAATTTTAATATCGCTTTCAATTCAAATAAGATTACCAGCCTTGGTAAACAAAACAAGTTTACCGCAAATTCAGGATGGTTTAGCACTACTACAAATCCCGATGATTATTTAGTGCAGGTGGGTCAGCAATTGGGTACCATGTATGGCTTAAAAGTAGATGGATTCTATACGGTAAATGATTTTGATGCTACCAACTATGTAAATGCCAGCAATAATACCAAATACCCAACGCTGCTGTACCAGTATACGCTAAAGAAAGGGATGCCTAACCCGGTAGCGGTGTTGAACGATTACGTAGCCCCCGGCCAGATCAAATACCGGGATATCAATGGAGACGGAAAAATAACACTCGACAGTGATCGCACGGTTATCGGTCATGCATTACCGAAATTCACCGGTGGCTTTAACCAGCAATTTACTTTTAAAGGTTTTGATGCCAGCATCTACATTAATTTTTCCTATGGCAATGATATATACAATGCCAATAGACTGGAGTTTGCCAACCAGTACGGACAGGATCAGAACATGCTGTCTATTATGAATGGCCGCTGGAGGGTAATTGATGCAGCGGGTAACCTGGTGCAGAAGCAACCGGATGCTACGACTGTAATCGGTATAGCCCCTGACCAGCTATCTGCTTTAAATGCCAATGCAACCATTTGGCAGCCCTATAAATCAACGGGTGGATATGCACCCATGAGTTTTGCAGTGGAGGATGGTTCTTTTATCAGGATTAACAACCTTACGCTCGGCTATACCTTTCCGCAAAAATGGACCACCCGTGCAAAAAATTCCAGTTTGCGATTATACGTTACCGTGAATAATGTGGCAACCATTACCGGTTATTCCGGCTACGATCCGGATGTGAATGCGAGAAGAAGTACAACGCTTACACCGGGGGTAGACTACGCTGCCTATCCAAGAGGACGCACATTCATAGGAGGCATCAACTTATCTTTCTAATTAAAAAATCGTTTGCTATGCGATATACATCTCTTTTTGTAACCAGGTTATCTGTGGGTCTTTTGCTGATAATAACCGTATGCATCAGTGCGTGTAAGAAATATTTGTCACCAGCACCTTTGTCAACCATCGACCCGAGCGTGGTATTCAGCAATCTTGCCAATGCACAGGCCGCGGTAAATGGCGCTTACCTGGCGATGGCGGGCGATTTTGGCTACGGTATCCGGGTTAGTTTTTATTATGCGCACGATGATGATATCATCATGGGTGGTGGTTCAGGTATAGCTGCAGGACGGCAGGAGGAAGCACATTATACATTAACTGCCGGTAATACCGATATCGGCAGCACCTTCAACCAGTTTTATGCAGGAATAGAACGTGCGAATAATTGTATTTACTATATCCCGAAGATGAAAGAATTCAATTCATCCAATGCTGGTGAAAAATCGCAGGCACAGCGACTGCTGGGGGAGGCACTCACAATAAGATCCCAGCTTTTTTTTGAATTGATCCGCATCTGGGGCAATGTGCCGGCCCATTGGGTTCCCTCGGTATTTGTGCCTGATCTTTTTGAACACCGCGTAAACCGCGATACCATCTACGCTCACCTGCTGGATGATCTTGCCTACGCCAAAACCCTGATGCCCTGGCGCACTGCTGTTACACAGGACGAACGTTTCACCAAAGGATCGGCTATGGCCCTGCGTGCTAAAATTGCTTTGTTTGCGGGTGGTTATTCACTGCGGCAAACCGGGGGCATGCAACGGTTGTCCAATTACCTTGACTACTATAAAATCTGCCGCGCAGAATGCGATACATTAATGCAGAACCGGGCACAGCATAATTTATATCCAACTTTCAAAGGACTGTGGAAAGATGTGGTAGATGCGCATAAAGCGGTAGATGCTTCGGGCGAACTGATTATGCAGGTAGCGATGGCCAATGGAACACAGTCTGACAGCAAGATCGGCGCGCAATCAGGAACAAAAATAAATGGAGTAGGCGGTTCACTGGGTAATATGTATCCTACCTATTTCTATTATTTTGACTCTACCGATCTGAGAAGGGACGTAAGCTTTGTTCCGTTTGAAGTGGTAAGAGACGTGTATGGACGGGGCCATGCATCCAATAGTTTGTACGATGGCAAATTCCGTCGCGATTGGATCACCAATCCCAGCTATTACCAGAGTTCGGGTGCTACTACCGGCAATAACCCGGTTACCCTTACGCCTGTTTCGAACAACAATATCCAGAACTTTCAATTGAACTGGCCATTGATCCGTTTTGCGGATATATTGCTGATGTATGCTGAGACCGATAATGAAATAAACGGCGCACCCGGTGCTGCTGCCATTGCTGCATGGAAAGAGGTAAGCCTGCGTGGCCATGGCGGCAATACTGCATTGGTACCCACAGCGCCCACCGATCATGATGGCTTTTTTAAATTGCTGGTAAAAGAAAGGGCATTGGAGTTTGGCGGTGAGGGCATCCGCAAATTTGATCTTATTAGGTGGAATTTGCTGGGCAATGCATTGGCAGAAACAAAAGCCAATTTAAACAGGATGGCAGTGGGCAGCCCGCTGCAAAGTCTTTCTTTTATGGCCGACCTGCCTGCTTATTGTCTTTCCGATACTACCAGTATGCCCAAGTTTATGTTTTTTTACCAGAATGGATTGGCAGAAAACACCGTCAATAATAAAACAGGTGCTATATGGGCCAATTCATTTTATAAACATTCGCCCAATCCGGGCAGTGGGTTAAAGGATACTACGGTGAGCCCGGTAAATGCCGACCTTACACTGCCCAACACCAGCAGCAATATCAACCGCGTGGCCTGGTACGCCAATGCGAATATTACTACTACCTACAGCAACTGGATTGGATATGGGTTTGTAACCGGTAAGAGTGAATTATATCCCATACCGCAGGCTTCCATCGATGCTAACGGTAATCTGCGACCGCAGAATCCGGGCTATTGATGGTGGAGTGTCTTTTATAAAAAATGGTCTATGAAAACATTGGGTGTACTATATTCTTTTTGTCTTTATTTTTTTGTTCTACGTGCACAGGAAAAAATAATAGCAACTGCAGCAGATAACCGGCCATTAGCTTTTCCTGCAGCCGAAGGCTTTGGTAAATACAGCACCGGCGGGCGCGGCGGAAAGATTTATATAGTTTCCAATTTAAACGACAATGGCACCGGCAGTTTCCGCGAGGCCGCCGAAGCAAAAGGAAAACGTATAGTGGTGTTTTCAGTTTCCGGTACCATCCATCTTGAAAAAAAAATAAGCATCAAAGGCGATATTACCATAGCCGGCCAAACGGCGCCGGGTGATGGTATCTGCCTGGCGGATCAATCCGTTATGCTTGGTGGCGACAATATCATCGTTCGCTATCTGCGTTTCAGAATGGGTGATAAATACCAGCGCGGTGGCATGATAGACGGAAACGGCGGCGATGATGCCTTTGGCGGAACAAGAAGGAAAAACATTGTAATAGATCATTGCAGCCTGAGCTGGAGCACCGATGAAGTGTTTTCTGTTTATGGCGGCGATAGCACCACGCTGCAATGGAATTTAGTTGCCGAACCGCTGAACTACTCGTATCATTTTGAAACCGGTGATAAAGATTATGAGCATCATGGCTATGGTGCTATCTGGGGCGGCAAACATGCTTCGTTTCACCATAATTTATTTGCGGACTGCAACAGCCGCACCCCGCGGTTCGACGGAACGCGCAATATCCCGGAAGAAAATGCCGATTTCCGGAACAATGTGATTTATAACTGGGGACATAATAACATGTATGCCGGCGAAGGTGGAACCTATAATGTGGTAAACAATTATTACAAATGGGGACCCGATACGAAAAGCGATGTAAAGACGAGAATTGCTAATCCCTGGAGTAAACCGCCTTCGATTGGATTTGGAAAATATTATATCGATGGGAATTATATGGATGATTCGTACGAAATCAGTGTCAACAACTGGAATGGCGTAACCCTTGAAAAAGGAACAGCGGCAGATCTGGCCGCGGCGAAAATGAATCAACCGTTTCCGGTAATGGAGGTAAGCACTCAATCTGCCAAAGATGCTTATGCTTCGGTATTAAAATATGCAGGCGCCAGTTATAAAAGAGATACAATGGATAAAAGAATTATTAATGATGTTAACAACAGAACCGGCCGCATTATTGACGTGCAGGGCGGTTTTCCGCACGGCACCCCTTATGAACAAACCATTTCCGCCTGGCCTGCACTGAAATCCTTACCGGCGCCAGCCGATGCCGACCAGGATGGGATACCGGATGAATGGGAAAAAAAGAACGGATTGAATGCAGGCAATGCGGCCGATGCATCGTCCTATACCCTTAGTAAGGAATACAGCAATATAGAAGTGTACATAAATAGCATAGTAAAATAAATGTGCAACCTGTTAATTTATGCAGTATAAATTATTGACCATAATCCTGTACGTGCTGGTTGTTTCTGTGGCGCCTCCAAAAAAGAAAATCAAAGTTTATCTTATTGGCGATTCTACCATGTGCCCTTACGGACCGGAAAGAGCTCCACTGACCGGGTGGGGTATGCCCTTTGTCAATTTTTTTGATTCAACCGTAATGATTGACAATCGTGCCCGCGGTGGACGAAGCACACGCACCTTCATTAGTGAGAACCGCTGGCAACCCATTGCAGACAGCCTGCAGGAAGGCGATTACGTGATGATACAATTTGGTCATAATGATGAGGCCAAAGAAGAACGGTATAAAGATCGCTACACGCCTGTTCCCGATTATAAAGCCAACCTGACCCGTTTCATAACAGAGACCCGCGCAAAAAAAGCGATTCCTGTTTTGATTACGCCTGTATCGAGGTTGCGATTTGATAAAGATGGAAAGGCGGAAGAAACGCACCGGGAATATTCCGCTGCTGTTTGGGAAGTAGCAAAACAATGCAATGCACCGGTGATCGATCTCGATATGAAAAGCCGGGAGCTGATCCAACAATTTGGTTCCGCCAATGCCAGGCTGCTTTTTATGCAGTTGGATTCAATGGAGCATCCCAATTACCCTTTAGGGCAGAAAGACAATACGCATTTCAATGAATACGGCGCCAGGAGAATGGCGGAACTGGTGCTGGCGGAAATAAAAAGATTGGAGCTTGAATTGAATGACCGCGTTATTTCGGTACGCGCAAAGCAATAATGTGAAGCAGACATTCAACTCACCCTGCACCGCTTTGCGGTGCTTCCCTCTCTGCAGAGCAGAGAGGGGTGTCATGCTAGGCATGACGGGGTGAGTTAGCTTGAATTGAATGACCGCGTTATTGCATCACCCGTAAAAAAATAAAATGCAGCGCAGATTTTTGTTGGGAGCCGGGTTTATTTTAAATTTTAAATTTTGATATTTTTAATTCCGTTAAACCTGTTTTGACGAATAATTAATACCTGTATAAATTCAATATGAAAGCAGCTTTAACGAAAAAAATGGCCGGCATTACGGTTGCGCTTGCCTGTACAGCTTTTGTTTTTCCGCCAAAAAAGAAAATCAAAATATGGTTGATTGGCGATTCAACTATGTCGATAAAACAAGTTAAAGCTTATCCTGAGACAGGTTGGGGTATGCCATTTGTCCAATTCTGGGATTCAACCGTAATAGTAGATAACCGCGCGCAGAATGGAAGAAGTACAAAGACATTTTTAGCAGAGAAAAGATGGCAGCCGGTAATGGATAGCATGCAACCGGGTGATTATGTGTTTATACAGTTTGGTCATAACGATGAAGTGCCCACGAAAGCAAGTTACACGACGGAAGCGGAATTTCAAACCAATCTTATCAGGTATATTAGTGATACCAAAAAGAAGAATGCAACTCCTGTTTTAATCACCCCGGTAGCCCGTCGCAAATTTGATTCGACCGGAAAAATAGAAGGCACGCATGAAGTTTATTCTGCCATCGTTCGCCAGACCGCCAGGGAAAACAATATTGCATTGATAGATTTAGACAGGAAAAGCCAGGAATTGTTGCAGCAATGGGGTGTAGAAAAGTCAAAATATCTTTTTAATTTTTTAGCCACCGGCGAACACCCCAATTATCCCGAAGGAAAAGAAGACAACACGCATTTCAGCGAACTCGGTGCGAGGGTAATGGCTGAATTGGTGTTGGCAGAAATAAAAAACCTGCACCTGGAACTGGCAGATAGGGTAGTCCAACCGGCCGTAAAAAAATGAGACTGGAAAATATGATTGATGAGGGAAACTAAAATATCTGCCGCCATGAATAAAATAGCATATACATTACTGTTGCTTTGTTTTTCCTCTTTCCGTTTATATGCCCAAACAGCCAATCCGCAGCAATACAAATATATATTCACCGTTGCCAAAGACGGTTCAGGCGATTACAGGTATATACAGGATGCCATCGATGCCATGCGGATATATCCTTTGTCGCCCATTACGCTTTACATCAGGAATGGAGTATACAACGAGAAAATTGAATTACCCGAAACCAATACTGATGTTAGTTTTATCGGCGAAAGCGTTGACAAAACAATTATCAGTTTTAATGATTATTCCGGCAGGGGAAAGCTTGTTACGTTTACTTCCTATACCGCCCGGATCTCGGGCAATCGTTTCAGGGCCGAGAATATCACATTTATGAATACGGCAGGACCGGTAGGGCAGGCGCTTGCGCTGTATGTTGACGCAGACCAGGCTTTGTTTAAAAATTGCCGTTTCATTGGTAACCAGGATACCATTTTTGCAAGTGGCGAAAACGCGCGGCAATATTTCACCGATTGTTATATTGAAGGAACTACTGATTTTATTTTCGGACCATCTACTGCTGTGTTCCAGCATTGCACGATCCACTGTAAGTCCAATTCTTTTATAACTGCCGCCAATACACCTGCGGGCAGGAAGTTCGGATTTGTGATGATGGATTGCAAAATTGTAGCAGATAGTGCCGTTAATAAGCTATACCTGGGCCGGCCCTGGCGGGCACATGCAAAAACAGTATTTCTCCGTTGTGAACTGCCGGGTTCCATTGTAGCAGAAGGATGGAACAACTGGAATAACCCGGAGAATGAAAAAACCGTGTTTTACGGTGAGTATAAAAATTCCGGTGCTGGCGGCGATAGTAAAGGCCGCGTTGGCTGGAGTCATCAGCTAAGTGATAAGGAAGCCAGGGAATATACAATAGAAAATATTTTTAATGCATTAAATGCACCTGGTGTCGCCTGGTTTGCTAATATCAACGCAAAGCCGTTTGAATGGCCGGTAAAAAAGTGAATGACACTACCTCTGGTTTGCCCAATTAACCACGGCCGGCGAGTACTTGCATCATAGCGCGCAAATTCGTAACATTGTGTCACTACTATGCCCCAATACGGAATATATTCAAGGTTCTATACCGAAGAAGATTCAGCAATATTAACCAGCCTGCTCGATCAAAAAAAAATCCCTTACGAAATAGAGCGGGAAATAAATCAGCTCGATACTATTTATTTAGGAGAATCGCTCGACCCTATGGTTGTTGTTAAATTGCCTAAAAATCAATTTGGACAGGTAACAGAACTGCTTGCCACGCAGGCGAAAATTGATTTTGATAAGCCGGACTTTACGCATTACCTGGTATCATACGAAATATCGGAGCTGGAAGAAATAGCCAGGAACCCGAATGAATGGAATGGGTATGATTTGCAAATCACTGAATTGCTATTACAAAAAAATCATACGGCCGCGCCCGGGTCTAAAAGCAGTTTAAAATTTATCACTTCTTACAGGCCAGAAAGAATAGAAACGAAATGGATTGTTCTTGGCTACCTGTTATGTTTTCTAACTATTGTGGGTATTTTTTTTGGCCTTGCAATTATCCAGGCGAAAAAGACACTTCAAAATGGGGAAACGGTAAACATCTATGATAAAACAACGCTGGCACATGGTTACAGGATGATAGTGATTGGCGGCATGCTTACAGCGTTTGTTGTCCTTAGCAAACTTGCATAAAGGAACCTGTATACGCCGGGCAGAAAGATATAGCGGCGCAACAAAACTTTCTTTTAATCAGGCCTGATGGGAGAAGCTGAGAGATATATTTCTTCAATCCATTGCCTGAATTGCCAACTCTCCATTAATTTTACGTATGGCTACAACAAAGCAACCTGTCAGGACAGCCCTTTGCTCTTTTGGTATGAGCGGTTGGGTTTTTCATGCACCTTTTATCGCAATCAATCCGGGTTTTGAATTATATGCCGTCTGGGAACGGACTAAAAACCTGTCGCAGACCAAATACCCGGGCGTAAAAATAGTTCGATCGCTGGAAGAAATGCTGTCAGACCCTTCCATTGAACTGGTGGTTGTAAACACGCCCAATGCAACGCACTATGAATACACAAAAAAAGCACTGCAGGCAGGCAAACACGTGATAGTAGAAAAACCTTTTACCATTACTGTAGCGGAGGGAGAGGAACTTATTCAGCTTGCTAAAGAATGCAACCGGATTATAACGGTGTACCAGAACCGCCGTTTCGACAGCGATTACCGCACCGTAAAAAAAATAGTTGACGAAGGATGGCTGGGCCAGATTGTAGAGGCAGAAATACATTATGATCGTTACAAGGAAGAAATCGGGCCAAAGCTGCATAAAGAAACCCCCGGGCCAGGCACAGGACTATTATACGACCTTGGTTCTCATTTGCTCGATCAGGCTATACAATTTTTTGGTATGCCCGAATCGGTATTTGCCGATATTGCCATTATGCGCAAAGTGTCTAAGGTAGACGACTATATGGAGTTGCTTTTGTTTTATCCGGGTCTTCGGGTGCGGGTTAAATCAAGTTATGTAGTAAGGGAAGCACTGCCATCCTATGTTTTTCATGGCACCAAGGGGTCTTTCATAAAAGCCAGAACAGATGTGCAGGAAGTAATGCTGCAGGCGAGCGTGGTACCGGGTGGACCTGAATGGGGTGTTGAACCAGGTAGTGAAAAAGGATTATTGCATACTGAAAAAGATGGTAAAATTATTCGTGAATATATTCCTTCGCTCAAAGGAAATTATGGCGACTACTATGATCAATTATATAAAGCCATCCGGGAAAATGCACCGGTACCGGTAACGGCAGAACAGGGCCTGAATATCATCCGCATTATTGAAGCGGCGTATGAAAGTAACCGCGATAAAAAGGTAGTTGCAGTGAAGAAAAAATAACTCGTTATGATTTCACACAAAGACGCAAGGAACCATCATTAGCAAATCCCCTGCGTTTTCCTGCTTTATTTCTTCGCCGGCAACATTTTTTTCTTTGCTGAAGATTCGCGTATAAACAGTTCCGCAGGCAAAACCCTTGTTTCAAACTCAGTCACCGCCCTTTTGCTTTCAATTGTTTTGATCAGCAATTCTGCAGCCAGTTCACCCATGTCAAAAGCCGGCTGCCGCACCACCGAGAGTGAGGGCGATAAAAGTTCGGTCAAATCCAGATTGCTAAAACCAACGATAGCAAGATCGTTGGGTATATTGATATCTTTTGCGCGGCAATAGCGCATACTGTTGGTAGTCAATTTATCGGCAGAGGTAAAAATAGCGTCCGGCTTTTTTTTAATGCTCATTAATTCGTTCAGTGCGGTATCCACTTCATCATATATCATACCACCGTGGAAACAGTGTTTAATATAAGTTTCATCAAATTCCATTCCTGCATCGGCCAGTGCCTGGCGGTAGCCCGCCACCCGTTCTTTAGTGATAGAGAGATATTCTGAATTTGCGAGGTGTGCAATAGTAGTATAGCCGTTTTTTATAAGGTGTGCGGTGGCCTCGTACGCACCCCCAAAATTGTCGGCCATTACTTTGTGCGTATCAATTGTGCCCGCTACGCGGTCTACAAATACAATCGGCAGTCCGCGTTCATGCAGATCGGTGATATGCTTAAAATCCTTGGTTTCGGTGGATACAGAAATCAGGAAGCCATCTACCGAACGGGAAGAAAGAAAATCCATGTTGATCAGTTCCCTTTCATAGCTTTCATGGCTCTGCGAAATAATTACATTATAACCCTTGCTGTAGGCTATGGATTCGATGCCATTGATAATCTGCGAAAAAAAACTGTTGGCAATTTCGCTCACAATTACACCGATAGAGCGGCTCCTCTTTTCTTTCAGGCTGAGTGCAATGGGATTGGGCCGGTAATTGATCTGCCTGGCATATTCCAGCACCATTTGTTTTGTTTCAGGACTTATTTCATAGCTGTCGCGAAGCGCACGGCTAACGGTAGACGTAGAAAGCCCGAGGATTTTCGCAATATCTTTAATAGTAACCGCTTCAAATTTCATACAGTCGTTTTTCTGCAGGGGTATAACAGCCCAATTGCCGGTAACAGCATATCATTTTTTTCAGGGTCGAAACGTGGCTTTTAACACGTTTCTTGTCAAAGAATCCGGTATTTTCAAAAATAGTAAAAATAGGCAACGTTACCGGGAACGTTTGCGTAAAAAAAATAAGACAAGCGCCAGCCACCGGCTATGGTTTTTGACGGAAAAGGACGGATATTTATTTTTTGAAAACACTTCATGAGACGATTGCATTTCCTGATTATACCGGTAAATATAGTTATACTGCTACTGCAATACCCGCTTTGCGCGCAGGTTTTACCCACTGTACGGACAGTTCAGTTAAAAAAAGACAGTTTTAACATTGTTCGATATGGAGCCATGTCAGATGGTATTACGCTTTGTACCAATAGTATAAATGCAGCTATAAACGACTGTAATAAAAAAGGCGGTGGTACGGTGCTGGTTCCACAAGGCTCCTGGCTTACAGGCCCTATTGTTTTAAAAAGTAATGTGAATCTTCACCTGGCCAGCAATGCATTGCTGCAGTTTACCACCGATTTCAATCAATACCCATTGGTGGAAGGCAATTGGGAAGGAGTGCCTGCTGTACGCAACCAATCGCCTATATCTGCTGCCGGTGCTGAAAATATTGCCATTACAGGCGCCGGTATTATCGATGGCGGCGGTGATGCCTGGCGGGCGGTGAAAAAAGACAAATTAACAGAATCGCAATGGAAACGACTGATAGCTTCCGGTGGACTGCAAAGTGAAGATAAAAAAACATGGTATCCATCCGAAAAGTCTTTTAAAGGATTTCAGACAAAAGATGCCGGGGTACTTAAAGATGGCAAGACGGCAAAAGATTTTGAAGACATAAAGGATTTTCTGCGACCCAATTTGCTGGTGCTGACTGCCTGTAAAAGAATATTACTCGAAGGCGTTACTTTCCAAAACTCACCGGCCTGGTGCCTTCACCCGCTGATGTGCCAGGATCTCACGATAAAAAATATCTATGTAAAAAATCCCTGGTACGCGCAAAACGGCGATGGCATCGACATAGAATCATGCAAAAATGTATTACTGGAACACAGCACATTTGATGTGGGCGACGATGGCATTTGCATTAAATCCGGCCGCGATGCGGAAGGCAGAAAGAGAGCAATGCCAACGGAAAACGTCATTGTTCGCAACTGCATCGTGTACCATGCCCACGGCGGTTTTGTAATTGGAAGCGAAATGAGCGGAGGCGCTAAAAACCTTTTTGTTTCAGACTGTTCTTTTATAGGTACCGATATCGGGCTTCGGTTTAAAACAACAAGGGGCAGGGGAGGTGTAGTAGAAAAAATATTTATTAATAATATCAACATGAAAGATATTGCCGGGGAGGCTATTTTGTTTGATATGTATTATATGGGTAAAGATCCTGTTCCTTTAAACGGTGAAAAAAGGGAACTGCCCAAAGCCGAATTTAAACCCGTTGATGAAACCACGCCGGTGTTTAAAAACTTCCGGATTAACGGCGTGGTTTGCAGCGGCGCGGAAAAAGCAGTCTTTGTACGCGGCCTGCCCGAAATGCATGTAAGTGATATTCTGTTGGAAAATATGGTACTGCAGGCCCGAAAAGGATTCGATTTGCAGGAAGCTTCGGGTATCCGGTTTAAAAATATCAAAGTAATTACTGCTGAAACAGATCCGGTGATAGATATTGTTCAAAGCAATAATATCTCGTTTGATAAAATAATATTTAAAGACGGTGCTTCTGTGTTGTGGAGAGTGAGTGGCGAGCGGGTAAAAAACATAGCTATTACCCATACGGATACTTCCAAAGCAAAAGAAAAGCTGCTGGTGGAACTGGGCGCAGATGCAAAAGAAATTAAATTATAGTAAAACCGGCGATTATTAAAATTGGCATAGCAAACAAAACAGCTCAATGAAAAAAAATCTGCTCCTCCTGTTTATAGTGATTCCTGCGCTGGTGTTTGCACAGCCGGACCCCGGTACGCGCATAGCCACTACCGTGATGAGTACCTGGAAAGATTCTTTTGCGCTGAACGGAAGTGCAGCACGCTGGTCGTACGATATGGGTGTTATACTAAAGGGATTTGAAGGACTGTGGATGCGTACCGGCGATGCACGGTATTATAACTATATCCAGCAAATGATGGATGTGTATATCCATGACGATGGCAGTATCAAAGATTACAAGGCATCCGATTACAACCTTGATCATATCAATAATGGCAAGCTGGCTTTATTGTTATACAGGGTAACCGGTAAAGAAAAATATTTAAAAACGGCCAATTTGCTGCGCGATCAGTTGCGCACGCATCCCAGAACAAAAGAGGGTAGTTTCTGGCATAAAAAGATATATGCTTACCAGGTATGGCTGGATGGATTGTATATGGCCCAGCCCTTTTACGCCGAATATGCCAACCTTGCGCATGAAGACAGCGCATTCACTGATATTGCCAACCAGTTTATGCGGATAGAAAAACATGCAAGAGATGTAAAGACCGGTTTGCTCTACCATGCCTGGGATGAAAGCAGGGAGCAACAGTGGGCAAATAAACAAACCGGTTTATCACCGCATATCTGGGCACGTGCCATGGGTTGGTATGCTGTTGCGCTGGTTGACGTGCTTGATTGGTTTCCTGAAAATCAGCCGCAAAGGAAAGAGTTAATAGCAATATTGAACCGCCTTGCAAACGCCATAGAAAAAGTGCAGGATAAATCAACGGGCTTATGGTATGATATTATTGACATGCCTGGCGCGAAAGGCAATTATTTTGAGGCCTCTGCCTCCTGCATGTTTGTGGACGCCTTAGCCAAAGGCGTACGGATGGGTTATTTACCGGCTGCTAAACTGGCTGTCGCAAAAAAAGGATATAGCGGCATTGTGCAGAAATTTATAAAAGAAGAAAACGGACAGTTTGATTTATATGGCACGGTAAAAGTTTCCGGACTCGGCGGCAGTCCTTACCGCGATGGAAGCTTTGAATACTATATGCGCGAACCGGTGATTGTAAATGATCCCAAGGGATTGGGCGCCTTTCTGCTGGCGAGTAACGAAATGGAAATATTGCCAACGCAGCATATTGGTGCCGGTAAAAATGCGGTGCTGGATTATTATTTCAACAACGAGTATAAAAAAGATGCGTTTGGACAGATGGAACGTTTCCATTATACCTGGGAGGATTACGCGAACAGCGGCTTTTCAATGTTCGGCAGCATATTCAGACAGTATGGTGCAAAAACAGGAAGACTTACCATGGCGCCGTCGGCCGCTTCGCTAAAAAATGCAGCGGTTTATATCATTGTTGATCCCGATACGGATAAAGAAACATCAAAACCCAATTACATGCAGCCGAAAGAAGCGCAGGCGATCTACGACTGGGTAAAAGCCGGCGGCGTGCTCTTGTTAATGACAAACGATTCGGGCAATGCAGAGTTTGCGCATTTTAACCAGTTACCGGAAAAATTTGGAATGCACTTTAATGAAAACAGTATTAACCATGTAACCGGCAACCAGTATGAAATGGGGGCTTTGCCCATACAAGCCGGGGATGATATTTTTAAAACGGCAAAGAAAGTATATATCAAGGAACTGGCTACATTGAATGTGAAAGCACCCGCAAAGCCGCAATATAAAAATGCCAACGGAGAAGTGATTACTGCTGTCGCTAAAATCGGGAAAGGAACCGTGTTTGCTGTAGGTGATCCCTGGTTTTATAATGAATATGTTGACGGAAGAAAGTTGCCGGCTACCTTTGAAAATTATAAGGCCGCTACCGACCTGGTAAAATGGTTGCTGCAGCGGTCTGCGGCTGCGAAAAAATAAGAATTGCTTATAATGATATTTTATAGGATAATATTTTTTTGCAGCGTGTTCCTGGCCGGGATGATGATACAGTTGCCCCTTCAGTCGCAGCAGCCAGCCGGTAAAAGGATTGTGGTAGATATTCATGGCGGCGCTGATTTTCGTTCGGTGCAGGCGGCGATCAACAGTCTTCCGGATTCATCTGTTTCTCCAGTATTGATTTATGTAAGGAAAGGTG
>Ga0157378_10003241_pt1 | contig 14481 bp, 13 predicted proteins | sample M65metaG_FD_115309 | JGI IMG/M metagenome (GOLD analysis project Ga0157378, IMG submission 115309) | Miscanthus rhizosphere microbial communities from Kellogg Biological Station, Michigan, USA - M6-5 metaG | ecosystem: Host-associated > Plants > Roots > Rhizosphere > Soil | place: USA: Michigan...
ACCAGCGACTCGAGGTTCAGCCGCAGCAGCGGCTCGGTGTTGGAGGGGCGGACGTTGAAGTGCCAGTCCTCGAAGTCGATCGAGACGCCGTCGAGGTGGGTCACCTCGGCGCCTTCGCCGTAGCGCTCCTCGATCTCCCGCATCTTCGCCTCCTGGTCGTCGACCTCGGAGTTGATCTCGCCGGAGATGAAGTAGCGGGAGCGAAACTCCTCCATCAGCTCGCCGAGCGTGCGGCCGTCGAGCGAGAGCAGCTCCAGGACCAGCAGCGCCGGGATCGTCCCCGAGTCGGCGTTCCAGAAGTCGCGGAAGTAGTAGTGGCCGGAGACCTCGCCGCCGAACGCCGCGCCCTCCTCGCGCATCCGCGCCTTGAAGAAGGCATGGCCGACGCGGGAGAGGTCGGAGCGCCCGCCCTCGGCCGCAACCAGGTCTGGCACCGCCCGGCTCGAGCGCGGGTCGTAGAGGATCGTCGCGCCCGGGTTCTTCTGCAGGACCGAGCGCGCCAGCAGGGCGCAGATGAAGTCGCCGTCGCAGAAGCTGCCGTTGCCGTCGATGAAGAAGCAGCGGTCGGCGTCGCCGTCCCAGGCGATCCCGAGGTCGGCGCCGGTCGACTTGACCCGGTCGATGATCATCCGCCGGTTCTCCTCCAGCAGCGGGTTCGGCTCGTGGTCGGGGAACTCGCCGTTCGGCACGAAGTACATCTCCTCCAGCTCCAGCGGCAGCTTCTCGAGGATCGGCCCGACCATCGGCCCGCCCATCCCGTTGCCGCCGTCGACGACGACCTTCATCGGCTTCACGTTCGAGGGCTCGATGAACGAGAGCGCATGGGAGTGGTACTCGTCCCAGACGTCGACCTCCTCGGCCGAACCGCCCCCCGGCGCTTTCCCGAGCCCGGCTCCGATCTCGGCCTTGACCTCGCCGATCCCGGCGTCGCCGGAGAGCGGCAGCGCCCCCTCGCGGACGAGCTTGACCCCGGTGTAGGCCTTGGGGTTGTGTGAGGCGGTCACCATCGCGCCGCCGTCGAGCTCGCGCGAGCCGACCAGGTGGTAGAGCATCTCGGTCGCGACCTGCCCGGCGTCGATCACGGTCGCCCCCTCGGCGACGAGCCCCTCGCGCACCGCCGCCGCCATCGCCGGCGCCGTCAGCCGCATGTCGCGCCCGAGCCCGACCCGCAGCCCACTCGGCTCCTTCCCCCGCAGCCGTCCCAGCACACGAGCGAACGCCCGGCCGATCGCCTCGGCCGTAGACTCGTCCATCTCAGTCCCATAGAGCCCGCGGATGTCATACGCCTTGAAGATGCCCGGCGGTGCAAGGGGGGACTGGTCGCTCAAAACGCTCCCTTCAAAGCCTCGTAGCTCTGCTCGATGGACTGCGGCATCACTTTCGTGTCGGCGATCACCGGCATGAAGTTGTTGTCGCCGGCCCAGCGCGGGACGACGTGCATGTGGATGTGGTGCTCGACCCCGGCGCCGGCCACCCGGCCCTGGTTGAAGCCGACGTTGTAGCCGTGCGGCTCGTAGACCTGCTCGAGGCGATTCATCGCCCGCTGCGCCAGCTCCATCATCTCCGCCAGCGTCCCCGCGGGGATCTCCTGCAGCCGGCCGACGTGGTCATACGGCGCCACCATCAGGTGCCCGTTCGTGTAGGGAAAGAGGTTGAGGATGAGGAAGCAGTGCTCGCCGCGGTGGACGATCAGGTTCGCCTCATCGTCATCCGCTGCCGGCTTGGCGCAGAAGATGCACTCCTCCTCGATGTCCTTGGACGCGTCCTTCACGTAAGCGAGGCGCCAGGGCGCCCAGATGCGGAAATTTGCCACGGGCGGCGCATCCTATGGAAGCGGGAACCCGCCCCCGGCGACGCGGGCCGCTACAGCCACTTGCGGCGGCGGAAGTAGGCGACCATCACGACCAGGACGACCACCATCAGCCCCAGCACGGTGAAGAAGCCGGCCTCGTGGTGTTCGCTCGGGACCCAGGTGTTCATCCCCATCACGCTGGCGATCAGGGTCAGCGGCAGGATCACGACGCTGATCGCCGTCAGCACCCGGAGGATGTCGTTGAGGCGGTGGGAGATCACCGACTCGTTGGTCTCCTCGAGCGCCTCGGCGACCTCCTTGTAGTTCTCGAGCATGTCCCAGATCCGCTCGTGGGCATCGACGATGTCGTCGAAGTAGATCTCCAGGTCGAGGTCGGTGGCGAGGTAACGCTGCTTGACTTTCTCCAGTTCGCGCAGGACCGGCCGCTGCGGCCGCACGACTTTGCGGAAGTTGATGATCTCCTGCTTGACGTTGGAGATGTCGCGGACGACTTCCTCGGCCCGCTCTTCGAAGATCTGGTCCTCGAGCGCGTCGAGCTTGTTGCCGATCTTGCGCAGCATCGGGAAGCAGTAGTCGAAGCTGTCGTCGACGAGCCGGTAGAGCAGGTACCCCGAGCCGCGCGAGAAGAGCTGCTCGCGCAGCTCCTCTTTGGCCCGGCAGCGCTCGAACAGGTACTCGACCGGCTGCAGCGGCATGTTCGGGATCGTCACCACGTAGTCGGGCCCGACGAAGACGTCGAGCTCGCCGGCCCCGAGCCGGCCCGCCTGGGGGTCGAAGACCGGCAGGTGGAGGACGATGAAGAGATAGTCGTCGTAGACGTCGATCTTCGGCCGCTGGTTGCGCGAGAGCACGTCCTCGAGGTCGAGCGCGTGGAAGTCGAAGTGCTCCTCCAGCCAGCTCCGCTCCAGGGATCCCGGCCACTCGATGTTGACCCAGCGCAGGCCGTCGGAGTCGATCTGCTCGACGTTCGGCCGCTGGGGCTCAGGCGCAGCGGGCTGAGAGACGAGCTCGCCGCGCCGGCCGCGAGGCCGTCGCAGCCTCGGTTTCGGAAGGTTCGGCATCGCCCAACCCCCTCAATATCTCGTGCGGCAGAGTCATCGTGGCGCCTAGGTTAGACGGGCGCAGAAAAAAGCGTGGATTGCAGCGTGCAATGGTTGCCGCGCGTCATCCTTTTGCTGTATCGTCGCCCGAACATAAGCGCCACATCTAGAGGGGTGGAGGGACTGGCCCGAAGAAGCCCCGGCAACCATCGCGACCGCAAGGTCGAGACAGGTGCCAACTCCAGCAGGCCGAGGCACGAGGTCTGGAAGATGTGGGGGATGTCCGATCTGGACCTCGCCCCACAGATGGCGAGGTTTTTTCGTAAGCGGAAAAGAGGATCGGATGTCAGTAGAGAGCCTGAAGTGCAAGGAGTGCGGGACGGCCTACGAGCTCGACGCCCGTTACGTGTGCGAGAACTGCTTCGGGCCGTTGGAGGTCGCCTACGACTTCAGCGGCCTCGACGCGGCTGAGGCAAAGCGGCGGATCCAGGCCGGGTCGCAGGGGATCTGGCGCTACCGGGACTTCCTGCCCTTCAAGGGCAACGCCAGCGACCCGCTGGAGCCCGGGTTCACCCCGCTGCTGAAGGCGAGCCGCCTCGCCGAGCGACTGGGCGTTGACGCCGAGATCTACATCAAGAACGACGCCGCCAACCCGACCCACTCCTTCAAGGACCGGGTCGTCGCCGTCGCCGTCGCGAAAGCGAAGGAGCTCGGCTTCGACACCGTCGCCTGCGCTTCGACCGGCAACCTGGCCAACGCCGTCGCCGCCCACGCCGCCGCCGCCGGCCTCGACTCCTACGTCTTCGTCCCCGCCAACCTCGAGGAGCAGAAGCTGCTCGCAACCGGCGTCTACGGGACCAACCTGGTCGGCGTCCGCGGCAACTACGACGACGTCAACCGCCTCTGCACCCAGCTCGCCGAGACCCACCCCTGGGCTTTCGTCAACGTCAACCTGCGGCCCTACTACGCCGAGGGCTCGAAGACGCTCGCCTACGAGACGGTCGAGCAGCTCGGCTGGAAGCTGCCCGACCGGGTCGTCAGCCCGATCGCCTCCGGCTCGCTCTTCACCAAGCTCGGCCGCGGCTTCCAGGAGTGGCTCGACCTCGGCCTCGTCTCCGGCGAGCAGCCGACCTTCAACGGCGCCCAAGCCGAGGGCTGCAGCCCGGTGGCGACCGCGTTCGCCGAAGGCTGGGAAGTCTGCAAGCCGCAGCGCCCCGACACGATCGCCAAAAGCCTGGCGATCGGCGACCCCGCCGACGGCCCCTACGCGGTCGACCAGGCCCGCCGCAGCGGCGGCGGCGTCGACTCGGTCACCGACCAGGAGATCCGCGAGGGGATCAAGCTGCTGGCCGAGACGACCGGGATCTTCACCGAGACCGCCGGCGGCGTCACCGTCGGCGTCCTCCGCGAGCTGGCCGAACGGGGCGAGATCGCCGACGGCGAGCGCGTCGTCGTCTACATCACCGGCGAGGGGCTGAAGACGCTCGACGCCACTCGCGATACGTTCCAGATGCACGAGATCGACCCCGCCCTCGAGAGCTTCGAGGCCGAGTTCCCGCAGGAGGTAGCCGTCTAGATGTCAGTCACCGTGAAGATCCCGACCCAGCTGCGCGCCGCCACCGGTGGCGAGGCCGAGCTTGAGGTCGAAGGCGGGACCGTCGGCGAGGTGCTCGACGCAGTCTTCGACGCCCACGGCGGCCTCCGCGACCGGATCACCCAGGACGGCGACCTGCGCCGCTTCGTCAACGTCTACGTCTCCGGCGAGGACATCCGCTTCCAGCAGGGATTGGAGACCTCCATAAATGATGGTGATGAGGTCACGATTTTGCCCGCCGTCGCGGGCGGCTGAGGCCGTCCCGGCAGGGGTTCCACTTAACTTTTTCGGTGGAACGTCTTATGGCTGACGCCTCTAACTCGGTGACGAAAAAGTACAAGACGTTCCACCCCTACCGGGACGGCCTCGTCAGGGCAGCCGATGGACGCTAAACCGCCGGCGGTCATCCTCTGTGGAGGACGGGGGACGAGATTGCGCGAGCGAACCGAGTCGGTGCCGAAGGCGCTGGTTGAGATCGGCGGACGGCCGATTCTCTGGCATGTGATTCAGATCTACGCCGCGCAGGGGTTCAGCCGCTTCCTGCTGGCGACCGGCTACATGGGCGAGGCGGTGGCCGAGTTCGCCGCTGCGGAGCGCTGGCCGGACGGGGTCCTGGTCGATTGCGTCGACACCGGCCTCGACACGCCGACCGGCGGGCGGATCGCGGCGCTGGCGGACGGGGTGCGGGGGGAGCGTTTCTGCGCCACCTACGCCGACGGCGTCGCCGACGTCGATCTCAACGCCCTGCTCGAGTTCCACGACCGCCACGGCGCCCTCGCCAGCGTCACCGTCGTCCGACCCGACCTGCAGTGGGGCGTGGCCGAGCTCGACGGCGAGGCGGTGACCGGCTTCGTCGAGAAGCCCCGCAGCGAGCACTGGATCAACGGCGGCTTCTTCAGCTTCGAGCCGGAGGTGCTCGATTACCTCGACGCCGAGAGCGTGCTCGAGCGCGAGCCGCTCTCGCGCCTGGCCGCCGACAATCAGCTGCGAGCCTTCCGCCACAAGGGCTTCTGGGACTGCATGGACACCTACAAGGACGCGGTCGTCCTCAACGACCTCTGGACCGCCGGCCGCGCGCCCTGGCGGATCTGGGACCAGGCGGCGGTGGAGGCGTGAAGCGCTCGCTGGTCACCGGCGGTCATGGCTTCGTCGCCTCCAACCTGGCCCGAGCGTTGCTCGAACGAGGCGACGCCGTCACCGTCCTCGACCTGGCCTCGCCGTCGAGCTCCGGCCTCGCCCTGCAGGGGATCGCCGCCGACGTGCAGCTGCTGGAAACCGACCTTCGGGACGCGGCCGCGGTCGACGCGGCGATCGTCGCCGGCGAGTTCGACGTCGTCTTCCACCTCGCGGCCCAGACGCTCGTCGGGCCGGCGATGGCCGACCCGACCCAGACCTTCGAAGTCAACGTCCGCGGCACCTGGAGCCTGCTCGAGGCCTGCCGTCGCGCCGACGTCCCGGCGGTGATCGTCGCCTCCTCCGACAAGGCCTACGGCCCCAGCGAGGAGCTGCCCTACCGCGAGGACATGCGCCTCAACCCGGCTTCGCCGTACGAGGCGAGCAAGGCGGCCGCCGACGCGATCGCCCTCAGCTACCACCCCGCCTACGGCCTGCCCGTCGCGGTCACCCGCTTCGCCAACATCTACGGCGGCGGAGACCCCAACTTCTCGCGCCTGATCCCCGAGGCGATCGCCGCCGTGCTCGATGGCCGCCGGCCGCAGATCCGCTCCGACGGCAGCCCCGAACGGGACTTCCTCTACGTCGCCGACGCCGTCGCCGCCTACTTGGCGGTCGAGAGCGCCGTCGGCGCCGGCGGGCCGGGCGCGGGAGAGGCCTTCAACGCCGGTGGCGAGCGGCCGTTCTCGGTCGCCGAGGTGCTGGAGACGATCGTCGCCGTCTCGGGCGCCGAGCTGACCCCGGAATACCTCGGCACCAGCAACCCCGACGGCGAGATCGACCGCCAGTTCGTCGACTCGGCGAAGCTGCGCGAGGCGACCGGATGGGCGCCCGAGGTCGAGCTGCGCGACGGCCTGATCCGCACCCTCGACTGGTACCGAGACCACGCCGAGCTGCGCCCGGAGACGACCGCCGCGGCAGGCTAGGGTGAAGGCCCCATGTGCGGGCGCTTCACCAACACCACCAAGGACACGAAGAAGATCGCCGACCGCTTCGAGGTCGAGCTGGAAAAGGCCCTGGAGCGAAGTGGGGCGGGGGCGCCGGCGAAGGAGAGCGCCAAGGACGGGGGAGAGGAGAAAGCGCCGCCCGGGTTCGGCCGCTTCAACGTCGCCCCGACCCAGGAGGTGCTGGTCGTCCGCGCCTCGCCCGAGCCCGAGGAGGCCGAGCAGGGAGCGCGGGAGGCGCGGCTGATGCGCTGGGGCCTGGTCCCGGTCTGGGCCAAGGACCTGAAGGTCGGCTACCGGATGATCAACGCGAAAAAGGAGAACCTGATCAAGAGCCGCGCCTACGGGCCGCTGCTCGACAAGTACCGCCACCGCTGCCTGATCGTCGCCGACGGCTTCTACGAGTGGATGAAGGCCGAGGACCCCAAGCAGCCGCGCCAGCCCTGGCACTTCCAGGTCGACGGCGGCGAGCCCTTCGCCTTCGCCGGCCTCTGCACCCGCAAGGAGTGGCCCGACCCCGAGGAGCGCGGCTACGACGACGGCTACCTCTACACCTGCACGCTGGTGACGACGACGCCGAACGAGGTCGTCGCCCCGGTCCACAACCGGATGCCGGCGATCCTCCCCACCCGCGAGGCCGAGGCGGCCTGGCTCGACCCGAAGCTGAGCGCTGAGGACGCGGTGGCGATGTGCGGGCCGCTCGACGCCCGGCGGATGTCCAGCGCTCCTGCGAATCCCGCCCTCAACAAAGTCGGCAAAGGGACGGCGCCCGAGGGACCGGAGCTGCTGGTGACGACGCTCGTGGCCTAGTCCTCGGCGGTCTCTTCGGCGGCCTCTTCGGCTTCTTCGCGTTCTTCGGCTTTCAGCTCTTCGGCTTCTTCGTCGATCGGCGGCGAGCGTTCGGCCAGCGCCGCGTGGGTCTCCACCGTCGCTTCCCCGCCGGAGCGGGTCTTCAGGGTGCAGCGGAACTTGGCCGAGGGGACGTCGGTGCTCCGCCAGACGGTGAAAAAGGGGAGGGCGAGGTCCTGCTTCGGCTTGCCGGCGATCGCGTATTCGATCCGCTCTTCGCCGATCTTGAACTCGGGCCATTCGACCTTGACGCCCTTTTCGGTGGTGAAGCGCTGCGGTCGGTCGGGGACTTCCAGCGAGGCGAGTTCGCCCCCGTGGGAGCTGAAGTCCATCAGCACCGTTTCCGGCACTTCCTGGCTGTAGATGCCGCTTTCGGAGGAGCGCGGGTAGGTCGCTCGCAGGTCGCCGCCGCTCTGGGCGACTTCGGTGCCGTTCGGCGCCTTGATCGCGCAGTGGGCGGTGCTGTCGGCGATCGGCGCGCCGGCGGAGACGTTGAAGACCGTGGAGACGATGTAGAGCGAGTAGCCGCTGACGTTGGTGCCGGTGGCGCGGATGTTGGTGTCGGTCAGCTGCATCTCGCCTTGGCCGCCGGGGACAGCCACCGCGCTGGAGTCCGGGCCCTTGCCTGACTGCACCCATTCGAGGCTGGTGGCTTCGCCCTCGCCCTTGCCGGTGCTGGCGAGCGCGGCGACGAGGCAGGCGACGAGCCCGATCGCGATCACGACCAGGGCGCCGCGGGGCGGGCGGGAGTCGTCGGCGGGGGTCCGTTGGGGGGCGGCGCTCACAGCGCGACAGTATTGGAATCGGTCACGGAATCGCCCGCCTGCGATACCTCGACCGCCGTTCGGGGTACGTTCCCCCCGTGGCAGGGAAAGTCACGCGACTGAAGATGACCGAGGTGCGGCCCCGTACGGTCGAGGTTCACGGGCGGCCGATGAACTTCATCGAAGCCGGCTCCGGCCCGGTTCTGCTGCTGATCCACGGAATGGCTGGCACCTGCGCCAACTGGGAAGCGGTGATCGAGCCGCTGGCGATCAACCACACCGTGATCGCCCCCGATTTCCCCGGCCACGGCTCCTCGGCGCCCGGCGGCGGCGACTACTCGCTCGGCGCCCTCGCCAGCGCCCTCCGCGACCTGATGCTGACGCTCGGCCACGAGCGGGCGACCCTGGTCGGCCACTCGCTCGGCGGCGGCGTCGCGATGCAGTTCACCTACCAGTTTCCGGAGATGGTCGAGCGCCTCGTCCTCGTCTCCAGCGGCGGCCTCGGCCCCGACGTCAGCCCGATCCTGCGGGCGGCGGCGCTCCCCGGCGCCGAGCTCTTCATCTCGGCTACGGCGGGAGTAGGAAGCAGGGTCGGCTCCGTGGTCGGCCGCGGCCTCGGCCTGCTCGGCCTGCGCCCCAACGCCGACCTCGCCGAAGTCACCCGCGGCTACGCGACCCTCACCGACCCCGACCGTCGCAAGGCCTTCGTCGCCACCCTGCGCTCGGTAGTCGGCATGGAGGGCCAGCGCGTCGGCGCCCTCGACAAGCTCTACCTCGCCGAAACCCTGCCCCTCCTCGTCGTCTGGGGCGAGAACGACCCGATCATCCCCGTCGACCACGCCCGGGAGCTCCACGCCCAGCTTCCCGACACCCACCTCGAGATCTTCGAGGAAACCGGCCACGTCCCCCAGCTCGAGCGCCCGGGCCGCTTCGTCGCCGTCCTCGAACGCTTCCTCGCCGAAACCGAGCCGGCGGAGTTCGACGCCGGCGAGTGGCGAGCGAGATTCAAGGCCGCCGAGACCTAGGCCTGTCGCTTTTGTGGACCTATAAGCCACAAAAGCGACCCGGCAAGGGACGCGCCCGACAGGATTCGAACCTGTGGCCTCTTCCTCCGGAGGGAAGCGCTCTATCCAGCTGAGCTACGGGCGCGTCCCGCCAGCTTAACCATGGAGGTAGGTAGACGATTGCGGCGCGGTCCTGTCTGGTCGCAGACACAACATTGCGAAGGTGGAACCAGGCTTCGTTTCAACCGTTGGGGCGCGTTGCGGCCGCGAGCATGATCAGGGCGTCCCGGATAGTCGCATCGCGACTGGCTGGACTTGCTGCGGCGAGAAGGCTATGCCGTCGCCGGCAAGCGTCCGGATGCGGTCTTCCTAAACCAGGTGGTTCGATCACCGCTGGTCAGAACGACGACGCGGGCGGGCTACTACGTCATCGACCTGGGAAGTGTCGATCGACTCCAAGCGGAACTAGGTCAACGCCAGTCGGAACTCGCCGACGTCATGCGAGTCGCCCCAAGCGCGGCGGGCGGCGCCTTCGATCGACATCGCGGGCAGCGGCGCGAGCTGAATACCGCGATAGCCCGTATCGAACGGGAGCTTGATGAGGCGAAGGCGGCGATCGAGGCTTGGAGGGCCGCTCCGAAGTTCGAGGGCATCGAGGTACGGGCCGCTTAGCGTAGGCTCGCCGCCGATGGATCTGGCGGTGACTTTTCTCGGGACCGGGGGCTCGGTGCCCTCGGCGCGGCGCTCGACGGCCAGCGTGCTGGTGGCGCGTGGAGGGGAGCGGTTGCTCTTCGATTGCGGGGAAGGGACGCAGCGGCAGATGCAGCGGTCGCTGGGGCTGGTGCAGGCCGACGAGATCTACCTGACGCACTTCCACGCCGACCACGTGCTGGGTTTGCCGGGGCTGCTGAAGACCTATGACCTGACCGATCGACAGGTGCCGCTGAAGGTCTACGGGCCCCCGGGCCTGACGGAGCTGTTCCAGGTCTTCTCGCCGCTGATCGGCCGGCTGGGGTTCAGCCTCGACCTGATCGAGGTGGGGCCGGGGGACGCGATCGAGCACGACGGCTACGAGTTGCGGCCGTTCGAAGCCTCCCACCGCAGTACGCGCGCCAACGGCTACGCGCTGGTCGAGGCGGAGCGGCCCGGCCGCTTCGACCCCGCCGCCGCGGCCGCCGCGGGCGTGCCGGAAGGGCCCGCCTACGCGGCGCTTCAGCGGGGGGAGACCGTGGAGGGCAATGCTGGTCCGGTCACCCCCGACCGGGTGATGGGGGAGAGCCGGCCCGGCCGCACGATCGTCCTCACCGGCGACACCGCACCCAGCCCCGCCACCGTCTCGGCCGCGGCCGACGCCGACCTGCTGATCCACGACGCCTCCTTCGCCGAGGAGGAGACTCAGCGCGCCGCCGAAACCGGCCACTCGACCGTCGGCCAGGCCGCCGCCGTTGCCGCTGAGGCCCACGTGAAGCTCCTCGCCCTCGTCCACATCTCCTCCCGCTACCACGTCGGCAAGGTGATCGAGGAGGCCAAGGATGTCTTCGAGCCGACCATCGCCCCGAAGGACTTCGACGTCGTCGAGCTGCCGTTCCCCGAGCGGGGAGAGCCGCATCTGGTCCAGAACGGGGCTCGGCAACGATCAGAAGCAGATGCTTCCCCCTCTTTGCAGGAATAGGCTCCGAGGCCGTCCGCGAAGCTGCCTACTATCCGCTGACGATGGAGGCAGCACGTATCAGCGAGGCGGTTGCGCTCGATGAGGAGAGCTTTCGCAAGATCGAGTCAACCATGCTTTATCTGGAGGAGGCTCGGTCGCGCGCAGAGCGCGCCGTGAAGGAGATGCGCGATCTCGGAGCCGAGCCACATCTGGTCGAGGCAACGGAGCAGGTACACGGAGATCTGACCGAGTTGACCCGCCGATACCGCCACCGGACCTACTTCGCCGCGGCTAAGGCGCAGACGAGCTTCTAAACGGACCATGGCGCTCTCCGATGAGGAGATTCGTCGCAACCTGACGCGCTTCGCCGCGGACTGGGGCGGTTACCAGGGAACCGAGCGCAGCGAGGCGCAAACCTTCTGCAATGAGCTTCTAGCCTGCTACGGAACCGAGCGCAAAGCGGTTGCGAGATTCGAGGAGCGCACCGGCGAGGGCGGGTTCATCGACATGATCTGGCCTGAGGTTTGCCTGGTCGAGATGAAGCGACCGAGTGATGGAGACCACCTGGAGGCTCACCGCGAGCAAGCGCTCCACTACTGGATGGAGGTCAGCAAGCAGGCCGGGGAGAGCGGCCTCAGAGCCCCGGAATGGATCGTCGTCTGCGCGTTCGAGCGCTTCGAGGTGCTCGACCCCGACGCCGGCTGGGATCGACCGGTCGACGCGTTTCCGTTGGCGGAGCTTCCCGAACGCCTCAGCTCGCTCAAGTTCCTCGCCGAGGAAGAGCCGTACTTCCGCTCCTCCCAGGCCGATCTCAGCCGTGAGGCCGTCGTTGCTCTTACCGATCTCTACGCCAAGCTGCGCGATCGTCGGGCCAGCGATCTCGACACCTTGCGCCTATTCATCCTCCAGATCGTCTGGGCGATGTTCGCCGAAGACCTTGGCCTGATCCAGAACAACGTTCTCAGTCGGGTGTTGGAAGGGTTGATCAAGGACATTGCGCGGTCGAGCGCCGACGACCTCGGGCAGTTGTTCCGCTACCTGGCCGAGCGTGACCCTCGCCCTGCAGAAGGAAGCTTGTATGAGGGGACGCCTTTCGCTAACGGCGGTCTCTTCGTCCGTCCGGCCCAGGTTCACCTCGAAGCCGATGAGCTTGAGACTTTGCTGCAGCTCTGCAACCTGAACTGGCGCCAGGTGGAGCCGGCGATCTTCGGGGCGATCCTCCAGGGGGCGCTGGGGCGCGACAAGCAATGGGCGCTCGGCGCGCACTACACCGCCGAGGCCGACATCATGAAGGTGGTCAAGCCAACGGTGATCGAGCCCTGGTCTGCCCGGATCGAGAGCCTTTCCAACGCCGCCGCGGCGGAAGCCGCCTGGCGCGACCTGATGTCGTACGTCGTCCTCGACCCGGCCTGCGGCTCCGGCAACTTCCTCTACGTCGCCTATCGGGAGATCCGGCGCCTCGAGCTGCGCCTGCGGGAGCGCTTAGCCGAGCTTCGAACTGCGGAGGGCATGGCTGCCCAGGAGGAGATGGATTTCTTTCCGATCTCGAATATGCGCGGCTTCGAGATCGAGGTCTTTGCCGCTGAATTGGCCCGGGTGACCCTCTGGATGGGCCACAAGCTGGCCGCGGAAGACCTGCGGGAACACGGTCTCAACGAGCCTACCCTGCCGTTGGTCGACCTCTCAGGGATTCGACGGGCACATGCGCTGAGGACTGAGTGGCCGGAGGCAGACGCGATTATCGGCAACCCGCCGTATCACGGGTCCAACACCCTGCGGGCGGAGGTAGGAGACGAGGAAATCGAGTTTCTCAAGGGGGAGTTCGGCATCGGGGTCAAGGATTACTCGGTCTACTGGTTCCGCAAGGCGCAGGAGAGGTTGAAGCCCGGTGGTCGGGCGGGGTTGGTCGCCACCAACTCTGTGACCCAGAACCGAAACCGGAAACCGAGCCTCGAGTGGATCGTCGAGAACGGCGGCGTCATCACGGATGCCATCTCCAAGGAGGAGTGGACGGGCGACGCAACGGTCAACGTCTCCATCGTCAATTGGGTGAAGGACCCCGATGTCGCGCCCGGTTCGGCACGGCTGGATGGACGAGAGGTCGGCGCCATCTCTCCGTCGCTCAGGTCGAGCGACGATGACGTAGGCAACGCGAAACGGCTTGAGGCAAATCGCGGCTATGCCTTCCAGGGACCGATTCCGGTGGGCGAGGGCTTTGTCATCGTCGAGCGCGAAGCACGAGAGCTGCTCGCTCTTGATTCGGCTAACTACCACCAGGTGATACGGCCCTACTTGACGAGCTTGGATATCGCTGAGGATCCAAAGCAGCAGCCAGGTCGATGGGTGATCGACTTCGGGACACGCTCGCTAGACGAGGCAGAGGCCTGGCCCGCCGCACTGGAAATTTTGCGGGAGAAGGTGAAGCCGATTCGAGAACGGAACCGCGACGAGCGGTTTCGTCGCAACTGGTGGCTTTTCGGAAGGCCCCGCGTTGCGATGCGAAAAGCCCTCGCGAATCTCGACCGATATGTGGCGGGGACTCGGCACGGGGTGCATCTCCACTTTTGCTGGTGCGATCCGGTGACCATGGCGAGCGATGCGACCAACGTCTTCGCCTTCTCCGGGGACTACGAGATGGGCGTTCTCTCCTCGAGCCTGCATGCCGGTTGGGGATGGGCTCAGTCGTCGACGATTCGTCAAGACATCCGCTACACGCCAACGTCGGCCTTCGAGACCTTTCCCTGGCCCTCTCCCTCCGAGCCAGCGCGAGTGGAGGTAGGGGAGGCGAGCCGTGCCCTGATCGGGTGCCGGACTGATCTATGCGAAAGGCGAAACGTTGGCTTGACGAAGCTTCAACACGAGTTGAAAGAAGGGATGCATTCCAAGCTGCGTCAGGCAGAGCGAGAACTCGATCGGGCTGTGGCCGCCGCATACGGGTGGCCGGCATCTACGGCCGGAGACAACGCCCAAACCAACCGCCTCCTGCTAGTGCTGAATAGGGAAATTGCCAAGGGTGACATCGCCTACGCCGGGCCAACCGGGGTCTGAACGTCCCCTTGCGCTGCTACATTTGGCGCGTCCTTTAACCCGGTCCCGTGAGGCCAGGAAGGAAGCAACCGAGGTGAACGAGAAGGTCGTGCTGGAGCACGACGATCTGAGGCGGACGCTGCGGCGGATCGCCCACGAGATCGCCGAGAAGAACCCCGATTCGGCTCGACTGGCGGTCGTCGGCATCCACACCCGCGGCGCCGTGCTGGCCCGCCGCCTCCACATCTTCCTCGGCGAGCTGACCGGGAACAGCCTGCCGATCGGCGACCTCGACATCTCCTTCTACCGCGACGACGTCGGCGCCAAGGCGCCCGCGGCCCAGCCGGTCGTCCACGCCTCCCACATTGACTTCGACCTCTCCGACCGCACCGTCGTCCTCGTCGACGACGTCCTCTACACCGGCCGCACCGTCCGCGCCGCGATCGAGGCCCTCTTCGACTACGGCCGCCCCCAGCGCGTCCAGCTCGCCGTCCTCTGCGACCGCGGCCACCGCGAGCTGCCGATCCGCCCCGACTACGTCGGCAAAAACCTGCCGACGGCCCGCGAGGAGCGGGTCAACGTCCGGCTGGAGGAGGTCGACGGCACAGACGGCGTCACGATC
>Ga0157378_10003245_pt1 | contig 14461 bp, 11 predicted proteins | sample M65metaG_FD_115309 | JGI IMG/M metagenome (GOLD analysis project Ga0157378, IMG submission 115309) | Miscanthus rhizosphere microbial communities from Kellogg Biological Station, Michigan, USA - M6-5 metaG | ecosystem: Host-associated > Plants > Roots > Rhizosphere > Soil | place: USA: Michigan...
GGAATTTCGTGCTCGATCGCCATCTGTTCACATCTGAATCCGTCACCGAAGGCCACCCTGACAAAGTTGCTGACGCGATCTCCGACGCCATTCTAGACGCAATCCTCAAAGACGACCCCATGGCCCGCGTGGCCTGCGAGACTCTCGTCACAACCGGCCTCGCTTGCGTCGCCGGAGAGATCACCACCAAGACATACGTCAACGTCCCAGAGATCGTGCGCTCCACGATCGACCGGATCGGCTACAATGAAGCTTCGTTCGGCTTCGATTCGAAAACCTGCGCCGTCATCAGCACCATCGACAAGCAGTCACCCGACATCGCCCAGGGAGTTGATACCGGCGGCGCGGGCGATCAGGGGATGATGTTCGGCTACGCCACGGACGAGACGGACGAGCTGATGCCGATGCCGATCCAGCTCGCCCACCGGCTCACTGAGAGACTTGCCGCTTTCCGCCGCTCGAAAGACGGCTCGTGGGTGCGCCCCGACGGCAAATCGCAGGTGACCGTGCTCTATGAAGAGAACCTGCCGATCGGAGTGGAAACGGTCGTCGTCTCGACCCAGCACTCCGAGCAGGTCTCGAACAAAAAGCTTCGTGAAGCAATCATCTCGGAAGTGATCGAGCCTGTCATTCCGAAGGAGCTTCGCGACAAGAACATCAAATTCCATATCAACCCGACCGGACGTTTTGTCATCGGTGGACCGCAGGGTGATGCCGGCCTCACGGGTCGCAAGATCATCGTCGACACCTACGGCGGGATGGGACGTCACGGCGGGGGAGCATTCAGCGGCAAGGATCCGTCGAAGGTCGATCGCTCCGCCTGCTACGCGGCGCGCTGGGTGGCCAAGAACATCGTCGGCGCCAAGCTCGCCCGGCGCTGCGAGGTCCAGGTTGCCTATGCGATCGGAGTCGCCGAGCCCGTTTCGGTGAACGTCGATACGTTCGGAACCAACACCGTACCGGAGACGGCGATCATGAAGGCGATCATGAAAGTCTTCGATCTTACTCCGAAGGGAATCATCAACGCTCTGGATTTGCGGAAGCCGATCTACAGCCCGACGTCGGCGTACGGACATTTCGGCCGCACCCCGAAGAAGAACGGCAAGGGCACACTCTTCACGTGGGAGCGTCTCGATCGCATCAACGACCTGAAAAAGGCTGTCGAGTCGCGCTAGTCGCGCTTTCCGGACGAAGTGACGAAAAGCTGACCCGAGGGGTCAGCTTTTCTAGTTTCCGGCCACAACGTTAATTTGTTTCTCATGCAGCTTGTTGAAGTCGAAGTAATGCGACTCGGACTCGACCGGTCAACCAACTCCTACGTGGTCATCCTGCAGGAGAAAGGTGGAGCGCGTCTTCTGCCGATCTGGATTGGCCAGCCGGAGGCCGAATCGATCGTGATCGAGATGAACAAGCTGAAGCGCGAAAGACCTCTCACCCACGATCTCTGCAAGAATCTCATAATCGGCCTGGGCGGCACTCTGCGGCGCGTCAACATCACGAAGGTGGAGAATCGCACTTTCTACGCTGAGCTCCACATCGCGCGCAACTCCGGAGCGGTGCACATCGATGCCCGTCCGTCCGACAGCATCGCCATCGCGCTTCGGTTCGAGGCGCCGATCTTCGCTCAGGAGAGTCTTCTCACCGCGCTGCTGCTCGAGGAAGGTCAGACGGCGCCGGAAACCCTGGCCGAACCGTCCGAGGAGATGTCCGCCGAGCAGCTGAAGGAATACCTGGAGAATCTGCGGCCCGAAGATTTTGGGAAGTTCAATATGTAATCTCGCGGTCCTGCTTCTCCTGCAGGCCGCGCTCTCGACAGGACCGTTGCATCAGGTCTCCGGCCGCATTGTCAGGCCGGGTGTCCGCGAGATGGACGTCATTTCCGGCGCGTGGGTTGTGCTGCACCGCGTCGGCCCCGACCGCGCCGGTCCGCTCGATTCTACGCGATCCGACGCGCGCGGACGCTACTCCTTCAAGTACGATCGCACGGGCAGCGAGGACGCGATCTATTTCGTGTCTGCCACCCACGACGGCATCGCGTATTTCACGCCTCCTCTGACGGCGGGCAGAGTGACTGGCGACGACGCCGAGCTCATCGGTTTCGATACGACCTCAGGTCACGTGCCTTTCACCATCCGCGGGCACCACATCGTTGTTTCCACCGCTGACGCGAATGCGAAGCGCTCGATCGTCGAAGTCTACGATATCTCGAACGACAGCTCCGTCACCCGGGTCGCGCGCGGCGAGACTCCCGACGCAGCGACCTGGCAAACTCACATCACGCCGGGCGCGACGGATTTCAAAGTCGGGCAGGGAGACATCTCGGCCGCGGCGGTGAGTTACTCGAATGGCGTCGTCAGCGTGTTCGCTCCGCTCGCGCCCGGCATCAAGCAGCTTTCGTTTTCGTACGCGCTCTCGGCCAAGTCCTTTCCTCTCAAGCTTCCCCTGGAGAAGGAAACCGGGGTCTATGAGATATTGATCGAGGAGAAGGCCGGCTCCGTCACTGGTCCGCACATCGGCGAGGTCGATCCCGTGTCGGTGGACGAGCGCAACTTCCGGCGGTTCCTTGCGCAGGACATGCCCGAGAACTCTGTCGCCATCATCGATCTGCCACCGCCGCCTCGCTCGGCGAGGACGATCGACCCGCGTTATCTCGTCGCGCTTACGCTGTTGATCGGAGGCACGATGGTGCTGGCGCTTGCGCAGGCATTGAGACGTAAGTAGCTTCGCCAAACAATCGATCGCGGACGGGAGCCACGGAAACCGGTTTGATGCCGGTGCGGCCCCGCCACTGTATCGGGCAGTAAACTCCGACTCGTTACGCCACTGGCTGCAGGAGCAGCCGGGAAGGTGAGTCGGAGCGCCCGGAGCCAGGAGACGACTTTCGTCCGCGCCACTTACGCAGAACCTCGGAGGGAGGTCCTGGTGGCGGTCAGGCGCTTTCGCGCGTGCTCGTTGCGGGCATTCCTCTGGGAGGAGTGTCCGTTTTGTTTTTTCGCTCGCGCTTGCTGCTGTCAACATTTCTCGCTGTCGCACCGCTCGTCGCGTGCGACAAGGCGAGCCCGCGCACAGACGTCGTCCGGGATGATTTTGGCGATTCGGTAAGAATCGGCGCTCCGCCAACCCGCATCGTCTCGCTCAGTCCGGCAACGACGGAAATCCTGTTCACTCTTGGTGCTGGCTCGCGCGTCGTCGGACGGAGCAAGTACGACCTCTGGCCCGATTCAGCTAAACTCGTCCAGTCGCTCGGCAACGGCATGCAGCCAAACGTCGAGGCCGTTCTGGGCGTGCACCCGGATCTGGTCCTGCTCTACGCGAGTCAGGACAACCGACCCGCCGCCGACCGACTCCGCTCAGTCGGAGTGAACACGGTAGCCATGCGGCAGGACCACATCGCTGATTTCCGGCGTCTCGTCACACTGCTTGGCAGAATCCTGAACGACTCGGCACGCGCTCAGACTGTGATCGATTCCGTGGACCACACCATGGATCGCGTGCAAACCGCCACGCGCGGCGCATCGCGGCCGAAAGTCTTCTGGCACATCTGGGACGCGCCTCTCATCACGGTCGGTTCGGGCAGTTTCATGGACGAGCTCGTGAACATTGCCGGCGCCACCAACATCTACGCCGACATTACCAAGCCGTCTGGACAGATTTCCCTCGAGGATGTTGCTCGCCGGGATCCTGATTTCATTCTCGCTGGCCCTATCGGCGCGCACGCGATCGAGTCTGATCCGCGCTGGCGAATCGTGCGCGCTGCGCGCGAAGGCAAAATTCTCGTCGTCGACACCGGACTTGTCGCGCGTCCTTCGGTTCGACTGGGTGAAGCGGCACTTTCGCTCGCGCAGCTGCTCCATCCCGGCACCGTCCGTTGACTCGCTTTCGACCTGCGTACTGGCCGGCGCTGATCGCGATTCTGATTTTGATCGCGATCATTGCGGTGGCACGTGGCGCAGTGTCACTGCCAATCGTGGCTGTCTTCGAAGCGTTGAGGGGCAGGGGAGATCCAACCGCGGTCGCCATCGTTCGCGATCTCCGGCTGCCTCGGGTCGTCCTCGGCGCGCTGGTTGGGGCTGGACTCGGTGCCAGCGGTGCGGTGTTGCAGGGCGCGCTGAGAAATTCGTTGGCCGAGCCATATCTGCTCGGCGTGTCGGGTGGCGCCGCGGTCGGAGCAGTCCTGGCGTTTTCACTGGGGGGTACCAGCGAGCCGGTGATCACGCTCGCTGCTTTTGGAGGAGGAGTCGCAGCAGTATTCGTGGCGCTGGCCGTGAGTCGCGCCGGTGGACGTGCGGCGCGAGCTGACCTGCGAACTTTGCTCATCGCCGGCGTCATCGTCGGCGCTTTCGCCAACGCGGCAATCATGGTTGCCCTCGCCAGCGCCGAGCCAAACACTATCCGTGGTGCCCTGTGGTGGATGATGGGCTCGGCCGCCGACGCGACATGGACGCGAGTTATCTGGCTCGCCGTGAGCGTGGCGCTCGCTGGAGGCGCGCTCATCTACCGGGCACGTGAAGTGGATGTCCTCGCCCTCGGCGAGGATACAGCCGCCTCGCTGGGCGTCGACGCCGAGAATGCGGGAAAACGCGCCTTTATCCTGGCAGCGTTGCTGGCGGCGGCAACTGTCGCGGCGGCCGGACTGATCGGGTTTGTCGGGCTCGTGGTGCCGCACATCGCCAGAGGAATGGGGTTGCGCGCGCATCGTCCGCTGATTCTCGCGGCCGGCCTCATCGGCGCGACACTGGTCGTTGCGGCCGATCTCGCCGCCCGCACCGTCGCCGCACCAACCGAGCTTCCACTCGGCGCCATCACTGCATTGCTGGGGGTACCGTTTTTCCTCGTCCAGCTGCGGCGGTTGTCATGATCGCACTCCAGGATCTGGTCGTGAGATATCCCGGTGCGGGATCGAACGCCGTCGACGGCGTGAGTTTCGTCAGCAGTCGTGGCGAGCTCACTGCGCTTGCTGGTCCGAACGGCTCGGGGAAGAGCTCGATAGTTCGCGCGCTGCTCCGCCGGGCCGAGACGCCCAGCGGGTCCGTTTCCATCGACGGACGGGATGTGCGCTCGCTTTCCTACGGCGAACTGGCGAAGAACATTGCCGTCGTTCCGCAGCGTGAGGAGACCGCGTTCCCGATCCGCGTCCAGGACTACGTGGCGCTGGGACGCTACCCGCATCTCGGCCTGTGGCGCGCTCCGGGACACGAGGACTTTCAGGCCGTAGATGACGCGTTGTCTCAAGCGGGTGTGACTGAGCTCGCTACCCGGGACACCGACGCACTTTCCGGCGGCGAGTGGCAGCGAGTACGGATCGCGCGCGCCCTCGCCCAGCGCGCACCTGCCCTCGTTCTCGACGAACCGACCACGTTCCTCGATGTCGCACACGAGATGTCGATCTTCGAGCTTCTGTTTTCCCTCGCCCGGTCGGGATTGGCGGTGCTCCTCGTCAGCCACCAGCTCAATCTGGTCGCGCGTTTCGCCGACAAGATCGTGCTGCTCGATCACGGCCGCGTCGCCACTAGCGGGTCGCCCGTCGAGGTAATGAAAGCGGAAAGGCTCGAAGCGATCTACGGCTGGCCGGTCGTTGTGACGCGCGACCCCGCTGTCGGAGCACCCGCGCTGGTTCCTCTCCGTCGCCCTCTACAACTCTGAACCCTTACGAGTCGATCATGAAGAATTACAGACTTGCCGCGATCACCTGCGCCCTCGTCGCGATTTCTGGTCACCCACTGATTTCCCAGGTGCCAGACACCGCTCATCTCGGAACCGTCGTTGTCTCGGCATCCAAAGTCCCCAAGCCAGCCGATGCCCTCACCCAGGCGGTAACCGTGATTTCGGGCGATGACCTGCGTGCGCGCGGAGTGACGCGGGTCACCGATGCTCTCCGGGAAGTGCCGGGAGCGTCGCTGGTTCAGAGCGGCTCCTATGGAGCTCTGACGTCTCTCTTTCTTCGGGGAGGCGAAAGCCGCTACACCAAAGTTCTCATCGACGGCGTGCCGGTGAATGCGCCAGGCGGGTACTTCGACTTCAGCCATCTTACGACCGATAACATCGATCGCATCGAGATCGTGCGCGGACCCGCCAGCGTTCTCTACGGTGCTGATGCCGCGACGGGTGTCGTGCAGATATTCACGCGTCGCCCCGACGGCGGGCGTCGCGCGTCGCTCGGCGTCCGCGGCGGAACCTACGGATCGCTCGACGCCGACGGCGATCTGTCTGCTTCATATGGTTTGAACGGTTTGACGCTCGGCGCCGCCCATCATTCGAGCGATGGGATTATTCCGTTCAACAATCAGTACAAGAACGGAACGCTCAGCTCGAACGTGACGCTCGCCAACGGCGGCGGTGGCGATGCTCGGCTGTCCGCGCGGTACACCGCGGCGGAGTTCCACTATCCGACGGACTTCACTGGACAGCCTGTAGACAGCAACGCGTATCGTACGCAGCATCGCCTCACCGTCGGCCTGGATGCCGGACAAAAGTTTGGCGAGGGCTTTGAGGCTCGCCTGGTTGCCGGCAGCAACGACGTATCGGACATCACAGACGACATCGCAGTGCCGTTCGGATCGCCAACGCCCCGGCACTCGCGGTTCAAGTCCCGCGGATATCGCAGAAACGCGGAGGGAAGGGGATCGTTCTTTCTTCCCTACAACACGACTGTCACCATTGGCGGAGTGTACGAGAAGGAGCACGAGAACAGCGCCACCGGATCGGGTGATGTCGGTGCGCCAACAACCCAGACCGACTCCTTCGATGCGTCTCGCCACAACGTTGCCTACTACACGGAGATTCTGGGCAACCCACTAGACCGACTCTCGTACACCCTGAGCGGCCGAGTCGACGACAATTCCGACTACGACCGGTTTGCGACGTATCGGGTTGGAGCGAACCTCGGCATCGTGCCACGGCTGAGGGCGCGGGCGTCGATCAGCACGGCCTTCAACGCGCCGGCGTTCAATCAGCTGCGACCAACTCTTTTCACTGTCGGAAATCCGGATCTCCGTCCCGAAAGGATTCGTTCTGCGGAGATCGGGCTGATGACGAATTTCCGTCCGGACCTGATCCGAATCAGCGCTGGGTATTTCAACCAGCGCTTTACGGATCTCATTCAGTTCGTCAGCGGACCGCCGCCTGACTTCAAGGGAAGCTTCGCCAATCTCACTGCGGCCAGCTCCAACGGTGTCGAAACGGAGGTCGAGCTCTATCCCATCGAGAACTGGCGCGCGACGGCGAGCTACACGATCGCCGAGCCCCATGTAACGGAGATCGATGCGGCATACGAGGGAACCGATCGTCCGGGCGACGCGCTCATCCGGCGTCCAACACATTCGGGCGCGGTGACGGTTTCGTACGGGCGGGCAGGCGCCTTCAACGTTGGCACCGCGATCAGCTACGTGGGCAAGCGGCCCGACCTCGACTTTTCACAGTTCCCGTCTCCGCGCGTGACACTTCCGGCTTACACGAAGGTCGACCTGTCCGCAGAATTGCCCGTCACTCACCGGGGACCCGCCGGTCTGACGCTGACTGGCCGCATCGAGAACCTGTTCGACAAGCGGTACGAGGATGTGCTGAATTTCGAGGCGCCGGGGCGTGCAATTCTGCTGGGCGCTCGTGCTACCGGAATGTTCTGATTTCGGGAGCGGTTGCCGGGCGTGGTTGCACCAACGGATAGATATGCAGCGACAGATGTCCGCGTGTTACATTCTGACAATGCCGCTCCTTCTGACCGAGGCGATCGTTCTTCACGCGTTCGACTACCTCGAAAGTTCGCGCATCATCCGCCTTTTGACGCGAGAGGCGGGCATACAGTCGGCATTGGCGAGGGGCGCGCGAAAATCGCGCGCCCGCTACGGATCCGCGCTCGATCTATTCGCGGAAGGCACCGCACAGCTCTTCGTGAAGCCGAACCGCGAATTGCACAACTTCACCGGCTTTGAGATTTCACGGTCGCGGAGCGAGCTGGGTGAAGAGGTCGGACGGTTTACCGCCGCCTCCACGATCGCCGAGCTGGCGCTTCGGTTTGCCGGTGAGGAGGGCAGCCCCCAGCTCTACGAGACCGTTTCCGATGTCCTCGAGCGGATTTGCCGCGCCACCCCGGAACAGACAATCAGCGTGGGTCTGGCCGGGTGCTGGCGCATCGTTTCCGTCGTCGGATTCACTCCGGAGCTCTCCAGCTGCGCGTTGTGTCACACGCCCCTCCGCGATAGTGACGATGCGATGTTCTCGGCTGCCGCTGGCGGCGTCGTTTGCCCGGGCTGTAGCAAGCTGGCTCGCGGTGGCCGCCGGCTCCCAGCGACGGCGCGTGCCGCCATCAATAGTTGGCTCGCTTCAGAAGATTCGGTTGCCCTGAGCGATGCTGAGGGCAGATCCCATCAGCGTTTGCTCCGTGAATTTCTCGACGCGCACATGCCCGACGACCGGCCGCTCCGTGCGTTCGCCGTGTGGGAGCACGAGCGCTGGAGCGCGGCGTGATCATCGGGACGGCTGGACACATCGATCATGGAAAGACCCAGCTGGTGAAAGCGTTGACGGGCGTCGACACCGACCGGCTGCCCGAGGAAAAGCGCCGTGGCATTACCATCGATCTGGGGTTTGCGCCGCTCGCGCTTGAGGGACTCGGCACTGTGGGTGTCATCGATGTGCCCGGCCACGAGGATTTCGTGCGCAGCATGGTCGTCGGCGCCAGCGGAATCGACCTCGCTCTTCTTGTCGTCGCGGGTGACGAAGGCGTGATGCCTCAGACGCGCGAACACCTATCGATCCTGCGGCTGTTGCAGATACCGAGCATGGTGGTAGCGCTGACGAAGGTCGACCTCGTCGAAGAGGAATGGCTGGCGCTCGTCCGCAACGATGTGCTGTCGTTGTTCGCGGAAGGTGTCAGCGGCAGTCCTCCCGTCGTGAGCTGTTCCAGTCGAACCGGCGAAGGACTCGACGAGTTGAAGCGCGTGCTTGGCAAGGCGCTTTCCGGCGGTGACGCGAAACCCGACGACTTGTTCCGTCTTCCAGTCGATCGCGCGTTTTCGGTGAAGGGAACCGGCACCGTCGTGACGGGAACCGTTTGGAGCGGCGACCTCGGCGTCGACGAGGTGGTCCGGATTCTCCCCGCCGGTCGAGCGACGCGGGTGAGAAGAATCGAGCAGCACGGTCGCCCGGTTCTGCGCGCGCTTGCCGGCAACCGCGCGGCGATCGCGCTGGCCGGCACCGAGCTCAGTGACGTCGCCCGCGGCGCCGTCCTCGTTCGCGACGAGCATTGGCAGCCGACGTCGTTGTTCGAGGCCGTTGTCACGATCGACCAGGAATCGATCGGCGCGCTGACACCCCGGAGCTGGGTGCGCTTGCACGCGGGCGCGTCGGAAGTTGGCGCGCGTATCGTCTTCAATGATTCAGCGACTGGCGCCGGCGGACGGAGACTCGCTCGTGTGTCGACCGATTCACCGCTCGTGCTCAGAGGAGGCGACCGCTTTGTCCTGCGGCTTCCGGCGCCGCTGCGAACGGTCGGGGGCGGAATAGTCGTCGATCCTTACGCCAGGCGTCGATCGTTGCCCACTCTCGTCGAGGGCGAGATCGATCGCCTCGCGTTGAATCCGTTGGCGCGACTCAAGTTTGTGCTCGTCGCCCAGTCGGGCCGCGGCGCCCGTCTCACCGACATTCCGGTTCGTGTTGGGTGCTCGCCTGCTGAGGTGAAACGTCTCGCTGAGCTGAGCGGCGCGCGCACGGGACGCCACAACCTTTTCGAGTCAGAAGCTGTCGAACAGGTTATGGCAAGCGTGCGAAGAATCGTTGCGGAATACGAAATAAAATCTCCCCTCGCCGCGGGCATCCCCGCGCAGACCTTGCGCGAAGCGGTCCGGGCGAGCGAGGAGCTGGCCGACATTTCCATTAAGGAAATGGAGCGGACGGGCGAGATAGAATCGCACGGGCCGCTTTTGCGCAGGCGAGGCTGGGCGCCGAATCCGAGCGATCGTGATGTCGAGGCCGGTAACCGTCTGGCGCATGATATTTGCGCAGCCGAGCAGGAGCCGCCGAGTGTTGGAGAACTGGTTTTGCGTTACGGCGGCTCGGTCCCGGCGTTGCTTCGTTATCTGGAACGCGAGGGGCGAATCGTCCAGGTGGAGACGGATCGCTACTACGACCGAAACGCGTTGGAACACATGATCGCTCAACTCAAAGGGAAGCTGGTCCCGGGACAGGTCTATGTCCCGGCCCAGCTTCGAGATATCCTCGGTTCTTCGAGAAAATACCTCATCCCCTTTCTCGAGTTTTGCGATCGGAGCGGGGTTACGGAACGAAGGGGTGAAGGGCGGGTTCTAAGGCAATCACCTTTGATTCGGCTTGACACTTCCAAAGCTCATTCGTAAGTTCGCGCCAGACAACAAATGTCCACCCTTGTAGGAGTTAGAGTCTAAAGACCCTCTTTCGTCAGCATTTGGAGACAACATGAAGCACCTGTGGCGGGCGCTGTTCGTAGTGCTCGTGCTCGGCGCGTTCATGCCAAGTCGTTCGGCGGGACAGGGAATGCAACCCCAGACCGTCGGAGGACAAGGCGCCGGGTTGCCGTTGGGACAGAACTTTCCTAACCCGGTCAATCTGGACACTCGAATCCCGTTCGTGGTCGGTGATGCACCGGGATGCACGGATTCGGGCCGTCAACACCGCGTAAGTCTGCGCATTTACAACTTGCTGGCCCAGCAGGTAGCTGTGCCGGTTTTGCAAGGCGGTGTAGGGAATGCGGCCGGAGGCGAAGCACTGGAGAACCAGTTGTTGACTTGCGGTTCGTACCTCGCTTATTGGGACGGCAAGAATACGCAATCTGGAGATGACATAGCTTCCGGGATTTACCTGTATCGGCTCGAGATCGATGGTAAACCCTTCGTCAAGAAAATGATCGTCAGAAAGTAGTCTGACATAAGAGAGACCCGGTTGGCAGATTGCCAGCCGGGTCTCTTTCTTTTTTGCATGGAGGGTGTGCCATCTTGGCTGGCTTTATGCGGCACCCCGGTTGCACCTGCCAACACGCTTCACCCGCTCAAAAAACTCGTAGACAATGATCAATCCTGACCGTCTCACAGTCAAAGCCACTGAAGCTCTCAACGAAGCGATCGAGCTGGCGCGCAAAGCCGGCAATCCGCTCGTATACGATCTTCACCTGCTGATGGGCCTGCTCAATCAGGACGAGGGGATCGTCGTCCCCGTCCTCCAGAAGCTCGGCGTCAGCGTCGCGCAGCTGCGTGAAACGGTCGGCCGTGAGATGGCGCGCTACCCAAAACAGTCCGGCGCGCAGCCGACCCTATCGAGGGAGATCAATCAGGTCTTCGACAAAGCAGAGGCGGACGCACGGAAGCTCGGAGACGAATTCGTCTCCACTGAGCATTTCCTCCTCGCGCTATCCGACGTCAAAGGGACGGAGAGCAAAAACCTGCTGTCGGGCGTCGGCGCCAGCCACGATGAGCTTCTTGAAGCATTGCAGCAGGTGCGGGGCTCTCACCGGGTCACCGATCAAACTCCGGAGAACCAGTACCAGGCGCTCCAGCGTTACACCCGCGATCTCACCGATGCGGCTCGCAAGGGGAAGCTCGATCCGGTGATTGGCCGCGACGAAGAGATCCGTCGCGTCATTCAAGTCCTGTCACGCCGTACCAAGAACAACCCAGTCCTGATCGGCGAGCCTGGTGTCGGCAAGACTGCCATCGCCGAAGGACTGGCCCAGCGCATCACCAACGGAGACGTACCGGAAGGTCTCAAGAACAAGCGCCTCGTCGCGCTCGACCTCGGCGCTCTGATCGCGGGTGCCAAGTTTCGCGGTGAGTTCGAGGAGCGGCTCAAGGCGGTTCTGAAGGAGATCACCGAAGGTGAGGGCATGTTCATCGTATTCATCGACGAGATGCACACGCTCGTCGGCGCCGGTAAGGCCGAAGGGTCGATGGATGCCGGCAACATGCTCAAGCCGATGCTGGCTCGCGGTGAATTGCGCGTCGTCGGCGCCACCACCCTCGACGAGTACCGCAAGAACATCGAGAAGGACGCGGCATTGGAGCGCCGCTTTCAGCCAGTCTATGTCGGCGAGCCGAGCGTCGAGAGCACCATCGCGATTCTGCGCGGCCTCAAGGAGCGCTACGAGTCTCACCACGGTGTGCGGATCACCGATGGTGCGATCGTCGCCGCCGCCACGCTCTCCAACCGCTATATCGGTGATCGATTCCTTCCCGACAAGGCCATCGATCTGATCGACGAGGCCGCCTCCCGGCTGCGAATCGAGATCGACTCGATGCCACAGGAGATCGACGAGGTCGAGCGGCGCATCACCCAGCTGGAGATCGAGCGACAGGCGCTGCAGAAGGAGAAAGACAAGGCGTCTCGTGAGCGGCTCAAAGCGCTCGAGCGCGACCTCGCTGAGCTGCGTGAGAAATCTGCCGGTATGAAAGCCCAGTGGCAGCAGGAAAAGGAAACCCTCGGCGCGGTCGGAAAAATCAAGCAGCAGATCGAGCAGGCGCGCATGGACGCTGAGCGGGTGACTCGCGCCGGCGATCTGCAGAAGGCGGCGGAGATCACCTACGGCCAGATTCCGCAGCTCGAGCGGCAGATGCACGAAGCCGAGCAGCGGCTCGCCAGCAAGCAGGGCGGCGGGGCGCGCTTCCTCAAGGAAGAAGTCACTGCGGAAGATGTCGCCGAGATCGTGTCTCGCTGGACCGGAATTCCGGTAGCCAAAATGATGGAAGGGGAGCGGGAGCGGCTCACCAAGCTGGAAGACGAGCTCGCTCACCGGGTCATCGGGCAGGACGAAGCGGTCAAGGCGGTGGCGAACGCCGTTCGCCGGTCGCGCGCTGGTCTGCAGGACCCGAACCGTCCGATCGGCTCGTTCATTTTCCTGGGGCCGACTGGCGTCGGTAAGACGGAGACTGCGCGCGCGCTGGCCGAGTTCCTGTTCGACAACGAGCAGGCAATGGTGCGCATCGACATGTCCGAGTACATGGAGAAGCACGCCGTCGCCCGCTTGATCGGCGCGCCCCCGGGTTACGTGGGCTTCGAGGAGGGAGGCCAGCTCACTGAGGCCATCCGGCGCCGGCCGTACTCAGTGGTCTTGTTCGATGAGATCGAGAAAGCGCATCCGGATGTGTTCAACATCCTGCTCCAGATTCTCGACGACGGCCGCCTCACTGATTCGCAGGGTCGAACGGTCGATTTCCGGAATACCGTCATCATCATGACGTCGAACATTGGGAGCACCTACATCCTCGAGCACACCGGCGAAGACCGCGCGGTGGTCGAGGCTCAGGTGACCAACGCGCTGCGCCAGCATTTCCGCCCCGAGTTCCTCAATCGCGTCGACGACATCATCATCTTCCGCCCGCTCGGCAAGGAGCAGATCGAGCACATCATCGATCTCCAGCTCAAGCGGCTGGAAGCTCTGCTCGGTGAGAGGAAGCTCACACTCGAGCTGACGCCCGCGGCGCGCGAAGTATTGGCCACCGAGGGCTACGATCCGGCGTTTGGCGCCCGTCCCTTGAAGCGCGCGATCCAGCGCCTGCTGCAGAATCCGCTGGCGATGGCGGTTCTGGAAGGGAAGTTCAGCGAGGGCGACCACATCGTGGTCGATCGGGATCCGAAGGGCGAGCTGACTTTCCGCAAAGCGGCCGAGCCCGCGGTTGCCAATCGATAGCGGCTGGGGGGTCACGGCCTTCGGGTCCGAGATCGCGTCGTCGGTGGACGAGCAGTACATCCGCAACGCACTCGATCTGGCGCGCGAAGGAGCCAGGAGAAATGAGGTCCCGGTGGGCGCGGTAGTGGTGCGCGAGGGGACAATCATTGCCGGCGCGTCCAATCGTACCATCAGGGATCAGGATCCAACCGCGCACGCGGAAGTATTGGCGATCCGGGACGCCTCCGCGAAGCTCGATCGATGGCGGCTGGACGACTGTACGCTTTACGTGACGCTGGAGCCGTGTGCGATGTGTGCCGGCGCGGTGGTGCTGGCGAGGATGAAGCGTGTTGTCTTCGGAGCCTGGGACGAAAAGGCGGGCATGGCGGGGTCCGTGGGCGATCTGCTCCGTCACCCGCGTCTCAATCACCGCCCCGAGGTGCGCGCCGGCGTTCTCGCCGAGGAATGCGCCGCGCTGCTGGAGGATTTCTTTAGAGCGCAGAGAGCCGGAGATCTTCCCGCAAACTAGGTTGAAGAAGGACCCTGTGCCCAATAAGTTGCGAGGCTTGCAGGACAGGTGGCCGAGTGGTTGAAGGCACCGGTCTCGAAAACCGGCATACCGGTGAACCCGGTATCGAGAGTTCGAATCTCTCCCTGTCCGCTTAGTACTTCCTCCGTACTCCACGCGGAGCCCAGTTGTCCACGCAGTCCGTGAGGAATGGGTCGCCGCTGCGCGCCGCAAAACGATGTAGGGACGGGTGGCCGAGTGGTTTAAGGCGCACGCCTGGAAAGTGTGTGTACGTTAATAGCGTACCGTGGGTTCGAATCCCACCC
>Ga0157378_10003248_pt1 | contig 14459 bp, 6 predicted proteins | sample M65metaG_FD_115309 | JGI IMG/M metagenome (GOLD analysis project Ga0157378, IMG submission 115309) | Miscanthus rhizosphere microbial communities from Kellogg Biological Station, Michigan, USA - M6-5 metaG | ecosystem: Host-associated > Plants > Roots > Rhizosphere > Soil | place: USA: Michigan...
CAGGCGTAGGGGCAGGCGGCGACGATCGTCTTGTCGGTCTCCCAGCTGCTGAGGCCCTCGCAGGCGCCGATCGGCAGGGGCGGCTGGGCCGTGGTCGGCGTGAGGATGACGTCGAAGCGGCGAAAGACATCGCCGACCCGGCGACGGGCGACCTTCTCGGCCATATGGGCAGGGCCGAGCAGCGGCCGCACGGCGCGGCCGAGGCTCGCTGCGTGGCGGGTGCGTGGATCGAGCTCGGAGCGCTGGGGGGCGCGCTTGACCCACTCGCGGACCCCGACCATCGAGCGGGGCATGATGCTGGCGCCTGGGGCCAGTCCATAGGGAACGTCGATGAGCTCGACGCCGTGGCCGAGGTCCTCCAGGGTCGCGCCGAGTCCTTCCACCGCCGTCTGAACCACCGGGTCGAGCTGCGCGGGCGATCCGCTGAAGGGCACGTTGAGCGCGAGCGCAATGCGGAGGCGACCGGGATCCCGTCGGGCTGCCGCCGCGAAGGGCTCCTCCGCCGCCGGGGGGCAATGCAGATCGCCGGCGACGTTGCCGGCGAGCACGTCGAGCAGGAGGGCGGCGTCGCCGACAGAGCGCGCCAACGGCCCGTTGGACGTGAGGCCGTTGAAGGACTCCGGTGCAGGCCAGGTGGATACGCGCCCGCGTTGCGGCTTCAGCCCGACCAGGTGGGTCCAGGCGGCCGGGATGCGGATCGAGCCGGCGCCGTCGGAACCGACCGCCGCCGGCACCAGCCCGGCCGCCACCGCCGCCGCCGAGCCACCGGAGGAACCGCCGGGGGTGTGATCGTGGCTCCAGGGATTGCGAGTTGCGCCAAAGGAGGACCCCTCGGTGAAGGGCCAGAGCCCGATTTCCGGCGTGTTGGTCTTGCCGACGATCACCGCGCCCGCCGCGCGCAGCCGCCGCGCCACCTCACCGTCCTCCCCGCAGGGCTCGAACTCGCCGGGGCAGCCGAAGGCGGTCGGCTCGCCAGCCAGGTCCATGTCGTCCTTGATCGCGATCGGCACGCCCAGTAGCGGCAGCCGCATACCGACGGCCAGGCGGCGCTCTGCCTCGATCGCATCTGCTCGCGCTGCCTCTGGGCAAAGCAACCGGAAGGCGTTGAGCGAAGCCTGGGAGGCCTCGATTTGCTCGATGGTCGAGTCGAGCAAATCGACCGCACCCAACTCCCCGTCGGCGAGCATTTCAGCCTGGCGGACAAGCCCCGCGAAGGCCACCTCGTCGTCGCCCATCGAGCCTCTGTTGACCGTTAGTTCAATAAGGCTCCAATTGATATCAGCTTGTTGAACTTCTGGTCAATTGGCTAGCCTCGGGACTTGTGAAAACGGCTCCCCGATCCCGCATGAGTACCGAAGAGCGCCGCGAGCAGCTACTTACCGCCGGGGCCGAGCTGCTCGGCCGGCGCCCCTACGACGAGGTTTCGATCGAGGAGATCGCCGCCGCCGCCGACGTCTCCAAGAGCCTCCTCTACCACTACTTCCCGACCAAGAAGGACTTCGTCCTGGCGGCGCTTCGGCGCGGCGAGCGTGAGCTGGGGGAGCTGACCGCACCCGACCCGAACCTCCCCCCCGCCGAGCAGCTCGACGCCGCGCTCGACCGCTTCCTCGACTTCGTCGAGCAGCACGCCGCCGCCTACATGGCGATCTTCCGCAGTCGCGGGGGGGGCGACGCCGAGATCGAGGCAACCCTCGAGCAGAACCGGCAGCTGCGGCTGAACGCCCTGATCAACTCCCTGGCAAGCTGGGAGGCCGCCCCCGTCGAGGTGGAGCGCACGCCGCTGCTGGAAACGGCGCTGCAGGGCTGGGTCTTCTTCGTCGAGGGCGCGGTGCTGCGCTGGCTCGAGCGGCGCGACATCGGACGCGACGAGCTCCGGCAGCTGCTGCAGCAGGCGCTGATCGGCGCGCTTACCGCGGCCTCCACGCCTCAAAGCAGGTGAACCCGCTCGCCGGTCCAATCCTCACGTTTTCCAGCTGGTTCGTCAGCGGAGAGCGCTAGAACGGCGCTAGGGGGCCCGCAGCGAAGTCCTTGAGCCTGGTGTTGCTGCCGGAGCCCTCCATGCCCGCGTAGCCGGCGGTGAAAGTCGTGTCGGCGGCTGAGAGAAGCTGCGTATATTCGGAACCCGTCTTCGTCCACGCTGAGACAGTCCCACCTTTTGCAAGAACAGCAAGCTGGCTGCCTTTTGGTAAGGAGTAGCCGGCTTTCGAGGCAAGGCTCGTTTTCACACCCCCCTGCCACCTGCCGAGCACGACTTCGTAGACATTCGACGAGGATTCGGTGAAACGCAGCTCATAACCGCTGCGGGCGCTCGCCGGGCTTGGCATTGCCACCCACAGCGAGAAGTAGCGGCCGGCGCTGCTCGCGGGATTGATGCTGAGCTTCGTCGCGACCGCCACGCCGCCACCGGTATCGGCGAACGTAGATTTCTGCCAGTGTGCCCCATTGATAGTCGGATAGCTGTTGTAAGGGCCCCAGCCGTTGCTGTCGACCTCGCCGGTGTTATGACCAGTGGTGCTGTTGTCCCAGGACAGCGCCGCCCAAATGCCACCACCCAAAAGCGGTTTCTCGTTAGTGGAAAAGGTGTCACGGAGGGGCAGGGCTTTGATGGCGGCGTCCATGTTAGGCACCGCGGAGAGCAAGTGCCCAACCTTGAAATTGGTCAGCTTGGTTGTACTGCCGGCGCCCTCCACCCCAGCGTTGCCTCCTGCAAAGGACGAATCGCTCGCGCTCAGCAGCCCTTTGAAGCCCGAGCCGGTGCTGGACAAAGCCGAAACAGTCGAACCCTCATCAGCAATTGCGAGGGAGTTGCCATTGGCGAAAAAGTAGCTCGTTTTGGATGCGAGCACAGTCTGGGCGCCAGCCTGCCACTTTGAAAGGGTGACGTCGTAGGTGTTAGAAGAGACGTAGGTCAACCTGAGCTCGTAGCCATTGCGCGTGGCACTGGAGCCTGAACTGTCGAGCCACAGCGAGAAGTAGCGGCTGACGGCACCGGGGCTAACCGCCATAGTCGCCGTTGCACCGATCCCTGAACCGGTGTCGGTAAGTGTCGGCGCGTAGTAGGCACCGTTCACAGTTGGGTAGGAGGCTTGAGGACCCCAGCCACTGGCGCCGGCCGAACCCTTGGGGATCGTGCCGCCCGCCCATCCCAGCGCGGACCAGTTGACCGCGAAGTTGGAGATCGGCGAAGTGGTTCCATTGAAGGGCTCGGTGAGCGCCATCGCATCCAGCCTGGATCCCGTGAAGCTGTCGGTGACGAGGACTTTGTCTTGGCCGTAAACCAAACCATTGGCATTCACCGCAACGAGGCGATAATGGTAGGTTGTCGATGGTTCGAGTCCTTTTATCGCTTGGCTCACGGCCACATCGGCGGTTCCCGCGCCGACGCTTCCATTGGGTACAGGTACTTTGGTGCCGTAGGAGGTGGTTTTGCCGTATTCGAAGCGGTAGGTCGTAGCGACACCGCGTGGATTGACGGCACCGGTGATAGTGGCACCCGTCGGAGAGAGTTCCGAGAGCCCTCCCGTCGTTGCCAATGGGATTGGCTGGCGCCAGATCTCGATTCGATCGTTCACGGTGTTGGAGACATAGGCCACCCCGCCAGGTGAGGTGACAACCCCCCGCGGATCATTGAGTTGCCCGGCGCCGAACTGCCCGACATATTCGCCGTCAGGAGTGAACTGCTGGACATTGTCGTTATGCCTGTCAACGACAAGCAAATCGCCTGAAGGCTTGACGTCGATCGCCTGCGGTTCTTCAAACTGACCATCGCTCGTGCCTTTCACACCGAACTGGCTGAGTTTCGTGCCGCTTGAGGAGAGCTCCTCGATACGATGAGCCGTGTTGTCGGTGACCCACAGATGGCTATCCGGATCGATTGCGATCCCCCTGGGTGCCTGAAATTCATTCACTTTGCTGATAAAACCACCGAGCTGGTTGAACTGCTGGATCCGGTGATAGCGTGCATCAGCCACCCAAACGTTGCCATTGGCGGCGACATCGATCCCCCACGGTTCGGTGAACTGACCGTCATCAGTCCCCGAGGAACCGAACTTCATCAGGTATTTACCTGTTGAGTCGAACTTCTGCACCCGGTTATTGCCGCTGTCAGTGACCCATATATCGCCATTGGCAGTGACCGCCACGTCGAGCGGTTCGTTTAACAGGCCATCGGCTGTGCCAAAGCCACCAAACTGGCCCAAGTATTCGCCTTTGGGACTGAACTTTTGGACCCGGTCGTTGTATCGGTCAGCCACCCAGAGGTTGCCTTGGGCATCGGTGTCAAGGCCCCACGGGCCGTCAAGCTGCCCGGGGCCAGTACCCCCCGTGCCGATCGAAGACTGAAACTGATAGGCGGAATGACTCGTCCTGAAGGCCCTGTCCTCCCCGTAGGCGGTGCCGTTTGCGTTGGTCACAACGAGCCGGTAGTGATATGTGGTTTCGGGCTGAAGTTCACCGACCTGCTGGTCGACATCGACCGACACGCTGCCAGCGCCAGCGCTTGCGCTCGACAGGGGAACTTTTTCCCCGTAGGTTTTGGTGGTACCAATTTCAAACTGATATACAGTCGAAATCCCAAGCGGGTTCAATTCGCCGGTCAGATGAGCCGAGCTCGGAGTTACTTCGAAGGCTTCACCGGTTTCCACGTCGTCTCTCGACTCGAGACGAGCTGCCCAGCTCGCGAGCCGTCCACCCCCTACCGCTTTGCAGCCACTAAGCGCTACGCATGCGACGCCCCACAGTTCATCCCTGGACTCGCCGTCGACCGGCATCACCTGTGGTTTCCAACCAGTGCTGCCGAAGCTCTCCCCGAATGCGACGTAGCGCGGACCCTTTAAGGCCGCTCCAACCGCCATGCAGTAGCTGACGGAGGTGCATGACACGTCTTCGAGATAGCCACCGGTCGAACCAGCCAGACCGGGCACAGTTTTGTTTGACCAGCTCGATCCATTCCACCCTTCCGCCGACGGACCAGGGCCGACGGCAACGCAGAACGTGCTTGACCTGCAGTCCACCGAACGCAGGGATCCACTGGTTCTAGCGGGCGTCTGCAGGCTCCAGGACGAGCCATTCCAAGATACGACGGTAGGACGCACACCCACCTGTGGGTCATGCCAACCAACCGCGACACACGCGCTCGCAGATGAGCACGACACATCGCGAAGTTCTCCTTCCATCGCGTTAGTCGGATTAGGCGTGGTTAGATTCGTCCAAATGCCATTTTTCAGGCGAGCCGAATAGGTAACCCATATACCGGCTTCGTTCATGAGGTACCCGACCGCCACGCAGTCGCCCGGTGCTCCGCACGACACCGACCGCAGATTTGGGGATGCTGCGCCGGCCGGCTTAGAAAAAGCTTCCGTGGTCCAGGATGCGCCATTCCATTGAGCCGACAAAGGCAGATAGCTGGCTTCGGTCCTTATGCGCCCTACAGCGATGCAACTGGTGGAGGAGGAGCAATAGACATCTTCCAGCCGTCCAGCGGTCGCAATCGCCGGCAGTGAAACCGCTTTGTTTGTCCAATTGCTCCCGTCCCACTGATATGCGAGAAGCGCTTTTTCGCTGTTGTAATTGCCTACCGCAACACAGAACTGAGACGTTGGACACGCAATGTCCTCAAGCCATTCGTTGCCACTGTTAGCAGGTTGATTGTATGGAGTCCCCATCTGCCAACGGGAGGGAGTGACAATTTGATCTTGGCCGTCAATCGTGCCTTTGCTGCTGGTTGCCGTGGATCGGTAATGATAGCTCTGGTCCGGTTTAAGCCCCTGAGACATGGCAGTTACATTGGTATGACTTGCATCTTCCGTTTGGCCCGGACTCGCGCTTGCGGTTTTGCCATACCCTGTCGTTAAGCCGTACTCGAAGTGGTATTCGGACGCAAGGCCCCTAGCATTTGCCGTGCCCGCGAACACGGACTGGCCACCCACGCTGGAGGCACCCGCAGTGGCTATTTCGGGAGTAGCCGAAGGGGTCCCAAGATAAAGATCGGGCTCGACCTCGCCATCCCCAGACGTATCGGTCCAGTCAAGCCTTCCCGCCTCGATGAGACCGTCGGCAATTGCCTGCACGTCCGCAGCGTCTTCCGGGTTCGCTTTGCTCGCAAGAAGGGCCGCCGCGCCAGCAACGTGCGGAGAGGCCATGGAAGTGCCGGATTTTAGCCCGTATTTCCCTTCGGGAAGCGTCGAGTAGATACAGGCACCTGGAGCTGCGATGTCAACGCCCTCGCCCCAATTGCTGAAGTCGGCAAGCGTATCGTCAGTAGCTCCGTAACATGGAGGTGCACCTTTGCCACCCGATTGACCATCGCTGTCAGCCAATGCCGAAACCGTGATCACGCCGGGGACGGCACCGGGATACTCCGATTCGGAATTGCGTTGATGATTTCCAGCCGCTGCCACGTATACGACACCAGCATCGATTGATTTTTCAATAGCTTGAGCCAGCAGAGCGTCCTTCGGATAGCCCTCTAGGCTCATGTTGGCAACCTCGATTTGATTGGCATGAGCCGTGATCCAGTCCACGCCTGCCACCAAGTCCGAGGTACTCCCACGTCCTTCGTCGCTGAGAACCTTGACTCCCCACAAACGAGCTCCGGGCGCAATGCCAACCACGCCTTCGCCATTGTCAATTGCGCCAATCGTCCCCGCGACATGCGTACCGTGCCCGTGTACGTCGACGCCCTGTCCTTCGGAACAGCTGGGAGCGGCGCCCACGCAGTTTGCCCGTCCCACGACGTTGAGGTCTGGGTGCTGCGGATCTACTCCGGTATCCAGTATCGCGACATCGGCGTTGATCCGAACATCATCCTGGCCATCGATGTCGAGGTCAGGATTGGAAGTTGCAAAAGAGCGGGTCAGCCCGGTTGGAACTTTTTGTTCGGCAATTCCCCCCATTTGGTCGGCCACCACATAGTCGACCAGGGGATTCCGCCTGAGCGCCTGAGCATCAGCCCTTGACAGTCCACTGATTGAATAGCCCTTCAGCGCATAGCGATATATAAAGCCCAGCTTGCCCTGATGTTCAAGCGACTGTGATCGAGCAACGTTCCCGGGCTGGTCGATGTTCTTGAGCACGACGATGTAAGCGCCAGCGATCCCACCGCTCGATTCTCCCGTTTCGGCACTGAATCCATATTCGTGCGGTTCGGCGGAACCAAGATCGCCAGGCTCCGGTGGAGGCACCGGTTCTTCCACTCCCGATTCTCCAGCTTCCGCCGAAGACGACGACGTAAAGGGCCAAGCGAACGCGAGTGCCGCGATTGCAACCCCAACAGAAAGAAGTCCGATGGCGACTCTGACCGATGTTCGGATCGTACTGCCCTTCACCTCAGAATGCGTGCTGTCTTCCATAGATCGGTACTCTCGCCGATCGATCAGGTTCTCCGTTTAGCCAATGTGGTGACATTTGGGGTCGAAAATCGGCCAAACCGATAGGTGAGGCCATCGAGCGGGCATTGGGAGTCGGCTTTGCTACGGCCGCAATCATTTCTTGCTGCCGCCGGCCCGTGGGCGACTTCGATCACGGTCGCCGCCAGCCCGTCTCGCCTCGAGCTGCCGCCCGCCCCGGTCGAGATCGTGCAGGCGAAGCGCGGCTTCGATCTCAGCCCCTGAAGACGTCAGCGAGCGGCCGGTCTTTTCCTCGACGATGCGGAGTCGGTTTGTAACTGTGTGGCGATTCACGCCGAGCATCGCGGCCGCCGAGGAGATGTTCCGATCCGACGAGAAGAACGCTCTCAGCGTCGCCCTCAGCGTCTCCCCCCCGTCGCGCTCGGACGCGAGCGGGGCCAGGTAGCGCTCCTGCAGGGAGGCCGTAAGCAGGTCGTCCTGAAGCAGGGACGCAAGAAGGCCTGACTCGGCGTAGTGCACGCAGCCGCGGCCCTCCCTTTTGGCGATTGGCAAAACGGCTTGGGCCTGCCTGTGGGTGAGACGCCAGCCGGCGAGGCCGTGGGCAGGCTCGCCGAGGGCGAGGCAGAAGTCCTCGGCCCGAAGCGACGAGAGCGCCGCGTCCAGATCATTGGCATCGAGGGGCGCCCGTCCGCCGAGCCAGACCCAGACCGTGCCTTCATCGGACTGGGTCGACAGCAGCCGCCGATCCAGGGATTTCGCCAGCTGCCGCGCGACGGCGAGGCCATTGCTTCCGGTCGCGAGCGCCCCCAGGTGCCAGGCGTCGAACTCGTAGTCGATGTCCGCGGCGTCCAGCAGCTCGCCTTTCAACAGCGCCCGAACCCGCGCGGCGATTCGCTCATCCGGAGATGAGAGCAAACCACTGGCCTCCCGCTGGTACTCCTCGGCGATCGTCGAGATCAGGCGATCGAAGACGGCCGCGGTGTCGCGCATGATGTACTGGAGCACTGCCCCGTTCAGCGAGCACTGGTCCGCCTCGCGCATGAGGAAATCGCCGAGCAGCACGTAGCCGGCGAAGTAGCGCCGCATCATCATGTCCAGCGATACGGCGCTGCGCGCGGTCAGCCGGGCCTGGGCGTGAAAGATGGCAGGAACCTCCCGGCACCGGGCCTCTCCGAACTCGACGGCTTCGATCCCGAAGTCAACGGCCGCGGCCACCGCCAACCGCTGCCCCTCCATGAACTCGGGGTCGAGGCCTCGGACCGATTCCAACAAAGCCGCCGAGCGCTCGCGGACGGCCTGCACGATCTCCGGGCGGCACTCGCGCATCCGGACCGCAATCGCCGCTCGCTGACCGGCGATTGAGCCCACCGGGCCCGGCCTCGGAGTCCTCCGCTCTCGACCTCCGGCACCGGGCTATCGGTGGCCGGCCCTGGGCAGAGGTCGACGTGCCACCTCCACCGCCTTCTCACGGCCGAGATATGGAGTGAGGGTGAGCTCGACGAGCTGCGGCGCCACGGCCGGCAGGTGCTTGGTTTCTCCAGCCCGCAGTTGAGCCGAGATCACCCCGGCCACCCCGGCCACCAGAACCGCCTCGGTGATGCCGGGAAGCTCAGCGCCGTACCGGGTTTCGGTCCGGCCGCTGATGAGGAGGCGGGCAAGCCGATCACGCGAGTCGAGTACCCGCTGGAGAAAATCATCGCCAACAGCCATCGTCTCGACGGCCAGGAACTGCGCGTCGAGGGGAGAAGCCGCCGCCATGTCCAGGGTGACGCCGATCCCGACCTTCACCTTCAGCGGCCAGTCGGACTGGACCTTGCAGGTCTGCGACAGCCGATTGATATAGCACTCGAAGCGGGACTGGTAGGCGGCCTCGATAGCCGCGCCCTTGTCGGCGAACTGGGAGAGGAACCAGGCCCGGGTCACGCCCGCCTCACGGATGATCCGCTCCTCGGTAACCCCGGCATGACCAAACTTGACCGCCTCGGCGATGACGGCGTCGAGGACCGTCTGCCGCAGATCCTTCTCCTTTGTTCCGGGAGTTGCTCGGGTCATCGATCTCATCCTCTGCCTGAAAGGCGGGCGCTGACATCGGGGAAACGCCAGCGCCCGCCGGGGTGCTTGCCCCCCAGGGAGGGGGCGCGCCCGCCGAATCAGGTGGGAGTCGACGGTTTCGCAAAAGATAGACAGGTTCACATACCCTGTCAATTGAGATTCCTTCAGCAAAGCTGGCTGGCAAGCCAAAAGATCCTACTCTTTCCGGTCAACTCGCACTGTCGTAATAGACGCGGGTGTCTATCCAAGCGCTCGATCTTTAGGCGCGGGAAGGTCCCGCTCCCGAGACTTCGGCAGCCACCAGACCAGGCCGACCAAGAGGCCCGCTCGGGAGCGGAGCCGCGGAGGCGCCGAGGCGCCTCCGCGGTGATCAGAATGACTCAGAATTCTCCTATCCCAAAGGTTTTCCCGGTAGATGCCCCAGTCAGATGCCAGGTCGTGCTGTCCGTGATCGTCACGGGCGAGGCGCCGAACATCCCGGTCGTTTTCAGCGTCAGCGGCTGTTCCACTTTGAACACTTCGAAAGGAATGCCACTCTCCGCAAACGCGTTGGGCGTGGAGATGGTAATCGTCGAGTTGAGGCAGGTTTCCGGGAATTCCATTTTGATCCCAGTTTCCGTATTCCAGAATCCGCTATTCAAATTGAGCGCTGGATTGAAGTTGGGTTTGCAGAGGTATTTGCCGTTGGAGTAGTACCCACAGCCACTCGTGTCGATGTGGTAAAAGTTTTCCCACGGTTTGCTGTAATAGCCGCTCACCCTGCCGTATCCAGACTCGTTGCAGCGAACTTCATTGGGAACGCCGGATTTTTCCCAAGCCATGGTCAGGGTTCCCGAGGATGCAAAGGTGGAAGTTCGATTCCAACCATTGGTAATGAGGTAGAGCACGTTACTATGTGCTTCCCCGTAAGAGTTTTTCGCCGTCACGCGGAATTCATATGACGTGCTGGCGTCCAGACCCCAAATCGCTTTGGCCATTTCCACCACAGACGTTCCTGAGCCAATGCCCGCGCTCGTTGCGACGGTATAACTACCTGCCCCGGTCTTCCTGTATTCGTAGTAGAGCGTGGTCGAGGCGCCGTTTGGATTCGCTTTTCCTGCCATACCCGCGCCGTTGACCGAGGGCCAGGTGTAGCCTTCTGCCGAGGACCATTCGGTGGATACATTCGTCGGCGGCCCGGCCGCCAGCGCAGTCGGCGCGACAAACGCACATACGGCGAGGACGGCGGCGAGACACCAACCCACCCGTCGAGTAGTTGACTTCTTCATACCAGTAGTACCCTTTCTTGTAGGAACACAACTCTGTCAATGCTCCCCCGACAGAGGTTCCATTTCCCAGCCATCTTGGCTGGTGTTGGAAGGGGCAAGCCACCGTAGTGACTGGTGCAAACGCTGCTTCTACACATTCAGGCGCGGCAGAACCCGCGCCAGAGGTTTGGGCAGCCACCAGACCCGCTCGCCGATCAGCAGCATCAGCGCCGGCAGGAGAACGATTCGGACCACGGTCGCGTCGAGGAGGACGGCGATCGTCAGGCCGACGCCGAGCTGGCTGACGGTGGCGATCGAGGAGCCGCCAAAGGCGACGAAGACGGCCATCATGATCGCCGCCGCGCCGGTGATTACCCGCGCCGTCTTCTCGAGGCCGAAGGCGATTGCCTCGGCGTGCGAGGCTCCGCCGTCCCGGTGCTCGCGCATCCGTACCAGGAGGAAGACCGCGTAGTCGATCGAGAGGCCGAAGACGACGCCGAACATCAGCGTCGCCCCGATCGCGTCGATGTAGGCGTGGCCGCCGAGCGGCCAGCCGTCGGGCACGTAGGTGAGCAGGGTAAGGACGCCGAAGGCGACCCCGACCGTGGCCAGGTTGAGGCCGACCGCCAGCGCCGCCAGCGGCAGCGCCCGCAGGATCGCCACCAGGACGAGGAAGGTGGCGAGGCAGATCGCGGCGACGACGAAGGGGATGCGGTCACGGGCGACGCGGCTGTACGTGTTGAGGGTGGCCGGGCCGCCGGCGACCGCGGCGGTGGCGTCGGTGGCGCGGCCGATTGCCTTGGCGTCGCCGGCGAGGGTGCGGTTGAGCGCGATCGAGCCGGGAGAGTTGAGGTTGTAGCGGGAGAAGACGAGCATCGTCGCCGCCTGCCCCCCGTGTTCGAGGTCGACGACGCTGCCAACCGCCTGACGGGCTCGAGGTGGCGACCCGTCGAGCGCAGAGAGCACGACGTAGCCGGAATCGAAGATATGCGGTGAGGAGCGGAGCAGCCTGGCCCGCCCGTGGAGCAGGCGTTCGTTGGTCGAGCTGACCCGGACGGTCGCCCGCCGCAGGCCCGTCTGCAGCGGATATGAGCGGTGGTAGCCGCTTCCGAGGCCGTCGCGGAGCCGTCCCGCCACGCTCGCGATCCGTTCGGTCCCGGCCGCCAGGCGTTCGGCGCCGTCGGTCAGCCGTGGCAGGCCGGTGCCCAGGACCTGCGCCCGTTCGACTTCCTGGTCGAGTTCGGTCTTCAGCCGCTTCGCCCCACGGGCGAGCCGGATCAGCCCTTCGCGCAGCTTCAGGCTGCCCTCGGCCAGCCGTTCGAGGCTGCCGATCGTCGAGGTCAGCCAGAAGGTCACCTGCCGGGACAGGGTCGCGTCGTCGGCCAGGCCCGCCTGCAGCGCCGCCAGTTCTTCGCTCAGCGACGGCCCCTCTCCCCCGCCGCGAAGCGCGGCGGCCGTGGCCCGCGCTTCGGCCAGCGCCGCCTCGTATTCGGGGTCCCCCTTGCCGACGGTCATCGCTTCCAACCGGGCCAGCGTCGCGGCGAGGTGTTCTTCGCCGGGGCCGGCTCGCTCCTGCAGACCCGGGACGGTTTCGTGGGCCTTGCCGTTCAGCGACTTCTGCAGCTCCCGGCCCTGAGGCACGGCGCTGCGCCGCAGGTTGGGAATCAGGCTGGCGATGCCCGCGTGGAGCAGGTTGGCTCCGTTGGCGGCGGTGAACTGGGCCCTGACCAGCCTCGGCGCCCGCCCGGCAAAGGATTCGAGCGAGCCGAGCGCTTTCTCCGCACCCGCTTCGGCGCGGCCAAGGCCGCGGGCCAGGAGCCCGGCGCCGTCGCTTGCCTGTCCGCCGCCCTCACTCAGCCTGGTCGCGCCGTAGGTCGCTTCGGAGAGGCCGGCGCGCAGCGTCGCCACTCCCGCCGAGGCTCTGCCCAATCCCCGGCCGAGCCTGGTCAGCGAGGCGAAGGGGCTGTCGCTGTTCGAGGGCGGGTCGAGCACCGCCCGCTCGCCTCTGCGCAGCGGCGCCACGGCGTGGCGGACCTGGGCGGGGCCGACCACGGTTTCGACTCCGGGCAGGGAGGCGATCCGCTGCTGCCAGCGTTCCAGCGCCGCCAGCCGCTGCGGTTCGGTCATCGTCCCGCGCTCTGCGGCGACCACGACCTGAAAGGGCGCTTCGAAGCCGCTGCCGGCGACGTGGGTGATCAACTCGTAGTCCTCGCGCACGGGATCGTCGCCGGGCAGCTGCCCCGGGCTGAGCGGACCGGTTTTCAGCGCCAGGGCAGGCGCGGCCAGGAGCAGGACGACGACGCCGATCGCGATCGACACAGCGGCCGGCCGTGCCAGGGCGCCGTTGACGAACTGCATCAACATCGAGCTCTCGCCGTCGGCGGCCGCGCCGAAGCGCCAGCGATCGAGGTTCGGCCCGATCAGGACCAGCAGAGGCGGCACGGCGAGGAAGGCGACGGCGACGCTGAGACAGACGACGCTGATCAGGGTCGCCGCCAGCGAGGCGAGCAGGGCGCCGGGGACGACGAAGAGGGCGACCAGCATCGAGAGGACCAGGGTCGAGCCGGCGAAGGCGGTGGTCCGCCCCGCCGTGCGACGGGTCCGGAGCGCCGCCTCCCGCGGCGAGGCCCCGCCCGCCAGCTCCTCGCGGAAGCGGGAAACCATCAGCAGCGCGTAGTCCACCCCCAGCGCCAGCCCCATCATCGTGCAGACGGTCAGCGCCAGGGCGTCGACGGCGGCGAAGTGGGTGACGATCCAGAGCAGGCCGCGCGAGGCGAGCACGGTGACGGCGCCGAAGCCGAGCGGTACGAGGGCCGTGATCGGAGAGCGGAAGACGAGCAGGAGGACGATCATCAGGATCGGCAGGGCGATCAGCTCGGCCCGCTCGGCCGAGGAGATCGACTCCTGCTGGATCGCGCGGGAGATCGTCGCGTAGCCGGTCTGGGTGGCTCGCACCGGCGGCTGGACGTTCGCCGCGAGCAACCGGTTCAGCTCCGGCACGGTGTGTTTGACCGCGGTGTCGATCCCGGTGTGGAAGTCGGCGACGATCAGGGCGCTGCGCGGGCCGGGACGCAGGCGGGCGACGTCGCCGCGGTCCCAGGGCGAGAGGGTCGTCACCCCCGGCTCGGCCCGCAGCGCCCGCACCAGCCGCGGCCCCTGGCGGTCGAGCTCCGCCGGCGGGCCCTGCAGCAGGATCGGGAACGGCGCACTCGGCCCGAAGTGGGCTTCCAACAGCGCATTGCCCCGCGAGGCTTCGGTGCCGGGGATGTTCAGTGAGCTGGGGCTGAGCCTGCCGTCGAGGCCCAGCCCGAGCAGCGCGAGCAGGACGATCGGGGCCGCCAGGGCGGCCAGGGTGCGCCGCGGCCGCCGCACCTCAGTGGCGGACGCTGCAGCGTTTGATGAAGGAGCCGGTGAGGAAGGTCCCGTCCTTGAAGCTCACTTTCACCTTCGCCTGCAGGTGACCGGTTTCGCAGCGGGCGTTGACGTAGCTGTACTTCTTGCCCTTGAAGGTCCATTTCCGGTCAACGGTGACGTTGCCCGAGATCGGGTGCCCGGCGCCGCCGGCGATCTTCGGGATTTTGGCTTTGGTCCGGTAGCCGTAGACGCCATGACTGATCTTTTCGATCACCACCGGGATGATGAAGGTGGTCGCGACCGGCACCGTGGTGAAGGCGTGGGCGATGAGCGTGTCGTTGCCACCCTGCTTCGGCCCGTTGAAGAGGGTGATCGGCGAGGAGATCGGGATCGGCTTCTGTTCGGGGAACTGGACGATGGCGCTCCCCTGGCCCTCGCCGACGATCGCGTTCGGGCAGGC
>Ga0157378_10003251_pt1 | contig 14452 bp, 8 predicted proteins | sample M65metaG_FD_115309 | JGI IMG/M metagenome (GOLD analysis project Ga0157378, IMG submission 115309) | Miscanthus rhizosphere microbial communities from Kellogg Biological Station, Michigan, USA - M6-5 metaG | ecosystem: Host-associated > Plants > Roots > Rhizosphere > Soil | place: USA: Michigan...
GCGCCGGCGAAGTTCTACGACATCGTCGTGCAGGTGGCCATCATCCGTCCCGGCCCGATCGTCGGCGGCATGGTCAAACCGTTCTTCGACCGCCGCCAGGGAAAAGCGAAGCCCGAATATCCGCATCCGTCCCTCGAGCCAATCCTGCGCCGAACGCTCGGCGTGCCGCTGTTCCAGGAGCAACTGCTGCGCATCGCCATGGTCGCGGCCGACTTCACCGGCGGCGAAGCCGAGGAACTGCGGCGGGCCATGGGCTTCAAGCGATCGATGGAGCGGATGGTGGAGATCGAGCGGCGGCTGCGGGCCGGAATGACGAAAAACGGCATCAGCGGGCCGGCGCAGGATCAGATCGTCAAGTCGATCACCTCGTTCGCGCTTTACGGCTTCCCCGAGTCGCACGCGGCCAGCTTCGCGCTCATCGCCTACGCCAGCGCGTACCTGAAAGCGCATCATCCCGCGGCGTTTTACATCGCGCTGATGAACGCCTGGCCGATGGGTTTCTATCATCCGGCCACACTGATCAAAGACGCGGAACGGCACGACGTCACCGTGCTTCCGATCGACGTCAACTATTCCGGCTGGAACTGCCGCTGGGAGCACGGCGCCGTCCGCCTCGGCATGAAGTTCGTGAAGGGATTGCGCGCGTCGGCCGCACAAGCGATCGAGGAAGCGGCACCGTTCGTCTCCGCCGACGACCTCGCGCGCCGCGCGAATCTCCGCGGCGACCAGCTCACCAAGCTCGCCTACGCCGGCGCGCTGGCCTCCCTCGGCCTGCGCCGCCGCGCGTCACTCTGGCAGGCAGCACAAGCAGCGAAGCCGGCGGGCGAATTGTTCGAAGAAAAACCTGTCGTCATGAAACGAGCAAATTCACCCCTCGCCGAAATGTCCCCCGCGGAAGAAACCCTGGCCGATTACGACGCCATGAATCTCACCGCCGGCCCTCACCTGCTTACCCACTTCCGTCCGCAACTGAAACGCGACGGCGTCTACTCGGCGATCGAGTTGAAGAAGCTGGCAAACGGAAAACGCGTCGCCACCGCCGGCGCGGTCATCGTGCGGCAGCGGCCCGGAACTGCGAAGGGATTTGTCTTCCTGACGCTCGAGGATGAAACCGGCATCTCGCAGGCCATCGTGAAGCCCGATCTCTTCCGCGATCATCGCGCCCTGATCGTCGGCTCGCCGGGGTTGATCGTCGAGGGGATTCTGCAGAACGAGGACGGCCAGTGCTCTGTCCGCGCGGAAAAGTTCTGGTCGCTCGACGGAGTCAGCGATGTGAGCAGCCACGACTTTCACTGAGCCCGGTGTGATCGCCGATCCTGCAGCCACTGCAGATTGTTCCGTCCACGCTCTTCGTCCGGCTTCAGGGCGATCGCGCGGCGGAACGCCTTCTCCGCTTCGGCGTCGAGACCGATCTGCGCCAGCGACCAGCCGAGGTTTGTCCAGGCGTCGAAGGAATTGGGGTCGTAGCGGAGGGCCTCGCGATTCGACAGTGCGGCATCGAGAAACTGTTTGCCGCCGATCTCCGGCAATCCCTGGTCGAAGCATTGCTGGTAACCGCCGCACGGTGCGGCGGATCCCGCGAGAACAGCCAATGCCCGCTGGTCGCCCGGGTCATACGACAAGGCCTGGCGGGCCAGCGGCTGCGCATCATTGCCGGCAGCGGCGTACAACTTCATCAGCAGCGTGCGTGGCTCCGGGCGGGCCGCATCGAGCCGCGATGCCGTCGTCAGCTCGGTGATCGCCTCCGGCGCGCGGCCGGCACTAATCAGCCAGCGGCCGTAGTAGTAATGACTGTCGACGTCATTCGCGATCTCGATGGCGCGCTTGAAGTGTTTCTCCGCGGCGGCGTCATTGGAGAGCGCACCTTCGACGATGCCTTGATTGATCTCCAGCGGCGGATAGTCCGGCCTGATTTTCGCCGCGCGATCGTAGTAACTCTTCGCCACCACGTAGTTGCCTTTCGTCATCTGCGTCAGGCCGTAGCTGAAGAGCGCGCGCCCATTCTCCGGACTCTTCTGCACGGTGTCCTTCCACAGACTCTCCTCGGTGGCCCACGCTTGGTTACGAACCCACGTTCCAATGCCGAGGATGAGGATGACTGCGATGACAACGGCTGCGAACAACCGTCTCGCAAGGAACTTGTCGAGCGCCAAAATCACCGCCAGCGCCAGCCCCATGTATGGCAGGAAGACGCGATGCTCGTTCACCACCTCGGCCAGCGGATAGATACTCGACGTCGGAACGAGAGCGATGGCGTACCACGACAAACCGAACGCGATCGGACGCAGAGGACCGCGACGCGACAGATACGCAATCAGAACAAGGAGAAGGGCCACGAAAGCAAAACCGGCGAGCGCACGCGGGTCGTACCAGTTCCCGAAGGCCTTCCAATCGGTATCGGCCGTCAGTCCGATCGGCAGGAAAAAGAGCCGCGTGTAGTGCATCCAGGCGAAACCCTGGGTCAGGAAGTAGTGCCACTTCGAGATGCCGCCGGGGATCCATTCGGTCGCGTTCAATCTGTCGAGCACTGCCAGCAGAACAGCACCGGTCACGAGCGACGGCAGCACCGCGAACCAGGTTTCTTTCCTCCAGATGCTCCGCCCCTCGATGACGACCAGGTAGAGCAGCAGCAGTGGCGCAAAGATGACGATCTGCGCCTTGGCCAGAGCACCGATGGCGATCGGGATCAGATAGAGGTGCCATCGCCGCGCGCGCGGCCAGAACTGAATGAGGAGAAACGCAACCAGCATGGAGATTGCCGAGAGCTCTTCCGATCGCGCGGAGATCAGATTCATCGTCTCCGTATTGACCGTGTGAATCGCCCAGAGCGTCGATGCCACCAGTGCGATCCATCCGTTTTGCGGCGAAGGACGGGCCCCGTCGAGCGCACCCCGGAAAAAGAGGATCAGCATCGCCCAGATCACCAGCAGCAACACGATCTGCGTGACATGAAACACAACTGGATCGAGAGAACCGCCAATGGCGTAATCCAGTGCGTACGTCAGCGTTACCAGCGGCCGATACGTGGCGTGGTCGGGACGTGTACTGAAGGTGTGGGCGTCGCGGAAGAAGAGCGGTATGTGCCGGAGGCTGCGGATGTAGACGTTGTTGACGATGACGTGGTTGTCATCGAAGTGAAAGGCATTGTGGAGCGAGTCGCTGTAGGCAAAAACAATTGCGGCGGCCGCAAGGGCCGCCGCAATGAGGAAATGTCGGGACGCGCGCATCGCGCCGAAAGAGTAACTGTTAATTCCTGTTGAAGCAGATCACGCCGGCCGCCGCAAAGCCACGGTCTTTGCCGGACGCGCCGTTGCCGTTGTCGCCCGTGTGTACGAAGACGAGATAGCGGGTGTTCGGGTTCAGCGGCGGGAAGAACGCGTTGTACGTGAGATGACCGAAGACCGGATAGGTGGTCACCGTCTGTTCGGACGCCAGGAACCGGTTGCCCGGCTCATAGTTGTTGAACCAGGTCAGGCCAACGGTCGTCGGGGGCGGCTGTAGTATCGACGACGACGAGCGCGACACAGGCAGGAACGAATAGAAGACGTCGATGCTGTGCGGGATGAAGTTCGGATTGGCGATACCCACGCCGATAACGCCGGCGAGGTCAGGACTCGGAACGTCGAAGTCCTCAGGCGCCGTGAATTTGTTCGGCGTGAACTGGATGCCGGCGCCGGTGTAGAGGTAGGCGTTGCTCGAGCTCACCCAGGTCGTGCCAGCGTTGTTGTCGTCGCCGAGTTTCCAGTGGTAGCACTGGCCGTCGCCCGCGGGGCCGGTCGGAGCCGCAGGACCATCGAGAGCAACGACGGTCCTGGCGCCTGACGTGTTGCCGACGGGTCCGACAGGACCGGTCGGGCTTGCAGCGAAGGCGCCGGCGGCAATGAGTACAACAACAGCCATCATCATGCTCAGACGTACGTTTCGGGGGTTCTGCATCTGACTCTCCTTTGTTGTTGGCGAGAGACTTTGTCCTGGCCACTGGCCACGCGATCTCTCTCATCGCGCAGACAGCCTCCTGGGCCAGGTGATTTGTGTAACTAAGGAAATTGCTGAGAAACGGACCGGCGTGAGGCTAGCTCAATAAACAACGGATTGCAAGTTATCCGAAGAAGCGAACGCGCAGCACAGTCGCGGCAATGCGCAGGGTGTCGCTCACCGGCCGGTAATGGCTTGTGGAGAGTCCGTCGACGAAGCCCATTTCGATCGGGGTCATGGCCACTTTCAGACCGGCGCGGCCCGCACGAACGATGATTTCGCTGTCCATGTCGAACCCTTCCGCGCGCAGACGAAAGCGCCGGAGCAGGTCCGCGGTATACAGGCGGAAACCGCATTGCGAGTCGGTGATGGCCGTCCCCGAAAACATGGCGATGGCCCAGGTGGAAAAGCGGTTGGCGCGCCGACGCCGCGGAAGCATCTGCGCGAAGAGATGCGCGCGGCCGCCGATGACCATGTCCGCACTGGTCTCTTCGCGGCACCGAAGAAGTTTCGGGATCTCGCTCGGAAGATGCTGACCATCCGCATCCACGCCGATGACACCATCGAACCCGTGCTCCAGAGCCCAGGCGAAGCCGGTCTTCATCGCTCCGCCCTTGCCGCGACGCCGCGGATGACGCAGCACCACGGCGCCCGCCGCGATGGCTGCCGCTGAGGTGGCGTCGGTCGAGCCGTCATCGACTACGAGAACGTCCGGCAATTGCTCCAGGCATCCGCGAGCGACGTCACCGACGCTCTTCTCCGCGTTGAGCGCCGGGATCACAACGGCAAACCGCTCGGTCACAGGCAAAGGCTCCCTCTCCCCGCTCGGATGCGGGGAGAGGGATGATGCCATTAGCGGAGCTTCATGGTGGGATCGCCGAAGAGGATCCACGATTTGCGAACGTCAGGATCGGTGGCCACGACCTTGGCTCGCGCCACGGCTTGACCGAGCGTGAGCTTCTCCGCGCCGAACAGCTGCTGGAAGAGCGCGCGTCCCATCTGGGCCTGCTGGTCGGGCTGGGTCAGCGCCGACGACGCCCACACGGCCACCGCTCCGCCGTTCGGTGCCTTCAGCAAGGCCTCGGCGAGCGACTCGGTGAAGACGTCGTGGAAGAGACCATTCAGGCAGTTCAGCGCCACCACCACCGGCAAGCGGTTGCCGTTGGTCAGCGTCGACGCGTCGGATGACGAGAAGATGTTCTCGGCCCAGATCTCCACCGAGGCATGGCCGATGTAGGTGGCCAGCAGCGCTCCGTTGTTCATCGCGGAGACGGTGTCGTTGTGCGGCGAGGGCGTCGTACCGTAATCGACGGTCTGGCTGGTGATCGACGACGGCAGCAGGTGCGAGAGCGAGACCGCCACCGAGCCGAAATCGTAATCGGCGGAATGATCGGCGACGAACAACGCGCTCTTCGACCAGTTGCCGCTCGGCGTGCCGCGCGAGGCGATCTTGCCGAGGACCAGCGCCGCTTCTTCCGGAGTACGAACCGGGATGCGGCCGACCGGGATATCGGCGATGCCGTCACCGTTGAAATCGGTGAACCAATCGTCCGATGCCGTCGTGAGCAGGCTGGTGGTCACCAGCTTGGTCGGCGTGAAATCGAACGTGCCGAAATCGAGGTAGTTGCGCGGATCGACGCTGGCGTCGCCAAGGAGCATGAAGGCGCCCGGCGCGCGCTTCCAACTGTTAGCGAGCTGGAAGAACGAGCGGATGGCTCCTGGCGTGCGGATGCCGAAGTTGAACTCGTCATAGAGATCGTCGACGTCGACGATGGCGGTGGCCGTCCCCTCGCCGTCGCGAACCGTCTTCAGCGCGCCGGCGGCTGGGATGAAGAGCTTGTTGCTGACGATGTAGAAGTCCGCCGCGCCCTTGGCGCCGTTGCTGTTGCCGTTGGTATCGCTCCACGACGATGGCGTGTTCGAGGCCACTTCGCCCGGCGCGAGGAGGCGCGAGGAATCGAACGCCATCACCGTGCGCGACGTGCCGGAGAGCGTGGTGAACGTGGCGGCGAAGCCTCCCAGCGGATCGGCAGCGACGGTCGTCTGCAACTCGGTCGGGTGCTGGGCGTCGGTGACGTCGAATGCACGCACCGCGTTCGCACCGAATCCGCCGATGGTCACCGCGCGGCCGCCGGCGAGCTTCACATCGAGCGCGCCGTTGTCGGCACGCAGCAGATGCTGATAGGTCAGCCGCGATTTCACGACCACGCTGACATCCTCCTCGCCGTTGAGGGAGGTCAGGACGACGTTGTTCGTGCCGTTGCTCAGCCACGATTGCGGGACGGTGAAGCTGAACGTCTTCAGGTCGAGACGATTCAGCGTGACCGTGCCGAGGTCGTGACCGTTGAGAGCCACATCGATCGAGTGCACCAGTTCCGTGGCGCCCAGGATGTCGAGCTCCATGGTGGCGTTGCCGCCATACGAGGTGTCGAGGTTCCTGACCGTCAGCGGCTCGGTGCCCGTTTCGGCCAGGATCAGCGTTCCGACCCACGGATCGATATCGGCATTGTTGGAGACGGAGTCGAAGATGCTGCGCTCGATCCGCTCGACGGTGAACGGCACGCTGCCGGTGATCGGATCGCCGCCGTTGATCTTCGAGACCGTGACGCGATTGCTGCTGCCCTTCACTGAACGGAGCCAGTACGTGCGCGCGCCGGTGGCGGGAAGGTCGACCGGGTATCCGTAGAACTCGATGGCGTCGTTCGTATCGAACTTGCCGTCGCCGCCGTCGTCGACGTTGATGAACTGCTCGGTGCCGAGCATGTACAGGGAGAGCGCCTTCGAATCGGTGCCAGGATCGTAGCCGGCGGCGGTCATGGCCGCCTTGGTCAGTCGATACCACCCTTCCTGCGAGACATAGATCTTCAGGCCGTTGTCGGCGGCGAGCACGAGCTGCTGTTTGTATTGCGCGGCCGAGGCAGTCTCCTGCGCCGTGGCGTGCGCGGCTCCGAAGCCGTCAGGCGATCCGAAGACGTAGCCGTTCACGCCGAGGCCGGCCAGAGGCGTGGTATTCGCCGGGCTGGAAACCGTTCCGTTGACCGGCGAGACCGGGCCATGCATCGTGTGATGGCCGGAGGTGTCGACGTCCTCGAGCCAGTACTGGGCAAACGTTCCGGCGTCGAGCTTGTCGTTGTAGCGATAGACATGACCGGCCTCGCTGTCGTGCTTCTTCGACTGCAGCGCGGTACCGGCGATGAGGTGTTTGTTGATCTTCGTCTGCTGGCCGCCGATGTCGCGATAGAGGTTGAAGCCGAGGTTGTCGTTCTCGAAGCTGGTCTGCCAGGCGATCTGAACCTTCTTGCCGTCCTGCGTGACGGTGAAGTCGCGCAGACGCACCAGAGTCACGGCCAGAACGGTCGTATTTGCAGTCGACGAGTCGTTGCTGGGCACGGAATCGACCTCGGTACGCGTGACCGTGGCCGTATTCGTCACCGTGCCGGTGGCATTGGCCTGAACGATCAGGTCGACGAACTGGGAGTTCCCGACAGGAAGCGTTCCCAGCGAGCAGCTAATCGTGGTCGTGCCGGCGCACGAGCCGATGCTGGGGTTGACCGAGATGAAGGTGACCGTACCGGGCAGCGGATCGCTGACCGTCACGTTGGTGGCGACGGCCGGTCCGTTGTTGGTAACCGTAAGGCGATAGGTGATGAACTGGCCGACGCCGACCGGATCGGGCGAATCGGTCTTGACGATGCCGACGTCCGCGCTCGTGCGGGCGACCACGAGATTGCTGGTCGAGGCCGAGTTGTTGCTCGAGATGCTGTCGGTCGAGGTCGTGCTGATCGTCGATGTAATGTTCAGCGTCGTTCCGGCGGCCGTGCCCGCGTTCACCTGAACGACCGGCGAGAACGTTGAGGTGGCGCTCGCGGCGAACGAGGGGTTGGTACAAGTGATGGTTCCGCCGGAGCCGACCGCCGGGGTCACACACGACCATCCGGCAGGAGGCGTGAGCGACTGGAAGTTGGTTCCCGCTGGCAGCGGAATCGTCACGGTGTTCGTCGCAGCTGCAGCAGGACCGTTGTTCGTCGCGACCACCGTGTAGGTGTAGTTCTCCGCCGGACTGACGGGATTCGGACTGTTCGAGATGGTAATGGCAACGTCGCCGGAGCCGGCCGCCACCACCGTCGCCGAAACGCTGGCGGTGTTGTTCGGAAGGTAGGGATCGCGCGAGGTGCTGGAGACCGACGGCGTTGCCGTGATCACGGTGACTCCAGGAGTTACGCCTGCCGCGTTGACCTTCACCGAGAGAGGCAGACTGAACGACGCGCCCGAGGCAAGCGTTCCGCCGGTGCAGGTGATCGTGCCCGTACCGCCGACCGCGGGCGTAATGCAGGTCCACCCTGCCGGAGGGGCGCCGAGCGATTGGAAGGTCGTGTTTGCCGGAATCGTAAGGGTGTATGACGGCGAATTCGCCGTGAAACTCCCCAGATTCGAGATCGTCTGCGTGTAGTTGATGTTGCCGCCGGGCACCGGAACGCTGGTGTTCTCGGAGATGGTGACCGCCATGTCGGCGAACAGGTCGGCGTTGGCCGCCGCTTCGACGATGGTGGTGGCCGTGGCCTGATTGTTTGCCGGATTCGAATCCGGCGTGTTGCTGGAAACGGAGTTGGTCTCCGACATCACATAACCGGCCGGGGTGCCTCCGAAGGAGTTGACCACCAGCGAGAAGTTTGCGGTGGCGGCGTTCGCCAGCGTGGGCGTCGTACAGATGACCACACCCGTCCCGCCGACCGCCGGCGTAATGCAGGTCCAGCCCGCCGGAACCGACATCGAGACGAAGGTGGAGCTGGCAGGAATCGGAGCCATGTAGACCACGCCGTCCGCCGCATTCGGACCGTTGTTCGTCACCGTCTGCGTAAAGGTGACGTTGTTACCGGCCTGGATGGAAGGAGCGCTGACGACGTTCGTGACTGCCAGATCGGCGATCACGCACGAGGCGCCGTCGCCGCCGGGCAGGACGTTATTGCCGGAGATCAATTCGACGATTCCGACGGATCCCGGCTGCGCGCCGTAGTCGTCGAGCGCGGTCGTGGTTACACCGTTCGTTCCGCCGGAGACGTTGGTCGAAGCCGCCGCGGTGGAGAGGAGGATGTATCCGCCGCCGCCACCGCCACCAGGTCCATGCCGTTCACCGGGGTCGCCGCCGGCTGCCTGCTGAATCCAGGCATTGCCGCCGTTGCCGCCCTTGGCCTGCACCGTCAATCCGGACAGGGTTCCTGTCTGCGTGGTGAAGAGAACCGATCCACCGGCTCCGCCGCCGCCCGAACCGTCGCGGCCGGTGTTGGCCGCATTGAAGCCGTTCGCGGTCAGCGTGGCCGATCCGGTTGCCTGCATGGCCCGGATGATGATGATGCCGCCGCCGTTCGCGCCGCTGCTGTAGTATCCATTGGCCGCCGCGGTGTTGTCGGCAAGCACGGTCCCGGTGGCATCGGCCGCCGAACCATTGTTGGACGTGCCGGCGCCGCCGCCGCCGCCCATGGTGATGCGGGTGAGCTTGGGCGAGATGTTGCCTCCGCCCTGTCCGCCCGAGGGATGGTTGCTGTTCCAGCTGTTGCCGCCCGGTCCGCCGTCGCCGCCGTTTCCGCCGCCGCCGCCGCCGCTGTTGTCACCGTTGTCGACGCTCGGATTTCCGTCCGTCGAGCCGCCGCCGCCGTTGCCCGGCGCGCCGCGTCCAAAGCTGCCGTTGGCGTACCCCTCGACCGTGGTGTCGAGCGCCGAGTTCGCTCCGGCGGCACCGATCGTCGCTCCGCTCTGGTAGATGAAGCGCGGTGTGCCGGCGATGCCCTCGCCCTTCGAGCCGTTGGCCAGATTGATCGTTGGTGCCGTCGCCGAATCGGGCGCGAGCGTGCGGAAGTCGGTGAAGACATCCGCCGCGGTCGATGCTACGCCGGACCCCAACTTCACGCCCCCACCACCACGGAACCCAAGACCGTTTACGGAGACCGTGGCACTGCCGAGCGTAACCGTTCCACTGACGTCGATCGCCAGGACGCCGCCTGTCGAGCCATCCCACGCCTTTGCCGTCAGCGTCGAGCCGAGCGTGGCGGTGGTGTACTGCGGAACGCGAATCACCTGGTACGTCCGCTGTCCCTGCGTCGTCGTGGCGGCGAACGTCTGGCTGGTGTAGTTGTAGAGCAGGCCGCCGCCGCTGCCGCCGCCGCTGAAATTCAGCGTGCCGCCCGCGGCCGAGACCGTGTTGGTGGCGACGACGTACTCCCAGCGCCCGGCGTTGTTCAGGTTCGTCGCCGCGCCGCTGCCGGTTCCGGTGGCCCGCGTCGAGCCGGTGCCTTCGCCATAGGTCTCGTCGTTGGTGGTATCGAACGCCGCGTCCTGCATCTGCATGACGATCAGGAGGTCGCCGGCGGCGATGGTGGTCGTCCCCGCGCCGCCCGCGGCTCTTGCGCCGACGACCAGCGAAGTAGCCCCGGCCGCCGGAGTGAGAGTGCCCGGCCAGTAGTCATTCTTGATGCCGGCCAGCGTTCCGCCGGCTCCATCCTTGCCGGGGCTCGCGCAGATCTTGGCCTCGACCAGTGTCTTCACGGTCTCGGAGTTGTTGAGAGCTGCCAGCCCGTTGTGGGCCACAGTGGCCACGTTCGAAATCGTTCCCGCCGCGTTGGCAACGACGGTGAACGTGTACGCCGCCGAGCTTGTCGCCGCCGCCAGCGTTCCGACGCTGCAGGTGATCGGGCCCGTTCCCGTGCAACCCGCCCCCACCGATACCAGCGACGTATTGGCCGGCAGCGCATCGCTGATCGTCACCGTGGTCTGGCTGGCGGAGCTGTAGTTCGTCGCCTGGAGCGTGTACGTGATGGTGTCGCCGAGCTTGATGACGTCCGCGGAGGCCGTCTTGGTCAGACCGACGCTAACCCCGTGCAGCGGTACTGCGGCCATCGCCCACTGCTGCGCGCCACCGGAGACCGGAGCCCACTGCATCGTGGCGTTGGTGTAGCCGCGCAGGCCGCTGCCGGCTCCGGAGAAATTGTTGCCGACCGTGGTCACGATCCCGTAGCGCCCGTCCTGCTGGAGGCCCGGCGTGAGCGCGGCGTTGAGGTTCCAGGCAATGGAGTCGACCACATAGTCGTACGCCGAGTTCGTTACCGCCAGCGACGGAACTGCCGTGTTGTTGGTGCCGGTGGCCACGGTTCCCGTCGGACCTGCCTGATCGACGCCGCTGAATGACTGCGCACCCGCGACCACGGTCTGGCTTCTGACGTTCGTGTTGGTGATCGTCACCGTGATCTGGTGCGTTCCCGAAGCCGGCGCGACCAGACCCCATAGCTCGGTGCGCACGTTTGTACCGTTCGTCGCTACTCCGAGCTGCGTCATGGCCTGATTCGGACCGCCGCCTTCCGTTCCATAGACGACGCTTGCTCCGGTCGATGCCCTGGCGTTGAGATCGATGTTGACGCCGACGACGATGTAGCGATTGGCGGCCGTGGTGGTGGTGTGATTCCACGATCCCACGATCGGGTTCGCCGCGGAAGCGAAGGTCGAACTGCTGACTGCATCGAAAAGGATCTGCGGGTTGGCGGACTGCAGCGGCACGGCAACGGTGGCCCACTGCTGCGCGCCCCCGGTGGCCGACCACGACATCGTGGCGTTGGCGGCATTGGTCTTGATGCCGCTGGCTCCCGAGAAGGCCGGCGCCGCACTCGTGACATTGAACGTGTTGGTCTGTGAGCTGGTGGCTGTCAAGGCGACGTTCGCGTTGAAGGCAACCGAGTCGACGACGTAGTCGAAGCCCCCGTTGGTGAGGGAGACGGTGGGAGTCGCCGTATTGCCGGTCGCAGCGACCGCCGTTCCGGCGGCTGCGGTCTGAAAGACGTTCGTGAATGATCTGGCACCCGCTACCACCGCGGTGTTCTGTCCTCCCGCGTTCGCTACGACGACGCTGATCTGGTGCGTTCCGGCGGTCGGTCCGACGAGGCCCCAGAGCTCGGCGCGCTCAACCGTGCCGTTCGTCGCGGCGCCCAGCAGAGTCATCGGCAGATTCGGCCCGCCAGCCTCCGTTCCGTAGGTGACGGACGTAACGGTCTGCCCGCCGCCGTTCTTGTCGATGCCGACGCTGACCACGATGTACCGCTTCTTGGCGGAACTGACGGTGTGGTTCCAATTGATCGTCGGAATCGGATTCGCGGTCGAGACCGTCGCCGGCGTGGCGTTGGACGCCGCGTCGAATACCACCTGAGCCGTGGCCGGTGCGGCGCACAGGAGCGCGAAACATACCGGAACGATGAACGACCGGACGAAACGAATCGACTGCCTCATACGAGACTCCTCTGATGGTCCACAGCGCCGTTGAAGGGGGAAAAGACGGCAGCAACCGCACGAGATCCTCGTACGGTCTCCGGACGGACGGTGTCATGCACGTGCAAAGCGGTGGTTTTCCCCTCGTGACCGACCTGAGCGAAACAGGTTATTAGTGGTAGCGTCGTTAACACGTACCCGACCCCGCAAAAATTTCGTCACAGCCCGGCCCGCCGCATCGACCGGCGGTCCGCTGCTTTCGTCGATTGATTGTTTGTGGACCAGTACCTAATGCTGAAACCGGGCGCGCAGACGGCGGACGAGCACCGCTGCGAAACGCATCATTGTCGCCGATTCCGGGGCCGATTTACCAACATTTGTGCCCTGATCGATGTGCACAACGCGCCCGAGGATCTGTGGCGCGCTGACAGGCCGGTCGGATCGAAGGGCGTTATCGCCGCGCGTGATGATATGGAGAGCACCGCCGCGCTCCCGGATCCGCACGATACGATGCGCGGTCAAGCCCCGCTCCGTCGCGGTCAGAACGACGTCGCCTCTGCGCAACTCTGCTGCTCCGCAGGGGACGATGTGGAGGTAATCGCCGCTGCAGATCGAGGGATACATGCTGTCGCCGGACGCGCGAAAGCGGGCTGCATGCCCCGCCGCAAGAAGCTCGCGCAGCGTCGGCTCGAACTCGGTCATGCGGCGCTCCGGATGCAATCGATGACACTTCGATCCGGCAGAAAGCGGAGCGCGCGCACGGGAAGGTCGCGAACGATTTGCTCGAGGCATTCGAGCGTGAAGGCGACCGCGGCCTGATCGTAGAAGGGCGGGAAGGTGCAGCCGAACAGCGCCGCCGTGGCATGCGCGTACGGCAGCGAAACCAGCTCCGTGCGCGAGGCCTGAACGAGTAGATGAATCGCACCAAGCGGCGCGGAAAGCGGCGAGGAAAGCTCGGCTTCGCCGTGCCACGGCGTTCCGAACATTCTCCATTCGCCGTCGACGAGCCGTACGATGACCCTGTCGTCACTCACAATCTCGTAGTGCCCCTCGGAGAGCCAGACTCGCGCGGTGGTGGTTTTCCCGGCGCCCGATTGCCCGACGAAGAGCTGCCCACGCCCGTCGCGATCGATGATGCCGCATCCGTGCAGCTCCACGCCGCGGCCGCGCCCGAGGAGGTGCGCGACCATGACTTCGTCGAGTGGATAGTCAAGCGCGTGCATCCCCTCGGTGACGGCTTCGCGGCGCATGAGGATCCGTCCCTCGCGAAGGTCGCGATCGAAAAACGCGGCTTTGTAAGGCCGCTCGCCGAGGATGTCGCTGAAGCAATCTATGCGGAAGCCGCCGTCGTCGTCGAAAGCGCGCCACACCGCACCCGAATCGAAGAGGAGACGGCCGGCGGGAGGAAGCGCGTCGGGCATCGGCTCGACCGTGATTGTGATGTCCGTCTCGGCCGGCGGCTCGACCGAGAAGCGGCTGACGGTCTTTGACAGCGGGCGGCGAAAGGATTCATCGGCATAGCGAATGCCGATGGCGATATCGGCGATGCGAAGAACTTCGCTCGCGGTGCTCATTCGGGGAACGGTGCCGCCGCTAGGAACCGGGCGCGCTGCACGCCTGGGATCCGCGGCAGCCGATCGAGATCGGGCCGCTGGCCGCGTTCGTCTTGCAGAACCCGAGGACTGCTTCGTCCGGGCGTAGCGGAAAGCGCTTCGCCTCCGGCTTCTCGTACTTTTTCTTGGTGCTGCCTGCCTGCTGCTGTTGCATTCGTTCTCCCCTTCTAAAGCGCAACGGCACAACTGTCACAACTTCCTGTACCGCATCCGGTCGCGGCAGGCCGGACTGCCGGCTCATACGGGATCGCCGCAATTCGTTCTGCCTCTCCCGACTTCAACGCCTCGGCCGCTTCGCGCACGAGCGCGTGTCCGCTGCCGCTGACACAGTATTCGCAATCGCCATGCGCGGGGACCTGGATGTCCAGTGTCTCCGCCCGCAAATGCGCCACCTGACAAAGGAAGTCGACCGGCGACTCCGCGTCGCCATTTTCGAGCTCCCCATTTGCCGCGCACATGCCGCACATCGACTTGATGCCGCAACCGGTGCACTTCGTCGGACGGGTGATCTCGCGCCGGCGCACGGCCAGGAGATACTCCTCCCAACCTTCGCGGAAGTTTCCTTCGCGAACGTTGTAACGGTCGACGTGCGAGAGCACGCAGATCGAGAGATCGCC
>Ga0157378_10003252_pt1 | contig 14451 bp, 9 predicted proteins | sample M65metaG_FD_115309 | JGI IMG/M metagenome (GOLD analysis project Ga0157378, IMG submission 115309) | Miscanthus rhizosphere microbial communities from Kellogg Biological Station, Michigan, USA - M6-5 metaG | ecosystem: Host-associated > Plants > Roots > Rhizosphere > Soil | place: USA: Michigan...
ATCCGGTTGAGCACACCGACGGTCTGGGTCTCGGTGTCGCCATAGGCCTGCGAGCTGGTGGCTTCGACGTCCTTGTTGATCACGGGCGGCACCTGGCCGCTGACATAGAGCGTGACGGCGTCACCCGAGACCTTTACGGCCTGCGCAATCGGAAACGTCGAGTTCGGAATCGGATATCGCACGACTTCGGCGTTAGCGGCGCTGGCGCCGATCAGCAGGGCGGCGAGCGTCAGCATTCTCTTTTTCATTCTGGTCTCCCTTGTGGCCAGTCATGGCCTGACGCGTTTGACGTCGTCAGCCGTGACGGCGTCGGTGTATTGATTGCCGAAATGCGTGCGCAGGTAATTGACGACGGCGGCGACCTGATCGTCGCTCATCATCGCGCCGATCGGCGGCATCGCCTTCTGGCCGCGAACGATGACGTAGACCGGATAGCCCGATGCCTCGAGATTGCTGTCCTTCGACAGCGACGGATAGGTGCCGGCACCGGTTGCGCCGCGGCCGTCGGGCATGTGGCAGCCCTGGCAGGAACTGGCGAACAGGGCCTCTCCGGTCTGCTCGGTAAATCTAAACCCGGTGCTCAGCGACGTCGTCGGCCGCGACAGCGATTCTCCGTCGGCATGAAGCGGTGCGGTCGCCACCACCGCGAAAGCTAACGTCAATGTTGCGGACAAGGCAGGGCGCATCGCATCACTTCCTGACGACACGTTCGTGCAGCCTGGTGATGGCGTCGAGCGACGACAGGATCGCGCCTTCCTGCCACGCCGGAATATACGAGGCGTGTTCGCCGGCCAGCACGATGCGGCCGTCGATCTGGCACAGATTGTCGTAATGTTCGGCTCGCGCCTGCTCGCTCCAGCTTCCCGCGCAGCCGAGCGTGAAGGGGACGCGGTGCCATGCCACGGCGATGCCGTTTTCGAACTCGGCGCCATATTGCGGGTGAAGCCGCGAGCCGAACTCGACGGCGCGCGCGACGCGATCCGCCGGCGGCATCGAGGTGAATTCGTAGGCGTTGGCGCCTTCATACAGATAGGCGCCCAGCAACACGCCGCGGCCGCTGCGATTGAAGCCGCTGCTCGGATAAGAGATCTGCCGGATCGGCAAATCGGTATAGCTGATGCCGCCGTAGATCGCCTCGTCCTCTTCCCAGAACCGGCGCTTGAATTGCAGACCGATCTTGACCGACGACGAATAGGGCACGGCGTCGATCGCGGCTTTCATGCGCGGGCCGACCTGGACGTCGATCTGACTCAGGATCGACAATGGGATCGTGCAGACGCACCAGTCCGCCGTTGCGGTTTGTGGCGTCGACGGTGTTGCAGAATTCGCATAACTGACGGTGACGCCGCCGTCGTTCTGCTGAATTTTGGTGACCTTCGCATCGTACGTGATGAGGTCGCCGACTTCTTTCGCGAACGCCTTTCCGATCATGTCCATGCCGCCGACCGGCTGGAACATGGTGGTCTGGAATTCATGCAGCGAGAAGTTTCGCAGGTAACCCCAAAGCCGCGATTTCAGAATCTCCTGCAGGCCAATGACCTCGCCGGCGACCGGCACAGCATTGAGCCCGCCGCCGGGAGGCTTGGCGTAGCCGCGATAGGCTGACGACGTCAGGTTGGCCTGGTAGGCGTAGTTCTTGTCGAGCGCGCCCCACGACCGCAGCGCCTGCAGCAGGATTTCCTTGTCTTCCGTCGTCACTGCTTCGTCGAGCTTGCCTTGCTGCGTCACCTTGGCGAGCAGTTCGGAGACGTGACCCTGAAAATCGACCTTGATGTCGCGAATGCGCTGCGGCTTGCCGCCGAACGCGGTCGAGGCGTGGAGCAGGGCGTTGTGATTGAGCTGCACGAACGGTTCGAGCGCGACGCCGAGCCGCTTGCAGTAATCGAGCAGCGCACGGTGATGGTAGGGAATTCGCCACGGTCCCGGATTGATGTAGAGCCCATCCTCGAAGCCGCAGGTCTGCGTCGCGCCGCCGAGTTCGGTGAAGCTGTCGCCGCCACGGATCGTCCAGTTGCGTCCGCCGGGCCGGTTGTTGAACTCCAGCACCTGCACCTTGTAGCCGGCGGCGCGCAACTCCAGCGCCGCCGTCATCCCGGCGAGGCCCGCGCCGAGGATTACTACCGACGCGCCCCTGGTGTCGCCGGAGAGCTTGACCGGTCCCGTGTAGTTGCTGTCCGCAGCGAAGCCGAGGCTGGTCATCGCCTGGTACATCGCGGCACTGCCGGCAACAGTGCCTACGAGCGACAGCAGGTCGCGGCGGCTTACAGTCTCGCTCTGGTTTGGCATCGCCCGCCCGGTCCCACACGAAGCGCGTTGAAAGCGCTGAGGTGTGAACATAGGAAGCGGCCCGGGGGCGCGCAAATGCCCAAAAACAAAACGGAGGCCGCAAGGCCTCCGTTTCCAGATATTGTGATCGGGCTTGAGACTTACCCGAGCCGTCCCGCCGCATGCGCGAGCAGGGTGTAGACCAGGCCGGTCTCCGAGGTGAGGTGACCGCGCAGCGCCTGCGGAGCGCGGTCTTCGCGGGCGACTTCGTCGAGCAAGCGCTCGAACTCGGCGATGTAGCGGTCAACCGTCTGCTTGAAGCCGCGGTCGGAGCGATACTTGCGGGCGACTTCGTCGAACGCCTTCTGGCCGGCCGGGGTGTAGAGCCGCTTGGTGAAAGCCTTGCTCTCGCCGCGCTGATAGCGATCCCACATCTCGGCCGCGAGGTTGCGGTCCATCAGCCGGCCGATGTCGAGCGACAGCGATTCCAGCGGATTGGCAGACCCTTGCGGCGCGCGGCCACGGGGGGCCTGGCCGGCGGGGCCGCCGGCATCGGTGCGGTTGAGCAGATCCGACAGCCATCCGTCACGTCCGCCCTCCTGGCTCGCGGGCGAGACCGGCGGCGCTTCGGTGCGGCGCGACGGCATGCCGAGGTCCGGCGGCGGCAGGGTCGATGCACTGCCGGTCTCCCGGCCGGTGTCACGCATCCGCATGTCGTTGCGTCCGCCGGCGACGGCCATCAGGGGTTCTTCCTGACGCTGTACGCTCGGACGGTTCTGGCTGACGACGTCGAGGCCGCGGCCGTGATGGGCGACGATCCGGTTCAGTTCGGCCAGCGCCTCGATCTGGTCGACGATCACCTTGCGCATCTGCGCGGTGTTGTCGGCGGCCTCCTGCGGCATTTCGAGCACGCCGCGGCGCAGTTCGTTGCGGGTGGCTTCGAGTTCGGTGTGCATCTCGGCGGCCATCGCCTTCATTGCCTGCACCATGGTGCCGAACTTCTCGGTCGACTGCTTGAACATCGCATCCGTTTCGGCGGTGCTCTGCTGGTACAGCTCGCTCATCGCGTCCAGCGTCTGGTGCCGTTCGTTTTCGGCAGCGGCGCGAACCGCTTCGAACTGACGGCTGATCGCAGCCGATCCGGCGCCGGCGGTCTCGGCGACGACGCGGGCGATGTCGCGGGCGCGCTCTTCGGCAGCCGCCAGCGATTCGTCGAGCAGGCCGGTGAAGCGTGCCAGCCGCTGATCGAGGTCGGTGGTGCGCAGGTCGATGGTGGTGACCAGCGACTCAAGCTGTGACTTGCGCTCGGCGACGTTGGTCGTGGTGGTGCGGTTGGCCTGTTCGACCACGGCCGCCGCATCGACCAGCGCCTTGCCGTGATGGTCGAACTCGGTCGACAACTGCCCGAGGTCTTCCAGCGCCTTGGCGGTCTTCGCGTTGAAGACGGTCAACTGGTCTTCCAGCGTCTGGGTGGCGACGCCGTTGCGCGAGGTGACGTCGTTCATGGCGGACACGAAGTCGGCCACGCGGGTCACCAGCGCACGCTCCAGCGAGTTGAGGTTGTCGTGGGCGCCGGTCAGCACTTCCTGCAGCAGGATGTTGCCTTCGCGCAGCCGCTCGAACAGCGCCACGGTGTCGGTGCGCAGGATCTTGCTGGTTTCCTGCATTTCGGTGACGGCCGCGATCGAAACCTGGCGCGACTGGTCGATCGCCGAACGCGACGACTGCTCCAGATCCTTGAGCGACTTGGCCACCGCGCCGGTGGCGAGGTCGCCGGCCGAAGTGATGGTGCGTGCAACTTCCGAACCGTTGGTCGCCATCGACTGCGAGAACGCGTTGCCGCGGGTCTCGATCGACTTCAGCGCATCGGCGGTGACGCGGTCGATGTCGGTCGTGAGCTGCGTGGTCTTGGCGGCGAGCGCCTCGACCAGCGAACCGCGACGGGCGTCGACGATCTGCGCCAGACGATCGGTCTGCTGCTGAACGTAGGTGACGATTTCGTCGGTCTTGCCGGTCATCGTCGAGCCGAAATTGCTGCTGGCAGCGAGAACCGAACGCTCGATGTCGGCCGAGGTCGACTTGACCTTGGACGAGACTTCGTTCGAGGCGGCAACCAGCGCGCTCTGCGCGTTCTGCGCCGTGGTCTGGATGTTGTCGGTCGTCGATGCGGTGACGTTGGCGAGCGAGCGCTCGATGTCGGCGGAGATCGCCTTGATCGTGCTGGCGGCCTCGGCCGAGGTCGTAGCAAACGAGCTCTGGGCTTCGCGGGCGCTGCCGAGGATCGAAGCCGCGGTGTCGGCGCCAACGGCGCTGAGCGTGCGTTCGACGTCGATCGCCAGCGATTTGACGTGGTTGGCGGCTTCCGAAGACGCCGTCACCAGCGTGTTCTGGGCTTCGCGGGCGCCCGTCGTGATCGCTTCGGCGGTGCCGTTGCCGGCGATCGAGAGCGAGCGCTGCATGTCGGCAGCGAGCGACTTGACCTGGCTGGCTGCATCCGCGGACGCGTTGACGAGGGTGTTCTGGGCTTCGCGGGCGCCGGACGTGATGGCTTCCGCGGTGGCGGTTCCGGCCAGCGACAGCGAGCGCTGGACGTCGGCGGACAGCGACTTGACCTGATCGGCGGCGATGCTCGAGGCCGTCATCAGCGTGTTCTGGGCATCGCGCGCACCGGCGGTGATGGCTTCCGCGGTGGCGGTGCCGGCGATCGAGAGCGAACGCTCGACGTCAGCGGCCAGCGACTTGACCTGGGTGGCGGCGTCGGTGGAGGCGGCGACCAGCGTCGACTGCGCCTGGCGTGCGCCGGCCGTGACGGCCTCGGCGGTTGCGGTACCGGCGATCGAGAGCGAGCGCTCGACGTCGGCGGCCAGCGACTTGACCTGGGTGGCCGCGTCGGTGGACGCGGTGACCAGCGTGGTCTGGGCTTCGCGGGCGCCGGACAGTACCGACGCTGCGGTGGCGCTGCCTGCCGCCGAGAGCGTGCGCTCGACGTCTTCGGCCAGCGACTTGATCTGGGAGGCGGCTTCGGAGGAGGCCGACACCAGCGTGTTCTGGGCCTCGCGGGAGCTGGTCAGGATCGAGTTCGCGGCTCCAGTGCCGACGGCGGTGAGGGAGGCTTCGACTTCCGCCGAAGTCAGCTTGAGCTGCGCGCCGACATCCGAGGAGACGGTCAGCAGCGCCTGCTGCGCCGCGCGGGCACCGGTCTGGATCGTCTCTGACGTGTTGACCACGAGGTTGGTGAGCGAGCGTTCGGCGTCCTCGACATGGGACTTGATGCCCGAGGACAGCAATTCCGCGCGCGCCATCAGGTCGTCGCTGGCCTGGCGGCCGCTGCTTTCGATACGGCCGGCGACGGCTTCGACGCGCGAACCGAGCAGGTCTTCGAACTGGGCCACACGGGTGTCGATATCGGTGGCGATGGCGCCGACGCGGGTCTCGATGCCCTGGTGGATTTCGGCGAACCGGGCCGAAATGGTGTCGGTCAGATGGGTGCTGCGGCCATCGACGGTCTCGATGACGTTGGTGATGCGATGATCGACCGCCGCCAACGCCTGGGCGGTGCCGTCGGTCAGCGTCGAGGTGAGGAGGCCGAGGCGGGAGTCGATCGACTGGATCGCCTGCGCGGCACCATCGGTCAGCGAGGTCGACAGCGTGCCGAGGCGGCTGTCGATGGTTTCAGTGACGGACTTCGCACGGGTGTCGAAAGTCTGTTCGAGCGACTTCAGGCGGCCATCGATGCTGTCGTCGAACGACTTGATCTTGGTGTCGAGCGAGGTGTCGAGACGGGTGATCTTGCCGTCCAGCGAGGTGTCGAGATGGCTGACGCGGTTGCCGAGCGTGGTTTCGAACTGCAGCAGGCGCTGATCCAGCGACGCGGTAATCTCACCGCCGTTGGAGGAGAGGCGGGTGTCGAAGGTGTCGACATAGTTCTTCAGGCTGTCGCCGATCTCCTGGGTACGCGCACCCAGCCGTTCGACGATCTCGCCGCCGAAGGTTTTGACGGTGCGATCGAATTCGGAGATGTGACGGGTGATCAGCGCGCCGAGCGTGCCGCTGTCGCGGGCAAAGCGTTCGGCGAGATCGCCGCCCTGGTTCTTCACCAGTTCGTCGAAGGCGCTCATCTGCAGCGAAAGCGAGTCGTGCGCGGTCTCGGTCTGGCTGATCACCTTGGCGACCAGGGTGTTGACGGTGACATCCAGCGCGTCGCTGGCCTTGTCGCCGGAGGAGAGGATCTGGGTCGCAAGACGATTGCCGGCGTCGTCGATCTTGCTGACGAGGTCACCCGAGCGCAGCTCCAGTTCGAGCAGCAGCGAGTCTGACGAGTTCTTCAAGCTGTCGTGGACCTGTTCGGTGCGATCCGAAATGCCGTCGACGATGGTGGAGGAGCGCTGCTCGAACTCGCCGGTGATGCGGTCGATACGCTCATTCAGCATCTCGTGGACGCGGTCGGCCAGATCAACGAACTCGTCGTGAACGTGGCCGGTCTTGAAGTTGAGGCTGGTGGTCAGGCGCTCCGAGGCGTCGAGTACGGCGCGCGTGGTCTCGGCGCTGGCCTCCTCGAGGCGGTCGAGCAGGTCGCCGCCGCGCTCGCCGAGCGCCAGGATCATGTTGTCGCCGGCGTGGCTGAGAGCAGACGTGATGTGTTGGCCGCGCTCTTCCAGCGCGCCGGTGATACTCTTCGCAACTTCGTCGACGCGCGAGGCGATCGCGTCCGAGATCAGCGCGATGTCGTGGCGGAGGTCGATCTGAACGCCGGAAATGGCGCTGCGCACCTGCTCGGCCTGGCCGACCAGATTGTCGCGCTGATGGGCGATATCCTGCAGCAGCGCGCGGATCCGCACTTCGTTGTCGGTATAGGCGCGCTCGAGCGCCGAGACTTCGTTGGCAACGAGCGTTTCGAGTTCGCCGGCGCGCGCGATCGCGCGCTCGACGCCATCGCCCATCGCCGCGACCTCGCGGCGGATCGCCTGGCCGACGGTCACCATGGAATCGGCGGCCGCGTTTTCCGGCTCCGAGAAGCGGATCGCGACCTGCGCCATCGACTGCGCGATCATGCGCATTTCCTGGCCGCGCCAGGCAAGGCTGGCGAGGAAGTAGAACAACAGCACCGGCGCAAAGAACAGCGCGGCAAGGCCGCCGAGCACCAGCACGCCGCCGCTCTGGCCGATCGCAGCCTGCAGCGAGGGCAGGAAGCTCGCGGTCAAAAGCGCGCAGCCGACCAGCCACACGGCGCCGAAAATGGTCGCAAGCGTATAGACGCTGCGGGCGGGGCGGCCCTTCTGGATCGCCTGCAGGATCTGTCCGATGGTTTCGCGGTCGTCGTTGGCGGCGCGACGGGGACTGCGCGGCTCCTCGATCGGATCGAACACCGGACGGCTGTCCGTATTCGCGCGCATGTCTCGCGTGTCATACGGTGTTTCGGAATAAGACGGTGCGGCGGAAGCAATGCCCGGCGGATCGACGTCGTTGCCGAGCGAATTCCGGCTGGTGTCGACGGTCGTATCGCTGATGTTCAACGCTTCCTGAATGGCGGAGAGCGCGACTTCAGTGGGATCCTTGACCTTCTTGGGAGTGTTCGCCATGTGCAGTCCGAGCCCTCTTACTTTTTACGCATCCGGCCGTTCTTGCTAACGTCCCCGCAAGATTGAAGCCGGCTTCTTTGTCCCGCCGCGGAGCGCAAGCACGCCCGTGAAAAAACCGGGGCCTGCTTGTCCGCTACATCCGCAAACATCCTATTGGGAGAGCGATACGAATGAAATGGCCGCGATTAAGACATTCTTAATCATCGTTAACAGCTTTGTTCGTTAAGGCCTTACGGATACACAAAATTCTCGCGGCCGCTGCCTGAATGAGGCGAGACCCGGCCGAAAACGTGGCAAAGTTGCGGCGAATTCCTGCAACGTTCCGTTAACCAGTTCCGTGATTGGCTGGCCCAAACGGCCTTCCGGTAAGGGTACCGCAGGGCGATCCGGACCTCGGCCATGCCGCTTCATCTCGAACAGGTTGAATGGATGCCATCGCCGCCACTCGCACCCGATGACGGTCCGATCGATTTCGATCATCTCAAGCGCATGACACTTGATGACGCCGGACTCGAGCAGGAAGTGCTGGCGATGTTCGCAGCGCAAGCGGCCAGCCTGGTGAGCACGCTCGCGACCGTGCCGGTGGAGGCGCCGGCGCTGGCGCACACGCTGAAAGGCTCGGCCCGCGCCATCGGCGCGTTTGCCGTCGCCGATGCCGCTGCCCGTCTGGAGGCGGTACTGTCGGACGGGGCCGACCCGGCGCACGAGCTTGCCGAACTCGCTGACGCTGTCGCGCTGGCCCGGACCGCGATCGAGGCGGTTCTGCGCCGTTCCTGAGCATACCGCCAGGCCAAAGCCCCGAAAAATGCCCTGTCAGGTTTTCCCCGCGAGCGCTGGCGCTGTGCGGATCGACCCGTTATAGGGACTGCCGGGACCCTCCTATTCGAATTCCGGCAACACGAGCGATCATGGCCAAAATCCACTTTGTCGACCATTCCGGCGAGAAACGAACCATTGAAGTCGAAAACGGCGCCACCGTGATGGAAGCCGCGATCCGCAACGCCATTCCGGGCATCGAAGCCGAATGCGGCGGCGCCTGCGCGTGCGCGACCTGCCACGTCTATGTCGACGAAGCCTGGCAGGACAAGGTCGGCGCCCCGACGCCGATGGAAGAAGACATGCTGGACTTCGGCTTCGACGTGCGGCCGAATTCGCGGTTGTCGTGCCAGATCAAGGTCAGCGACGAACTCGACGGTCTCGTCGTGTCGACGCCGGAACGGCAGGCGTAACAGCCTTATCGCCTAGTAGCGCGAACCGGCGGCGAGCTTGCCGTCGACCGCGTAGAGCTTGCAGTCCGGCGCAAAACCCGCACATTTCGCCAGCGCATCGTCGGCCGCCTCGCGGGCCGACCGACGTCCGCTGCGCCATGCGAAGCCGCCGTTCGACGTCACTGCAAACGCATTGTGCGGGCTGGCAGAGAGAAAAGCCGCAAAGGCTTCGCGGCCGGTTTCACCGAGCTGTGGCGGCTGCGGGAGTGCGGGCGGTGCCGGCAGGGGGGCGAGATCGCGGGTGCCGAGATTCTGGTCGCGCAGGAAGCCGTCGACCATCGGCGCCCAGACCGGGATCGCGGTGGAAAACAGGGAGTGGCCGTCGTCGCCGGTTGATGGTGCGTCGATGAACTGGGCACGGCCGCCGGCGCCGGTAAAGGCCGCGTGCATCCGGTGCGCCAGTTCGGGCCAGAAGAACTTGTCGTTGCGCGCATAGATCCACAACATCGGAATTCGCGACGTCCGCCCGAGCACGCCGAACTCGCGGACCAGCGCGTCCTCGTCGCAGACATCGTTGTCGGCGCGCGAGCCGCGGCCGCCGGCAAAGTTGATGGCGGCGGCAAGTCCCACTGGGGGATCCGACGTCAGCGCTACCGAGGCAAATCCTCCGGCCGAGACGCCGACCGCGATCATGTTGCTCGTCGACACGTCGGTTCGGCTCTTCATGGCGTCGATGGCGGCCCGCAAATCGCTGACCGATGCTTTGGCCGCGATCGAATAGTCGCGTTGTCCGCAGGGACCGCTGTACTCGGCGTAGTCGCCGCCGGAATTGCCATAACCCCTGCGCATCACGACGAGGGCGGCGAAACCGCGCCGGGCAAATTCGAGTGCCTGGTGCCAGGACCCATAGGGCGACATGCCGGCCCGCTCGGACGCAACGCGCGGCGTACCGTGGCTGATCAGCGCGAGCGGATAGCGGCGCGTGCCGGCGGGACGCAACAGCATGGCTTCCAGTCCACGCGGACCGGCGCCCGCCGCCGGAATTCGCAAGTCCTCGCGGTAGAATGGATCGGCGGCGGCAGCAGGCTGCAGCGCGGCGCAGACGATCAGGATCGCCAGCCGCGCCACGCGCCTCATGTCGGGTCGATCCCGCGGCGGATCCAGGGCTGGAAGGCATTGAGAATATCCGGCGTCAGCGCCATCGGCTTGCGCGTGGCTTCGTCGAGCAGCACCGATACTGACCGCGCTGAGGCAACACAGATGCCCTCGGAGAACACGACCTGGTCGAACGTCACCGACGTGCGGCCGAACTTGACCACGCCCAGTCCCATTTCGATCGTGCCCGGCCAGCGAAGTTCGGCGCGAAAATGCATGTCGAGCCGGACCATGATCCAGGTGACGCCGTCGGGCATCAACCCATAACTGCGGTCCTTCATTAGCGTGACGCGGCCGGTCTCGAAGTAGGTGGCGTACACCGCGTTGTTGACGTGCTGGTTGGGGTCGAGGTCGCCGAAACGCACATTGTCCGACAGGCGATAGGGAAAATCCTCCAGACGCGGGGTCGCGTCGGGACGCAGGGAGCTGTTCACGGGGGCGTTCACGGGGCCTTCTCCGAATGTTTCATGCCGTTACAGCCGAGTTGTCGAGCGACGGCAAGGGGTTGCCGCCGCCATGAACGTCATATTATGGCTTTCCTGATGCCGCCGCGTTGGCTAGACAGACGCAGCCTTTCCGCCAAAACCTTCACGTCAAGTTCAACCGAAAAGAAGCTGACATGAGCGAAGCGATCAAAACCGATGTGCTGATTATTGGCGCGGGTCCGTGCGGCCTGTTCGCCGTGTTCGAACTGGGCCTGCTGGACATGAAGGTGCATCTGGTCGACATCCTCGACAAGATCGGCGGCCAGTGCGCGGAGCTCTATCCGGAAAAGCCGATCTACGACATTCCCGGCATTCCCATGGTTACGGGCCACGGCCTGACCGAAGCGCTGATGGAGCAGATCAAGCCGTTCGGGCCGACCTTCCATCTCAACGAGATGGTGGAGACGATCGAGAAGATCGGCGATCCCATGTTCCGCGTCACCACCGATGCCGGCAAGGTGTTCGAGTGCAAGGTGGTGGTGATTTCCGCGGGCGGCGGCTCGTTCCAGCCGAAGCGTCCGCCGGTGCCGGGCATCGAGGCCTATGAAGGCACCTCGGTATTCTACGCCGTGCGCAAGATGGAGCAGTTCCGCGGCAAGAACATCCTGATCGTCGGCGGCGGGGATTCCGCACTCGACTGGACGCTCAACCTGCACCCGATTGCCAAGCGTGTCACGCTGCTGCACCGGCGCGACGATTTCCGCGCCGCCCCGCACAGCGTCGAGCAGATGCGCGCGCTGGTGGCTTCCGGAAAGATGGATCTGAAAATCGGCCAGGTGACTTCGCTCGAGGGCGAGGGCGGCAAGCTGTCGGGCGCCGTGATGAAAGACAACGCTAACGCGGTCTCGAAGGTCGACTGCGACACCCTGCTGCCGTTCTTCGGCCTGACCATGAAGCTCGGTCCGGTCGCCAACTGGGGCGTCGCGATCGAGAACAATCTGGTGCCGGTCGAGACCGCTGCGTTCGAGACCAACATCCCCGGCATCTTTGCGATCGGCGACATCAACACCTATCCGGGCAAGCTGAAGCTGATCCTGTCAGGATTCCACGAGGGCGCGCTGATGTCGCAGAAGGCGCACCGCTATGTCTATCCGGACAAGCGGCTGGTGTTTCAGTACACGACCTCGTCATCGAGCCTGCAGAAGAAGCTCGGGGTCAACTGATTCCAACCAAAATATGGCAATCGCCGTTCGCCCGGACCGGCAATCGGTCGGGGCGGCACTGGAACCGTCCGCTAAATGGCCTTAGTCTGCGGCCATTCATTTTGGTGAATTGATCAGGTGCCCATCATGCGAAATGCCGTGCGAAATCTGTTTGCCAAAACCCGACTGATACTGCCGATCGCGATGGCGTTCGCCTTTGCCTCCGCGGCTTCCGCGCAGGAGCCGTCGGCGGCCGGGCTGTGGCAGAAGGTCGAGAAGAACAAGCCGGTGGCCTGGTTTCTCGTGGTCGATCACAGCGGCATCTTTGAAGGCGTGATCGCAAAGACGTTTCCGCTCCCCGGTGAGGATCCGAACAAGATCGACATCTGTTCGAAATGCACCGACGACCGCAAGAACGCACCGGTGCTCGGCATCTCCTTCATCCGCGACATGAAGCGCGATGGATTGAAGTACGAGAACGGCAACGTGCTCGATCCGCGCGACGGCAAGATCTACAAGGCCAAGATGACGCTGAGCGCCGACGGCGAGAAATTGACCATGCGCGGCTTCCTCGGGATTTCGCTGTTCGGTCAGGACGAAATCTGGGAGCGCTTGCCGGATGCGCAGATCGCCCAGCTCGATCCCGGCATCATCGCGAAATACCTGCCGGCGCAGGCGGCTGCGATGAAGCCGGCGCCGAAAGCCGCTGCTCCCGCGGCGAAGAAGGGCCCTGCAGCACCGGCCGCGGCGAAGTAGGACGCCGCGACCCAGTCATCTCGATCTTCGATTAGCGCGCGTCGGCCGGCATCGGCGACAGCGGCCTCGACGTGACGTCGGGCACGGCTGCATCGAGCTGCAGCACGGCGGCCGCAGCCGGCACCGCCGCATCCGCCATCGCGGCATGGCCCTCGGCGCTCGGATGCACGGCGCCGCCGTAGACGGCTGACAACACGCCCCAGGTCGCATCGTGAATGTCGTTGGGCTGCATCGAGGTCGGCAGCCCCTGCGGATACGTCATCGCGGCGAAGTAGCTGTCGTTGGCGTCGCGGATCCAGCGCGCGCGGGGCAGATAGGCGCGGAATTCGCCGGCGCTGCGGCCGCACACCATCGGCTGGCTGGCCGAGGTGACGATATCGGGATCGAAGCTGTCGCCGTTCGCCGAAAAGCATTGCCTGTCGAAGTCCGGATCGCTCTCGGCGCGCGCGCAGAAACCGTGGTTGGCGAACGCGGCCTGGTGGCTATCGACGAAGGTCATGCGGTCGGCGCGCGGATTGCGGCACAGGATGCCGCTTTGGCACAGCGCCAGCGCCTTCAACTGCGGCAGGAATTCGCTTTCGACGAAGTTCGACACTGCGGCGAGCCGCTGCGGCTGGGCGTTGAACGAGGGATGAATGTCGAAGCCGGCGCGTCCGCCCGGGCAGGGGGCGCCGCCCTGCGCCAGCGTCGGGTTGGCGTAGGAGGTGTAGACCACGCGCGACATGTCGCCGACCAGCGGCTTCAGCGCTTCGCGCAGTTTGGCAAAACCCTGCGGCAGGTCGCGGACCAACGCGCTGCGGGCGTCATCCACCGAAGCCATCACGCCGCTGCGCCGGAACAGCGCGCGCTCGGTCGCCGTGTCGACGATGACGTCGGCGACCAGCCCGGAGAAATAGATGTCGTTGGCGCCGACCGACAGCAGCACCAGGTCGAGCCTGCGTTCGGGCTGCCGGCGTTTGGCGGCGGTGACCGCCTCGCGCAGTTCGGCCAGTTGGCTGTTGACGGTGCCCTGGCAGGTTGCGGCTTTCGACGGCGGGCAATCGCGGGCGCGTTGTGAACCGAACAGGCCGTCGGCGATGGTGGCGCCGGTGCAGGCGAGCGGCAGATAGGTCACCGCGACATGCGGATACTGCACGGCGAGCGCCAGCGCCGTGCGGGTTTGATAACTGTAGAGCGAACGATGGCAGGCCGGGTTGAACCACACCGCGCTCTGCCGTTGCCATACCGAGAGCAGGTCCGGCGCCTCGCAGGCGCGGCCGCCTTTGTAGCCGGCGCGGCTCGGCCGGTAATATTGCGCCGCTGCGGTGCCGAGATAGGAGCGGAAACAAAATCCTTCGTCGGCCAGCGCGACCGCGCGGTCCGGATTGCCTTCTCCTGAGGCGACGCTGTCGCCGAGACCGGCGACGAAAATATCGCGCACGGTGATTTCGGTGGCGACGCGCGTGCTGCCGTCCGAGCCGGAGGAGACGTCGACCGTCGTCACCGTGGTGCGGCCATAACGAACCCGGGTATTGACCGGTTCGTTGCAGTCGAAGGTCGAGGTTTGCGGTCCGTCGCCATCGTCGAACGACCAGGCGCAGGTGGCGCCGACCGGGACCGGCCCGGACAACCGCACCGTGACCGGATGGTCGATTGGCGTCAGGTAGCTTTCCTTGACGTTGTCGCGGTTGCAGGGCTCGCTGACGCGCCCGGCGAGATCGATGCAGAGCCGGTTCACCGTGTTGCGCGCCCAGCCGCGCCCGTCGCTCTGCACCGCCAGCGTCTGTTCGGAAGCCAGCACGCTGCGGCCGCGCCCGGTTTCGGCGTGCAGCAGGAAATCCCGCTCTTCGCGGAACAGGCGGAAGCGGTTGCGCACTTCCCA
>Ga0157378_10003253_pt1 | contig 14451 bp, 12 predicted proteins | sample M65metaG_FD_115309 | JGI IMG/M metagenome (GOLD analysis project Ga0157378, IMG submission 115309) | Miscanthus rhizosphere microbial communities from Kellogg Biological Station, Michigan, USA - M6-5 metaG | ecosystem: Host-associated > Plants > Roots > Rhizosphere > Soil | place: USA: Michigan...
CAGGAATTTTAAAAGGGACAATCAAATGATTCATCCAATGGCTAAAATCGGGATAGAGAGCAATGGAAGCGACGGGGAAATAATGCTGAATTCAAACCGGTTTGCATTGCAGGGATTGTGGCATTTAGGATATTCTGACCATCATGGATATGAGACGGAAATTAATTTTGGAAGATTCCTCGGCAAAATGCAGTGGTGGTTCCCTTATGTTGGGTTCGACTATCATTATAAAAAAGAAATGGGAGAAGAAAAGACCCTGGTAGGTCAAGTAAGCAATAAAAACGATAGAAAGACTTTTGTAGCGGGTATACAATATACTTTACCAATGCTGGCAATAGCAGATGCGCGCATTGACGGTGAGGGGAAGTTTCGTTTCCAGCTAAGCCGCGAGGATATTCCGGTAACACAGCGCTTACGCTTCAATTTTATGATAAACACCGATAAAGAGTATATGGCGGGCTTCAGGTATATTATTACCAAATGGTTTGCTCTTTCTACACATTATGATAGTGATATGGGACCCGGTGCAGGTATAACTGTAACATATTAGTATGCAATAATATTTCTCAATGGCAAAAATCATGAACTATGAGTCGCGATCAACAAAAAGGGATTGATCAAATGAAAGCCAACTTAAAAACATCAAAAAACTAAAACATGAAACATCCAGCGCATAAGCCACAAAAATATACCTGTCCGATGCATCCACAGGTAGTGCAGGATTACCCTGGGAAATGTCCTATCTGCAATATGAACTTAGTGGCCGTTGAAAAACAGGGTGAGGACGACCACTCCCATAAAAAACATTCACCTGCACAGCATACTGAGACAAATGAGCCAATGAGGCATGCGGGGCATGATCATCATGCAATGATGATTGATGATTTTAAAAAGCGCTTTTATATTGTGCTTGTGCTAACCATCCCTATATTGTTTTTATCACCCATGATCCAGCATTGGCTGAATGTTCATTGGGAATTTACAGGTTCTCCATACCTATTATTTGCTTTGTCATCTGCTGTATTCTTCTATGGGGGCTGGCCCTTTCTGAAAGGCTGGTTGGATGAACTGAAGATTTGGAAGCCGGGCATGATGACATTGATTGGCTTTGCCATTACGGTAGCATACGTTTATAGTGCTGCCACTGTTTTTGGCTTAAAGGGAATGGACTTCTTTTGGGAACTGGCAACTTTAATCCTGATTATGCTACTGGGTCACTGGATTGAAATGAAATCAGTTGCAGGGGCATCAAGAGAACTGGAATTATTAGTACAACTGATGCCATCCGACGCCCACCTGGTGCAGGGAGATCATATCGCAGATGTGAAAACTGAATCATTAAAGGAAAATGATGTAATACTGATCAAACCAGGAGAAAAAATGGCTGCTGACGGAACAATAGCAGAAGGTGAAAGCTACCTGAATGAAAGTATGCTCACGGGCGAATCAAAACCTGTATTAAAAAAGAAAGGCGATAAAGTAATTGCAGGTTCCCTGAATGGAGAGGGGTCATTAAAAATAAAAATTACACATGGGGCACAAGATTCTTACTTGTCACAGGTGATTAAACTGGTACAGGATGCTCAACAATCAAAATCAAAAACACAATTATTAGCGGATAGAGCCGCCCAATGGTTAACCCTGATCGCCATTGTTGCAGGCATGGCCACTTTCCTGTACTGGCGTCTCGATGGCAGAGAATTGTCTTTTGCCATTGAAAGAATGGTCACGGTAATTGTAATTTGCTGCCCTCATGCATTGGGCCTGGCTGTTCCATTGGTGATCGCAAAGTCAACAGCCATTTCTGCAAAAAATGGCTTATTGATCAAAAACCGTACGGCCTTTGAAAATTCCAGGAAAGTAACCACCGTGGTTTTTGATAAGACCGGTACATTAACCGTTGGAAAGTTTGAGCTGTCCAAAATTGTACCGGTTGAAGGCGGCCTGCAGGAAAATGAGTTACTCCGTATTGTTTCCGCACTGGAACAAAACTCCGAGCATCCCATTGCTACCGGTGTCATGCAAAAAATAAAGGAGCTATCCATCACTATACCGGTTGCAGAAAATTTTAAAGCTATTACAGGGCAGGGAGCAGCGGCGACAGTTGAGGGCAGGCAGGTTAAAGTAGTTAGCCCGGGATACCTGAAAGAAAAGGTTATTTCACTGCCTGATAATTTCAAGGCTGATATTGCAGAAACAACTGTATTTGTTTTGATCAATGAAAATGTGGCGGGCTATATTTCATTGTCAGATACCATTCGCCCTGAATCAGCAGCAGCTATTCAAACACTGCATGCCAATCATATTAAAGCTGTTTTGCTAACAGGCGACAACAGACAGGTAGCAGAAAGCGTAAGTAAAAAATTAGGTATTGACGAATATTATGCAGAAGTGCTGCCGCATCAAAAACTGGAAAAGATAAAAGAACTGCAGCAAAAAGGAGAATTTGTTGCCATGACAGGAGATGGCGTAAATGACGCTCCTGCATTGGCGCAGGCAGATGTGGGGATTGCGGTGGGCAGTGGCAGTGATATTGCCGCGGAAACAGCAGGAATTGTGCTGGTAAACAGTAATCCAAAGGATATCGTAAACCTTATTTTATTCGGCAAGGCAACCTACCGGAAAATGATGCAAAACCTGGCATGGGCAACAGGATATAATATTGTGGCCCTTCCATTGGCAGCGGGCGTTCTCTATAAATTTGGCATTTTGCTAAGTCCGGCGGCTGGTGCCGTTTTAATGAGTGTAAGTACCGTAATTGTTGCTATTAATGCAAGTATGCTAAAAGTAAAACAGCGGTCTTAGAATAAAATTACGACCCGCTACATAAATTGGGATATTAACACTGAAATTTTAGACCCGGAAAATTTGATATGGTCGGTGAGACACCAACCAAGGCTACACCGACCAGGAAGGTAAACAGCCATCATTTAAAAGTCAGCAATCAGTTTCACGCAAATATTCCTGCCTGCATTGTACATGCCTGAACGCCCATTGGGCGATGCCGTGTAATACTCAAAATACTTTAAGCGGCTGAGATGGTTCTGATACGCCAGGTCAAACAGGTTATTAACCTGCAACTGTAATTGCAGCATATTATTTTTTGCATACCGGATGCTGGTGCCCGTTGAAACATTCACCAGTGTATAAGCAGGTGTGGCCGTTTCTGTATTAAACAAGGCAAGAAAACGTTTTTGTGCTGCATTGTATTCCATATCCGCCCTAAGGGTAAAAGAACTAAATGGCTTGCATGTTGTTTTTATTTCCTGTACAACGGCACATACCCATTTTGCCGGCGGAATTAAGGGCAGGTATTCTCCCTGGTTGCCTTTGTTTTTGTAGGCTGGCTTTTTGTTGATGCCATTGGTCAATACCAGGCTATTGATAAAACCAAATCCTTTCAGAAATAGTGGATGAATATCAACGGAAACTTCTGCGCCATACAATCTTGCAGCTCCCTGCTGATACTGGAATGTTTTATTGCCCTGTGCATCCACAATAGCATTTCCCTGCGCATCTGCCAATTGAGTAAGATAAATATAGTTTTGAATATTATTATTGAAGATGCTGACTGACGCAGTTACATTTTTATCATTGGCAATAAGACCCAGGTCCTGCTGAAAACTAAACTCAGGCACAAAACTCCTGTTGCCGAGATAAATAATATGCGCCCCCGGGTCCAGGCCATGAGAGGCAAATTCAGTTATATTAGGGCTTCTGTAACCCCTGGCAATATTTGCTTTGAGGCTTATTTTACCTGATAATTGCCAGGCAGCGCCCATACTCAATGATACGCCGCTGAATGTTTTACTAAAAGAAGAGAATGCCAACGCTGCACCGGCCGTATCGGGCGCAAATACCTGCCTGTTAAAACCGGTGGCAGGGTTTGTTGCAACATAAAAATCGTTGCCCCTCAATTGCCTTGTATCGTACCGGATGCCGCCGCTCACCGTGAGCTTATTGTATTTCCATTTGGCATATACATAAGAGCCTATATCCAGTAAGCGGTAATCGGGTATGGGAAAATCGGTGGCGTTCTTGGTTTTGTTGGCCTGGTACATGCCATTCACACCAATGGTTATTTCAATATTTGAAAAAACCGGGACCAGGTATTTCAACCCATAATTAATAGTGTTTAGTCTTACAAACAGGCCTGCTTGCGTTGGTGCGGTGGGGTGATTGTATTCCCTGCGTATGTTTTGCTGAAACCCAATAATGGCATCTATTTCACCGCTGCCAAGCTGGTAATGATTATTGCTGTAAACCCGGTAATGCTGTATGTGCTGGTGTAAAGGACTGAGCGAATAACTATTCAATGCCGCTTCCGGTACAACAGGCCGGTTTGATATATCATCCAATATCCCTTCACGAATTTGCCTGGTAAATTTCCTGCTGGCAGAATCGCGGCTGCCATCGGGTATGCCCTGCAGGTTATTGTATAAAGTAGCATTCAGGTTGCTGTATCCTTTTGAAGAATGGCGGCCAAGGGTAGCTGTTATATTGGTTTCCCTGAAACCTGTATTATACACCCTGCCATCGGCTCGATTGGTATAATTTTTTGCTATCCGGTATGATCCTCTTACTGCCCATAGCCAGTGTGTATTATCGGCACCCACCCTGAAACCATTTCCTGCTAAACCGTTGTTGCTTTGGTATTCACTCAGTATCCTGCCATGTATTTTACCGTCTTTTTGTTTAGGCTGATGCGGGAACAGGCTAATCACCCCTGCCAGCGCATCTGAACCAAACATAAGGCTGGCCGGGCCTTTAATCACTTCGGCTTTATCTATATTGTAGGCATCTACTTCAATACCATGTTCATCGCCCCATTGCTGTCCCTCCTGTCTTATGCCGTCATACAATGTCAATACCCGGTTATAACCCAATCCCCTGATAAACGGTTTGGAAATATTGGGGCCGGTCTTTACCGCATTCAAGCCGGGCACATTCTTTACCAGTGCATCAACAATATTCGGTTCAATGGCGATGTCGATGCTTTTAGAAGAAACATTTGATATGGCTACCGGGTTTTCCCTGATCAAGGTGGCTCTGGAGACACCGGTGATGACTACTTCATTTAAAGCGCCCGGCAAAGGTTTCAGTAATACCGTCAATACCCCGGTTGCACCGGCAATATCCAGTGTATCTGAGCCATAGCCGGCATAAGAAATAACCAATGCAGGGGCGGGTGATTGGGTGGGAACGGTTATTTTGAATTTACCATTGCCATCGGTAACCGTACCCATGCCCCTGTTCAGCAGAGAAACAGTGCAGTAATGCAGGGGCTCATTTGTCTCTCTGTTTTTAACGGTGCCATAAACGGTCATGGTTTGCGCCCCGGTGCTGAGTATGGATGTTATAGTAATCAAAAATGTAAAAATATACCTCATCTACCCATTATTTATATCGGTAAAACTAAATAGTTAGACTAATCTAACAAAATATATTTTTGGGCCGCTAGTCTGGATTGCATCAAATCGCGTTATTTTTACGGGATGATGACACTGACCGAGGAAAATTACCTCAAAGCCCTGCATCGCCTCTCACAAAATGATGAAGCCATTACGGTAAAACGTATTGCGCTGTTGTTGGCCATCAAAATGCCGACGGTAAACAGTATGGTAAAGAACCTTGCGCAGAAAAAACTAATCAAATACGAAAAATACAAAGCCATTGAATTGACTGAAAAAGGCAGGAAGCAGGCCTTGCTTATTTTACGAAAACACCGGCTTACAGAATTGTTTTTAAAAGACGTGATGGGCCTGGGCTGGGAAGAAGTACACGATATTGCCGAACAAATTGAACATTTGCAGAGCGAACGCTTTTTTGATCGCATCGATGAAATGCTGGGGCACCCCAAATTTGATCCGCACGGAGAACCCATACCCGATGCCAATGGTAAATTGCCCGTACACAAAACCTTCCCCCTGTCGGAAGGCTTACTAAAGAAAAAATACAAGTTGGCCGGTGTTACCAACCACGATGCCTCTTTTCTGAAGTACCTGGATTCATTGGGCGCAGGCATCGGCTCCTCCATTGAAATAAAGGATGTGCAGGACTTCGACAAATCGATGAGTGTAAATATTAATGGGAAGCTGAATACAATATTCAGTTTTATGGTGTGCAGGAATTTACTGGTATTATAAAAAAATCTGCCCTTACACATATAGGAATAATAGAACTTATTGAAACCCATATTGCCATTTCAGAGGGAGTCAAACTGTATCAAAAACGCATAATGGCCGTAGCAAAAACGAACAGGTTTGTAAGTACGGGGTTACCAGCTTTCTGTTTTTGCCCGTCTGCAAAAAACAATTCGAAATTGTATACTGCAAGACAGCCGCTTTTTTTCTCCTGCTCTTCCTTTGCATTCTAAAACAAAGGAAATGAAAAAGTATACCAATCACCCAAAACAACAACTTGTTGAGGCGTTTTATGAAAAAGCGCACGCACAGAATATAACTGCGTTTGCAACCAAGCTCCTTCTTGTGTTGGCGGCAATACTGCTGCTGGCAACCATCACCAATGCACAATCGGCCGGCACAACAGGTTTTGTCAACGTAAACAGCCAGGGCGTTATCCTGGATGGCTATGATGCCGTAGCATTTTTTACAGACAATAAACCGGTAAAAGGCGATAGCCGGTTCCAGCTTTCTGATGGCGGCGCCATTTATTATTTCGCCAGCAAAGAACACCTTGATCTTTTCAAAGCCAATCCCGATAAATACAAACCACAGTTCGGCGGGTATTGCGCCTATGCGGTTTCGCTTGGCAGGGTGGCACCTATTGATGTAAACACATTTTCAATTGTAGACGGCAGGCTGGTATTGCAGCACAACGCGCGTGCGGTAGCTGGCTGGAACAAGGATGTTGCCGGCAACCTGCTGCTGGCCGATAAATACTGGCCCGCGGTTGCCAGCAATGCCGGTAAACAAATAAAAACCGATGCGGAAAATGAGTTTTATTACAATACCAACAACGATGGTGTTGTAATGGATGGATATGATGCTGTAGCCTATTTTACAGACAAGCTTGCAATAAAAGGAAACCCGTCTTTTTCTGCCCGCTACAATGGCGCTACCTACTATTTCAGTTCACAGCAACATGCTGATGTCTTTAAAGATCACCCCGACATGTATGCTCCGTTGTATGGATCTTTTTGCGGTTATGCCATGGCGTTTGGCAGAAGACGCCCCGTTAACCCTGAATACTGGAACATTGTAGATGGCCATTTAATACTGCAGCATTCAAAAACCGCCTGGGAACTATTTAATAAAGATGTTTCTAAATTCAAATCACAGGCAGATGAACAATGGCCCCCTATCATGAAAGAAAATGCCGGCAAAAAAGTGAAATACGATAAGCCGGTATAAAGAACCCGCCACCCCCACAAATAAGTTTCAAACAATATACAGATGAAAAAAGCGATTTTTCTTTTCATAGCAATAGTTGCTATCATTAACTGCCCGGCCCAAATTATCAATACCAAAACAATTTCGCTGGAAGCTGCAAAAAAAATAGTTGCCGAGGCGGTGAAATATGCCAAAGCAAACAATGCCCCCGGCGCTGCCATTGCCATCGTTGATGCAGGTGGCAACCTGGTGTACCTGGAGCGGCTTGACAATACTTTCCCCGCCGCTGCAGAAGTGGCTACCAGGAAAGCCAATACGGCTGCCACTTTCAAAGCGCCTTCTTCTAAACTGGAGAATAGTATAAACGGTGGCAGGCAGGCATTGATTACCGTTGGGCACACTTTCCTGCAGGGAGGCATTCCTATTATTGTTGAAGGCCAGGTGGTAGGTGCCATCGGCGTTAGCGGCAGTGCCAGTGCACAACAGGATGAAGACATGGCAAACGCGGGTATAAAGATCCCCTTAAACTGAGTTTATCTGCCTTTCAAAATAAAATATGAAAAAAATATTTTTACTGCTATACTGCGGCCTGCAGTTCATCGCAACAGTCAATAGCCAGGAAACGCGGCAGCTGGCAATAGACAAGCCACAGGCTATTGCGGATTTGCGAACTACGGAAGGTGCCGCACTGGTGAACGCCAGGTGGCTGATACAGCCTGCCCATGTTGTTGAAGCCGATTTTAAGTCGCCGGGGCCTTCAGCTACCGATGCCATGCTGTTGTATCCCACCGGCATGAACATTAAAACACATACGCTTCACCCACAAATAGGGGCAGCTGATTTTGATGCTGGCTTTACACCCATTCAACCCGCCGATCTGGAAATGCGTGAAGGTACCGGCCTGGTTTCGTTTATATGGTTAAAACTGGAACTAACCATACCCGAAACGATTGGGAAACTCAGCACCACCGCTGCAACGGCCGTATTTGAAATTGTGGTGGACGATTACAGCGAGATTTGGGTAAATGGCAAACAGGCGCAGGGTTTTGGGCAAACGGGCAATGGTGTAATTCCCGGTTTTAATACACGCAACCGCGTTATACTAAGCGATCATGCAAAACCAGGCGATCATTTTTCAATTGCTATCCTCGGCATCAATGGCCCGCTCGGAAAAATTCCTGATAATTATATCTGGGTACGTAATGCAGTAGTTGATTTTTATAAAGAATGGCCCGTAAATAACGCGTGGAAAGACATTGGGAAAATTTATACAATCGATACAGGATTGAATGCCATTATTGCACCGGGAACAAAAATAGAGAAGCTGGCAGACGGGTTTTCTTTTACCGAAGGGCCGGTATGGCATCCTGATGGTTACCTGTTGTTCAGCGATCCCAATACCAATACTATTTACCGGTACGATCCGCAAAATCATAATGTTACCGTATACATGAGCCATAGCGGGTATACAGGTTCCGATATCGGAGATTATGGCCAGCCGGGTAGTAATGGCCTCGCCATAGACAAACAGGGAAGGCTGCTAATCGATCAGCATGGCAACCGGCGGGTGATACGCATTGAAAAAAAAGGGCCTGTAACTGTACTCGCAGATAAAATAGACGGGCATCGTTTCAACAGCCCGAATGATATTGTATTAAAAAGCGATGGCACAGTTTATTTTACCGACCCGCCCTATGGATTGCCTGGCTTTTTTAATGATGCACATAAAGAACTTCCCTATTCCGGCGTGTTCATGATTAAAAACGGCAAAACACAACTGCTGAGTAAAGACCTGGGCGGACCAAACGGGATTGCCTTTTCGCCCGATGAAAAATATTTGTACATAACCAATTGGGATATCCGCGACGTTCATCATACCAAAACATTGTGGCGATATGAAGTACAGAGCGATGGAACATTGAAAAATGGGAAAGTATTTTTTGATTGGAATTTTACAGAAGACGAAGAAGCACTGGATGGCATGAAGGTTGACAAACAGGGAAACCTGTTTATATCTGCACCCGGCGGTGTATGGATATTGAATGCAGCAGGCCGTTTGCTGGGGAAAATAGTAACCCCCGAACGCCCGGCCAATATGGCCTGGGGCGACGATGGAAAAACATTATACCTCACGGCGCATACCAGCCTGTATGCAATAAAACTGAAAACCGGCGGCAGGTTCAGCTGGGAATAGAGACGCCGGATGCAATGTTGTTTGGAAGCCGCGGGATTTTTATCCGCGGCTTTTTTATTGCAATAACCTGTTAATCTCCATTTATGCAAACTGCACGACAATTAGCCGCCGGAGCTTGTATGAAATTTGAATAACAAAAATCATTGATCATCTTAATAGTACTGGTATGAACCAAAATAATATGCTGCAAAATAAGCAGGTACTTATTACAGCAGGACCAACAAAAGAAGCCATCGATCCCGTAAGGTTTATCAGCAATCATTCGTCCGGTAAAATGGGTTATGCAATAGCTGAAAGCTTCTTGCAGCGAGGCGCCAGGGTAACGCTGGTTTCAGGTCCTGTGTGTATTGAACTGAACCATCCGCGGCTGCAATTGGTACAGGTACAGTCGGCCACTGATATGTACCTGGCCTGCTGCCGTTTTTTTGAAGAGACAGCGATTGCTGTTTTTGCGGCCGCTGTAGCTGATTACCGGCCTGAAAAAATAGCTACACATAAAATAAAAAAGGATGAAGACATTTTTAATATCAGGATGGTCAGGAACATTGATATTGCAGGCGAGTTTGGCAAAATAAAGACCAGGCACCAGCTTTCGATTGGCTTTGCGTTAGAAACGAATGATGAAATTACCCATGCCATTGGAAAATTAAACAGGAAGAATTTTGATATGGTGGTATTAAATTCAACCAATGATGCCCAGGCAGGTTTTGGCTACGATACCAATAAAATAACGCTTATCAGGCCTGATTTCAGCCAAACAACTTTTGCATTGAAGACAAAGAAAGAAGTGGCAGAGGATATTGTTGATGCCGTAACAGATAACTGGCTGGAAAAAGAAAAACGGTTGCTGGAGGAAAGTGTTTTTGACTATGAAACAATGTATCGTTGAGACTTGCTGCTCCGCCAATTCTTGTTAGCGGATGATAGTCGCCCGGAATCCTTTTACCATGATTATTTCACGCAATCGGTAGCACAGTATTGAACAGCGTCACCGAACTTTTCACGCAGGTAAGAGTAAGATTGAATGCCTTTGTTGTGATCAACGTACAGTATTATCCAGTCGTCGTGCTTTACAGCCCGGGCATGAACGGTTACCGGTTCCGCTATAAAATCTTTCACGGCCTCGTTCATATTTTCTCCGTCAGCGCCTGCTAACAGGTAATAATTGGCGGCCCCGGCTTTGTCCATTACACGAAGAACAGGTGACACGCCTCCGAGTATACAGCGGATGGCACAATCTTTATGCGGTTTCCCCTCACCCGGTTTCATTACGCCGAAATAGCATTTGGGATCAACAATTTCTCCTTTTACCTGCAGCTCGCCCAGGTTTTCTATATTTGGCAATAAAGAACTATCGGCTTGTTTGCCAATTGCCAGCAGCGGTTTATCATTACTGTCTACCTGCATCAATAATTTGCCATCGTTATAGAGCAGTGTTCCCCTCAGGGTTATTTCTTTTTGATTGAGCGAGGTATTTTTTTCTTTTTCGATATCGCCGATGATTCCGGCCGCCCCCATTTTGCCAAAACCCAGCAATGGAATGGTAATATAAGACCGGTTGCCAAAAACATCTTTACTGCTCATTACCTTAACACAGGGCACCGGCTTACTGAAATAAACTCCGCTGATTTCGGTTAGTTTGCCAAATTCAAAGTTGCCGCTGCCAAATTTTTTCTGTGCGCGCGATAGCAAAATGGCTGCGACCACTACCAGGATCACCAATGCCCCTATAAATTTCTTTACCTGCCGGGCAAAAGAAGGGGGTGCTTTGGGCATCCATCCAATATAAAATTCGTTGCTCATAATTTGTTATAGGAGGCTCACTAAAATCGATACGCTGTCTATAATGTCTATCCAATTTGTGCTGTCAAGTAATTGCTACGCCCGGCTTTTCTGTTCCCTCTGGGAATGGCACAGGATTCAACCAAAGTTTTGAACCCTCCACCCGCAGATCATAGGTATTTACTTTTTCTTTGAATGGCGGCGGCGATTGCCCGTTATTGGGCAGGTATTGATATCCATGCCAGGGACAGGTGATACAACCATCTATTATTTTTCCTTCACCTAATGGACCACCCTGGTGCTTGCATACATTATGAATTGCGTATAGCCTGTTCTCCCATTTGTATACCGCTATGCGTTCCTTATCAATGCAAAATATTTTTGCGCGGTCTGCTGCTATATCATCTGTCTCGCATACATAAGTAAAGCCATCTTTTTCCAGGCCATACCGGGTACTGTCTTTTTGAACTTCTTTAGCGCCCGCCAGCAGGTGCAGCAGGACAAGCGTTGCCGACCCTGCAGATAAAATAATCACAAATACCGGGTTGGTTTCATATTGCAAAGCACCCAGCACAACATGCAGTATAATGAGCAGGTAAGCTGCGTACACCAGCATGTGCAGTGTTTTCCATGTTTTGGGCGATAGGTTATGCAGCCAGAAATCGTGGCTGGTAACAGCCATCAGGAAAAATATGATCAACGCAAAAAAGCCCAGTGCCTGGAAAGGAAACTGCGATAAAGAACCAAACTGCGTATTGGAAGTGAACAGCGATACAAACGGGTTCGTATTGCCCAACGCATGAAACTGAAAGATGCTGAAACTGCCATGTACCAGTGCAACTGTAAACATGGTTACGCCCAGGTGACGGCGGTTGTATAACAAAGGCAGGAATTTTTTGTTGAGCCGGCATAACGGTCCGATACTTAAAATAACATGCAACAATAACAACGCAAGCGTGGCTGTAGACCGGATGAGCGTGGTTTCAAAAGTATAGTCGGGGTTGCTAATGGCCGTTATGCCAACAAACAGCGTGAGGTACAATACACAAAATCCAAAAATAAGCCAGTCGTATTTTTTTTTCTGCCTGTTCCAGCCAACTGCTGTATAAGATGCGCTCATAGCATTTTCTCCAAAAGAAGCTTTTAAAAATGAATGGTATCTATTACCTGCTGATGTATAAAATCGTATAACAACAGGTCGCAAGCACCGGTTGCCTGGAAACTTTTATCCAGCGGAAACCGGTATACGCCCCTTGCTTCTATTCTACCAATTAATAAACCTGCTTTAATATCTGTACTGCCGGCAGCCACTTTATAAATGGTAGCGGTGGGTACCGTTAATACTGTTTTATTTACCCACTCCAACTGGAAACTGCTGTCATTATCTTTTCTCAAACGGATACTGTAGTTTTCTTTTTCAATTGTTTTCACAACAGTGGTGTAAGCCGGCGTTTCAGCCGGTTGCCGTAATGTATCTTTTGCGGGCACAGGCGTAGCCAGCCTGGCACTGATAATGCTTACGGGTACTAACACCAGCATCATTGACCAGATTTGTAAATGTCTTTTACGAAGCGATTTTACCATATTAGTTTAACAACTTCTTTTTAAACACACCCCAGATATAGATTGGCTTTTGATTTATACGCCCGGTCGTTTCCGCCTGACAGTTATCCATTTCTTTAATAGAAAGGGCCATAAAACGATCACGCCGGGCAAAATAATTATCCTGAATCCAATGCTGGATCCCTGCGCGGCCTCGTCTATCATGGCTATTCCTTTTGCCAAAAATGCCAGGGCAAATAAGAAACCGCATAAAAGATATATGCCAACAACTATCAAACCTATATCAACAATTAATTCCATCTACCTGGTTTTCGATTACAAAAATGCTGTTGAAACCTGCCAGTCCATCGGGTTCGCGGTAAGGATTATCTACATCTTCCATCCAGTAGCATTCATCTATAAAAAATTTGTACTGGTACCTGCCGGCGGGTAACAATGGGATCTCAATTTTCCAAAGACCATTCTTATGCGGTTCCATCAGCAAAACATCCTGCGCCCATTGGTTAAACGACCCGGCCAATGATATTTGCGATGCGTTATCATGTTGTACATAAAATTCAATAGATTGTTGTTTCCTGTTAACCAGGGGCGATTCCAGTGGCTTTGCAAATACCTCTCTTTTCAATACCTGCAACAACGCCTTTCCAGGCTGTACCATGCCAAATCCCTGGCGTTCTGCCGCTATGCCCGGTATACGTTTCGAACTGGAAAACAACACATGTCGTATGGCCGCCGGGCTTAACAGCGGATTAGCCTCCAGTAATTGTGCAATAACGGCACTTACTACCGGCGCAGCAAAAGAAGTTCCGTCTGCATGCATATAATGCGGCGAAATATATTTGCAGCGCTGAATACGTTGTACAACCGCCTCTCTTATAACAGCAATATTTGTTGTATGAACTAATCCGCCGGCTAACTGCGTATACTCTATGCATCCGGATAAATCTTTGATCAACGATTCATCCGGCGTATTCACCAATTGATATAAAGTTAGGGCTTCTTTTTGTCCCCGAGTACAGGGTAATATAGGTGCTGCCATCCAGATAGCGTGTGCTACCAGTTCAGGTTTCATGAGCTCATCCACTGTTTTTCCATAAGTGGAATGATAAGCCGTCCAGCCATGACCCAGCTGATTGCCGTCGTCAATTCCGCCTACGGCAATTACGTTCAGGGCGTTGGCGGGGGGCTTTATCATGCCGTTTTCATCATTACCCACTGCTGCTACAACAGCTATGCCCAATGCAATCAATTCTTCCGCCAGCTTATCTATTTCGCTTTGTTTGAAAGAAGCTGCTTCGTCGCCACCCAGGCTCATGTTCACTACCCTGATATTATATTCAGCATGGTGAAGTGTTATCCACCGCAGGGCTTTTACAATATTGCCGGTGCGCACACGGCCATCTTCATCCTGCACTTTTAATAACACCAGTTCAGCGTCGCTGGCAATGCCCCTGTAAAGACCATTGCTTAAATAACCGTTGCCTGCGCATACCACCGTGGTCATGGTACCATGCCAGGCGCCCGTATTTTCCAAACTATTGTTTATCCTTTGTTCCTCAG
>Ga0157378_10003255_pt1 | contig 14444 bp, 9 predicted proteins | sample M65metaG_FD_115309 | JGI IMG/M metagenome (GOLD analysis project Ga0157378, IMG submission 115309) | Miscanthus rhizosphere microbial communities from Kellogg Biological Station, Michigan, USA - M6-5 metaG | ecosystem: Host-associated > Plants > Roots > Rhizosphere > Soil | place: USA: Michigan...
AATATCGTTTCTTGCATCATTGGTACCGCTTACACCCGCAAAATTCTGCGCCATACGGCTGGGATCGTTTCTTGTACCGGCATAACGCACCGCTTCATCCACGCTGAATTGCCGGGCACTTACAATGGCCGCTTCGTTCAATGCCAGGCTTTTTCGTTTATTGCCAGTAACAATTATTTCATCTAATTTTTTAATCCTTTCTTTCAGGTGTATTTCCAATATTACTTCTTTGGTTGACGTAACCTCAATATTCTGTACAAATGCTTCTTCGTACCCGGCAAAGCTTATCCTGATGGCTTGCCTGCCAATGGGAACATGCTGTAACTTGAAATTACCGAGGCTATCAGATACACATGCAATAACGGGTTTAACGCCTTCCAGTACAATCGTCACCCTGTCTAAAACATTCCCCGACTGCTCGTCTGTAACCGTTCCCTTGATTGTTTGGGTAAAAACATTATTCTGCGCGCTTACCAGCAACGAAGCGGGCAGCAGCAGCAGAGTAAGCAATATCTTTTTCATAATAAGGTCTGTATAAGAATTACATTATGTATACACACAAGCCTGCTAAGTTGGAATTTAGCAACCATCCATTTATTTTTCACGGTTATTATAAAGCTCTACTGCCTGTCTTAGCGCAGCCATATCAGTACCATTTTCTTTTGCTTTCGCGATGGCTGCCGGGCAATTATTGAAAGTGCCGGTAATCAGATCATTGACGTTCTTTTTAGTGAGCAATTTTAATTGCTGTTGCGTTTTATCATAAAAAAAATAGTCGTTTATCTTCCCTTCCGTTCCGTTAATAAAGATTGCCTCGGTGCCGTTATACATGGCTTTACCCGCCGCGTTGCTTGACTTTTGCAGGAAATAAATTTCACCCTCACAAACAACCCTGAAAAAATCTCCCTTAATGCAAACAAACCGGTTGCTGTCGATGGTCGCCGCCGTCAAATCATTGCCATTATAAATTTTTTTCTTTCCGTCTGTTGTTATAATTACAACGGAAGCATTGCCCCGGATGCTTTCTTTGATATACCCGGTTTCAATTTGACCACTTACCAAAGTAAGAACGCCGTTACTGTATCCTTTGGGAACGCCTGTTTGAGCGCTGAGTTTATATAACCCTGTTATTAAAAAAATTGTAATAAAAACAATTGCTTTTTTCATACTGATAATTTGATGATGGATGGATGTATTGATTTGCATACAATGCTACTGAAGGCAAAAATCTCCATCAATGAAAAAGGAGTGAGTTGCAGAAAAACCGGAATAAGCCGAAAATTGGGCGTTGTATATCCCCCCAATAACAAAGCCCCGGAAAACCCGGGGCTTTGCATGAATCTATTAGTGTGTAATTCTTATTTCACGCCTTTTTCGGGATCCCAATTGCCATGTAGTTTCCGTACAAAAATAATCTGCCCGGTGTGGTAGGCATTGTGTGTGCTGATATTGGCAATGGTTGCTGCCCATGATTGCAGTTTAACCTCGTCTGCCTTACTGATGAGTTGCTCTAACTGCGTTAGAATATCATCCAGTTTTTTAACAGAAGCTGCCCAACTGTCTTTATCCAGTTTATTGTCGAAAGTTTCATCATTATTACCATTGAAGGCGCCGGGCTTCTCTCCTTTGAATTTTGCCAGTTGTTGTGCGTTCCAGAAAGCCAGGTGATTAACCAGTTGGCCAACCGAATGATTGCCGCTGCTGTCTTTCCACATGGCCTGTTCTGCAGTTAACCCTTCCACCGCCGTATTAACCGGTACAAACCACTCCTTTTTATTGTGGGTGGTTTTGAGTTCGTCCAATAAAACAGATCTGAGTGTGGGAGTCGTTTTTTGCGCCGGAGAAAGAAAACAAATCCCTGAAAACAGCAAGGCAAATAAAAGTTGTTTCATACAATGGTTTTACGGGAAGGTACAAACGGTGTGGTATTAAATGAAAACAGACTTTATAAATAGCGGAAGGAGCTTATGAGTGGCAAGCGGGGGAATGGGGTGGCCCGGCCGGAACATCGTTATTTTTTTCTCTTTGCGTAAGCCTGGTGCATAGACGCCATATCCTTTTTCAGGACGGCCATTTCTTCTTTCAGGTGGCGGATATTAATGATGATTGCTTCCAAATCGCTTTTCAAAGCAAATCCATACTGGGCGCTTTCTTCTTCCAATTTTACCGGCGGCATTGTTTCCTGGAAAAAATAAGAAACCGTTACGCCCAGGATTTTTGCAATTTGTTCGAGACGGCCTATGGAAGGATCGGTAATACCTCTTTCAATTTTTGAATAGGCACTTTCTGAAATATTCAGCTCGTCAGCAACATGCTTTTGCTTCAAATCTTTGCTCTCCCGCAGCTTCCTGATTTTATACGATACTTTATTTTTCACCGCACAAATGTCCTGAAGGCCCCGGTATAAGCTCAGTCATTAAACGCCTATAAATTTACTTTTAAAACTTAATATGTCTTTTAAGTATATTTGTTTCCAGGGATACAACAACGGCCTTACACCAAAAAATGACCTAACGGGAGCGCTAACTACTCAGCATGAATGGTAATTCACTAGACATCCGGCAGAATAATCTTGAAAGATTGCGGCAGGTTTTCCCTGAATTATTTACCGATAACGAATTGGATTGGGAGAAAGCAAAAGCGACGTTCGCAGACGGTGTTCCCGGCGGCAATGAGCGCTATACCCTGGGCTGGGCGGGTAAAGCAGAAGCATTTAAATGTCTGCAGCAGCAAACCACGGCCACTTTGCTCCCGGTAAGAGAAGAGTCTATCCAATTTGATACCACAGAAAATATTTTCATAGAAGGCGAGAACCTCGAAGTATTAAAAGTATTGCAAAAAGCATACTATGGTAAGATCAAATGCATTATTATAGATCCGCCCTACAACACCGGCAACGACAGCTTTATTTATCCCGATAATTTCAAGGAGTCCAAAGCAGCGTATGAAAAGCGCGTTGGCGATAAGGATGAAGAGGGATACTTGCTGAAGGAAAACCTGTTTCGCAAAAACAGCAAAGACAGCGGCCACTTTCACAGCAACTGGCTAAGCATGATGTACCCGAGGTTATTCCTTGCGAAAAACCTGCTCACCCCTGACGGTGTCATCTTTGTGCACATCGACGATAATGAGATGCACAATCTGCGATTATTGATGAACGAAATTTTTGGGGAGGAAAATTTTATTGGGTGTTTTTGCTGGAGAAAAAAAGCCGGAGCGGGTGCAGATTCAAAATATTTTTTCAGGCAACATGAATATATTCTTTTGTATTCAAAGAATCTAACCAAACTAAGGGCCTTATTTCAGCCGTTAACAGAAAAACAAAAGCTGGAATATAAAAACCCTGACGATGATATTCGTGGAAACTGGGCGCCGACTGACTTAAAGAGAGCAGGTGATAATGATCCCAAACGGATTTACGCAGTCACATCTCCTGCGGGTGAAACCTTTACGGCATGCTGGTCTTATACACAGGAAAATTTTAAAAAACTGGAAGCTGACAATTTGATATGGTGGGGCAAATCAAACAGGAATGAACCCAAAAGAAAAAGGTTTTTAAATGACAAGGAAGGTCTGACACCCCGCTCATGGATTGATAATTTTTTAACTTCTGACGGCACAAAAGATCTGAAAAAAATAAATTTCGAAACAATTTTTGATTATCCGAAGCCCGTCGATCTTATAAAACAATTCCTGCAGATAGGGTCTGAACAAAATTCAATCATACTCGATTTTTTTGGAGGCTCCGGCACCACGGCCCAGGCTGTTTTGGAATCAAATGAAGAAGATAACGTCAACAGGAAATTCATTATGGTGCAGTTGGCTGAACCGACAGATGAAGCGAGCGAAGCTTACAAATCAGGATACAAGACCATTGCTGATATCAGTAAAGAAAGGATTAGAAGGGTGATTGCGAAAATAAATCTGCAACACAGCGAAAATAAAATACAAAAAGACAGCGAGATTCCATTTGCTGATGCCAGTGGAAATACAGTATCTCCCGGGTTCAAAGTTTTTAAGCTTTCCTCTTCTAATTTTAAAAGCTGGAGAAGCGCCGGCATTACAGAAGAAAACCTGGAAGCACAGTTGGAACTTTTTACCAACCCGCTTGAAGATGGATTTAACACAGCGTCTATGCTATACGAGTTAATGCTGAAATCCGGCTTTCCGCTCACAACCGCTGTAAGCCGAACCGGTAATTATTATTCAATCGACGAAGGAAAACTGATTATTGCTTTATCAGCGGTGGATGCCGGCACGGTTGCTCAAATCATTAAGGCTGGTCCCAAAAAGGTGATTACACTGGACGCATTGTTTACCGGCAATGATGAATTAAAGACAAACACGGTGTTGCAGATGCGGGCAGCCAATATTGATTTTAAAACAGTCTGAATCCATGAAACTCCATTTTGACGACAAACAGCAGTATCAATGGGATGCCATACATGCGGTTACGGGGTTATTTGAAGGTCAACCTTTATCTGCAGGGAATTATGAATTCAGTCAGCAATTCGGTTCGGTATCATTCACTGAAAATGGTTTCGGCAATCAATTGGTGCTGACCGAAGAACAAGTTTGGGAGAATGTAAAACGCATACAACAAATCAACGAAATTGCCAGCACCGATACCGGGTTGCAGGGCCTGCATTTTTCTATAGAAATGGAAACCGGCACGGGCAAAACCTATGTGTACATCAGAACCATTTACGAGTTAAATAAATTATATGGCTTTAAAAAGTTCGTGATTGTTGTTCCATCTGTGGCTATCCGTGAGGGCGTATATAAAAATCTGCAGGTTACCTATGAACATTTTCAATCGCTTTATGAAAGACCTCCTGTTAATTTCGATATTTATGACGGTAAAAATGCAGCCCAACTGAGAAATTTCGCGGCAGCGGATGGTATTGAAATATTGGTGATCAATATTGATTCTTTTACAAAAGCAGATAATATAATTAACAAACCCAATGACCTGACCTCGGGGAAAAAACCAATTGAGTTCATACAGGGTTGCCATCCTTTTGTAATTATGGATGAACCGCAGAATATGGAAACCCCCATCAGGAAAAAAGCAATCGCCAATCTTCATCCGCTTTGTACATTGCGCTACTCTGCAACCCATACGGCCTTGTACAACCTGGTCTATAGCCTCAATCCTGTAAAAGCTTACGATGCTGGTCTTGTAAAGCAGATTGAAGTGGATTCTGTTGTCAGCGAAAATGCCATGAACAATGCATTTATCCGGCTGGAAAAAATAAACAGCGGAAGAAACAGTTTAACTGCCAGTGTAAAAATAGATTGCAATACTGCCAGCAGCCCGGTAAAAAAAATCTTCAAGGTAAAGAATGGCGATGACCTGTATCGTTTGAGTAATCAAAGGGGAATTTATAAGGACGGATTTATTGTTGATGAAATCGACGCAGGCAATTCAACCATCTCCTTCACCAATGGATTGTCGCTTACCGTTGGTGAAACCCGCGGTGGAATGCATGAAGAGGTGATACAATTCATGATACGCAAAACTATTGAGGAGCATTTTAAAAAAGAGGCCAAGCTGAAGGAAAAAGGCATTAAGGTTCTTTCTCTTTTTTTTATCGATAAAGTCAGGAACTACCGGGAATATGATGAGGAAGGTAACGCCGTAAAAGGAAAATACGCGCGTTGGTTTGAAGAGATGTTCCTCCTGGAAATCCGGAAACCAGTTTATAAAGACCTGTATTCACATCTCGCGGTCGCCCAGAACCTGGAATCCGCTGTTCACGATGGATATTTTGCACGGGACGGCAAGGGAAAGATAAAAGACAGCAGCGGTGAAACCCAGGCTGATGATGACGCCTATAAACTCATCATGCAGGATAAAGAAAGATTGCTGGATACGCAAACGCCCCTCCGGTTCATATTCAGTCATTCTGCTCTCAGGGAAGGCTGGGACAATCCCAATGTATTTCAGATATGTACATTGAATGAAACAAAATCGGAAATCAAAAAGCGGCAGGAAATAGGCCGTGGCCTCAGACTGGCGGTAAACCAGCAAGGGCAACGGATATTTGATAAAGAAATCAACAAACTCACCATTGTAGCCAACGAGTCGTATGAAGATTTTGCCAGGGCCCTTCAGAATGAAATTGAACAGGATTGTGGCGTCTCATTTGAAGGCCGCATCAAAGACAAGAATAAGATCCGGAAAATTAACTTCCGGAAAGATTTCGAACTGGATGATCGCTTCCTGGAGCTCTGGGATAAGATAAAATTTAAAACCGCTTACCGGGTAAACTATAATACGGATACGCTTATCAGCAATGCCGCTAAAAATGTACAGGCAATGGAAGAGACAAGACGGCCATCCGTCATATCATCCAAAAAAAGAATAGTTATTACAAAAGAGGGCATTGATGGACAATTGATCAGTAACACCGCAGATAACAACTACGCTTCTGATTTTCACATACCCGATGTTTTAGGGTATATCCAGGATAAGACCGAATTGACACGGAAAACCATTTTCGCAATTTTGAAAAAAAGCGGAAGAATGAAAGAGATACTAATCAATCCGCAATTGTTTATGGATAATGCGATAGCTGCAATCAGGTCTACTTTATATTCATTAATGACTGATGGCATTAAATACGAAATAATTGAAGGAAAAGAATATGAATTAACCTTGTTTGACGACCATGACATGGAAATTTACCCGGACAGCTTCACCTATAATATCAGCAACCCCGATAAAACAATTTATGAAAACTGCCTTTCCCTGGATTCAGCAGTAGAAAACCTCTACGCCAAAGATTGCGAATCCAGCGAAAATGTGGATTTCTGGCTCAAATTGCCTTCGTGGTTCAAAATTGACACGCCTGTTGGAACCTATAACCCCGACTGGGCAATTGTGTACAAAGGAAGAGAAAAGGTTTATTTTGTAACCGAGACCAAAAGTGCAGGGCAGGAATTACGCGACAGCGAAAAAATGAAGATTCACTGCGGTAAAGAACATTTTAAAAAAATTTCAGGCGTTCAATACCGGCAAACATCTGAGCTGGCCGAGCTGAATAATTTTTAACGCATATTAATTTATTCCGGTTCTTTAAAAATATATTGCTCGTCATAATCAATTTCAAAAATTTTCAGCAGCTGCCTGTATTCATCCAGGAATTGCTGCTTCCTGTGATGTGCTTCCTGGTTTTGAATGTAACGAATCAGATCCGGCACATGGCTTTTGGAATAGGAAAATGCACCGAAGCCCGTCTGCCAGGCAAAAGGCATCGTACAAAATCCCTTATTGTTAATCCATTTGCTGCTTTCCGTTTTTATTTTTTGCACGAAATCGGAAACAGATTGTGCTGGCCGCATTCCTCCCAGAATATGAATATGGTCAGGCATGCTGTTTATCTGCAGCATTTTATGGCCGTTTGAATTTGTAATACCGGAAATGTATTTATGTAATTCATGTTTCCAATCTTTTTGAATCAATGCCGCCCGGTATTTTACCGCAAATACAAATTGGATATGTATTTGTGTATAGGTGTTGGCCATTTGCAGGAATGAGGTTTGCATAAATGTACTATTCATGCGTTGAATTCAGATGTTGTTTTCGCGTAATATTCATGCACAAAACGTTCCTACGGAACGTTGATTTCACCACGTCGTTTGCTACCCATCAGCTATCCCTACGGGACAAAGAAATCTCCAGACGAGCTTCGCCAGGATATATTGCTGGATATTGTGCGTAGAAGCCCGGGCTCCATCGGAACACTTTACGGGCGGACGGACATCCGGGTATTGCAGAGCGTTCCGACCAGACACCCTTGATGCCGCTCCGTTTTAACCCACAACGCATCAACACCGATCTTTGTTAGAGATAAATCAATATGAGAATTGGGATGCATTCCGCTGTAATTGTGCCATCGGAAAACTCTTATGGTAGACTACCGGACAAACAAGCCCCAACCAACTTATCTGTTAGGTTGAATCTCTGGTTATCCATAGCTCCGTGTTCCATCGGAACACCTTAGGGTAGATGAACACCCGGTTATTGCGCGCGTTCCGTAGGAACGCTTTGTGCTTGCTACAGTCAAAAAAACGATCATAAGCAGCATGTGTATAAACAACAAAGCCCCGGATCACTCCGGGGCCATTGTTATACTTACCACCAATTATTTCAATCCGTATTTATATTTGTAACGCTCATATAACTGATGTTGTTTATTATCCAGCGATACCGGCCTTCCCTGTATAAATGCGGCGGTAATAATACTGCTTTTCATATCCAGCACATCACCTTCGCTGATAATGATATTGGCATCTTTGCCCGCCTCGATAGAGCCGGTTTTATCTGCTATACCGAGAATGGTTGCTGCATTTAATGTAATCGCCTGCAACGCTTCTTCTTTGGTTAAACCGTAAGCAGCAGCCGTGCCGGCATTAAATGCGAGATTTCGGTAACGGCTTTCTTCATGGTCATCGTTGAGGGCAAACAATACGCCTGCTTTTTGTAAGGCCGCGGGTGTTTTATAAGGCTGGTCTACATCATCGTCTTCCGTAGCAGGCAGGCTATGCTCCTGGTTTAAGATTACGGCAATATTGTTTTGTTTCAGTAGTCCCGCGATCTGCCAGCTTTCCGCGGCACCCACCAACACCACATCAAAACCAAATTGCTTTACAAAATCAATGGCCGTCAGCATTTGTTTTACCTGGTCTGCATAAATAAACAGTTTTTGTTTTTTCTCAAACAAACCGCGCACGGCTTCGTATTTCAGGTTGGTCTCTTTGTGTGCTCCTTCGCCCAGATAAGCTTTTGCTTCACTGAAAAAATTCCTGATTTCTTCTATCTTATTTAAGGCCTCTTTAGTAGGATCCGTTTGCGGGGGAGTGCCTGGGATGCCGGGAAAGCCGCCCCCTCTTCTGCCAAAACGAACAATAAAACTGGGTAGGTGCAGGTGAATGCCATTTTCCATTTTATAGGCAGCATCCTCCCAGTTCCAGGCATCAAACTGCACTACAGAAGAAGAACCACTGATGGTGCCGCCCTGGGGCGCAATGCATGCAAGCAAAATACCATTTGCTTTTAATGTGTTGATGATCTTTGAATCCGTATTGTAGGCAACAATAGAACGAACACTTGGATTGTAATCGCCGATTTCCGAAAAATCATTTGAACCGCGCACACCGCTGCCAATTTCCTTTAATCCCACATCGGTGATGGGCAATATCAGACCGGGGTATACCTGTTTTCCCTTTGCATCTACTATTTTCGCATCAGTAGCAACAGTAACATTAGAACCCACCTGTTCAATTTTGCCATTGTTTATTTTTATAGTGCCGTTGCTGATTACCTGGCCATTGCCTACATGTATCGTAGCATTTGTTATAAATGTTATGCCCGTTATAGATGGAACGGGATAAACATCGTCTTGCGATTTTCCTGCTATGCCAGTCAACAACAGGCAGTTCATATAAAGAATTATTTTTTTCATTATTGGTAGAGTTTATCTGTTAGAGTTGGTTTCATCCTGTGCGTCTACTTCAACGGTTATCAGGCCGTCGCTGTGTTCACTATGATCGCCGCAGCCAAGCAATACCTGGAAGCTGGGCGTTGCGGCTCCCATACTGGCGCCGGTTCTTTTCTCACCCATTAACTTTTGCACCAGTCGGTTGCGCTCTGCAGCTATCTGTTTACGCAATTGCATGTCGTGTTCAAGATCAAAATATATAATACCGTCTACTATTGTTTTCTCCGGCTTTGCATAAATGCTCAATGGATTATCGCTCCATACAACGATGTCTGCATCCTTACCGGCTTTGATACTTCCAATCCGGTCGGCCACATGCAACATCGTTGCCGGGTTGATCGTTACCATTTTCCAGGCATCGTCTTCGCTCATGCCTCCGTACTTCACACTCTTGGCCGCTTCCTGGTTAAGCCTGCGCGCCATCTCTGCATCGTCAGAATTGATGGCTACGTTCAGCCCTACCCGTTGCATGATAGTTGCGTTTTGCGGAATAGCGTCCTGCACTTCCATCTTGTATGCCCACCAATCACTGAAGGTGGATGCATTGGCACCGTGCAGTTTCATTTTATCGGCTACTTTATAACCTTCCAGGATATGGGTGAATGTATTGAAGCGGAAATGGAACCTTTCGGCCACGCGCATGGCAGCGGTGATCTCGCTTTGCACATAGGAATGACAGGTAATAAATCTTTTTCTGTTCATGATCTCTACCAATGCATCCAGCTCCAGATCCCGGCGTACTGTCATAGGCGCAACGCCCTTCTTTTTGTTGTTTTCTTCTGCTGCTTTCATAGCGGCCTGGTAGTCGGTGGCGCGTTGAAATGCGTCTGCCATGACTTCTTCCACACCCATGCGCGTATCCGGAAAACGGTTATTTCCCTGCGTGGCCGTGGTACGTTTTACATTTTCCCCAAGAGCGAATTTGATAAACGGATCAGCATTTTTAAATTTTAAACCGTCATCATCTGCTCCCCAGCGGAGTTTAATCAATTGTGTTTGCCCGCCAATGGTATTGGCTGAACCATGCAGTATATGCGAAGAGGTAACGCCCCCGCTTAACTGGCGGTAAATATTAATATCTTCCGGATTCAGGTTGTCTGCTATGCGTACTTCAGCAGTCACCGACTGACCGCCTTCATTAATGGATGCGGCAGCAATATGCGAGTGCTCATCTATAATACCAGCGGTTACATATTTGCCAGTACCATCAATTACTTTAGCGCCTGCTTCAGGCAATCCTTTCCCTACCTGCGCTATCTTACCATTTTTTATCAATACATCCGTTCCTTCCAAGCGGCCTTCCTTTTCACCTGTCCACACGGTGGCGTTCTTAATTAAGATGTTTTCTGGTTTCGGCAATTCTTCCCATCCATAGCCGCCAAAAGGATAGGTTACCTTACCAAGCCGGAGCGGAATTTTTCTTTTTGCACTGTCTGCTTTTTCATCAGCGACTTTTATCAGGCTGGCCGTCCAGGATACTTTTCCACCGGCAGAATCTTCGCCATTTCCCTGCCATACGCCATCTCCATATACACCGCTTAAACGGGTAGATGCTGCATTTCTTCCAGCTCCACCAAAACCGCCGCCGGGTCTTCCGCCTCCTGGAGGCATCGTACGTGCAGAATCTCCGCCAGGTATTTTTCTAACAGGTGTAGAAGAAAAACTAAGTTTAACCAGTTTACCATCAAAACTGAACTTGGTAGCCATGGTATCTTTTCCAATCACATTGGCGGCAGTACTGCTTTTTACATCGAGTGTATAATTGCTGGTGCTGCCGGCTGCACCGGTTATGGTTAAGTTATAGGTCCCGGCAATCGCATTCCAGCCAATTTCATTCACCGTATATTTTTCTCCCTGTACCCAGTTTTGGTAGACAACTGTTTTTTCATTGAAAATGGGTCCGGATGTAATAAGAAAATTAGCGAGCTTGCCTGCATCCAGGCTACCCACTTTATCATAAACACCTAATAAACTGGCAGGTGCTTTTGTGAGCGCTTCAAATGCTTTGCCTTCAGAAAGACCGTATTCGATGGCCTTGCGCAAATTGGTCATAAATTGCTTTGCATCGCGCAAATCGGCTGCTGTTAAACAAAAATTGATATTGGCCTTTTCAAAAGCGCCGGGATTGCCGGGTGCCAGTTCCCAATGTTTCATATCAGCAAGTGATACAAAGCGGGCGTCGTTTGGATCTTCCACATCCATTGGTTGCGGAAAATTAAGTGGCAAAATAAAACTGGCTTTGGTAGCAGCAATTTCATTAATGCGCTGGTATTCATTTCCACCGCCTTTAATAATATATTGCACGCCAAACTCATCTCCTATCCTGTCTGCGCGGATATCAGTCCACTTATCGCTTCCATCAAAAATCTGTGGCAGGTTTTGTGTTTCATTGAATGCTTTCAAAGAAAGGTTCACTCCTTCTGCTGCCTGGCCGGCTGGCAGGCTCTTATACCACTGTGCATCCAGGTAAGTTTGACGCAATAAAGCAATCGACCCCATTATCGAGCCCGGATAAGATTGGGTTGAACTGCCTTTGTTCAAAGAATAATGTGCAGAAGCTTTTTCTTTAATGACGACCAGGTTTTCTTTTTCTGTTGCCAGTGTAGCCAGCACGCCGGTACCACGGGCAATCCCATCTTTTTGATGCGTAAGCACCGTACCAAAGCCGGCTTCGCGCAAAGGTTTGGCTTTCGCATCATCGGCAGTAAAAAGTTTACCTGCTTCCACATCACTGTGGATAGCCTGGTTCCAGCCAAAAGCACCTTTCTGGTTGGAGGTTAGCTGGGCAGGACCGCCAAAATTGAATCCCGCGCGTTCGCGTTGTGGCTCAGCAATACCATAATCACTATAAATATCAATAAAAGAAGGGTAAATGTATTTCCCCTTGCAGTCTATTTGAGCTGCATCTTTAGGAATAGGAATATTATTGCCTATTGCTATAATTTTCCCTTCCCTGATAACCAATACAGCATTGCTGAGGGTAGTCTGCCCGTCTTTGATAATGGTTGCATTAATAAATGCATAGCTGCCGGTTTTTGGATTGGCCACGCCATTGACCGGGAATGTCGATTGTGCAGTAAGCTGTTGTAAAAACAAGAAGGCCGGAAGAAGCAATAGCAAATGCTTCCCCCTTCCAAAGACTGGTTTTCTCATTTTGTTTTGGTTTTTTGTAGTTGAACGTAAAGCACTGAAATTACTGAAATGGGGTAACTTCGGCGCATTAAATTGATTAACAGTTAAAATAAAAAACGGCGGGATTAGATCTTTTATCAGGTTTTTTAATTAGAGTCCATTGAAACAAAAGTCCGGATTAAAACAATATTAAAATCGATCACGTACAATGAACCTGGCACCTTATATCGACCATACGATTCTTAAACCAACGGCTGTTATCGCCGACATAGAAAAGCTGTGCCTGGAAGCGGTTGAACACGGCTTTGCCGCGGTGTGTGTGCCCCCTCCATTTGTAAAAAGGGTAAAGGCGATCCTTGATCCCACGCTGATACAGGTAGCCACCGTTACCGGGTTTCCATTCGGCTATTCAGCCACTGAAGCCAAAATTGCAGAGACGGTGCTGGCCATTGTAGATGGCGCCGATGAACTGGACATGGTCGTCAACCTGATAGCATTGCGCATGAACGAATGGAATTTTCTTACCAAAGAAATCGCCCTGGCCACCGAAGTGGTCCACAAAAAAGGGAAGCTGATAAAAATTATTATTGAAAGCGGCATACTGACCAATAATGAAATTATACAATGCTGTAAATTGTTCGGTCCGCTGGGCATTGATTTTATGAAAACCTCTACCGGGTATGCGGAGAAAGGCGCAACCCTGGAAGCCGTGCAGTTGATGCGTGAGCATCTACCCGACAACGTAAAAATTAAGGCTTCCGGTGGCATTAAAACCTATGCATTTGCGGAGCAATTGATAAAGGCCGGCGCCACACGGCTCGGCTGCAGCGCCAGCGTACAAATTGTTAAAGAACAGCCGGAATAGACCTATTTTTACCGGCCTTGCAAAAAGCCGTTGGCTTTGGCAACGATTTTGTTTAACATAGTTATATAAGGAGCAATTATGAAAAAAATCTTAATGGCCGCTGCGCTTTGTTGGTGCGCGGGTTCGGTCGTGGCTCAAACTGATTCAACTTCTTCCATCGTAATCCATAAAGACCCCCGTCTTGATGCGTTGATAAGGAAACAGGCGCAGATAAACGAGGTCACCACCCGTGATGCCCGCCGGAATATTGCCGGTTACCGGCTGCAGGTAATTAATACCAGCGACCGGAACGCCGCTATTTCAGCTAAAACAAAAATTTATCAGTTATATCCCGAATTAAAGGCCTATTTACTGTACCAGGCGCCTTATTTTCGTTTGAGGGTTGGCAATTTTAGAGATAAGGACGAGGCCGAAGAATACCGGAAATTATTGTCCAAAGAATTTCCCAATAGTGTTTTTTTAGTCAGGGATACCATTGAGGTTAAATTGTCTGACCCGAATTTGTAAAAAGCGGAATTTTGGGATGGCTGGATTTTGAGATTGAATTGTAAGCGTTTTTCTTTCACATAATGATAAAGGGTGATCCATTGGGGTGGGTCGCCCTTTTTCTTTGGGCGGCTCACCCTATAAAACTTTTCAAATCCGCAATTGGCTATTTTTGCGCATGCTGCAAGACCAAATCAAAGACCTCGCAAAAAAATATGCTCCCGAGTTTATAGCAATACGCCACCATATTCACGCTAACCCGGAATTGAGTTACCAGGAATTCAAGACTTCAGCGTTCATTCAGGAAAAGCTGCAATCGTTCGGAATTCCGTTCCAACTGATGGCTACTACCGGCGTCATTGGGTTGATCAAAGGAAAAAACCCCGCTAAAAAAACCATTGCGTTACGTGCCGATATGGATGCCCTGCCCATCCAGGAAGAAAACAAGGTGGATT
>Ga0157378_10003256_pt1 | contig 14438 bp, 13 predicted proteins | sample M65metaG_FD_115309 | JGI IMG/M metagenome (GOLD analysis project Ga0157378, IMG submission 115309) | Miscanthus rhizosphere microbial communities from Kellogg Biological Station, Michigan, USA - M6-5 metaG | ecosystem: Host-associated > Plants > Roots > Rhizosphere > Soil | place: USA: Michigan...
AAGATCCGGGCGCGGGGCCATCGGCTCCAGCAGACGCGCCAGTTCGCGGTCGACCGTGGTCACCGTCATCGAAATTCGCAGATAGTGGCGGCGCGAAATTTCCTGCAGCAGACCGATGTCGCGGGCGATCAGATCGGATTTCGTGGTGATCCCCAGATGGAAGCCCGCCGTCGTCGCGAAGACTTCCAGCATTTTGCGGGTGATGCCGTAGCGGCGCTCGGCAGGTTGATAAGGATCGGTCGCGGTGCCGAGCGCAATCGTCTCGCCTAAAGGAAGCTTCCCGAGCTCTTCGCGGAATCGCGCTGGGTCGAACGACTTGGCGTAGATCTTCCGCTCAAACTCATCGGGATCGCGCATTTCCATAAACTCGTGGGTGTAGCGCGCGTAGCAATACTTGCACCCGAACTCGCAGCCTCGATACGGGTTGATCATGAAGCGGAACGGCATCCGCGGGCTATCGCAGCGCGCGAGGTAGGAGCGGGCGCCAAGCTCGAAATACTGCACGCGCCGCTTGGGTTCTAAGCAGGGTGCTTCCGCAGCCATTCGAGCGATACCGATGAGCTCGGCCACCGCCCTATATTCGCCTTTTGTTCTCCTACTGTCAAGCTGGATAATTTCCGGCTATGTAGTTGTGGAGATGCTTGATAGTCTGCTGCTGGGAAGCGATCACCCAGTTCACCAAGTCACCAATGGAGAGCATCCCCACAACGTTATCGCCTTCCAGCACCAGCAGATGGCGAATACGGCGATCCGTCATCAGACGCATGCTCTCGGCAACCGTTTTTCCGGGCGTGACGAACAGCGCCGGCGTGGTCATGATTTCACTCACGCGCGTCTGCGCCGAGCTCCGTCCCATCAAGATCACTTTTCGGGCATAGTCGCGTTCGGAAACAATGCCGGCCAACTGCCCTCGGATCAATACGACAAGGCAGCCGATCTGTTTCTCCGACATGATCTCGATGGCCCGAAAGACGGTCTCTTCCGGACCGATGGACCAGATCACGCGGGCTTTGTTGCGAAGCAGGGAGCGGACCGGTTCATCGAACCGAGCTGCGTATTCCTGGAGCGCGGGGGCTGGGTGCATGGTAGACCTCCCGCCCGAATCATCCGCCCGGCATTCGGTGGAGTCAAGGGGCCGGTTACTATATACTGGATCGCGATTGGGGAGACAACATGAAACGCAATCTCTACGTAGGCGCAGCGTTCCTGGGAACGCTCGGCGGTTTGTGGATCGGTTCTGAAGTTCTGGCCAAGAGGGCCCAAGGCGCATCTGTGATGGCGCCGCGGTTCGAAGTGGATCCGATGTGGCCCAAGCCGCTTCCGAACCACTGGATTCTGGGCCAGACCATCGGCGTATCGGTGGATGCGCAGGATCACGTGTGGATCATCCATCGCGCCGGATCGCTTGAGCCGAATGAAGTGCATGCCACGACGAATCCGAAGACGGCCAGATGCTGTGCGCCCGCTCCGCCTGTTCTGGAATTCGATCCAGCCGGCAATCTGGTCAACTCCTGGGGCGGCAAAGGTCAGGGCTATGACTGGCCGGATTCGAATCACGGCATCACGGTGGATTACAAAGGCAACGTGTGGATCGGCGGCAATGGACGCGGCGGCGGCCAGCTCGCTACAGCGAATGAAGGCCAGGTGGGCGGTGTGCAGCCCTTCAACGACAACATGGTGCTGAAGTTCACCAAGGCCGGAAAGTTCCTGATGCAAATCGGGAAGCCGGGTAAAAGCAAGGGCAGCAACGATACCGAGAATCTGCGCCTGCCGGCGAAGTTGTTTATCGATCAGCAGGCCAACGAATTATTCGTCGCCGACGGGTATGGCAACCATCGCGTGATCGTGTTCGATGCCGAGACCGGGAAATACAAACGCCACTGGGGCGCGTATGGCAAGATGCCCAACGACGTGGATCAGGGACCGTATAAGCCGGATGCTCCGCCGCCGCAGCAGTTCCGCAATCCGGTGCATTGCGCGGAGATTTCCGTGGATCGCCTGCTGTACGTGTGCGACCGCGTGAACGATCGCATCCAGGTGTTCAAACCGGACGGGACCTTCATCAAGGAAACGTTCATCGAGAAGGCCACGCTGGGGTCGGGCTCGGTCTGGGATATTTCGTTTTCAAAGGACGCTGAGCAGAAGTACATCTATCTGGCGGACGGCGAGAACGACCTGGTGCATATTCTCGACCGGCAGTCGCTGGCGGTGCTGACCAGCTTCGGCGAGGGCGGCAGGCAGCCCGGCGAATTCTACGGGGTGCACAGCATCGCGACGGATTCCAAGGGCAACATTTATACGACCGAGACGTATCGCGGCCAGCGCGTGCAGAAGTTCGTATACAAGGGCCTGGCGGCCGTTACGAAAGAATATCAGGGCGTGGTTTGGCCCAAGAAGTAGAGGAGAACATCCATGGTGAAGAAAGTATTATTGGGAGCGACGATTGCTCTCTTCGTACTGTCGGCCCAGCAGCCGACTTGCAACAAGTGCAATGCGAGCTACATTTCGAGCGGCGAAGTGCAGTCTTACTTAAAGCGGGCTGAGGACAACGGCCTGGTCGATCAGCAGACGCGCGCGGTCAGCATCGGGAAAGCCAACATCGGTATCGGAGCCGTGTATCGCGGCAAGCTCGATGCGCCCCAGCCGGACTCGGTAGCCGAGCACGATCTGGTAAGCGAGGTGTACCACGTGATCGATGGATCGGCGACGCTGGTCACGGGTCCCGACATCCTCGATCTGAAGCGCAGGCCGGCGGATCTGCAAACGGTGCGCGAGTTCAACGGGCCTGGAAACAGCGGGTCCTCTATTCGCAACGGCGTGACCCATCAGCTAAAGGCGGGCGACGTGATCGTGATTCCGGCGGGCACGGGGCACTGGTTCACCAAGATCGACGATCACATCCGCTACATCATGGTGCGGATCGATCCGGACAAGGTTCTTCCGTTGAAGGATGAAGCCGCGTCGCAAGCGTATTTGAAGAGTCCGGTGACGAACGGGAAGGCCAAGGGCAAATAGCCATGCGGAAGCTCATGGTTCTGTCCGTCGTCCTGAGTTCCCTGGCGCTCGCGCAGGCGCCGGGAAAAGGAACTGCTAAAGGCGGAGGCCGTGCGGCGCCCGCCGAACCCGGCTACCAGGTCAGCGCGGATCGAAAAGTCACCTTCCGGCTACGCGCGCCGGAAGCGGCCACCGTTACCGTATCGGGCGACTTCGTTACGGGCGCGCAGAACATGACCAAGGGTCCCGACGGAGTGTGGACCCTGACCACCGCGCCGTTGCGAGCCGCAGTCTACAATTACCGCTTCACCGTGAATGGCGTCGCGACCACCGATCCGTCGAATCCGATGCTGAGTACTGCCGATCGCGGCAATGGTGGTTCTCTGTTAGAGGTCCCAGGCGACAAGCCCTCGCCGTGGTCGCTGCAGCCGGTTCCTCACGGCAACATCCACATCAATACGTACGTGTCGAAGACCATGAAGGCAACGCGTAACATCTACGTCTACACGCCGCCGGGGTATGAGACATCGACGACGCGTTATCCGGCGCTCTATCTGATGCATGGTGCGGGAGGAAGCGAATCGAGCTGGGTGACGGCGGGCCGGGCGAACCTCATTCTTGACAACCTGATTGCGGAGGGCCGAGCCAAGCCGATGATCATCGTGATGCCGTACGGGCGCGCGGGACAATCAACGACATTCGGGCCGGCTCCGGTGATGGTTCCCGAAGACCAGAAGAATCTCACCTTCCCCAACGACGTGGTTCCGGATGTGATCGAGTTCGCGGAGAAGAACTACCGGATCACGCCGGGTGCGGACAATCGCGCGATCGCAGGGCTATCGATGGGCGGCAACCAGACCCTGATCATTGGCTTGAACCATCTGGACTTGTTTCACTACGTGGGCGCATTCAGCCCGGTGATCATGGTCCCGAATGCGGATCAGGACTTCAAGACGCTACTGAGCGATGCGGCGGGATCCAACAAGAAGCTGAAGGTGTTCAACATTTATATCGGCAAAGAAGACACGCTGTATATGTCGAATGTCAGCTTTCACAAGCTGCTGGACCAGCATCAGATCAAGCACGTCTTTACCGAGACCGAAGGCGCGCACGTGTGGTGGAACTGGCGCGACTATCTGACGGACTACGCGCCGCGGCTGTTCCGTTAGGCCAGCTTACGAATAATGGTGAGCGGCAGGGTCACGATACCCCAGACCAGCTCCAGAACGGCGCCTACGGCGATCCCGACGATGCGAAAGGGCAGCAGGATCAGCCAGACGATCGGATAAAGGACCAGCGCCACCAACGCCAGGGGCCAGCACAGCACGAACAGAATGCACCACAGCACGAAAGTGATCATCCTGCTTATCGATACGTAATCGGCCGGGAAAAGTTCCTACTGGATGGCGTCGGCCGCGTGGAAGGAACTGCGGACCAGAGGACCGCTTTCAACGTGCCGGAAACCCATCTCGTAGCCCAGTCGCTTGAGCTGGTCGAACTCCTCTACCGGCACATAGCGGATGATCGGCAAGTGCTTGGCGGAGGGACGCAAATACTGCCCTAGGGTGAGGATGTCCACCTTGGAAGCTCGCAAGTCACGCATGACTGCGGCGACTTCATCGAGGGTTTCACCCAGACCCAGCATCAGGCCGGCTTTCGTGGGAGTATTCGGCGCGGCCGTCTTCACGTAGGCCAGCATGTCGAGAGACCGCTCATAGCGAGCGCCCAGCCTGACCTGGCGATACAGGCGCGGCACGGTTTCGGTGTTGTGATTGAGGATATCGGGCGCGGCTTCGAGCACGAGATCCATAGCCGCGTGCGAGCCTTGAAAATCAGGCACCAGCACCTCCACGCCGCAGCCTGGTATCCGTTCGCGAATCGCGTGAATCGTCAGCGCGAACAACTCTGCGCCGCCGTCCTTGCGATCGTCGCGATTCACGCTGGTGATCACGGCGAACTTCAGGCCGAGAGCCGCGCAGGCCTCGGCAACCCGGCGAGGCTCGCCGTAGTCCACTGGTAGCGGCCCGCCTTTCTGCACGGCGCAGAATCCGCAGCGGCGGGTGCAGACGTTGCCCAGGATCATGAACGTCGCGGTACGGCGGTTCCAGCAATCGCCGATATTCGGACAAGCGGCGCTCTCGCAGACTGTGTGCAATTGCAGATCTTCAACCAATTGCTTGAGTTGACGATAGTTGTCGCCGACAGGCGCGGGAGCCCGCAGCCATGCGGGCCGCTGCCTTTTAGGTTCAATCGTTACCAGCACTTACATTCATGGTAACAACTGGGCAATCCGCGTCTCCAAAATCCGCGATTCGGCGAAGTTTTCGGCCTTCTGGAAGAACTCGGGAGCCATCTCATACGCGCGGCGCGGGACAAAACCAATGATTTCTCCGCAAACAGCTTCGGTGCCGAGGTCCCGTGCGACCGCTGCAATCATTTCGTAAACCAGATAGAGCGGCGTCTCCGCGAAATTCGTCAGGTTCATAGAGACCTGGGCGCAATCGCGCGAAGGCAAGTAGAGTCCCATGGCCTTCACGTAGCGGAATCCGCCGGACGATTCCCGGATTTGGCGGGCGATCGTCTGCGCAATCGCTGCATCGCGCGTCTTCAGCAGCACGTTGTAGGCGATTAGAAATCCGCGGGCTCCGACCATCGAAGCGCCCGCGGTGGGATGCGCGGGGATGTTGCCGACATCCGGCGGAGCACCGTCGAACTCCCGTTTGCGGACCTTTTCGAGACGGCGGCGCTGGGGACTGCGCGCGGATTGTTCGTAGAAATAAACGGGAACACCATAGCGGCGCCAGATTTCTTCGCCGGCACGATGCGAAGCGGCAATGGCCTCTTCCATGTTTGCGCCGTCCAGGGGAATAAAGGGAATCACGTCGGCGGCACCCACCCGGGGATGCACGCCGGCGTGCGCGGTGAGATCGATCAACTCGGCGGCCTTCCCTGCCCCGCGCACGGCCCCTTCGATCACGGCATCCGCAGGGCCGGCGAAGGTCAGCACGCTGCGGTTGTGGTCCGTGTCGGATTCCGAACCCAGCAGCAGAACGCCGGGGGTCTGCGCGACCGCGCCGGCGATCGCCCGCACCACCGCGGAATCGCGGCCCTCCGAAAAGTTCGGCACGCACTCAAGCACTCGTACGATCATAGAGATTGCCCAGCACTACGCGCAAGAAGACTCTCGACCGTGTTTTGTCGCAGGCCGGATTAGGCTCACGCACAGAAGCCCGCCGCTGGATCGCCGAGGGCCGCGTGGCAGTGGACGGAAAGAAGATCCAGACGCCGGATGCGTGGGTGGATCCCGAGCATCAGAAAGTGACGCTCGACGGCCGCCCCATGCGGTCCGCGCGCAAAATCTATCTGCTGCTGTATAAACCCAAGGGGTACGTCACGACGTACAAGGATCCGGACAATCGTCCAACCGTCTACGAATTGCTTAAGGATGTTCCGGACAAAGTATTCTCGGCGGGCCGGCTGGACCTGGATTCGAGCGGGCTGCTGATCTTCACCAACGACGGGACGTTCGCCGACCGCATCACCAGCCCGGAATCGCACGTGTCGAAAACGTATCTGGTCAAATCTTCGCTGCTGCTCAGCGACGATCAACTCGACCAGCTGCGGCGCGGAGTGGTACTCAGCGACGGTCCCACGCGTCCGGCCGAAGTGAAGCGCATACGCAACTCAGAACGCTAAAGTTTTTCGAAATCACTCTGACCGAGGGCCGCAACCGCCAGGTGCGGAGGATGGTGGAAACGCTAGGCGCGAAGGTGCTGAAACTGGTGCGGACAAAGTTCGGCAAGATCGAAATCGGCGATTTGCAGATCGGGAAGTACCGGATGTTAACGGATCGCGAGATCCGCGAGCTTAAGGTCTGAGGGAATGCTGATGTTCCAGCTCGTCTTCCACGGCTTCCCGGCGGCCGGGTAGTGCGGTGAAAACGCGAGGCATCTCAAAACCTTCGCCGCGGCTATAGCGATTGAGTGTAATGGAGCCGGTGTGCAGAAGCACGCCCAAGCCGATCCATAACTGCCAGTGAGAAAACGCTCCAGTGATATCGAATTGGCCCGCTAAACCTATGTCTGAGGCCAACCGCCAGAAACCCAGAGAGTACGCCATTAAGGAAGCCGGAATCAGGAGTGCGCCGAAGGCGGCGGCAAGTTCCCGATTCGTTCCACCCTTACGATTGAGCCTGCGACCCTCCGGAAAGCGAATCTTGACGATCATAACTGCTTACTTAGATACATTCTATCAGCATTGGTTGCGGGGAAATTTTTAGTTCTGTTCCAGTACTTTCGGGAGTCTAATATGCCGCAAGTCTACCCTTCGCGTCGGCAGGAGTGCTAGAATCCTACCCAAGCAGTCGCGGGGGGCGAAGGAGAGCGAGCGATGTGCCTCTGGACGGACCGATCGAAGCGCAATCGATGGCTAGCCCTGGCGATAGTGTGCTCGGCAACGTTAGCCGCGGGCCAGGATCTGGCCGCGGAAGCGTGGCGCCTGGAAAGCACTGGAGACGCTGAACAAGCGGTCCGGCGCCTGCGGCAGGCCGCAACCAGCGCATCCAACGATCCGGTCGCTTTGCGGGCTTATGCCGAATTTCTGGATCGCCATCACGATCCCGCGGCTCGCGAAGCCTACGGCCGCCTGGCCCAGGCGCTGCAGCGGACCAACGCTTCCGCCGAACAACGCGCGGCAGTAGCACAGCGGCTGGCAGTACTAGAACTTCTTACGGGAAATCGTGACGCGTCTGCCCGCCATCTTCAGGATTATTCGGCTGCGGGCGGCAAAGATCTATCGCTTCCGCCGTTAAGAACCTCCGCTCCACCGAACTACATCGAGATACCCGGACCCCTGCGGTCGTTTGCCCGCATGGCGGCGATGTCGCCCAGCGTCAGCCCGGATGAATTGCTGCCGGCCTTATCCCGCAACATCCTTACCAATGGCTACCGGGCGACTTCGGCAAACGAGGCGCTGGAGCAGACCGAATACCTAAAGTTAGTGATCCGCTATCTTTCGCAAGCTCGTGAACTGGAACGGCTTGCCGGACCGACCAAGATTCTGCGCGTCGATATGTGCGAGTCGCCTGCGACGGCCGACGTTCTGCGGGTGATTGGATTCCGCATGCGCGGGGGCTGCGGGTCGGACCTGGTGCTGGAGACAGTGAACGCTTCGCGGGCGTTCCTGACCACGGACTCGGGCTTTCCGCTCGCCGATCTAGAACTAGCGCTCCGAACGAATCGCCCGTTCACTGTGGACTACCGGCCTACTCGTGTTCCGATCATGTATTCGCTGGATTACTGGCAGGCCAAGGAAAAAGAGAAGACCCCAGACAAGAACGCCGGCAAGACGCCTGACAAAACGACAGATAAGACGCCCGTGGAGTTTATCGATTATCTATTAGGCGATCCGTCGCTGTGCCGGCTGTACGTGGCTTTGTCCAAGCTCGACTCGAGCACGGCGGAACAACTTCGGCAGGCGATTCCGGCGCAGCGGCTGAAGATCTACGCTCACGTGCTGGACTTCTTCGGCGGGATGTTCCAGATCCGCGATGGCAAAGCCTCGGTTCCCGGCGGCGCACGCAGCGAGAAGGCGTGGGCCGATCTGAATGGCGGCATCAGTCCGGAAAAAGGCGCGGCTTTCGTCGAACGCATGATTACGCGGGATGACGGCTGGCTGGCCAGCTACTTCGATTCCCTGGCGCGGATCGAAGGACCGGTGAAGGACTATCTGAGCGAGCCCGAGCGCCTGAAGCGGTTCTACAGCGCGGTTCGCGGCAAGGTGACCAGCCCGGGTCCCGCGCGTCCGGTGTTCCGGTCCAACACCGATATGCTGCTGCTGACCACGCGGCTGCGCTTGGATTCGGATGGCAAGCCGCATCTTCCCGGAGGTCTGGAGGTCTGGAAGCGCCTGTTCGCGGAACATCCCGAAGGAAAGTATGACGCCAAGCTCACGCGCGCCGCTCCGCAATGGAAAGATGCCGATGATGTGCTGGAGGCGCTCTTCGGGCTCTCGCGCAAAGCCGCTGAGAACGAGCCGCTGAAGATTTTCATGGCGCTGACCGACATCGACCGGCGGCGGGCCAAGCCGCTGGAACCCGCCACGATGGATAAGCTGGCGCGGAACTATCGGACGTTGGCGGCGCAGTATCCGCTGTTCGCGGAAAATCCGATGCTGACGGATTCCACGATAACGGCATTTCTGGATACCACCCGCGAGATCGTCTCGATTCGCAATCAGGGATTGCGCGCCGACGCCGCCGGAACCGCGCAGGCTTTGATCGGACTGTGGCAGATCTTCACGCGGCAGCACAGTATTCCGCGGGATGCGGCGGATGCCAGCCTGGCGAAGCTGTTGGAGCCGTTCGCGAAGATCGCCAACGATCGCGACGTTTTCGATGCGGGCCGCGCCGGAGTGCGCAACCTGCTGCAGGCAACCAAATCGCCGGCGGGCGTCCCGGCTCAAGATCGGATGATGGACCTGCTGGCGGGCGGGGTTCCGGAAGGGATGTCCGACACGCATCAGCAGATGGTGGAAGAGCTGATCCGGTTCTTCGAAGCCCAGCGGCTGGTACCGCTGAATACGATTTTCGACCTGGCGGACAACCTGGACAGCGTCAGCAAGGGGCAAGCTCTGAACACCGCGCTCACAGGACGGCTGGCATCCCGCATTTCCGAAATCCAGCTGCCGCGCAACACGCTAAGCAGCCCCGAAAAATCGACCTTGTCGTATGGCTATTGGACCGAGCAGCACATTGAGGATCAGCGCAAGCTGAATCTGCGCGCGGCCATCGACAAGGCCGCCAAGGATCCGCAGAAGCTGAGCGACATGCGCGGCGAGCTGTCCGGATTCCTGCGCGACACTCTAGTGGGCTTTAACTATATGCACTATGCGCCGCCCGGCGCGCAGGTGCTGCGAACCAATCCGCTGTTCGTTCGCAGCCACGATTTTATCGGCATCCAAGGCGGCCAGCAGACTTGGGGTTACACCTATGTTCCAGGCAGCGGATGGCCGTCGAATGCGGGCGGACGACTGGCAGGATCCCTGGCGGCACTGCCGTACGCGCTGGCTGAAGCCGAGCAAAATTTCCTGATCCCGACGCACGAGCAAGCACTGATCTGGGGCGACCTGGTTCCGCAGATCATGCTCACCGCGATTGTTCCTCGATGGTGGAACGTGACGCCCTCGCAGATTCACTGGGTGGGGGTCCACATGGCGTATGGCGAATCACTGCTGGGACAGGCATCACTCAACGCTGACCACAGGCGGAAGGTGATGGCTGCGCTGGATCCATACCTGCCGCCGGGACGTTTGAGGAAAGTGGAAGATCTTCTGGAATCCGGCGAGCCGAAACTGGCCGTGGAGAACGTTCTGCCGTCAGAAATGTACTTGCTCGCCCGATCGCTGGCCGAGCAGGACCGGGAGTCGACATTGGCGCAGGAGATTCGCCGGCTGGCAGCAGGATCGCCCGCCGAGCTGAGTCCGGAAGCAATCTCCCAGGCCTTCGGAACCCCCAAGCCGACGCTGGCGAATACCTACGGACTCGAGTTGCTGAATCTTCGGACGTTCCCGACGCTGATGGGATATTCCAGCCGGATCCTGGCGGAGAGCTGGGAATCGAACCTGCTGTACTACGCTGCGCTGGCGGATGAGATTCACGCGCAGCCGTCGCAGATGAACGTCCTGGTTCCGGACTGGACACGGCAAACCGTGGAACAGATTTTCGCTACCCATCTGGAAGACTGGCCGGCCCTGTTGCGTTCCCTACGGGTGGTGGGGGACGATGTCAGGGAAAAGGCGCGCAGGCAGACACAGGCTAGCAATTCGGAGGTTACCCCGCGGTGACACGCAGACTCGCTTTCATCATGTTGGTGGTCGCTCTCGCGGCCGCACAGGACCGCCCCACGTTTCGTATCAAAGTGGATATGGTGGTGCTCAGTTTCACCATCACCGATAACAAGGGGCATTACGTCAACGGACTGAAGCCCTCCGATTTCCGCATCCTTGAAGACGGCATTACCCAAAAACTCTCAACCTTCTCGGAGGGGAACAAGCCACCCGTGGAAGTGTCCGCGGACGGCTCGGTTAAACCCCTCGTGCTGGATAGCGCGGGCGCCGCTCAGGGACCAACTACGGAAGTCCGCTCGGATGCGTTTGTGGGAACCAACGTGTTCGTGCTGTTCGATACCAGCAACTACATGTATCGCGGATTCGTCTACGCATCGGACGCCATCGCCGATTTCATCCGAGGCCTGGACCGCGCGGACTCGGTGGCGGTATACACCTACAGCCGCAACTTGTCGCGCGCGGCCGCGTTGAGCAAAGAACGCAACCAGGCGATCGCCGGATTGCGAGGAGCCGTGGCGGGCGACGATTCGGCGCTGTACAACGGGTTGCTGCTGACCATCCGCGATGCGGCCAAGGTGCCGGGGCGGAAAGTGGTGATCGTGTTCTCGAACGGTCCGGACAACGCCAGCATGGTTGCGCCCGATGATGTTCGCGCCGTGGCCGAGGACGAAGGGATCCCGATCTACGTGATCTCCACCAACGAGATCGCCAAGGATCCGATTTCCGCCAATGTGTTCAAGCGCATCTCAACCCGCACCGGAGGGAAGGCGTACTTCGCCACCAACTGGCAAAAGCAGGTGGAAGCCTTCGAGGCGATCCGCGAAGATCTGGGCAACTCCTACACGGTGACGTATTATCCGCAGGCGAATCCCAACGAAGGGTTCCGCAAGATCGCCGTCGAAGTGGTGTCGGATGCCGGCAAGAAGTATCGCGTGCAGGCTCGCCCCGGGTATCGGCCCAGGGGCGGTTTTTGAGCCGGAAGCAATTTTCGTTTTTCCGGTTAGAATGCCTGTATGGCAGCCGCCGTTGAAACCGAAATCACTCCCTACGTACTGAATCACTTTATTAACGGCAAGACCGTCCAACCCAGGTCGGGCGACTATCTCGATAAGCTCGACCCGCGTTCGGGCGAGCGCATTGCGCGCGTCGCCAGCGGGAATGAAGCCGACGTGGACGCCGCGGTGCAAGCTGCCTCGGCCGCGTTTCCCGAATGGCGAGATCGCCGGCCGATGGACCGGGCCAAGGTGATGCTCGAAATGGCGCGGGCGATTCGGAAGCACGTGAAGCTGCTGGCGGAGATCGAGTCGCGTGAGAATGGAACACCCGCCGGGCAGACGCCGGCGGGCCTCGAAACGGCAGCTCGATATTTCGAATTCTACGCGGGCCTGGTCAACGTGAATCACGGCGAGACGCTCAACGTCGGCGCGGGCTATCACGCCTATACCCGGCGCGAGCCCTATGGCGTGGTGGGGATTATTACGCCGTGGAACGTCCCGCTGAATCAGGCAGCGCGAGCCTCAGCACCGGCGCTGGCAGCCGGCAACACCGTGGTGGTGAAGCCGTCTGAGGAGACGTCCGCAACGACGGTCGAGTTTGCGCGGATCGCCACGGAAGAATGCGGACTGCCGCCGGGAGTCTTCAACGTGGTGCTGGGCGCGGGCCGGCAGGCGGGGTCGGCGTTGGTCTCGCATCCACTGGTCCGCAAGGTGGCGTTCACCGGAAGTTTACGCGCCGGCAAAGAGATCGGGCACATCGCAGCCGACCGCATACTCCCGCTCACGCTGGAATTGGGCGGAAAATCGCCGCACATCGTCTTCGAAGACGCGGACCTGGATCGCGCGGCGGCCAACGCTGCGAACATTTTCACGCGCAACTGCGGCCAGATCTGCTCGTCGGGCACGCGCCTGCTGGTGCAGGACAGCATCCACGATATATTCATCTCGAAGTTGGTGGACCAAGTCCGGATGATCAGCGTCGGCCCGGAAGCGACCGCATCAGTGGGACCGCTGGCGACAAAGGCGCAGTACGAAAAAGTACAGAGCTATTACCAACTGGCCACAGAGGAGGGCGCCAAAGCGGCCATTGGAGGCGAGTTGCCGCGCGAGGAGCGGCTCAAGAAGGGCTGGTTCGTCAGTCCCACGGTTTACACCGGCGTGAATAACGACATGCGTATCGCGCGCGAGGAGATTTTCGGACCCGTGATGGGCGTGATCCGCTTCAAGGACGAGGCCGACGCGATCCGCATCGCCAACGATTCAGACTACGGTCTGGCCGCAGGACTCTGGACGCGCGATATCAGCCGCGCGCTGCGGGTCTCGGCGCTGCTCGAAGCCGGTCAGGTCTACGTGAACGAGTATCAGACCGGAGCCATGATCGAGACGCCCTTCGGCGGTTATAAGATGAGCGGCTATGGACGCGAGAAAGGTGTGGAGGCGCTGCACTGCTATACGCAGTTGAAGTGCGTCACGGTGAAACTCTAGGAGGAGCGCATGTCTACGTTTGACAAACTCAATCTGAAAGATCAGAAGCAGATTCTGTTGATCAACGCTCCGGAGAGTTTTGAACCAGAACTCAAGACCCTTCGCGGCGTGACCGTTCAGCGCGATGTGAAGAACGCGGGTGAAGTCGACTTTTCTCTCGCCTTCGTCACGCAGCAGAAGGAAGTGGATACGCTAGGCAAAGCCGTTGCGAAGAAGGCCAAGGGTGACGCAGTGGTCTGGTTCGCCTATCCTAAGGGCTCCTCAAAGAAATACAAATCTGAGATCAATCGCGACGCCGGGTGGCAGGTTCTGGGCGACGCCGGATTTGAGCCGGTCAGGATGGTGGCGATCGACGAAGACTGGTCCGCGGTTCGCTTTCGGCGCACGGACTTCATTAAGTCACTGACGCGCGGCAAGGAACATCGCATGTCCGCGCAGGGCAAAGCTCGGGCGGCCAGGAAATAGCTTGGGCGCTGACTCCGCCCTTGGCAGACTCGTCGTCGAAAATCTGGAAGCCTGGTACGCTGCTCAGGCCGATGTACCCGGCATCGAGGTGCATCGCGATCCCGATGTTACGTGGATGCTGAGCAACGGGACTACCTGGGCGAACAGCGGGGCGTCGATGCGATTCAGCGCAAAGACCGCCGGCAAACGGCTCGATGAAGTCTTCAAACGTTACGCACAACACGGCCGCGGAATCGGATTCTGGGTGGATGACCATGCCACGCCGGTCGATCTTGCGAATCATCTAAAACGCCTGGGCCTGCGCTGCAAGAAGCGCTTTCCAGGCATGTGGCGCGATCTCACGAAGGTCCCGAAGATCGCCGTTCCCGACGGAATCCGCATCGTCCGAACGCCGCATCATTCGATGTATTTGCGCCATCCGCATCCGTATTTCGGACCGATCAAGACAGCCATTCGGCAGCACGAGCTGAATCGTCTGGCCCATCTGGCCGCCCAGTGGCCCCATCACTACTTCGATTTCGTAGCATTGGCCGCTGGGAATCGTCCCGTGGGAGCCTGCTCGATGTTTCTGAGCGAATCCTCGGCGGGATTCTATGACGTAGGAGTTCTCGAGAGCGAACGCGGCCGCGGCATCGGCAGCGCGATGATGGCCCA